>JADMIO011346885.1_pt1 | contig 102337 bp, 63 predicted proteins | sample 8958161 | NCBI WGS metagenome assembly JADMIO01 (sample SAMN16585339, study PRJNA669376) | soil metagenome | isolation source: Crop rotation soil | place: USA: Cullars Rotation, Alabama | collected 2011 | reverse complement strand
CCCCCGCCTCACCCGTGCAGCCCAGATGCACCACCAGCAACTGGAACTCCTTCGTGTCCGCCGGCCGCTCCGCGCGGTCCTGGGGCCACGTCGCGGGATCCGAAAACGTCACCCCCACGTTCAACCCGATCGCCGTGTTGGCCTGCGTCTCCGCCCCCACCCCCGCCAGCACGCTGAAGCTCTGGACCAGCGATGTCTGAAACTCCCACGGCAGCGGATAGTCGTCGATCCGGATCGGATCCTTGAGATTCCCCTTGATGTCCTTCCCCGTCCCCGCCTCTCGGATCGTGACCAAACCCGGATGCTCCTCAGTCGAGAGCTCCTTCAAGTTCTCCGCGGGCCCGAACGTCCAGGGCGAAAAATCCCCTCCCGGCTCGTTGAAGTGCTGACTCAACCGCCCGATCCGCAACTTCTCAGGCGTCCGCGCGCCACGAGGCACCGTCGATTTTTGCGGCTCTCCTTCAATCGCCGTCGATGTCGTCCCCTTCAGTCCCCACCAGGCGATGAACGCGACCGCGATCGCCAACCCGGCCATTCTCGATTTACGGGCCATTCTTGATCCCCCGCCATTCTGGATTTACCGAGCCGGCTGAAAGACTTCGTCGCAATCTTCCCAGCTCACGTCCAGCGAAACCGCGCCGCCATCGGCATCCGCCGCCCGCTGCCGAACGCGCGTTGCGAAAGCTTGATCCCCGGCGGCATTTGCCGCCGTTTGAATTCGTTGCGATCGAGCCGATCGGCCACCCAGCGAACCGTCTCCGCCGGAAATTTTTCGGCCAGCGCCGCGGCCGATGCCTCGTGTTCGATCAACCCCTCCAGGATCCCATCCAGCACAGGGTAGGGGGGCAGCACGTCCTGGTCGTATTGATTCGGGGCCAGCTCGGCACTCGGCGCTTTGACCAGGCTCCCCGCCGGAATCGCTTCGCGCCGCTCCCGCTGTTCGTTGATGTAGCGGGCCAGGGCGTAGACGTCCCGTTTGAAGACGTCGCTCAACACCGCGAAGCCTCCCGCCATGTCGCCGTAGAGCGTGCAATAACCAACCGCCAGTTCACTCTTGTTCCCCGTGGCCAGGGCCAGCCAGCCATGGCGATTGCTCCGCACCATCACCATCGCCCCCCGAATCCGCGCCTGCAGGTTCTGGTCGGCAAGTCCTCCCGGTTGGCTCTGCAAATCCTCCCCGATCACGGCTGTGGATTCATACGCGCGGTGCACCGCGTCGATCGGGACGACCTCCATCGACACCCCCAGATTGGCGGCCAGCGCCTCCGCATCCGCAACACTGTGGTCGCTGCTGTGACGGCTCGGCAATGCGAGGCCATGCACGTGCTCGGCCCCCACGGCGGCCGTCGCGATGTAACACGCCAGCGCGCTATCGATCCCCCCCGAAAGCCCCAGCACGCATTCGCGAAAACCGCTCTTCCGCATGTAGTCCCGCAACCCCAGCACCAGCGCGTCCAGCAAGTCCGCCTCGCGCGGACGCGCAGCGCCAACCGCCGCCGTGGGCAGCCGCTCCAGGTCGCACACTGCTAAGGCGCTCTCGAATCCGGGCAACTGCACCACCCGCTGACCCTGTGCATCGAGCACCATGCTGTGCCCGTCGAACACCAGGTCGTCATTCCCTCCAACCTGATTCACGAACACGAAGGGCAGCCCATGCCGCCGCACATGCTGCTCGAGAATCCGCAGCCGTCGATCGGGCTTGTCCATTTCGAACGGGCTCGCCGACAGATTGATCAGCACCTCGGCCCCTTCCTTCACCAGCTCGGCGATCGGGTCCTTGTGCGCCGTCGGTTGCTGATGATACGGAGTCGAGGCTTCGCCCCACCACGCATCCTCGCAGATGTGTACTCCCAGCCGCCGCCCTCCAAACTCCACGACCCGAATCTGCGGCCCGGGAACAAAGTAACGCGCCTCGTCGAAGACGTCGTAATTCGGCAGCAACGATTTGAAGATCGTTTGCTGCACACGCCCGCCGTAGAGCAGGCTCGCCGCGTTCGCCGTCCGCCCCCCAGGTCCGGGAACGCTCGCCGGATGCCCGACAAGCACTCCCAATTCCGCCGGAATCTCCCGCGCCAGCGATAGAACAGCCTGCTCGCACGCCTGCACAAAGCCCGCTCGCAACAGCAAATCCTTAGGCGGATATCCGCTGATCACCAGCTCCGGCGCCACCAGCAGGTCGGCCCCCTCTGTCCGCGCTTTCACGGCCGCCTCTCTTACGAGTACGGCATTTCCCTCCAAATCGCCGATGATCGGATTCAACTGGGCAAGAGCAATCTTCACGCCAACAACTCCCAGGGCCATTCCCTTTTTCAAAATGCTCAGACTGGCAGGGGGTGCCTGGGGTCGAGTGTACTCACGAGCCCCCAGAAAAACCGCGTCATTCGGTCTCTTGCCTTACCACACGCCACAACCCATTTTGAAAAAGAGAATGGCCGCCATCGACTCCTCAGCCAATCCGCTCATTCGTGACCGTCGAGAACATATGCTAGAATCCAGTGACCGCACTGCTGCCGGACGTCTATTCCTAACAGGAATGATTTGAGACAACAAGCAGACTGCGGGACGGAGCGAAATTCGTGTCATGTAAAACCCCACGGCTGTCCAGGAGAGATGGCCGACTCATCGATTGGAGAGTGCTCCCCGCGCTCCTCGCCGTCCCGCTCGTCCTCTATGGGGTTTGGCTTTGGAGTCGGACTCCCGCAACGCTCCCGGACCGCCTCATCTGTCCCGTCGGAAAACTGAACTGCGTCGCCTACAGCCCCGATTCCGCCGGCAAGTACCTGGCTGCCGGCAGCGCCTTCGGCAACGTCATGCTCTGGGACCTCACGACGCGTACGTCGCTCCCTGTCGAACTCCCCCTCCACCGTCCGGTGACCGCCGTCTCGCTCTCTTCCGACGGTTGGCTCATCGCCGGCGGCGTTGAGCAGTACGTGTTGGCCTGGGAAATTCGCAGCCGTGACGTCCGCATGCTCCCCGCATTTTCCGCTCCCGTCACCTCCCTCCAGAACCGCCCTCGCAATTATGAGCTCGTGGTCGGCTTGGGCGACGGAGAACTCTCCTTCATCAACACCAAATCCGCGGAGATCGAATCCTTCGTCTCGAACCACAAAGGGGCCGTCAAGGCTCTCGCCTTCAGCCCCGATGGGACGCGGCTCGTCACCGGAGGCTCCGACGGCAAGCTCGTCCTGCGCAATGCCGCCACCCGCAAGGTCCTCCGCCAGATTGATGCCCATTCCAACGAGATCTCCTGCGTCGCCTTTGCCCCGGATGGAAATTCATTGGTCTCCGGCGCCTGGGATAATACCGTCAAGATTTGGAACGTCGTCGACGAAGCCGCTCCCGTCGAACTGCCCCACCCGGACGCCCTCACGGGAGTCGGGTTCGCCAACGGGCTGGTTGTCACCGGCTGCTGGGACGGAAGCCTCCGTTTCTGGTCCGTCGCGGAACGCCGGGTCGTCCGCGAATTTGCCACCGGCGAACCCATCCACGCGCTCGCCATCCATCCCCGCGGAACCGAAGTGGCCACCGTTTCCGGCAGCCGCTGGTTGCGTTTCTGGAAGACCCCCCAGCCCTGATCCCGCCGGACGTTCGTTACAACCGGCGCCCCAGGCATCGCACACGCGGAAATCTCGGGCCGCTCCCAGGGAAGAAATTTGACCCCTGCCCCATGTAAACCTAGGGTTAAACGATAACTTCATTGTCGTCCCCGCATGCAACATCCGTCTGTCGGGATCGATCGCGCTCGCTTTGAACGGCCATTCGGAGAACCGCAATTCCAATCACCTCCAAGACTGCTGGTACTCAGAAGGGTCGCGCGACGGAAAGGGCTTTAACCATGACCACGAAAAAAAATCTCAAACCGGCCCCGGGAGCCGCGATTCCATCGCAACCCCTCCTCAGCCGTAGCAGCATCTTGATCTTGAGTGGATTTCTTGCCGGCCTGGGTTTGTGTCAGGGAATGTCGTCCGCGCATCAATGGACCGCCGTGCTCACCGCCAGTTGTGGTCTCATCTCCTTCTTTGTGCTGGATGGAGTTTCGCGCCGCCGTGCGGCCCACGTCAATGAAAAGGCCACCCAGTTGGCCCTCCGTCGCCTCGAGTGTCGCATTGGCCGCCATGTCGTCCGTACCGCCGTCCAAGATGAGGAAGAACTCTCCGAAGCCGATCGCCATAAACGCGACTTGATGCTCTACGCCATCATGTCCCACGGCCAGTGACTCCTCGTTTCCCCGGCGAACCGTTATACTTCCTGAGACATGCCTGATGAGGAGCATCGGGCGCTTCAGGAGCGAACGGATATGACAACCGGGAGATTTCAGCTTGGCGTAGCGGCTCTCTTCGCGGCAATCGCCTGCGGCCTCCCCTCGGCAGAAGCCTGGCAGGCCCGCGCTCCGCAGCCCCGAACCAGGCCCGGCGTCAAGAAAGCCGCGCCAAATCCCACGTCAGCCAAAATTCTCGCCCGCGTGGATGGCCAGCCGATTACGCAAAAGGATCTGGAGCGGATGCTCAAGAGCCGCGGAATCGCCCCCTCCGCCGAAGCGGCCATGACCCCCCGTCTCATCGATGAACTGATCGACGCCCGCCTGCTAAGGCGCTATCTCGCCGAGCGCAAAATCGACGCAACCCGCGAAGAAATCGAGGAGCAAATCGCCCTCGTCGAACGGTTCCTCGAAAGCGACGGCAAGTCCAAGCGGACCCTCGCCGACCTGGGTTACACCGAACAAACCCTCCGCGAGGACGTCGCCCTCCCCATCGCCTGGAAGAACTACATCGCCCGCAATGTCACCGAGGCCGAGGTCAGTTCCTATTTCGACGAGCATCGTCAGGAGTTCGACGGCACCGAAGTCCGCGTCAGCCAGATCCTGCTCAAAGTCCCCGAGCTCGGCGACAATCCCGAAGTCGACGCCGCCCGCGAAAAACTCCAACAACTCCGCAGCGACATCCTGGCCAAAAAAACCTCCTTCGAGGCGGCCGCTCGCGCTCACTCCGCGGCCCCCAGCCGCGAGCAGGGGGGCGACGTCGGGTTCTTTCCCTGGCAAGGGGTCATGCCGGAAGCCTTTTCACGAGCCGCATTCGATCTGCAGCCCGGCGAAATCAGCCAGCCGTTCACGACCCCCTTCGGCGTCCACCTTTGCATCCTCACTGAACGCAAACCAGGCGACCTGAGCCTCGAAGACGCCCGCGCCAGCGTGCTCGCCAGAATTTCCCAAGAGCTGCGCCAGAAAAAGCTTCAGGAATTGCGCGCCCGCGCGAAAATCGAACGGACCCCCGCTTCATGAAAAGATCAGTTGCCCGACCCGCGGAAACAGGTTACGGTACACCTTAGCTTCGCGTCGAGACGGCGCCCTCCTCTTGGCGGGAAACCTTCGGGTCTCCCGCACGGCCGCAGCAGGAGATGTTATTTTGCCGAAAGTTCCGTCATGGCCACCCTCGAAATCACGAACGGTTCGGACGCCGGACGCCGATTCCGCCTGACGGAATCTCAGACATTGCTCGGCCGCAACCCGAATTGCAATGTCGTTCTCCAGGCTACGGAGGTTTCCCGACTTCACGCGCGGATCGTCCGAGAACCGGACGGCTTCTATCTCGAGGACCTCAACAGCAGCAACGGCACGTTCCTCAACGGCGATCGCATCGAGGGCCGCCAGCGCCTCAGCGATCACGACAAAATCGAGCTCTCGGAAGTCACCCTCAACTTCGATTCGGAAGGGCTCGCCTCGGACGGCACAGTCGTCGCCTCCAAAGAAACCCTCCTGCCCGGCCTCCAGGTGGCGCACGAGCCCCCGTCCGACGCTCCCCGTGATATCCGCTCCTCGACCCAGCTCACCCTCTTGGACGCGCATCGCGGGGCCGCGCTCCGCGTCGAAAAAAACTCCGCCGCAAAATTGCGGGCAATCTTGGAGATCACCACCTGCCTCGGAAATTCCTTGGCGATCGAGGACGTCCTCCCCCGAATCCTGGACAGCATCTTCAAAGTCTTTCCGCAAGTGGACCGCGGTTACATCCTGCTGGCGGAGAAGTCGACCGGGCGCTTGATCCCCTGCGCGGTGAAATTCCGCCACGACGAATCCGACGGCACGTTCATGCTCGGATCCAATAGCAACACCATCGCCGCCCGCGTGATGTCGGAAGGCAAAGCCGTTCTCAGCACCGACGCCGTTAAAGACCAGCGCTTCGATCACAGCCAGTCCGTCTTTGACTTCATGATCCGCTCCCTGATGTGCGCCCCGTTGATGAACCAGGCCCACAAGCCGATGGGGCTGATTCAACTCGATACCCAGGACCCCGCCCGCCAGTTCGACGAGAACGATCTCGACGTCCTCGTGAGCGTCGCCACCCTCGCCAGCCAGGCGGTCGAAAACGCCCGCGTCCACGAAGCCCTCCTGGAACTCGATCGCCACAAACGGGAATCCGCCGAGCTCCAGCACGCCAAAGCGGTTGCCGAAAAAGCCAACCAGGCCAAGAGCGAATTCCTCGCCAACATCAGCCACGAATTGCGGACGCCGATGAACGCCATCATCGGCATGACCGAACTCGCCCTCGAAGAAAACCTCCCCGCCCCCGTCGAGGACTATCTCTCGACCGTCAAGGATTCCGCCGACGTCCTCCTGAGCCTCCTGAACGAGATCCTCGATTTCTCCCGCCTCGAGGCCGGAAAATTTGTCCTGGAATCCCGGCCCTTCAGCCTCCACGCCACGCTCGAACAGACCGTCAAATCCCTCGCCGTCCGCGCCTACGAAAAAGGCCTGGAACTCGCCTGCGACCTCCCCGACGGCCTCCCGAACTGGCTCGTCGGCGATGCGATTCGCCTCCGCCAGATCTTGATGAACCTGATCGGCAACGCCATCAAGTTCACCAAGCAGGGCGAGGTGATCGTGCGGGCGGGAGTCCAGTCGCAGTCCCCCACCGAGGTCGCCCTGCTGTTCGAAGTCATCGATTCGGGAATCGGAATTGCCGCCGAGCATCACGCCCGCATCTTTGATGCGTTCACCCAGGCCGACACCTCCACCACGCGCCATCACGGCGGAACCGGCCTCGGACTCACCATCGCTTCGGACCTCACGCGGATGATGGGCGGCCGCATCTGGGTCAAAAGCGCCCCCGCGGCCGGCAGCACGTTTTCGTTCACCGCCACCCTGGCGCTCGACCCCGCCCGCGCCCCCGCCAGTGAGGATCCGTTGCCGCAAGACCTGCTCGATTCCCTCCGTCAGCGTTCCGTCCTGGTTGCGGACGACAACCCCACGAATCGCCGCATCCTCCAACGCATCCTGGAGCGGTTTTCCCTCCGGCTCGAATTGGCCGAGGACGGCGTCGCCGCCCTCTCTAAAATCCGCGCCGCGCAAGACGCCGGAACTCCCTTTGAAATCGTCCTGATCGATGCCTCGCTCCCCGATCTCGATGGCTTCGCCGTCGCGGAACAGGTGCTCCCCAATTCTCGCCTGGCCGTCCCCGTGATCCTGATGGTCTCCTCCGCCGACCGGCCGGCCTTGGCGGCCCGCAGCGAAAGCTTGCGCGACATCCCCCTGCTCGAGAAGCCGATCATCTCCTCCGAGCTGATCGAAGCCCTCGTCGCCGCGCTCAAGATCCCGTATCAGCCGCAGAAGTCGCTGGTCGAACTCGCCGTCCCCGTTGTCGTGCCGGAAGTTTCGCGCCAAAGCCGCCCGCTGCGCGTCCTCCTGGCGGAAGACACTCCCGCCAATCAAAAGCTGGTGGTCAAAATCTTGCAGAAGCGCGGACATGTGGTCATCGTCGCCAACCACGGCCGCGAGGCGATCGACCTTTTCAAGCAAGAGAATTTTGACATCGTCTTGATGGACGTGCAAATGCCCGTGATGGACGGATTCCAGGCGACGGAAGTCATCCGTTCGCTCGATCGCTCGGCCCATTCTTCGATCCCGATCGTCGCGATGACTGCGCACGCGATGGCCGGCGACCAGGACCGCTGCCTGGCGGCAGGAATGGACGCCTACCTCGCCAAACCGGTCGACAGCCGCAAACTCGTCGCCTTGATCGAACGCCTCACCGTGCTGCAGTCATCTGACGCCAAATCCCCGCGCGCCCCCAATTCGCAAGTCGACTGCCGCCACCTCTGACAAATCCCCGATCACATCCCGACTGGCCGTGTCAGTACCAGCAGCGTTGGTACGATCCGAGGAAATAGGCAAGCGGTTGCCAGCCGGGAGCGTTTCTTGTCAGTCAGAAACTTGCATCGGGTGGCGGGGGTCGAGTGTACTCACGAGCCCCCCGAAACGTCGCTACGGGCTTTGGGATTGGATGAACCCATTTTGAAAAATGGCGATGGCCCCGTTGGTCTGACGGGTGTCGGCCACAAACGTCCGCTTCAGATTCATGCCCGTTGTGCGGTGAACTCCCGTTATTCGTGTGACCGAGCGGATGGAGCACACCTCGACCAGCATGGGGAGAACGCGGATTTGGTTTTCGCCTTGAAGTATGTTCCACATGCTTCGCCTCTTAATGCCCTGCGCCTGCGGAGTGTAGCGAAAATTCGAGTGTCGCTTCAGAACTACGTAGTTCTACCGATGGCAGTCACTCCCAGCAGCGGTAAACTCACGCGGAAATCTGCAAGTCTTAATGCGATCCCGGCATGACGCCTCGTCGGTGACTGCATCGATTTAGCGGGTGACGATCTCTCCCGGCGCTCCCCTTCGAATCGACTCTATGACTTCCGTTCTTGACCGCAAGATTCTGTTCAACGTACACGGCAACCGTTTCAATCCAAGGTGAACACCATGATTCTCCGCACCGGTCTCCGCGCTCTTTTTCAGTCTCTCTGTGTCGTGGGCCTGTTGCTCGCCGGGACGAGCCCTGCTCGGGCCGCCGAGCCTCAAATGGTGGTCCACTTCATCGATGTCGGCCAGGGGGCGGCCACGCTGCTGGAATTCCCGTGCGGAGCAATTCTGATCGACACCGGCGCACAGGACAATGACGCCACGACGCATCTGGCAAATTACCTGAAGGCGTTTTTCGACCGTCGGACCGACCTCAACAAGACGCTCAATGCGCTGATCATTTCCCACCCCCATGTCGATCACAGTCGGGGTGTGGAAACCGTGCTCAACTCGTGCCGCGTTCGCACTTACATCGACAACGGAATGGTGAGTGGTTCCGGTAAAGCGGGGGTCAAGTACGCCCGTGACCACAAGGTCGATATGAATCTCGAGATCGTCGAAATCGACGACGCGCGCATCACCGCCCTCCCGGAAAAAACCGGTCTCACCGACGACAAGATCGACTCTCTCAAGTGCGCCGATTGCGATCCCCAGATCCGCATCCTGAGCGGCGCCCTGGCGGCAAATCCTGGCTGGCTCGATGGCGACTTCGACAATTTGAACAACCACAGCGTTGTCGTCCGCGTCGATTTCGGTGAGTCCTCGTTTCTCTTCACCGGCGATCTGGAAGATCCGGCCCTCAGAACTCTCGTCGATTACTACGAGGGGACGGGAATGCTGGATGTGGACGTCTACCTGGTCGGCCATCATGGTTCGCACAACGGCACAATTCCCGAATTCGTCACCGAGATGACGCCCGACGTGGCCGTCATGGGCGTGGGGAAATCCACGTTCGGCAAGGGAAAGCCGAGAGGCTTCAACACCTTTTCCTACGGTCACCCCCGCCGCGACATTGTCAACCTCCTCAGCAATTCGATTCCCGGCTTCAGAAGCCGAGCCATCGACGTGGAAGTGGCAGACTCGGCACGCCACTTTTCGAATTACCGCGTCACGCATCGAATCTACGCGACGGGCTGGGATGGCGATGTCACAGTCGCCGCCCGGCTGGATGGCAAGTTGCGCGTGACCACGCATTCGGTCGATGACGCGACTCATCCCTTCGCCGCCGCCGCAACTCGCCCGCCGGATCTCTCCGCCTCGACTTCCGCGGACTCGCCGAGCGCTGCCCCGCCCCCACCCCAGCCTTACCAGTGGAATAACGTCATTCCGGAGAAGCGTCCCGCAAATGGCGGCAATGGAAAGCTGATTCTCTTCGACGAATCGCACGGGGGGACGGCCGGAGCTTCGGACTGGGTGATTGACGGAGGCTTCTCCGATTTCGCCGATGCCCTGGTGCAAGCCGGATACACCTGCCGGGCATATCGGGGAATCGACAAGAACGGCGACGGGACGATCCGCTTCTTTGATGACCGGCAACACAATCTCGAAGCGGACAATGAGGCCGTCATCGAGTTCAGCGCCATCAAAGACGCGGATGTCTTCGTTATGGCCGAGACGAATCGCCCCTTACGGAAGGATGAACGGGATGCATTGCTGCAGTTCGTGGCGTCAGGCAAGGGGCTTTACTTCATCGCCGATCACTACAACGCCGATCGCAATCTAAATTCCTGGGACGCCACGGAAGTCTTCAATGGCTACAACCGCTCCACATCCCATCAATTCGATATCGGAGGGCTTTACGGCGACATGCGGAATCCCGGCGATGCGGCCAAAGGCTGGCTTGCCGAGAACTTCGGACTCCGTTTTCGGTTCAATGCGATTGATTGCAAACACGGGGTGTCGGACGTTGTCCCGCCCGCGGAAGCAGAACAGTTGACGACAGGCGTCGCCCCGATCCTCGTCGCTGCCGGATCGACCCTGGCGATCGTCGATCCGGCCAAGGCCAAAGGGCTTGTCTATCTGAAAACCGGCGATCCCGTAACGAGCTGGGCCAACGCCGTCGAGGGCCGCACCGGCGGTCTCTACTTCGGCGGCAAAAAAGAAGGCCCCGTGGTCGCCATCTCAAAACCGAATAAAGGAAAAGCCGCGTTCATCGGCGACTCCTCTCCCATTGAGGACAAATCTCCCAAGTATCGCAACGAGCTGAACGGCAAGCCGAAGAACTCGCACAATGGCTGGAATGACCCCGGCACCGCCGCAAAGCTCAGCCTCAACATCATCGAATGGCTTGTGAAGTCAGAAGACTACGTCGGCTTCGATGGAACGAACGGCCACGCCAAGGGTGAAGCCACGCCAGAACCATTGGCGGCCGTCGAAGAGGAAGACCCGGACGATGGTGCGACCTGGGCCGTGCGGCCCGGCGGATACAACCCCTGGGATACCGACACATATGCCCCGGGTTCGCTTGGCGCTCCGTTTCCATTACCTTCCAGCGGCGGAGGCGGTCCAATTGTCGGCGGCGGCGGCGGTGCCGGCGGCGGGACCAATCCGGGATCAGGCACCACCGTGGCCAATGCGTTGCACTCCCCGGACGGAACCAGGGTCACCGTCGACGGGATCATCATGGGCGTGCTCAACGACGAGTTCGGACTCAAATTGGGCGATACCGTGGGGGCCACGAACTTTCTGTGCGTCCAATTACCGAGCAACTTGCGCGCGGAATTCAGTCCGGCTCGCAAGCCGGACGTCCGCGGCAAGAAAATCCGGATCGTCGGCAAGCGGGGACGATACACCGGACTACCAGGCCTGAAGAGCGTCGAGTCCATCACGCTGATCGGCCCTTGAACCGGACTCGACCTGATTCCATTTGACCCTCGTCTGCCTCGGGGAGGCCCACCTCCCCGAGGGAAATCGTGTCGCGGCATTTGTCTCCGAAGTTCGCCGCTCCGCGATCGAACCCGGAGGAACCGATGTACATGTTGGCGAAGATTTCAGCCGTGATCAGTGCGATCCTCCTTCATCCGGCTCAACCCGCACCCTCCGCATCGTAAAATAGAGGGTTTCGGCGAGTTCCGGTAATAATCGCTCCTCCCCCCCGCCGATAGATTCTCTGTTGCACATCAGAATCTGTGCCGACACGGGGAGGAATTGCATGAGCAAGTTTGGATTCTCCTGGTCCTGGAAACGGGCTCTCGGCCTCACCTCCGCGAAAGCGAAGATCTCCCGCGAAATCGGAATCCCCCTCACCCGTGCCGGACGCGACCGCAAAGTCGGCTCCTGGCTCCTCGGGGATACCCGGCACGAAGCCCACGAACATCATGGGCCGCATCGCCCCCGCGAGAAGTCACACCCAATCGGCTGGGGTCTGATCTTCGCTCTGGCGGGACTTTTCGTCTACAACGCCCTGATGTCCGGGTACAACCCAACCCCGACCTACACCCCGATCGGCCACCCCGCGCTGCAAACCGCCCGCAACGCCGACAACGGCCCGACCCACCGCTAACCAAGCGTCTGCGGCCAATCGGTAAGGATCGACAAAACCCGACGTCACTGGCGACAAACCGCCTGTGGCGGCCTGCCTGCCCTGAGGCTCTCGAAGGGCCCGCCGCGGTCAGGCGCGTCATTCCTTACGTTCGCTCGATTCCCTGAACACCGGCAACGATTAATCCGCCGCCCCGTGCGCAACGGCAACCAATTCCGCGATAGTCTGCTCCAAGAGCGGTCGTCCGCCAAATTGCATCCCCAGCCCGCGCAATTTCGCCGTCACGATCTCGTTCTTGGGCGTCGTCTGTCCGCCGTGGATGGTGCTCCGGCTGCCGGAAATCTGTTTCGCGATCGACGCGACGTCATATTCCGAAACGTACAGGTCGTAGCAGTTGAACGCTTCGCCGGCGATCCCGTCCGCGGTCAGCAGGAGGCGTGCCGCCTTGGCCACGTCGGCAGCATGAACTTCTTTGCCCCCGCGCTCGCACGTCACCGCTTCACCGCGCACGATCTGTTGCACCAGCCCGAACCACTTGCTCGTCGTCGGCGGATGCGCGACGCCGTAGACGCCCGTCGGCCGCACCGCGCAGATCGGGTACTTCATCCCCAAGCCATAACTGTGCACGAATTTCTCGATGGCCGCTTTATGGGCGCCGTAGTGGCTGTAGGCCCACAAGGGATGCGTTTCGTCCAGCGCCCGATCGCCCAGAATCTTGTCATGCACGGCACACGTCGAAATGAACACGAACCGCCCCACCCCGGCCCCCCGTGCCGCCTCAATCAGTTGCAGCGTCCCGAGTACATTCTTCTGCACAAACTCGACGACGCTTCCTTCGCCCCCCATGAAGCGCTTTCCTGGCCGTTCGAGCGCCGCATGGATCACCGCGTCACACCCGGCAACCAGTTCCCGCGTTGCCGACTCGTCCCCCAGGCTGCCGGTGACCCATTCAATCGAGTCTTGCCAGGCATCGAAGCCGCTCCGATCGCTCTCCGGCCGATGCCAGCACCGCACCGTATGCTTCAACCCGACAAGCTCGCCGACGATGTACCGCCCAATAAACCCCGTAGCCCCCGTCACGGCAACACGCATCTCACACTCCCCCGAAAATGGTCGCCGCCAATCGGCATCAAGTGACATCGCACGCCGCTGCAGACAAATATTTATCCCAACAGGGGAATAATTTAGCGAGAGAAGAATGCTTGGCGTTCTGCTGGATAGGGAGCCGGCATGCCTCTATCTGCATGGACTTTGGAACAACCGCAAATCGCGAACTGCGGAATTCCACACGCAATAGCGAAGGCCGGGGATTACAATCCCATTTCTGCCCGGGCTAAATCCAAAGGGCAGTTAATAAGCAGCTGCGCAATCCAGGACGCGGGCCGCTCTCCATCAGGAAAATGTGATACTCGGAGAGCGTAAGTGGATGTGTAGGCCGAAACCCAATGGTTCAGGCTAAATCTTCAAACTCCACTTCAAAGCCTCGCACAGCCGCTCCATTTGATCTTTGTCAAACTGCCCAACGGGGCCATCTGCAAGTCGGATATGCGTCTTGTCGTAAAGTGAAAGTTCGTCAGTCTTGGCAACACATTCCAATTCGAGGCCGCCTTCGCCTGGATAGAAATGTGCGCAATAATCGAGGGACTTTCGCTTGTCGAGCTGCTGAGAAGTAAAAGGTACGGCCAACACGGAGTGTCCGCCGTTTATTTCCTCGCGTGACACAATCACAATAATGCGAGGCTTGCCAACCGCATCATGCTTAAGGCGATAAAGCTGGCCCCACTTTGGCTTATTCATTCTTCTCGTTGGGATTCAAGCAGGACACGAGAATCCATGGCAATTCGCCGAGATTCTCGCAGCTGAATCTCATCATGCGCTTGATCGCATGTGTCTCGAAACTCCGACAGATTTTTTATTTCAAATCCGTCGTCGGACACTTTTGCAATCCACTGCTCTGCCACGTCGCATGGTTTAAGCCATGCGACGTATAAAACATCGAACGCACAATGGATTTCTTGTGTGAAATCGAATATGCCTTCGTAGTCCGCCTCCCGCAACATCTCTTCCGTTCTTTTTAGCCATTCAAATGCGTTGATGCCGCTTTGCAAAAATCCTTCGCAATCGAGGCAGCTCATCGCATCATAATGATCTTTCATCAGCCGATGTGACTCATCGGCGTAAAATTTCACTTTAAGCTCTGCAAGCGCCAAATTGACATTGATGTTCATGGCGTGCCGTCCCCCTTCGCCGAGGTATTTTTTCGCCATTCCCTATATCGTCATCCAGATGAAAAGGCATGTGGATTGACGCATCGCAATCCAATCGCGACGGTACATATCTGTCGTAATCGTATTGCAGTCAATGGCTTGCGTCAACAATAAATCGCATTGTTAGCCATAACCTGCTCACATCCCTGGGTTTGTATCTCGAATGCAACATTGAACCGTATTGATTGTGACGCTCAATTTCGTCGCGCTCTATACCCCAATGAATCCCCTTCAAACTCCAACGTCACGATCCGAAAGCGGGCGGCCGCCGGCCTCGCCGTCTACGGCGCACCCGGATCCCAGATCGTCGCGGTGATTTTGCGATCGTGGTCTTTGCGATCGTAGAAGTAGTAGATCGTGACGACTTTTCCATCCGGGCGTTGGACCGTGCGCGGATAACCGATATCGCGGCCCCCTCCTTCTCCTTGCAGGACGATCGCCTCGCTCCAACTCTTGCCGTTGTCGCTGCTCAGTCGCGCGTGCATTTCGAACGGCGCTTTCCGGTCCCCGTAGGTCAGACACAACCGTCCATCTTTGAGTTTGATCATCGCGGGCGGGTTCCCCTCGCCGGTATCGGCCAGTTCCTTGTCGAACTCCCAGGTCCGGGCATTGTCGCGGGAACGCCACGCCTCGATCCAGCTCCGTCCCTTCTGGCCTCCCGGCGACTTACAGCGAATTGTGCACAGCCATTCGCTCGGCGAAATCTGCACGGACGACGGCATGATGTAATACCCCGCCGGCTCCGGCCCGACGAACGAGACGAACTCAAACGTCTTACCCCCATCCGTCGTCCGGCCGCAAATCACCCGTCCTTCTTTGTTGTCGCTCTTGGCAGCCGTCAGGAAAAACAGACATTCGTGCTTCCCCAACACGTGGTAATCGTTCCGGGCGGCGATCCCCGGCTGGTCGAACAACGAGAGCTTGAACGGGCCCTTCCAGGTGTGGCCGCGATCGTAGGAGTAGTACATCCGCGAAGGACCGGTGTGGACGTCCCCCATCCGCAGCGTCATCGCAAAATCCGGATGTGTGAATTCGATCCCGCCCGGACATTCGATCGGCTCGGGCTCCGACTGGTCCGGCGGAACAATCCCATGCCGCATCCCCTTCGTTCCGACCAGGACATGCTGCCGGCCCGGATATTCGAGCGCCCAAGTCTTTCCGCCGTCCTTGCTGCGGGCCAGAACATGTTCTTCTGGTTTCTCGCGATCGATGTTGTGCCGATCGGGACCGAGATCCTTATATTCCCCCGTGCTGAATCCGACGAGTATCTCATTCCCCCAGATCCAAATCCCATGATTCGCCGGCCACCCCCCAAACCGCCCCGGCACGTCATACACCTGCACCCGCTCAACAACCCGCGGCGCCTCCGCCCCCGCGGCCGACATCGTCGCCGCCAGGCCTGCCAGAAAAAAGAATCCCCTCCCCAAGTTCCGCCGCGCAGAAATGTTCATAGAGCTATCGTCGTAAGAGGTGTATTTCCAGTGAGTCCAAACCTGAAACCAGTATGTCACCCCCCCCGCCGCAATGCCACTCCATCAATGAACGGTGACCCGCGTGTCAGGGTGGCGGGCGGACGAGTGGACTCACGAGCCCCCCGCGCACGTCTCTGCGTCACAAATGCCCCCCGGCCTCTGTTTTATGTTGCTCTGTAAACCCGGCATGGTTACGACAAATTGAATGACCGTGCGCACGCTTCACACCGGAGGCGTGAAAACCATTAGCCGCCCGTTTCGTAAAATCACGGTTGAGTCCCAACAAGGGACGACACCTCAGGAAACCGAACTTTGAAATCCGAGATGATCAAGCGAGAGCGGTGTTAGAGGCAGATTTGCAACTTCACAAACCACTGACTCGCAGCTTTCCGCGATTCAATGGCGGGCTCGTCTCGCCCTTTTTGCAATGCACTGGTTCTAAGATAAAACGGCTACCAGGCGGCGCATTACAGACGTGGAGAATCTCCGGCCAAACATCGAGGATGGTAAGAATTTTATCCTCAGTTCTTCGGCTCGCGACGGCAGGGCTGAGCAAGATATGAGTCATACCCAATCCCGTACAGAGATGAGGCAGCTTAGCGCCCTTTTTTGTACCGCCCTTGCCGCGGTCCTGAGAAATCAGAATCCAACCCTCTTTAGCGCGCTCCGGTATCCATTCATCGTCCCAAACGCCTTCCCTCTGGAATTCAAGCACATGCCCGATTTGCGGATGATTTTTGTCTTTGTCGTAATTCTCGGCAAACTGCTTGATGTGATTCGCGGCGTTCCGACTGATGCATTCGTCAAACAGCAGCTTAGGCTGCTTCAACGGTTGGGTTGTTGAGGTGGTCAAAATAGGCGCATGCCAGTTTCACGTCCTCTGGCGTCACTCCATAAGCGTTGGCAGCTTGCTGGATGCCTCCCTCATTGACGGAAGCCTCCCACAGCGTTCTTGCCGAATAACCACAATTTGCCACAATCGGCTCGCCCAGTCGGATGTGCGGATTCATTGTGATGACTCCGCCCTGGCGTTCGTAAGCTCGATAAGTTGCCGCCAAACCGTCGTCGCCATATGCCAAGTCGTCCATGTACATCTCGACAACTTCGGTGATCAGGCGATTGCCTGCCTCTGGGCCGGAAAGTTGAAAATAACGATCGTCGCCCATTCTGATAATCAATTCGCCATGCCCTTGGCGGGCCTTGTCACTGAATAAGAATGTCTTGTGCTTCATCGCGAAGGGGTACTGAACTCCAAACTCGGAATTCGCCTTTTCAACCGCCGCGCGAATTTTTGGGAGCGGGATTTTGAAGTTCAGCCGAATTGCGCGAATTGCCATCGCTTGGACAAAATCAAGAAACGTCACGAACCGTTCATCGGATTCTTTCAACTGGCGGCTCACGACTGGCGCAGATTGATGAGTGCCAAACATCCAGCGATTCATCAAGCGGGTGGAGACCCGCGCATACAATGCCGCCTCATCGGGAGTGTAAATCCCAATTCCAAGATGTCCTGCAGTGGAAATCATTTCTTCAGCTCAGTGAATGAGTTGTGAACCGATGCGAGTATGCGGCTGTCGATCCCGACATGATATTCGCATTTCCGTCAAATTTACATCCCCTCTCGTCTCCGAGGCGCGCGCGGCCTGAATCTCTCTCACCGAAAACGGTCCGCAGCCAATCGACACGGATCGAAATGACCCAACGTCACTGGCAGCCAACCGCCTGTGGCGGCCGCCCGCCGCGGTCAGGCGCGAAGCCCCTTGAGAATTGCCCATCCATAATCGCCCGCTTCCGCGCCTCGTCGAAACGCCGTACCAGCGCCATTCATTATTCCAACAAAATCCGCTAGAATGGCAGTTTGGGCTTCCCGCTGTGCTCCCACTCCTCACCTGGAATCGGGGCCTCACCGCAATTGGCTGACGCCCCAGCGCGTGTCGCCGCATTCATCGCTTTACGAGAAAGTCATTCCATCGTGGCCATTCCCTCCTCAGTTCGACCCGAATTATTGTCTCCTGCCGGGGATTGGGAAGCGTTGCGTGCTGCCGTCGCCAATGGCGCCGATGCCGTTTACTTTGGCCTCTCGGATTTCAACGCCCGCCACCGCGCCGCCAACTTTACGCTGGAAGAGCTCCCCGCCGTCATCGAGTATCTGCACGGTCACAACGTCCGCGGTTACGTGACGTGCAACACGTTGATCTTCAGCGACGAGTTGGCGCAGATCGTGGAGTACGTCACGGCCATCGCCAGCGCCGGCGCGGATGCCGTCATCGTCCAGGACTTGGGTTTGGTCCGCCTCATTCGGCAACTGGCTCCCGGCCTGGCCGTCCACGGCTCGACGCAGATGACTCTTACCGAATCCCGCGGCGTCGACTTCGTCCGTGCGCTCGGCGTCGACCGCGTCATTCTCGCCCGCGAACTCTCGTTGACAGATATTTCCACCATCGCCGCCCGCACCCCGACCCCGCTCGAAGTGTTCGTCCACGGCGCATTGTGCATCGCCTATAGCGGCCAATGCCTGACCAGCGAATCGCTCGGCGGGCGGAGCGCCAATCGCGGCCAATGCGCGCAGGCCTGCCGCTTGCCTTACGATTTAATTGTCGACGGCTTGCACCGCGACCTGGGCGATCAAGCCTACCTGCTCAGCCCGCAGGACCTGGCTGCGTCCGAAAAGATCGACGAACTGGTGAAGCTCGGCGTCTCCTGCTTCAAGATCGAAGGCCGGCTGAAAAGCGCTCAATACGTCGCCGCCACGACGCAAACCTATCGCGGCGCCCTGGACGCCGCCCTGCAGGCCCAACCCTTTCAACTCACGCAGCAGCAGGGGCTCGATCTCGCCCAGAGCTTTTCTCGCGGCTTCACCACCGGCTTTCTCGACGGCGTGAACCATCAGGTCCTTGTCCAAGGCCGATTCCCCAAAAGCCGCGGGATCCGCGTCGGCAAAGTCGTCGGCATTTCCGAACGCGGCGTCGTCCTCACATTGGATGAACAGTTCGACCGCCGCCATCAGTCCGGCACCCAATTCCCCTTGAAGCCCGGCGACGGCGTCGTATTCGACGAAGGCCATCCCGAACAGGACGAACAAGGCGGACGGATCTTCGCGATCACTCCCTGCTTCACTCCGAGGCGCGCCGAATTCAAAGACGCCCGTCGCTCGAACCCGAATGACAAGCCCCGCGTCCCGTCAGGCCGTGACCAGCCGGAGCAGCGCGACCGATTTGAAATCACCTTTGGCGAAGGGCACGTCAATCTCTCGGCCGTGGCCGTCGGGAGCACGGTCTGGAAAACGGACGATCCCGCCCTCCGCCGTCGCCTGGAACAATCCTACTCCCGCGACCTGGTCCTGCACCGCGTCCCCGTCTCCGTCACAGTTCGGGCCGTCGCCGGCGAAAACCTGCACGTGACCCTGGCGGACGGCGCGGGGAACTCGGCCGCAGTCACCTGGGACCAACCGCTGCAACTGGCCCAAAACCGTCCGCTCACTCACGAGTTGGTGCGAGCCCAATTCTCCCGGCTGGGCGACACGCCGTTTGAGCTCGCGGGCGTGGAAATCCAGGGAGCCGACGGAATCGTTCCGGAAGGCGGAACCGCCCCCGTCATGGTCCCCAAAAGCGTGCTCAACGATCTCCGCCGTCAAGCCGCCTCCGGACTGCTCCAGCGCCGCGCCGCGGCCGATCGCGCGCTGCAGCTCAACCCCCACGCCCTCGAACAACTCCGCAGCCAGATCACCCTGTCCGCGCAGCGCGAATCGACGGTCGATTCCGGCGCCGCCGACGCACGCGTCGTGCCCGAAATGTACGTCCTCGCTCGGACGCTGGAGCAGGTCGAAGCGATTCTCGATTGGAACGTCCCCGCCGGCATCGAAGTCCCCTCCATGATCTATTGCGACTTCGAAGAAGTCCGACGCTACGAAGCCGCGGTCGCCCTCTGCCGGGCCGCCCACATGCCGATCGCGCTCGGCACGTTGCGGGTGATCAAGGCCTCGGAAGAAGGCTGGCTCCGTCAGATCGCCGCTTACGAGCCGGACGCCGTCCTGGTCCGCAACCTGGCAGCCATCAGCTATTACCGCCAGCTCGCTCCGCATTTGCCGTTGATCGGCGACTACGCGCTCAACGTCTCGAACGAGCTGACCGCCCAGATCCTGGCGGAGCAAGGCCTGTTGCGATTGGTCCCCAGCTACGACCTCAACTGGCAGCAACTCGCCGCGATGTTGAAGCGGTTTCCCCCGGCGATGTTCGAAGCGGTGGTCCACCAGCACATGCCGATGTTCCATATGGAGCATTGCGTGTTCGCCGCCACGCTCTCGACCGGCAAGGACTATCGCGACTGCGGCCGGCCCTGCGATCATCATCGGGTCGAGCTCAAAGACCGCATGGGTGAGGCCCATCCGCTGGTGGCCGACGTCGGCTGCCGGAACACCGTCTACAACGCCAGCGCCCAATCGGCCGCCGAATACATCCCCCAGATGAAAAATCTCGGCCTGCGCCACTTCCGAGTCGAGCTGCTCCGCGAAGAAAAAGCCGCCGTCGGCCCGTTGCTGGAACGCTATGGCCGAGTCCTCGCCGGTCTCGACAACGGCCGCACCACCTGGACCCAACTCCGCGTCCTCAACCAACTCGGCGTCACCCGCGGCACCCTCGACTTCGCCTAACGCAGATGGCATCCCTGCCTGCCGCGAAATTCTCTTTCAGAATCAGGAACCGCAAGCATGCGCCTCACTTCGGTTCCAAACGTCGACGAATTCTCGTAATTTCCCATGCGAAGGCTGGAACTGTTCCTGGATCGAGCTGTTCGAAAATCACGAAGCTGTGGGGGAATCAATGTTGATGTTCGTGGACGAAAGCGGCTTCGACCAGAGCGGAACGCCGTGCGAGGTTCTCGCCGGGATCGCGATTTCCGAGGACAGTCTTTGGAATCTTGTCCGGGCAGTACGTGCCGCGGAGCGTGAGCTGTTTGGTGATTACTTGCGGACGTTCTTGATTGACGAACGCAAGGCGAAGCGCTTATTGAAAACGAAGCGGTTCCGGTCGGCCGACCGCAAAGTGCAGATTGCCCCAGATGAATTGACTTCGCTGGCCCACTCTGCACTCGTCAAGGGAATGACCGCCAAAAAGCAGGGACTTGCGGACGATGGCATCACTGAACGCGAACTGGTCGCCTACAGCCGTCAAGTACTGAAATACGTCCATGAGACACTCAACATCGCTGCAGGTTTCAATGTGCAAGTGTTCGCCACGATGGTCGATCCGAATGCGCCGCGTCCTCCGCGGGGAAAGCTCCGCATGGATTACATCCGTCTGTTTGAACGATACTTCTATTTCCTCGAAACGCTCTCACCGAAAGAGCGAGGTTTGGTGGTCTTCGATGAATTGGATAAGTCGCTTGCGCACGGGTTGGTCCAGCAAATGGCTGCGTACTTTATTGGTAATCCGGACGGGCAGTTTCAAAGCACACGGATTGTACCCGAGCCATTCTTCGTGCATTCCGACCTGACGACGGGCGTTTTTTTGGCAGATCTCGCGGCTTATATTCTTGGCTGGGGATGGCGCCTCAAATGGATGCCGCAGCCAATTCGCGCCGAATTGCAGCCGTATGCGACGAAACTGCATAACATGCAGTTTCAAGGGGAGAAGCCAAAGGTAGATGGCACCGGCGTCTGGCCACTGCGCGGCATCACGTACCTCAATGATTTACGAGGTCACGCCGAGAGGGCGGGTAATGCATCATGAGCGCAGAAATAAAGGCAGTGAACAGTCCTTGCGAACCGCCCAAAGCCTCCATCTAAAGTATCGGTCGTTTTTCTGCTAAAGTCAAGCACAAGCATAGCTGCCGAAAGATCGTCGCCTTTGCACGACGCGCGGTTGCGCTCACCCCTCTCGCTGACATGGGGAATTGCCCCTGTGGCGTACCTGTTGCCCAACGGGCAGTGAGTCGCCGAATCCCCAATCGGACGTCTCTCGAAGTCGATCTTGACAAAATACTATACAAACGTATAATTACACAGAGGCAGGTCTCTCCGCCGCGCGGACCGGTTACCGAACCTGGTCCGGTTCGGTCGTTCTTTGACAACTGATTCCCCCCATAGACTGTCCGGGCGCAGGTTGGCTCCCCGAGTGCAGGCCTGCGTCCGGTGAAAACAAGTCCAAGAGATCCGTCTTCCGGATTCGATTCACCGCCGCCGAATCACGAATCCTGCGTCACCCACAAACCCCTGCCATCACCAGCAGTTAGGATCATCAATGACGCAGGATGACGCAGCAATCTGCGTTTTTTCGGTTCCCCATCGATGTCCCCTCTGCCCCCACAGGTTGCACAACCGGGTCGTCATTCGAGCTGTTCAACGGTATGAGAACTCCGCCGTGATGACGCAGGTGACGCGACTTTTTGTCTTCTCAACTTAATACTCTTGAGGAACTGTCTGGTTCCCATGTGCCACGGACAGTTCCGTACCAGCATGGGGCGGAAGCCCCCGGTGAACCGCCTGTGGCGGCTTTCAACCTTCTACGTTCTCGCCACCCCCCAGCCGATTTGCCAACTTTCCTTTGAAATCCTAAGAATCCTAAGAAAGTCGGGTCTCTAATCTAATAAAACTGTCCAGGTTAACGCGGCGCATCCGCCGCCCCCCCAAAAGCCGACCGCAAAATGGGTCTTGAGTCGATTGGCGATGAGGCCTAAACTACCGCCCCAATCCACAAAATCTCATTGTCTCGCTCTGCTGCTCTCAATAACTCCATGGCTACTGCTCTTGAATCGCAAACCTCCAACTGGGGGTTGATGGGTCGCATGCTGGCCCTCTGCTGGAAGTACCGCTTAGGGTGCGTCCAGGGAGTCCTGCTGCAGATGCTCCGCGTCGGCTTCAGCTTGGGCAGCCTCGGCCTCGTGGGCTTGGGCATCGACGTCCTGCGTCACGAACTCGATCCCGCCGCCGCGCCCCCCGGCTGGCCGCTCGGATTTACCCCTCCTGCTGCCTGGTCTCCGCTGTCCCTGTTGATCGCGGTCGCCGCCAGTATCCTGGGTCTTTCCTTGTGCCACGCGGTCTTGCGCTACGCCTCGGAACTCACCGCCGCACGCCTCGTCGAACGGATCGTCGTCCAGCTACGCTCCGACGTCTACGATAAACTGCAACGTCTCAGCTTCCGCTTCTTCGACGCAAATGAAACCGGTTCGATCATCAATCGCGTCGCCGGCGACGTCCAGTCGGTCCGGATGTTTGTCGACGGCGTCATGATCCAGATCGTGGTCGTCTTTCTGTCGCTCGCCGTCTTTCTGGGCTACATGCTCAGCATTCACGTCTGGCTGACCATCGCCTGCCTCGCCACGACGCCCCTCCTCTGGATCGTGGCGGTCGTCTTCTCGCGCCTGGTCCGTCCCGAATATGTCGTGAACCGGACACTCGTCGATCGCATGGTCCTGACCCTCTCGGAAAATGTGCAGGGGGTCAACGTCGTCAAAGGCTTCGCCCGCGAACCCGAAGAGATCGCCAAGTTCGAGCAATCCAGCTCCGCCGTGCGGACCCACAAACAAAAGATCTTCTGGCGCTTGAGCATGTTCCAGCCGAGCATGGCGCTCCTCACGAACATGAATCTGGTCGTCCTCTTGAGCTACGGCGGCTACTTGATCACGACCGGCGACCTGCGGCTGGGCGAAGGGCTCTTCGTCTTCGCCGGCCTGCTCCAGCAATTCGCGAACCAGGTCGAAACCGTGACCAACATCGCCAACCGCATTCAGACCAGCCTCACCGGGGCCCAGCGGGTCTTCGAAGTGCTCGACGCGCCCCCGGAAATCGAAAGCCCCGCCGACCCGCTTCCCCTTCCGCGGGCCCGCGGCACCGTCCGTTTCGAACACGTCGGCTTCGCGTACAAACCGGGCCAACCGGTCCTCGAAGACATCCATTTTCAAGTCGCTCCCGGCTCCTGCGTGGCAATTGTCGGCGCCACCGGATCCGGTAAGACAACCCTCCTGAGCCTCATTCCCCGGCTCTACGATTCAACAACCGGCAGAATCCTCATCGACGGGGTCGATGTCCGCGACATCCACCTCGACGACCTCCGCCGCAACATCGGGATCGTCTTCCAGGAAAGCTTCTTGTTCAGCAACACCGTCGCCGCGAACATCGCCTTCGGGCACCCCCAGGCGACGCGCGCCCAGATCGAAGCGGCCGCGAAAACTGCCGCCGCTCACGAGTTCATTCTGGAAATGCCCGACGGTTACGACACTCTCATCGGCGAGTACGGATCGGGTCTCTCCGGCGGACAACGCCAGCGCCTGGCAATTGCCCGCGCGTTGCTCCTCTCCCCTCCGATTCTGATTCTCGATGATGCGACCGCCGCGATCGATCCCGGAACCGAACACGAAATCATGCAGGCCCTCGAAAACGCCATGCAAGGCCGCACCACGTTCATTATTGCCCATCGGCTCAGCACGCTCCGCCGCGCCGACCTTGTCGTCGTGCTCGATCACGGACGAATCGAGCAGATCGGCACCCACGACCAGCTCATGCAGCAGGACGGACACTACAGCCGGGCCGCGTTGCTCCAGATTTCCGGTCATCGCACCACCCCGCGCTTGGCCCTCACTTCCGACGAGGACCAGCCATGAACGCCAACCCGATTCCCAATCCCCAGGCCGGTCACGCCGCGCCCAGTTCGCTGCTCACCAAGTATCGCCGGCTCGATGAATTCGAGTCGGACATGCGCCCCCTCGAACTCGGGCTCATCAAACGCCTGTTCCAGTTCACCCAGCCCTACGCCTGCAAACGGAATTGGCTGTTTGCCCTCGTCCTGCTCCGCTCGGTTCAGTTGCCCTGCCTCACCTGGGTGATTGTGGCTGTCATCAAAGGCCCGATCACGACCGGCAATGTTTCCGGTTTGATTTGGGGAGTCTTGGGCTTCACGCTCCTGGCCATCTCCACGCAGCTCGTGTTGCACTTCCGCCAACGCCTGGCCCTGGAATTAGGCGAAGTCGTCGTCCATGACTTACGAAACGCGGTGTTTCAACACCTGCAACGGATGCCGATGAGCTTTTTCAATCGGACAAAGCTCGGCTCGATCATCAGCCGAATGACAACCGATATCGAAAATGTCCGCATCGGCGTCCAGGACGTCCTGTTCGTCACCCTGGTCCTGCTCGGACAGATGAGCGTCGCCGCCACCTTCATGCTCTGGTACGACCGCGTCCTCTTTCTCGTTGTCCTCGGTCTAGCTCCCGTCCTCTGGGCCATCAATCGCCATTTCAGTCGCCGCCTGGGCCAACTCCACCGCGACGTCCAGGAATCATTCAGCCGGGTGACGGCCACGCTGGCCGAATCGGTCAACGGCATTCGTGTCACGCAGGGATTTGTCCGCCAAAAACAGAACGCCCAGATGTTCAGCGAGCTTGTCGCCGATCATTCGAGCTACAACTATGCGGTCAACAAGACGCAGGCCGTGTTTCTCCCGCTCCTCGATTTCAACAATGATTTCTTCACCGCGCTGCTCCTCGTCGTCGGTGGGTATCGCGTCTTGCATCCCGAACTGGGCGCCTCCATCGGCGACCTCATCGGGTTTCTTTTCATGGCGAGCCTGTTCCTCGCCCCAATCGCTTCGCTGGGCACGCAATACAATCAGGCCCTGACCGCAATGGCAGGCGCCGAACGCGTCTTTCGCCTCCTGGACACCCCGCCCGAATGGTCGGACCCTCCCACTGCCCGTTGCCTTCCCGCCATCACCGGCCGGGTCGAGTTCCGCAACCTGGTCTTCGGCTACGATCCGGATCGCCCGATTCTGCACGGCATCGATTTCGTCGCCAAGCCGGGGCAATGCATCGCGCTCGTTGGCCACACCGGCAGCGGCAAGACATCGATCATCAACCTCGTCGCCAAGTTCTACATTCCGTGGTCCGGTGAATTGCTGATCGACGGCTGCGACATCCGCGACATTCAAACCGAATCGCTGCATCGCCAGGTCGGCGTCGTCCTGCAGCAGAACTTTCTCTTCAGCGGCACCGTCATGGACAATATCCGCATGGGCCGTCCCGACGCCTCCGACGAAGAAGTGATCGAAGCTGCCCGCCGCCTCGATTGCCTCGAACTCCTGGAAGCCCTCCCCGAAGGCCTGCACACCTCTGTCGGCGAGCGGGGCGGAAGCCTCTCGCTGGGTCAACGCCAGCTCGTCTGTTTCTCCCGCGCCCTCCTGGCCGATCCCCGAATCCTGATTCTCGACGAAGCCACGAGCAGCGTCGATCCGATCACGGAAGCCCGCGTGCAGCAGGCCCTCACGCTCTTGATTCAAGGGCGAACCAGCTTTGTCGTCGCCCATCGCCTCAGCACGATCCGCCATGCCGACCAGGTCCTCGTCCTCGACCACGGTCTCATCGTGGAACGCGGCACCCACGCCGAACTGCTCGACGTCGGCGGCGTCTACGCCGACCTCCACCGCAACTTCGTCGAAGCCAGCGCCGCCTAGAGTCCACTCAGGACGATCCTCCGCCGCGACACTCAGGGCAATCGTTTTCTTCAAAGAGCGCAAACCCGGATGCTTTTTGTCGACTCACTAATCTCCACCCTCTCTCTTCTCGCCCAGAGGGCGCGGCACTCTCTCCAGCTTGTCTTTCCTCAACAGACGTTGGAGAATGACCCCCAGAGCCATGTCCGCCTTCTTCGTTTCGCAATCCAGGTACCCCACCGATGTCCCATCCAATTCGCGACCGCGTTCTGGCTGCATTCGACTGGACGCAGTCGCAGTTGGACAACACCTTCAATGCGATACCGCCACAGGATTTCTTGCACCAACCTTTCCCGGGCGCGAATCACGCCCTGTGGACGATGGGCCACATGGCGACGATCGACCAGTTCTTTCTCAAGGTCTTCGCCAACCACGATCCGGCACTCTACGAGCAGTACAAAACGATCTTTTTCGCGAAGTCGACCCCCAGCCCGGATGCGAACGCGTATCCCCCGCTCGACGTCGTCCGGGAGTATTACACCGCGTCCCGGAAGGCGTTTCGCGCCTGGATGGAGTCGCTCGATGACGAGCGCCTCACCGCGCCGCTCCCTCCCGAGCAACAGCGCTTCGCGCCGACCCTCGCGGACTTCCTCTTCCGCCTCGTCTGGCACGAAGGCATGCACTACGGACAACTGACCGTCTTGCGCAAAAGTCTCGGCCTGGCTCCGATCCGGATTTAACCGGACGAATTTCCGGGCCCGCTTACCGATTGCCGCGGCCGGCTATGCAGCCTTCTTCTCGGCCGCCGCGTGAGCGACTTGAGCCGTCGCGTATTCCCGTTCGACCCGCTCGAATTCGGCAACCCGGGCCGCGTCTTTCTGCTCGAACAGCACGCGGGACCACCAGAAGGGGAGTAGGACGGAGAGTGTTTTCGGGACGTCCCACAGCGAAACTTTGCTCTGGCCGCCGGCGCGCGGACGATGATGCACGCCGATCTCGGTGATCGAAAGTCCCAGTTGCCGCGCCTTCGTGAGCATCACGGCATTGGCGAAGAAATTGTCGTGTTCCGGAAGAATGTAGGGAATGTGACGCCGCTGAAAGATCTTGAGGGCGCAATCGATGTCCCGGACGGGGCTGCCTAGCAGCATCCCCACGAGCTTGTTGTAGCCCCAGGAATAGAAGAGCCGCAGTGCCGGATCCTTCCGATCGATCCGATACCCGCACACGATGTCGACATCGCTGGCGAGCGGAATCATGTCCCTCAGTTCCGTCAAATCGAACTGGCAGTCGGAATCCGTGAAGGCCACCAGATCCTTCTCGGCGGCCAGAAAACCGTTTCGCAGAGCGGCCCCGTAACCCAGGTTTCGAGGATGTTCAACCAGCCGGACATTCGCGTTCTGGGCCGCTTCCCCCCGCACGATGTCGGCCGTCCGATCGGTGCAGCCGTCCTCCACGACGATCACTTCGTAGGCCGACGTGATCGGACGGAGTGCGACAACCGCTTCCTGGATCGCCTGCCGGATGGTGTCTTCTTCATTGTAGGCCGGCAAGACCAGCGAGAGCGACGGCGGTGACTCGGTTTGGGCCACGCGCAGCCGGGGGTGCCGCGTCGTGCCGCGCATGATCGGGTGGTAAGGAGCATCCATGCCTGTCTCTCCGCTGTCCTGAATGAAAGGTAATCGTTTGTCGGGAGGAACGGGACAGAAAGCGTCTCTGCCTCGCACCACGACCGAGCTGATTTCTGGAATTAAAGTCGCTTCGTGTCCGACCATCCCCCGAGGATGGTCGGTGCTGGGGATGGCCGTCGGCCGAGCACCACGATCCGCCCCGGCTTTAAAAACCGCCGACGGCTCGCAATCACAACCACATCCGGCGGCAAACCCGGAAGGACGTTATCCAATTGCCCTTCCTGGGCGATCACATAAGCGTCCGGAGAACTTTTGAAGAATGTCTCGACCTTTTCCGGCGTGCCCAATCGCTGAATTTTCTGGCCGGCATAATAAGCCATGCTGTGCTGGAAATAGCCGTAGGAACCGATTTGTGCGGTGCTTGGGCTTGCGGCATGAATCCGTGCCATCAGCGCAGCGCTCGTCTGCTGGGAATTGACGCTCACGGCCGTCAGCCCGAACAGCGCCGTGATGAACAGAATCGAGGTTGCGGATAACGCGATTGCCGCCCGTCGCGGCTGCGACCGCTCGCAGAACCAGAGCGCCAAAGCTCCGCCGCAGAGCGGAATCAGCCCCGCCCACCCGGAGATCGATTCCCCCGCGAACAGCCGGCTCGTCGCAATCGGAATCGCGAGCCAGTACACCAGCCCCAGAACGGCTAAAATGCTGAAACCCAAACGCAACAGTTTTCGCGGCGCCGTATCCCAGTTCGTGACCCAGCCGTCGACAGAGCAGCCGATCAGGAGCGCCAGCGCCGGAAAAGCCGGCAGAATGTAACTCGGAAGTTTCGTGCTCGCCAGGGTGAAGAAGCCGATGTAAGTCGCCCCCCAGCAAGCCATGAAAATGTCGGCGACTCTCCAGGCGTGATTGCCCGCAATCCGCCGCGTGACCTGGATCGCTGCCAGTGGCGCAAAAATCGACCAGGGAAACAGTCCCGTGAAAACCGTCAGGATGTAGTAGAACGCCGAACCGCTGTGCCCTTCCATCGGCTTCAAGAAGCGTCCGAAATTGTGCGTTCCAAAAAAACCGTTCAACCACGCTCCGTCAGTTTGAATTCCCACCGAGACGTACCACGGAATGTTGAGGGCTGCCACAATCGCCAGGGCCGTGAGGGGCCGCAGTTTCCAGATCAGGAACACGATCGGTCCCGGAGAAAGGGAGCGCAGGAGCCGTCGAGACGGCGAAAGTCCGCTCCGTTCCGTCTCCCGGATCGCTTCCGCGATCCGCAGACAAATTGCGAACGTGACGAGCACGCAGGTCGGCAGAACCACTCCCACCGGGCCCTTTGTCAGCACGGCAATTCCCATCGCGGCATACAGCCCGGCATACGTGCTCCAGGAACGCGGGAGCATCGCCGCTGCTGGGGGCAGATTTCCCGAGATCCCGTCATTTTGTGAGATTTCGTCGCTGCGATCGAACGCCGCCATCCCGCGAACGAAGATCAACATCGCCAGCGTCGTAAAGAACGTGAGGATCGAATCAGGCGTGGCCGCCCGCGCGCAGACGCCGAACATCAGGCATCCCGCAACCGCCAAGGCTCCCCAGAGCCCGACTTCCGCGCGATAACAGCGCCGCCCGAGATGGTATGTCAACAACACCGTTCCCACCCCGAACACCGCCGACCAGAGCCGTGCCGCAAATTCGCTGACCCCGAACACCTGGTACGCACTCAACATACACCAGTACATCAGGATCGGCTTGTCGGTCAGGATGTCGCCGTTGAACGTCGGCACGATCCAATCGTTCCGGGCCAGCATCTCTCGCGCGCAGGCGGCGTAGAGCGGCTCGTCTCCGTCCCAGAGTTCCGGAATCCCCAGGTTCGCGAAGCAGACCAGGAGCGCCGCCGCAATGATCCAAATGTGATGTCTGAGCGCTTGGGGCACAGTAGCTTCCTTGCCGGCGCGGGGACTGGGAAATGCCGCAGCCGGTCGAACGCCGTCCACAGTCCTTCCGGAGAGTTGTCAGAGCGGCGGGATTCTAGAGGAACATCCCACGGGGAGCAATAGGTCATTCACCCCCGCTCCCTCGCCCCGATTCCGCCGACCGTTAGCCTCAGATTCGCCTTGGCAAGGTCGCCAGGGTGGACTATAAACCCCCCGTGCAACAGGAAGTTCCCTGCCCAAATGAGGCGTGGAGTCCTGACGTCAGTTTCGACAGCAGCAGACCTGCGGAATCTCGAATGGGAACCAGGGCCAGGACGCCCCCTTTTGTCACTCTGCATGAGCCGGATCTCCCCGACTCCGCCGAAGCCCTGCGTCTCCCGGTTGCCAACCCCGCCGAGCGCCGCGCCTGGCTGCTTCCCCTCGCATTGTTATTGGCCGGGGTCCTCGCACTCGCGATTGATGTCCCGTTTGCGTTCTGGATCGTAAAGCAAAAGGGACTGTACTTCTTGCGGCGCACGCTGCAATCCGCCGAACCCTTTGGCGAGGCCGCCGGGGTCATCCTGGTCGTCGTCGGGATCTACATTCTGGATCCGATCCGTCGCGGAAAACTCCCACGCGTGTTAGCGGCCGCTCTCGGCGCCGGCTTGATCGCCAACATCGGCAAACTGGTGCTTTCACGCCAACGCCCTTACGTCTTGGATTTTGAAGTCGTCGAAAACGTCTGGGGAACCTTCACCGGCTGGTTCCCGCTCGTCGGGATGAGCTCCCAATTTCAGAGCTTTCCGTCGGCCCACACCGCCACCGCAATTGCCCTTGCCGCCGCGCTCTCCGCGATTTATTCACGCGGCATCTGGTTATTCCCTTGCGTCGCCGGTCTGGTCGCGCTGCAGCGGGTCGAAACCGGGGCCCACTACGTGAGTGACGTCCTCTGGGGAGCGGCGATTGGCCTCTGCATCGCCAATCTGTTTCTCCGGAAGACGCGGCTGGCGGAATGGTTTGACCGCTTCGAGCACGGCACAACCGGGCCGGACGTCCCGTCGCTCAAGCTTCCCGCTGCCGCTTCCCGGCAGGCTCGGACTCCCTGAACGCTCGCGCCGTTCGAATGTGTGGTTCACGCCCCGGACTTTGCCGCCGGGCAGGAAACACGGGGCAGGGCGGGCGAGAGGCAGCCAGTTGTGTTTCCCGAGCCAGCAAGGATAATGGTGCCCGTGGGGATGTTGACGTCAATTGCGGACGTCTTCCCACGTTCCTTGAATCCATCCAACGGGAATTTCATGTCTGACAACACAACCTGCGAACTTCTTGCCGTGAACCAAAAGTTGCTCAATTCCATCGTGAACGGCGACTGGAAGACCTATACGGAACTCTGTGACCCATCGCTCACCGCCTTTGAGCCGGAAGCCAACGGGCAATTGGTCGAAGGGCTCGAATTCCACCAGTACTACTTCAAATTGGACAAGAGCAGCAGCCCCCGCCAGGCGACGATGTGCTCCCCCAATGTCCGCGTGCAGGGCGACATGGCGGTCTTGGCCTATGTCCGCCTGACGCAATACCTCGACAGCGAGGGGAACCCCGTCACCTCCGCCGTCGAGGAAACTCGCGTCTGGGTACGAAAGGGCGGCGCGTGGAAGCACGTTCACTTCCATCGCTCCCCGTGTTGAACTCGAGTCCGTTATGACCCAAAAGCCACTGTCGTTTGGACACGAGGATGATCTTCCCCAGGCTGTCGCCGCTTCTGAAGGTGTCCCTCGCCCTGCGTTACTCCTCAGCCAGGATCTCTTCTTTACCAGTAAGATCTCAGGAACCGCGAGTGCTCTTGGCTTTCGGGTGGAGATCGAGGCGAGCCGCGAACGGGCCCTGACCAAAGTCGGGTCGGGGGAGTACCGCTGCGTGTTCCTCGATCTCGCTTGGAAGGGGATCGCTGTGGCGGAGTTGATCGCCAACTTGCCGGTTGCCGTTCCGCCCCCCGTGATTGCGTTCGGGGCGCATGTGGTTACGGATCGGCTCGACGAAGCGCGTGCGGCCGGCTGCACCGAAGTCCTGCCGCGCAGCAAGTTCTCGGCGACGCTCCCCGAACTCCTGGTCCGCTACCTAGGAGCCTGAGTCTCGCCGACCGGTCCGGTCTGGTCCGCCAGTTTGGCCTGGATGGACGCCACGGCAATGTCGCTCGGGTCGCTGACTCGATCGAGAATCATGATCTTTTGCCAGATTTGGCGCGACAGTCCGTTCGTCAGGCTTTCCACCTGGTCGACCGCCTCGAGTGCCGACTCATCCGGAAAGTCCTGGACGTAAATTGCTCCGATCTTGCTGATCATCGACAGCAGCTCCGTGCAATAGTCGAGATAGCGGCAAAGCTGGAACGGAGTCATCGTCCGCTGCGGAGAAGAAGGAGTCTTCGGTCCCCGGAGAACCCGGTCCGGATCCTTCGTGAGCTGGTGCATGTCGACGATATGCGCCAAGGCCCGCAGCTCGTGGATCGCATTTAAGGCTCTGCGCCGCTTGTAGCGCTGCTCCAATGTGACCAGAAACAGGATTGCCGCTCCGATGAACACCAGGCTTCCCAGGCTGGCTTCGAGGAACTGCATGAAATCGACGAGTTCCGTGGCCTTGTCGGCGGCTCCAAAGTTGACCCGTAACGTGAAGACGATCCCGACCAGGACGGCGATGATCCCGAGCACAAGAACCGCAATCGTCGCCCGCAACAGGATTTTGGGTTGGCGAATCGCTGCCGATCGGATCACGCTCTCTTTGGCGATCGTGTGCAATTCCGCGCCGACATGGCTCAAGCTCGAACCGGGGAAGCGTTCTGTGATTCGCTGTTGCAGTCGTCCTGCAGTCGCCAGGATTTTTTCCGCATTCAAGCCGCGCTGCATAGGGGGTCTCGTAATTCATTCCGGCGTTTCGGGATCGGATCGAAATCAGCCTGACGCCAGGCGCCCGGCAATTGTCCAGTGTCGATCCGTGGTCTGGGTGGCCCACTCCGGAGGCAAGTCCAGCGATGCCAGCAACGAGCGGATTTCGTCCAATGTCAGAGCCGCATGGAGTGAGTCCGAAAACATTTGCTGCTGGTGCCCGTTCGCGTCCCCGGCATACGTCGCAACGAGCCGGGCGAGAGTCGTTTCGTCTGCCGGCCGCAGCAGGTCCCGCACAAAAAGCAGTCCCCCCGCTTTGAGAACCCGCCGCATCTCTCGGAGCGAATCGACCGGCTCGGGGATATGGTGCACAATGCTGTTGGAAATGACCGCGTCAAAGGTTCCATCCGCATAAGGCAGCCGCTTGGCATCAATGTGTTCGAGCTTGATCTCCGTTTGAAGACCCGCTCGGATGACGTTTCTGAGCGCAAGTTGCAGCATGTGGGCGGACAGATCGACGGCCGTCAATCGCACTTCGACGGGCCGCCGGCAAAGTTCGATCGGAATGAGCGCCGTCCCCGTCCCCACGTCCAAGGCATGCACCGGGCTCGTCGCCTTGTCCTTCGCAAGCCCGCATGCCAGCAGATCGTCCACGAAGCGGCGATTGACTTCACTGTGGTCCATCGAGTCGTAGTCCGTTGCCTCGTCGAGCGTATCCATCACTTCCGGTTCAAGCACGCGCGGCAACATCGGCAGACTCCTCTTCTGTGACGGTTTCCCGCAAAGCCTCACCCGGTACGAGCTTGGCGGCAATCGATCGTGCAACGCTCATTCTTCCAACCTTGATGAATCCCTATTATTGCGAGATTTCCTGCTTGATGCGATCTCGCGACGCACCCTACAAAATCGCTGCTTGATGGGATAAGCTGGGGAACGATTTGGATTCAGCGGAGACACCGGGAGATTAGCAGATGGGACATCGTTTTCGCCTTGGGGTGAATGGAGCGGCAGGCCGGATGGGACAGCGGATTGTCGCACTCGCTCATCAGGATCCAGAGTTGATTGTCGCGGCCGCTTTGGATGACGCCGCCTGCCCAAAACTGGGGGCCGATGCCGGGGAACTGGCGGGGATTGGTCGGATCGATGTCCCGATTCGCGCGACCCTGGAAGAACGAGTTGATGTCATCATCGACTTTTCCGTGCCCACGGGTCTCGTCAGCATTGCCGAAGTGTGCAGCACGCGTCAGATTCCGCTGGTTGCGGCAACCACAGGCCTCTCTCCCACCCAGCGGGAAACAGTTCTGGCCGCCGCGCAGACGACTCCCCTCTTGATGTCGCCGAGCATGAGCGTGGCCGTCAACCTGACGATGAAGCTGGTCCGCGAGGCCGCCCGCGTATTGAAGTCGAATCCCGCGGGGGTCGATGTCGAGATCATCGAGCGTCACCACCGCTACAAGGAGGACGCCCCGAGCGGCACGGCCTTGCACTTCGGCAAGATCGTGGCGGAGGAGATGGGGCAAACGGAACATGTCCACGGTCGTCACGGCAGACCTGGTCAGCGGCCACATGCGGAAATCGGATATCATGCCCTGCGGACCGGCGACAACGTCGGCGAACACACGATCGTGTTCGGTTTGCTCGGGGAAACTCTCGATGTCACCGTCCGCAGCCACACGCGCGACAGCTACGCGTATGGCGCTCTCGCGGCCGCCAAATTCCTCGTCACCCAGAAAGCCGGCCTCTACTCGATGTCCGACGTACTCGGTTTCTGAGTGATTTCTGGCCGCGAGGAACAGTCGGCTAACGCCCATTGCCGGAGTAGTCAAGAACGGGGTGCGGACCTGTTGCGAAGCGGCCTAAAGTCCACCCCTGACGTTCCCTTTCGCCAGGACCTTTTCGGAGCTGCGCAATGCCAGCAGCCGGCTTGACCGCCCCTCGCACGCATGTTAGCCTCGATGCATAAGGGGTGCTTTATGTTAGGTCATCGTCGGCGTGCGAATTTCGGAGCCATTTCGGCATTCCGATCGGCTTCGCGCTCGGCCCCGAGGGATGCCTGGAAACCCGCGTGCTGGGGCCTTTTCGCGTTCTTCGCATTCTGCTTCTTTGCAACGCCCCTGGCTCTTGCCGCTGATGATGTGGCGGCCCTTTCGGCAGTGATCGATCAACAAATTGTTGCCGGCTGGGAGAAGACGGGAACCAGGCCGGCTGAACTGAGCACCGACGAGGAGTTTCTGCGCCGGATTTACCTGGATCTGGCCGGCAGAATCCCAACCCAGCGCGAGCTGGAGGTCTTTCTTGCGGCAAGCGAGCCCGACAAAAGGCGGCGTTGCATCGATCAGCTTCTTGCCTCCGACGAATTCGTCACGCACTGGGCCAATCACCTCAACGGGATGTTGCAGGGCCGCGCGGCATTTCCCATGTCGGCCGCATGGGGAAGCTACCTCCGAGACAGCGTGGCAACCGGGAAAGGCTGGGATCAGATCGCCCGTGAATTGATCCTGGCCAGACCGGCAGGCGAAGAAGTGGCCGGGGCGAGTGAGTTTCTCGCAAAACGCTATGTCGCTCCCGAGCCTCTGGACGAAGTGACGCGAGACGTGACTCGGCTCCTCTTCGGCGTCGACATGCAGTGCGCCCGCTGTCACGTCCATCCCGAAGTCCGCGAATGGGAACCTGTTAGCTATTGGGGAATGGCCGCGTTCTTCAACCGGACTTATGCTGTGCAAGTCGGAGGTAAGGGAATGCTGGCTGAACGTGCCCGCGGTGACGTGTCGTTCACGACGCCGGACAAAAAGAGCCATACCGCGGAACCCCGCTTCATGACCGGCACCACGGCACCAGCGCAAAGTCCCCTCCCCGCCGAGGATCCCGCTCGACTCGCGCAGCGAAAAAAAGCGTATCCGGATGCCAAAGACGGGAATCCCCTCCTCGACAATCCGAGCGAGTATCACTTGGCGCCCACAAAGAATCCCCTCGCGGCCGCGCTTCCCATCTACAGCCGGCGCCAAGCACTGGTCGACCTGGCGATCAATCCCGAAAATCCTTACTTTGCCAGGTCGATTGTGAATCGCACTTGGGCGTGGATGGTCGGGCGCGGGCTGGTCGAGCCGCTCGACCAGTTGCACTCCGCCAATCCGGCGAGCCATCCGGACCTCCTCGTTGCGATGTGTGAGGATTTTACCCGGCACGGGTACGACTTCCGACGTTTGCTGTCCGCGATCGCGGGGAGCCGCGTCTACCAACTGGCGAGCCATCGGCCTGGTGAACCGCCCGAGGCCCGTCCCCCTGTCGAACGATTCGCTGTCGCGCAGTTGAAGCCCCTCTCGCTTCATCAATATGCGACGTCGCTGCTCTGTGCCATCGGGGAATTGGACTCGGCCGTGACCCGGGCGAAATTCGACCAGCAACAGGGAGAGCGAATCGTCCGCTTGATCAAGCAGCTTGACCCTGGCACGGAACACTTTCAACCCAGTCTGCAGATCTCGCTGTTCCTCGCCAACAGTGAAGAATTCGATAAGCTGATCTCCGAAGGGGCACTGACCCGCCGGCTGGCGGAAACGATCGACGACGCTGCGCTCGTCCGCCTGGCATTTGAGTCGGTCCTGGCGCGGCGCCCCGCTCCAGAGGAAACCGAGGAAGCGGTTCGTTATTTAGCGCAGCGGAGCGATCGGCGCGTCGACGCGTGCAAGCAACTCGTCTGGGGATTGCTCAATTCTTCCGAGTTCCGTTTTAACCATTAGGAGTTAGTGCGATGTCGCAGGGGAGCAGCGTTTGCCGCAGCGCAGACCATACCTTACATCGTCGCCAGTTTCTGGGGACGATGGGGACCGGCACGGCCGCCATGCTCACCAATCTCAACCCGCTGACCGGACTGTGCAGCGAAGCGAAGCTGGAGTCTCTCAAGCAACAAGGGAAGAGCGTCATCATCATTTACCTCGGGGGTGGTGCCAGTCAGCTCGAAACGTGGGATCCCAAGCCCGGCCGACCGACCGGCGGTCCGTATGGCGCCATCGAAACGTCCGTTCCCGGGTTGCAAATCAGCGAGTTGCTCCCGCAGCTTGCGACCCGCATGCACCATTTGGCGGTCGTCCGTTCGGTCAACAACGCCTCAGTGGCCCCTGACCATCACGGCACGGGGGCGCACTTGGGCCGGCGCCCGGAACGGGCCGTGCAATTCCCCACCTTTGCGGAAATGGCGACGAAGGAACTGGCGCGGGCCGACGTCAAAGTCCCGCCGCATGTTGAACTGCAAGTGGCCGACACGTTTCGGTACGAGACCCAGTTTGGGCCGAGCATGTACGGCTCGGCATACGCCCCATTGGTGTTGACGGGAGGGAAACGACCGCCAAATCTGGAGCGTTTGTCGGGATTTTCGGACTTGGATCATCACGACCGTGATTTGCTGCGTGCCTTTCTCAGTAAGCAGTTCGAGCGGGAACGGGGCGGCGGTCTGGCGGAGTCTTATAGCCGAACTCATGCACAAGTTCGCGGGATCATGAGTTGCGATGCCTTGCTCGATGTCGATCGGGCGCCGCAGGCGGATCTCGATCGCTACGGACCCACGCACATCGCCCGGCATTGCCTGCTGGCCCGGCGCCTGGTGGAAGCCGGAGTCAGCGTGGTCAAAGTTCGCGACACCTGGTGGGACACACACTCAGACAATTTCGAGGGGCATCGCGGGAAGTGCGCCAACCTCGATCACGCGTTGTCGCAACTTCTGGATGATCTGGCAGAACGCGGGATGCTGGAAAAGACGTTGGTCTTGACCCTTTCGGAATTCGGAAGAACACCAGAAATCAGCGCGGAGTTGGGTCGGAACCACTTCCCGCATGCCTGGAGCGTCACACTGGGAGGTTGCGGCATCCACGGCGGAGCGGTTGTCGGCAAGACCAACGAGAATGGGACGGAAGTGGCCGACCGAATGGTCACCCCCGCGCATCTGTTTGCCACGTATTTCCAGGCGCTAGGCATCGATCCGCGGACTGAGTATTATGTCGGCGATCGTCCGATTCCGCTTGTGGATCCCACCGGGAAAGAAATCCAAGAGCTGTTTACGTGATAGCGGATGACAGATGGGTGCGCTCGAGATCCAACCTGCGAAGATGAAAGTGGCGACGACGTTGAAGCATTCCTCCGGATTCTGCGGAGGGACGTTCGATGCCGTGACGCAGCGCTACCTGGCGGGTTGCACGGACGGCAGGATCCTGGCCTACAACTGGCCCGAATGGGGAGATCCCACTCCGTTTGGCGAAGGGCATAAAAGTTATGTCCATTTGCTCCAGCCATTGCCTAGTCGGCAACAGGTCGTCAGCGGCGGTTACGACCGAAAGCTCGTGTGGTGGGACGTTCGCAGCGGGCTCAAGATCCGCGACGCCGCGACGGTTGGCCGCCCCTTGGGGATGGCAGTCTCTCCGGACGAATCGAAGTTGGCCGTGGTGGGAGATGACCGCATCTTTCGGTTGTATGACAATCAAACGGGAGAACGGATAGCGGAATGGGCGACCGGACATGCGGGTGTGACTGCAAAAGGCAACGCCTCCTCGGTCTACTCGACCGCGTTTTCTCCCGACGGCCTCTGGGTTGCCTGTGGTGATCGGATCGGAGACATCCTTGTCCGCGAAGTCGCGACGGGAAATATTCTGCGAACCATTTCCGCTCCCCGCTTCTACAGCGACTTCAATAAGCTTCCCGACGGTTCGCTCCGCGTCGGCGAATACGAGCTCGGGGGTGTCCGGAGCCTGATCTTTACGCCCGATGGAAAGGTGCTCATTGCGGGAGGAATGGACCAATACGATCCCAACTCGGCGGGCATCGACGGCAAAATGGGTCTCTTCGGATTCGAAGCGGCGACGGGAAAGTCAACTTTTGAATTGACGCTCCCCAAAGGGAAGGGCTACTTGCAGTCCCTCATGTTTCACCCCGTCGGACTGTTGATCGCTGCGGGGGGAGGCGGGGCTCAAGGGAGTGGCAAGGGGACGGTTTGCGTCGTCGATTTGGAAAAGCCACAGGATGCCGTGATCCATGAAGTCGAAATGACGATTCGGGCTGTTGCTCTCACTCCCGATGGCCGACACTTGATTGCCGCAGGAATGCTGAAGGTGGCAACTGCCGGACAAATCGAGGTCTGGACCCTGGATTGACGGAGAGTGCGGGTATGACCGATCCCGAGAACATTTTCGATTTGCAAGCGGCGTTGGATCGGTTGGGAGGAGATCGGACGCTGTTTCGGGACCTGGTGCAATTCTTCCTGGAAGACACTCCCGGCTTGTTTGTTCAAGTCACTGAGGGAGTGCTCGCTGCGGACGCCAGCGTGGTCGAGCGCGCGGCGCACAGCCTCAAAGGATTGGCATTGAACTTCGGGGCCGCACGGGCCAGTCAAGTGGCCTTCCGGCTTGAACAGGTGGGCCGGTCGGGGGACCTTGCTGGCACGCCGGACCTGCTCGTGCAACTCGAGCAAGAACTGGCAATCCTCACGCGGGCCTTGATGCCGTATCTCACGGAACCCGAAAACGGCAGTCCGGATTAAAGCTGCGCCAGCGGACAGCCAGGTTGCAGAATTGCCGAAAAAATCGGGTTTGGCGATCCTGCCTGGAAATCGGCCTGGTTTTTGGACCTCGCCGAAGTCTCTCCCCCGGTTTGTGGCAATCGTAACGCGGGGGACTGGCATTGCCTGCCGCAGCCTTCAAAATCCTGTGCTATGCTGAATGAGACGCAGAAACAGAGTCCCCCTTGAGGAGCCTTTTTCTCTGTCTCGGGATCTGGACCGCCCTCGTGCGCTCAACGGAACGGAAACGGCAGGACGACTGTTCCTGTTCTGCCGGCACAGTTTGGACGATGACCGGCTGCCACTTATGACATCTTTACCCTCCACCCCTGATGGTCAAGCCACTTCGCTTGCTGAGGCCGTGCCGGATGTTTCGGCGCCCCCGAAGGTCGAAAAGCTGATCATTCCTTTGGCCGCGCGAAACCTGGTTGCCGGGTCGGATGTGATCCGACCGATGCCTCAGGTGCTGGTCAAGCTGTGCAATTACCTCGACTACGAAAAGGCATCGCTGGTTGACCTTGCCAAAGATATCTCGGTGGATCCCAGATTGACGGCAAAACTATTGCGCCTGGCGAACAGTACGGCGGTTGGGCGCCGCCATCGCGTCACGAATGTCTTCGATGCCGTGAATCTCTTGGGAGCCCGGAAAACCGTTTCGCTGGTGATCTCCACCAACGTCGTGGACGCGCAATCCAAGTTGATGAAAAAGCTTCCTCAGGAACTTCGAAACTGGTGTCATTCCCGCAACGTGCTGATCGCCAGCACGGCATCGGTGTTTGCCCGCAGGCTGAACAACGTCTTGGCCGACACGGCCTACGTGCTGGGACTCTTGCAGGATGTCGGAATCCTGATCCTGGCCTATCACCACGGCAATACTTATCAGGGGATGTTGAATCGGATTCAAGATCACGGTCAGGTGGGCCTGGAAGTGATCGAAAGAAGCAACTTCGGGATGACCCATGCCGAAGTGTCGGCGGCCCAATTGGAGAAATGGGGTCTGCCGGTCACGTTGATTTCGATGGTTCTGAACCACCATACTCCGGAACGGGCGCCGCAGGACAACTCGTTGCAGAAGTTGTTGCATACGATGCGCGTCGGCGAAGCGATGGCGAATCTGGCGGACAAATGCACGACTCATCGGCATCAGCAACTGATGCAATTGTTGGCGATGTACGGTGAGGAGCACCAGAATGAATGTAAGGCATGCCTGACGGAAGCGATCAGCATGACGGCTCAATCGAAGCAGATCTTTTCCGTTCCCACCGCCAATGCGGAAATGTTGAGCCGGCTGATGACCAGAATCAATTCCGGCGAGGCGATGGAAGCAGACGCCGAAGCGGAAGTTGCGGAGGCGGGCGACCTTGGCGACGATGGGGTCGAGCAGTTCCTGGAACTGCACCGCTGCGACGAGGTTCCGTCGGCTGGGTCGCGCGCTGCGAACCATCCCCCGTCCGCGCCTCGGAAAACGATCGTCATCATCGATGATGAACCCTTGACGATCAAATTCATCGCTAAAGTCCTGGAACCGATCGGACTCGAAGTCCAGACGTGCGCGACTTATGAGGCGGCACGCCATTTGGCGCGCGATGCCGCGGTGATCCTCTGTGACATCCAACTCAAGGTGGATGAACAGGATGGGGCCGACATCATCCGGGCGCTGCGGAAGGACGGCTTCATGGTTCCGGTCGTCATCATGAGTTCCGATTGCAGCCGGGCGACTGTGACCAAGTGCATCGAAGCGGGCAGCAACGCCTTCGTGCTGAAGCCGTTTGACGAGGCGATTCTGCTCGAAAAGGTCCAAAAATTCACCGGCGGCGTTCCCAGGCCGCTGACGGCCGCGAACGCCTAGTCGGGTTCAGCGCGGGCTCGTGAACGGAATGAGACCGCTTCGGACACTCTTCAGTCCGCCACTTGTTAAGTGCAGCAGTGCTGGCGTCCTTGCTTTCTGTTTCATTCTTCCTTGGATGAAACGGATGTGAACGTGAGGATGCAACTGCACCCAGTTCGGGACGCCGTCTTGCCAACTGGCGGGATTGCCGTCTAAGATTGCGATTGAATTTCGCAGTTTCGAAGGGGATGCAGCGATGGGGTGGACAGACTTTCTCTTTGTGTTTGTCGCAGCAGCTGTGGCTTTAACCCTGTTGTGGAAACCACTGCGAGCACGTCTCCGGGCTCGCCAGGATGCGCGGGCCGTTGGCTTGTTCCGCCATAAGCGAGAAATGCTCGAAGCGAAGTTCTTTGATATTGCCAGTACGCTGGGGAAACCTCGTGACCTCCGCTGGTTGGAATGCAATTGGCAAACCCCAGTGACATTCGGCCGTGACCGTAAGACCGGGCTCCTGACCGCGTTCGTGGCGGTCAACATTCGCTTTGAGGCCGTCGAGGGGGGCGACATGGAAGGGGTAGCTGCGGTCGACACTGTCCGCGATGCGTCTGCGTTGTTTCATTACCGCGCCGGCTGCTGGGGCACGGGAGGCAGAGCGTTCTTCAATCTCGATCCGAATGAAGCATTGCTGCGTCTTGAGGATCAATACGAGGCGGTCCCGACTCCCGTCCCGCCGAAACTGGGGAAACGCTCCAGCAACCTCCCCGGGATCGCCGAACTTCCTCGGGATGGATGAGTCGCGACAAAACGCAGGTCCACTTCGTATCTCTCAGCCGAAGCGGGGGATGTAGGACTGCAGCTTTTCCAACGCGTCTTTGCAGGCGGAAACCAGGCTTGCCAATCGGACATCCTCCTGTCCGGCCGCCTCCACCATGCTGCGATGGTACCACAGGATCTGTTCGGGACTTGCGTTGAAGCGGGTCCAAAGCGCGGCGCCGGAATCAAGATCGTAAAGCATTGCACCCAGGTTGTGCAGTTTGTCAGCCAGTACAATCGCCCGCGCCTGCCAGGGAGCTTGGGCGATGAGTTCCAGGTGTTCGGACTTGCGCTCGCGCCACGTCCGCTTTCGTCCGTGGGAGTCTTGCTTCCGTTCGGTCAGAGCGGCGACGTACTCGGCGACCGGTGAAGGGAATTCCGCTGCCAATTGGGTAGAGCTGTAAGTCGTGTCTTCGACGACATCGTGCAACAGCGCCGCCGCCAGGAGGTTTTCATCGTCAAATCCCGCTTGCACAAGCAAGAGCGCGACGCTGGCGGGATGGGTGATGTAAGGGAGTGTCGAAGCCTTGCGGGATTGATCGCGATGTGCCTCGGCGGCGACACGCATGGCCCGTTCCACCAACGGAGAAAAGAACTGGCGGACGGTGGGTTCCATGCGATGTGAATTCCGCTTGCGATCCTCAAAAGCTCCGCCGCGCCGAATCGCGGACCGTGGCTGCAATCCGAGGTCAACCCACTCTCTGCTCAACCGGAACCATTGCCGTTCTCTTCAGCCTGCCGACGGAACTGGTTGAACCGGAGATATTCCCAATGCCGGTAGAATTCCGAAGTCTGCACCAGACGCACATGCGAGCCGACCGCAACCACTTTGCCCTGGTGGAGCAAAATGATTTCGTCGGCGCGTCGCAGGCTGGACATGCGGGTCGGCAGAAAAAGGACAGTGCGATTCTGGTTAATCCGTTGATAAGCGTCGTCGATCAGGGATTTTGTATCTTCATCCATCGGTTTCGACGGCTCTTCGACGATCAGCAAGGCCGGGTTGCGCAAGACCGCTCGTGCGAGACCCAATCGAAAGCTTTGGCCCGGGTCGAGTTGTTCGCCGTGCTCGCCAATAACCGTCTCGTAACCCTGTGACAACTTCAGGATGAAGTTGTGCGCGTGGGTCATTTTTGCCGCTTCGGTCACTTCCGTCAGGGTGTAGTTTGACTGTCCGCCGCGGATGTTTTCCAGGACGGTCCCGGTGAAAAAGGAGTCGTTTCCGCCGACGTAAATGGTTTCGGCCCGGAGGGATTCCAAAGTGACCCAGGCAATGTCCTCACCGTCGACCAAGACATGTCCCGACTGTTGTTCGATAAAACGTGGCAGCAGGTAAACGAGAGCCAGGGCTTCACGCGGCTCGGTCGAAATGATGGCGACTTGCTGTCCCGCCTTGATCTTCAAGCTGATTCCGTCGAGCAAGCGTTTCTTGTCCAACCCGGTGTAGGTCACGGAGTCGAACTCAAGATCGCGGGAGAGAGGCTGCAGGAATTTTGCGCCGACCGCTTGGCCGACCTCCGGGATCCGATTCAAGTAGCGATGGATCCGAATGGCCGCTTGCGACGCATCCTCGCGCACGAGCCGCAATTTCCAAAGGCTTTGCAGGGGGATGTACATGAGGACGACTGTACCCACAAACAGCAGCGCGGCAGCAAATGAAAGATGCTCCGGAGTGACCAGGATCTTGCTACCGATCAGGTAGGCCAGGATCGACGTGCAAATTGCCAGCAGGCCGCGGTAGCTCCAGCCCGAGACTCCGCCGGCCCGCATCGCAACGGCGGCATTCTGCTGGAATCGCTCGAGATGCTTTTCAAATTGCTCTTGGGCATACTCCTCCATTCCATAGCCGCGGACCAGACGGCTTTGACTCAGGCTTTCCCCCAGCAAGCGAAATTCGGCTGCCGAGCGAGACGTTGCCTGTTGGCGGATGCCCTGCAAACGCTGGCTTTCCTGTTGGGCGACATACCAGCACAGTCCCAGGGGGATGACGCACTGGACGGTCAGCAGCGGATGAATGCAGAACGTGAGAATCGCAAGCAATAGAATCTGAAATGGGTTGCGACCCACGCCTTCGACCCATTGGCAGATTGCGTCGCGGAGGCGATCGACTTCGCTCGTAAACAAATTGAGGACATGTTCCTGATCTCGACCGTCCAAATCACCGGGACCAAGCCGCAAGGCCTGGCGATGGATGGCCATCCGTAATCGACTGGAAATGTCCAGCGCGACGCGCATCGACAAAGCCCTGGCCCGGGCGTAAGCGAGATATTGGGCGAACCAGAGTCCCGCTGCGGTCAATACCAGCAACAGCAAGGCCTCGGAGTTGTCGCGGAGTGCGGGAATCCTTTTGTAGAGATGCACTAAGGGTGCACCCCATAGATGATTGCGGCCCCACCAAACGGCCGGAAGAATGCCCCGATTTGTGTATCGGATTTCCAGGCTATCGAGCGGTTTGTGGAGGATGCTTTCTTCCGGATCCGGCTTTTGCCCGGTCACTTCGGCAACTTCGGTGTGGAATTTCGCGGGGAGCTGCAGCATTCCGCCGGAAGCGAGCAAATCCGCAATCAGATAAAGGTTGCCAAACAGGAGACACAGAAAGACAGTGCCGCAACTCGACCACAACAGCGAAAGCAAAGGGGTTCCGCGAGCGAATTCGCGATTCGGGAACACCCGTTCGAATGCAGTCAGTTGATGAGTCGCCACAGATCCCGCCGTTCTTCGCGTGTGCCGTTCTGTCCTCTACAACCTCCCTGCATGAGAGAAGGGCGTAATTGTTCCCCGCCGCTCGAAGCATTCAGGCAATGCGCATCAGGCCAAGTCTCGATCCTCAAACATGATAAATGCCAGAAGAATCCCAATCGCGCTGTAAGCCACACTGTAGACCGCAGCCCAGACCAGGTAAATCAGGGGAACTTCCTGCCCGGTGGCAATCGCCGGTTGAATGTTAAACACTTCCAGGGCGGGAAGAACCGTAGCGATGAGGCGGGCCATAAACTGCACGAGTTCGAGTTTAAATACCCCTGCATGCACGAGGTTGGGAGTCAAATGCCCGATGACGAAAATCGCCAGGCAGGTGACCATGTTCACCTGCATTGGCAGGCGCGTGGAGATGGCAACGCTGAGTGCCGCCATGACGGCAATTTCCATGAAGATCAACGCGATCCCAGGCAAGACTTGTACGGCCGAGGCGATTGCCATAGCGGAAGTGATATCCGTGGCGCTCGACTCTTTGCCATCGTAGAAAACTTTGTAGTACAGCCACCAGAGAAACCACAGCACGATCGGCATGATAAAGAGGACGACCGCCATCAGAATTCCAAAATACTTCCCGAGGACAAATTGGCGACGATTGATCGGCTTGGAAAGCAGGGTGATGGCTGTTTTTCCTTCGATTTCGTCTGCAATCGTCGTGCTCGAGGTCCAAATTGCCAGCAGCAATCCGGCGAGCTGAATCAGGGCCATCCCGTCATCTTTCAGCACTTTGACGTCTTCGCCCAACGTGAAGTAAGGCACGAAGGTCAGAACCAGGATGACGACCATGACCAAGATGAGCAGCAAGAAGAAAACGGGTTGCCGAATCGCCTCTTTCATGGTCGCGATGGCGATGATTCCCGTTGGGGTGCGGCCCGTGATCGACTTCAGAAAATAACTAACGGGGTTCATTCAGAGATCCTCTGGTGCTCCCATAGGACGAGAGCGCAACAATTCAAACGGTGGCGATCTGGATGGAAACGGAGACAGGTATGGTTACGAACAGTCGTCTCCGCCTGTTTGAGATCTCTCCACTTTAACCAAACACCAACCGGGAGGGAACCGAAATTCCGTTTCTGTAAGGACTCGCGAGACAACCGGTTGTGATTTCGCGAATTCCCTGCCCAAGCGGCACAATCGCCGAGGATTTGTCAGAGTTTCTAAACCGATTCGTCGCAGTTCCCATGGATGTGCCCATGTTTTCGCTCCGTTCGTTTAGGAGTTCCTTAACCTCCAAACTCCGCTCGCAAGGTCAGCTATGCCGCCTTCGCCATCAAGATTTGAACTCTTTTTGCAGATTTGAGTTAGATCGCGCAAGCCGAGATCGCTATCGCCTCCGAGCGCAAGCCAGCGAGCCGGCGCAGGCTCAATAGCGGATTTCGAACTGGGTAAACGTCTCGCTGGATCTCCACGGAACACGCGTACATTCATCGATATGGTTGCGGTAGTGTGCGGCCACGGCCTCCGCGAATGCCTGCACGGCGTCGGAGGTTCCGATCGCGACCGCCTCGACTGAACCATCGGGCAAGTTTTTGACGAAACCGTTCACTCCGACTTGTTTGGCGATCTCGGCGGAAGTTTTCCGAAACCACACTCCTTGAACGCGGCCGCGATACCAGAAGCGGATTGATTCCTGTGGGTCCATAGCTCTCCGAATTCAATATGCGAAGAATTTTTGCGACTTCCCGAATATATCAGACCCGGCGGGCCGAGTGTGAGCAAAGCCGATCGGACTCCCCGCAGCGAGGCAGTTGATCAGGGCAGTTATAGGCTGGCGGGCGTCGGTTGCCTTCGTGACCCGGCGGGCTTTATCATGAGGAGCGTCTGGGCTCACATCTGGAGTTTTGCCGTCCGTGAAAATGGGGGGCGAAACAAGGCCGAATCCGCGGTCGCAGTGAGTCCATTTTTTGTTTCTGGAAATTGGGAGAGCCGACTGTGCGACTTGCCACGATTGAGACACCTCATGGGATCAAGGCGACGGCCGTGCTCGGCGACGTCGATGCCGGGTTACGCTACGTTGACCTGCAGGCGGCGGATCCGAATTTGCCAAGTTGTATGAAATCGTTGCTCGCGCTCCCCGATGGATTGGCGCGAGCCAAAGCGGCACAGGACAAGGGAGAGCGTGCCGGACTGCTGATCCAGGGGACGTTGCTGGCCCCGATTCCTCGACCCGGCAAAGTGATTTGCATTGGTCTGAACTATCGCGATCACGCCGCGGAGAGTGGGGTTCCGATTCCCACGTCTCCGGTCTGTTTCGGCAAGTTTTCGCACGCGGTCGTGGGGCCGGACGCGGTCATTCGTCTGCCGAAAGTCGCCCACAATGTCGATTACGAGGCCGAACTTGTCGTTGTGATTGGCAAGAAGGGGAAGAACATTCCCGAAGAAAACGCCCGGCAGTATGTGGCGGGCTACACCAACGGGAACGACGTCTCAGCGCGGGACTGGCAGCTTGGACGTCCCGGCGGCCAATGGCTCTTGGGCAAGACTCCGGATACATTCGCACCCACTGGTCCATTTCTGGTGACTGCCGACGAGATTTCCGATCCGCACAAGCTGCTGATATCGCTGCGGCTGAACGGCCAGGTGATGCAGGAATCGAGTACGCGGGAACTGATTTTCAGCATCGAGCATCTGATTTCGCATCTCTCCCAACTCATCACGCTCGAACCGGGAGACATCATTTTTACGGGCACTCCTCCTGGAGTCGGCGCGGCCCGCAAACCTCCGGTCTTCCTGAAGCCGGGGGATGTTGTGGAAGTGGAAGTCGCCGGTCTGGGGACGCTGCGGAACACCGTCGAAGCCGAGTGATCGGAAAGCCGCCACAGGCACGATTCCAAGATTTTCCCGGAGCTTGCGATGTTCGTTCTGAGCCAGTCCCGTTGCTTGCGATCGGCTCGGATTCTGATCGCGAGTGCGGCAATTCTGTCGTCCCCGTTGTTGTGCTGTCAGGGCGGAACGTTGGAACTGCGGGTTGTCGACGAACAGGGAGTTCAAATTCCCTGTCGGATTGCCGTGCGGGTTTTGGGGGCCGCGGGCGTGCCGGTGGTTCCTCCGGGAGCTGTCGAACTTCGAATCGGCCCGGAACGCTGGTTCGTTTCGGACGGCGCCAGCACTGTGGAACTGGACGAGGGAAGAGTCTCGTTGCGGGTCGAGAGCGGTCACGAATTCGTCCGCTTCAAACAAACGCTGGACATTGTCGGTCCTCGGACGGCACGGACGATCGTGTTGACGCGCTGGATTGACATGCGGAGCCGCGGTTATCTCTGCGGCGAATCGCATCTCCACGTCAAGCCGGCGGCGCTGCCTGCATTGCTTGCCGCGGAAGGGCTCGATTTTGGCACGCTCACCACGTGGTGGAACGGTCCGGATCCGCTCGTTCACGTTCCGCCGGGTACAGGGCGTTCGCGGCTCATGAAGTTTGCCGGCCGGACGATCCCGACAAGCGTCCACGATGCGGAGGTCGAGCACGCGTGGGGGGCGCTCTTCCTGCAGAATCTTCCTGCTCCGGTGCCGCTGGAAACTCATCCCGATCGGCCGAATCTGGATTTCGCCAGACACGCTTTTGAGTCGGGAGGGATGGTTCATTATCAAGGAGGCTGGTCGCGTGAGGCGGGGATCGACGCGCTCCTGGGGTATGTGCACGCGGTCCAACTTTGCGGGAACAACTTTCAGCCGCATCGCTTCCAGCCGCGGAGTCGCAATTCCAACTTGTTGCAGGTTGAAGGATTTCCGGTTTATCCGGATACCGATCAAGGCATGTTGCGGCAGAGCCTGGAGAGTTACTACCGCTTGCTGAATTGGGGATTGAGCCTGGCGTCAAGCGCTGGGTCGTCGACCGACATCAAAGAGGTGCCGGCGGGTTATAATCGAACGTATGTGCGCGTGCCCGTGGATGCTTCACTCTCAGAGTTCTACAAGGAGTGGAGTGCCGGAAAGAACTTCGTCACGAATGGACCGATGCTTTTCTTGCGGACAGCCGAGGGTCAGGAGCCCGGCGACGTGATTTCGTTGCCCTCTTCGGGGGGAAAGATGCGCGTCGAGGTTGTGGCGTTGGCGGATCAGGAGCTGACGTCGGTCGAACTTGTCGTCAACGGCGCCGTGGCCGCGACATTTCCTACAGGCGGGGGACGTTCTGTGAGCGGGAGAGCTGTCGTGGATGTGGAACGCGGCTCCTGGATTGCGGCCCGCTGCACGGCCCGCGATGAGCTGCTCAGCGATGACGAGCTGGTGGCCTATGCGAACGGGGATAAGCAACAGCCCTCACGGCTGAGATTTGCGCACACGAGTCCGATTTATGTGACTGTGGGGGGAAAACGAGCGGCGGAACGCGAATCACTGGATGAAGGGAAGCGGCTGCTGGATCGGTTTGAAGTCTTTGCCCGCCAGACTGCCGGCCCGCGCCATCTTCCGGAATTGCAGGCCGCAATCGTTCAAGCGCGGAGGGCGCTGGAGGAACGGTTACGTGACGCGGCCCAGTGAGCGCGGGCGAGAACCCCAAATTGGAGCGGGATTGTTGCGCCGGCATTAACGCGCCAGCCACGACAGGCCGAATTTCCATGCCGCACCCGCCAGGATTGCGCCGGCCGCCAGCAGGAGCAACGTTTTGAGAAGGATCCGGCGCTGGCTGCGGGACGCTTGGATGGAATCGAGCTCGCGGATCACTTGCGCGAAGCTGGTGTAAACGGGATGAGTCGCGAGCAAGCCCTTGAGAAGATTGCGAATCGGGGATGGTAAGTGTCGAATGTTGGACGTATTGGACCAGTCTTGCCGGGGAACGCTTGGAAACAGTGGCGATCCAGGTCGAGCCTCTGGGAAAGCTTGCTCGCCTGCCAGCAAATACAGGAATGTTGTCCCGAGGCCGTAGAGGTCGATCTGATCGGGCGAGTGCCCTGTCGCGTGGGGTTGGAAGCTGGGATTTTTCTGGAAGAGAGACTGCGCGTTGTCGTTCTCCCCAGGCCGCGGCAGCACCAACTCGGCAATTCCGATGTCTAAGAGCTTGATCGCCCCAGAGCTGCCTCCTTTTATGCAGAGCGGGCTCAAATTCCAGTGGTGCACTCCCTGCGCGGCAGCCGACTCCAGTGCCAAGGCCAGTTCCCGGATACAATCGGCTGCCCATTTTGTGCGATCAGGAATGGTCGCCGGTGAAGCGAGTAGGGCCTGCAGATTCTGCTCGTTGACGAACTCAGTCGCCACGTATGCGAGCTCGCCATGAGCGCGGCTGTGGAAACGGCCTGACTCATAGACTTTGGCGAGTGCCGGATGGTCCAAACTGGCGAGTTTGCGGCAGTGGGCAAGAAACGCATCGAGGCGTTCCGAGTCGCTCCCTTCCAACCCGACGAGGCTCGCGGGTGAAAATGTCCGGAGGGCTTCGATCCGGTTCTGGCGGATGTTGCGGGCCTTGAAGATCTCTCCTTTCCAACTCTGGCCGATCCGTTCCAGCAAGACGTGATTGGGGAGCCGCAATAATTCCGGCTGGCCTCCCACAATCAACTGCATTTGAAAGTCGGTGAGGCTGATTTCCGTTTTCCCCGCGGATGGCATTTGCAGTCGACGCAACACGGACATCGGCGTCACACCACGGTCCGGGGGAACGTAAGGATTCTCCGTTATCATCGAGGTCCACGTTGGACCCTCGGTTCTACTGCTCCTCGTGAAAGCGGAGGCCGCGCTCACGGCGCGGTCCCAGTCGTCATTGCTGACCAATTCCAGGTCGAGCAGCGTCCGTTTCAAGCTCCCGACGTCGCGGATGAGGTTCGAAGACGATTTCGAGGCACTCGCTTTGCCTCCGGGGAGCGATTGCAGCCAGTCACTCAAGGCGTTGACGACTTCGGTTGCGGTCGAATATCGCTCGGAGGGTTCCAGGGCGATCATCTGCTCAACGATGGCGGCCAATTCCGCGGGGATCTGCGGGTTCAGCTCTGCGAGTCGCCGGTATTCCGCGCGGGCATGTTTGGCAACGACTACTTCCGGCTTTTCGCCCGTAAAGGCATGTTCCCCCGAGAGCAAGAAATAGAGCGTGCAGCCGAGGGAGTAGATATCGCTGCGGGCGTCTGCTTGGCGCGCGTCACGCGCCTGCTCGGGGGGCATATAGGCGAGCGTGCCCAGGAGGCTGCCGGGGGTTGTACAGCGGAGAGCGACGCTTTCAAATGGCCGGCTGGGCGAATTTGGATCGGCATCTGCTTCGCGTTGGGCTGCATCGAAGTCGTCGTCCAGGATCCGCGCCAAGCCCATGTCGAGGAGCTTCACGCGCCCATCGGCGAGAACCATGATGTTGTGCGGCTTGATGTCGCGATGGATGATGCCCTGCGAATGGGCATAGCTCAATGCTTGGGCCGATTGTTGGATGATGCGGGCCGCTTCCGGAGGAGGCAAGGGGCCCCGCTTGTTGACGTATTGCGCCAGGTTCAGGCCATCGAGCAGCTCCATCGTCATGAAGACGAGTTCGCCGATCCGGTCCACGTCATGCGTGGTCACGATATTGGGGTGGACCAGCTTGACGCAGGCCTGGGCTTCGCGGAGGAATCGCTGCCCGGCGAGGGCGCTGCGGGCGAGGTCGGCGCGGAGGACTTTGATGGCCACTTCGCGATCGATCATCGTGTGGCGGCCGTGGTAGACGGTTCCCATTCCCCCTTCGCCGAGGCATTCCAAGAGGCGGTAGCGGCCAATGGCTTCCGGGCGCGCTGTGGGAGATTCCGCGTGAGGCGCCATGCTGCTTGTGATTTCAATATCCAAGTCGTGTTGTGTCGGGAGCTCGGCTCGATTTTCGTCGACAGGGGCGGCGGGGTTCGCGTTCTTGCGCCATAGTTCATCGAGCCACGACTGGCAGGCCGGGAAGCGGGCCAGGTACTCGGCTGGTGAGGGGTGTTCTCCGCGCTGGTTCCGCTGTTCGAGTTCCACGGCCAGCAGTTCTCGGAGCAGGACCGAGCGGCCCGGTTCGGGTTCTGCGCCCAGGGCATCCTCGAGCTGGGGTTGTCCGCCGGTTCTCCAGGCCGCTTCGAATCGGTCGCAGATCTGATCGTAGGCCGCGATTCGGGTCAGCTCGATCTGCGGGTGCTCGCTGTGCGGTTTGTTCATGCCTGCTCGCGTTCCCAAAGAGATCGAATGAGCCGCAGTTTTCGCTCGACGGTCCGCAATCCGCAGTCCAGCTCGGCGGCAATTTCGGGATTGTCGTAGCCTTCCAGCTTGCGTTGGGCGATCACCCGTAAGGAGTCCTGGGGGAGCAGATCCATGAGGCGACGAACCTGTTCGGTGATCTCGGCGGCCAACTCGGGGGGCGGCCCGTCGTCGGCGTGCTGGTCGAGTCCGGGGGCGGGGCCATCGCCGCGATTTTCAAAAACGGATTGGCCGCGGACGCGTCCGCCGCCACGTTTCTGGCGGCGCTCGTGGAGGATCTGGTCGGCGGCTTTTCGCTGGGCAATGACAAGCAGGATTTGCCAGAGGTCGTCGCGGTCGTCGAGTTGGGGAAATCGTCCAGCCTCGATTCCGCGAAACAGGCTGTCGAAAGCGGAGAGCGCCAGGTCTTCTTCGTCCGCCGCGCGGCGCGATGCCCCGTGCAGGCGGCTCTTCACATAGCGGACAAGCTGCGCGTAGTAGCGTTCCCAGAGTGCTTGTGCCGCTTCCCGTTCCCCTGCTTTGAAGCGATCCAGCCAGAGAGTTACCGAGGAATCCATCATGCACCCGTGGAGGCCTTGCGACTGATTGCACTGAAATCGGCATCTCTCGTGGTCGGTCTATCGCAAAATGGCATGCCCAATTCAGTTCACCGGGGCTTCCCGTTGGTCCAGCCCCGGCCACTTAGGCCTGACGCTTTGAGAGAGATCGACCAATAACAGTATACCGCTGACGTTTTTCCCTGTCTGCGGTTTGCAGTGGGGAGGCTCAAGCTGGAAAGGTTGTTGCGAATTGTGGCGGGGAATGCGGGCGATTGTGGAGGTTCTTGAAAGAGGCCGCAATTCAACGGCTCTCGTTCAGTAAATCCCAACCAGGAATATCCCATGTTGAATTCGAAGTTGTTCACGGCGCTGCTCAACGTCTTTCGTAAAAAACGTTCTGGTACCGGCTGGTCCCAGGCTCAGGAGGTGCCCGCGGGCGGGAATGGCGGGAGTCATGCCGATCGATCCCCGACTCCGGCTCCGTTACCGGTTGCGACTCCGGCTGCGGCTGCGGACTCGACACAGTTGCCTCCGGACGTTCCGCCGATGGACCCGGGGCGGAAACTGGTTCATGCCTACGCTGACGTCCGCATCGGCGACCCGTTGCGTCGCGGGGGTCTCACGGTGTTTCCGCTCTTCATGCCTCCGACAGCGACGGTGAAATACATTTTGTCCGATGAAGCGATTCGCCAAGGGGTGCTGAGTGTCGAAGAGATCTCTCAAGCGGGTTCGGTTCCCGAATTGCTGGTCATCAATCGTGGTGCCGAGAAGGTGCTGTTTATTGAAGGCGAGGAGTTGGTGGGAGCGAAGCAGAATCGAATCTTGAACACGTCGGTGCTGGTCGGGGCAGACACTCAACTCAAGATCCCCGTCAGTTGTGTGGAGCGGGGGAGGTGGCAGTACAAGTCCAAGCAGTTTGGATCGGCCGGAACGCATTCGCCGTCGAAGCTGCGACACGCATTGAAAGAATCAGTGGCCCATTCCATCGGCAGTGGGGCGGGGTATTGTTCGGATCAAGGCCGGATCTGGGAGGAGGTGGACAAGCAACACATTGCGCTCGGGGTTGCCTCGCACACGCGAGCGCAGAGTGACAGTTTCGCGGCCCATCGCGAGCGGATCCGCCAAGTCCTGGAGGAGCTCCCGTTTCCTGACGGGGCGAGCGGCATGGCGATTGGAATTGGGAGCCGGCTGGTGGCGATCGACGTCTTCGATCAATCGGAGACATTGCGACGCGTCTGGAACCGTTTGCTGACGGGCTTCGTTCTCGAAACATTGGATCAGGATGACGATTCTGGCGAAGTTCCTCATTCCTCGGTCGAGGGATTATTTGCCATGCTGCGCGGTTCGCTGTGGAAGTCGGTGCAGGCTGTTGGAGAAGGGGAGGATTTTCGCACTCAGATCGGGAACAGCTTCGGGTCGATCCTTGCCGTTGACGGGGTCCTCGTGCATGGCAGCGTGCTGGTGAAGGCTTGATCTCCGGGCAGTTCCCGAATTCATTTCGAGGTTTGGCAAAGGTATGATGGAGGGATGAGCTTCTCATGCGGTGATCGGCGACATCTGATGGGCGTCAACCGGCGCGAGTTGTTGCAGATTGGCTTTTCTGCGCTCGCGGGGGTCGGAGTGGCTGGCCTGCCTCGCGCGGCTGCGGCGCAGTCCCGAACTGCTCCGCGGGCGAAATCTCTGCTGCTGATTTATCTGACGGGAGGCGCGAGCCACCACGATACGTTCGATATGAAGCCGGAGTGCGCTGCCGAGATTCGAGGCCCGTTTGAACCGATTGGCACGGCGCTTCCCGGCCTGCAAATCTGCGAGTATTTGCCGCTGCTGGCGCAGCGGGCAGACCAGCTCGCGTTCGTGCGCTCGATGTCGCATGAAGAGAACAGCCATCCGCAAGCGACACATCGCGTTTTGACCGGGGGGCTATTTCCTCCGGAGCGGAACGCGGATCCGGTTGCGTCGCGTCAGGATTTGCCGTGTTACGCGGCGGCACTACAATACTTGCGTCCTTTGGATGGGATACCCAGCGGCGTCACGTTGCCGACGCACTTGACCGATGGCGGAGTGACCTGGCCGGGACAGAATGGGGGATGCCTGGGGGCCCGGTTTGATCCTTGGCAAATCGCCCAGGATCCGAATGCGGCGACGTTTCGCGAAGAGACGCTGACGCTTCCGCGGGGGTTCACTGTGGATCGCGTGACGGCACGGCGCTCGCTGTTGGCGCAGATCAATACTTTGCACGACCGGGCGGGGCGATTGTCGGATCGGGGCCAGTTTTCGCAGAAGCAGCAACTGGCCCTCGAGATGTTGACGGCAGGCGGGGTCTCGCGGGCGTTTGAGATCGAGCGGGAGCCGGCGGCCGTCCGCGAGCGCTATGGCCGCCACATGTTTGGCCAATCATTGCTCCTGGCGCGGCGTCTGCTGGAAGCGGGGGTCCCGATCGTGCAGGCGAATATGGGAGTCGTGCAACATTGGGACACCCACGTGGCGAACTTCATCCGGCTGAAAGAATTGCTGCTGCCGCCGCTCGATCAAGGGGTTGCCGCGCTGCTCGACGACTTGCGGAGCTCGGGTCGGCTCGACGAGACGCTGGTGGTCATCACGGGGGAGTTCGGAAGGACGCCAAAAATCTCGACGCTTCCCGGTCAGGCGCATGCGGGCCGGGACCATTGGGCCAGCGTCTTCACGGCATTGTTTGCGGGGGCGGGGGTTCTGCCGGGCCGGGTCATTGGCCGTTCCGACGAGATTGGCGCGTATCCCACGACGCGGTCGTTCTCCCTTTATGATTTGGGGGCGACGATTTTTGATGCGCTCGGAATTGCGCCGGACTCGGAAATTCGGGATCAGTTGGGGCGTCCGATGCAGCTCAATCGGGGCGAGCCGATGGAGGTGCTGTTCACGGGTGCCGAGGTGTGAGGGTGTGCGATGAGGTCCTCCCTTAAGTGGGTCTCGGTAAATTGTGTGAGCTGGGGGCCTCGAATTCTTAGGAATCCTAGGATTTCGCAGGAAAGTTGGCTCTTTGGTCCGCGGGGATGGTGCCGGCAGAATTCCACGAATGAGTGGCGGCGAGAACAGAGGTTTATCGCCACGGATTGAACTTGGCGCGGGCTTTGCCCGCAACCCAACCTGTGAACGATTCCGTCGTGGTGATCAAAGATGTTCATAGCCACGGATGGAACACAGAATAAACCTGGCGCGGGCTTTGCCCGTACCCCAAAAAGAAGACTTTTTTGAACCACGAATCTCACGAATTGCACGAATGAAGGGCGAAGACGAATGGGGTTCAGAGCCACGGATTGAACACGGACGAAACACAGATTTACGAATGGAGGAATCGGGAACGGATCTTCGTGGCGAGTCGGCAGAGTGGCGGAAGCGCCTGACCGCGGCGGGCCCTTCGAGGACGTCAGGACAGGCGGCCGGCGGGGCCGGATTGCTGCCAGTGACGTCGGGTTCTGTCGATCTGTGCCGATTGACCTCAGACCTGAATTGAAATAGAAGAATAGTCACGCAAGTCGCAAAGCCGCAAAGGACGGAATGAGATTACGCGTCTTGTGGCAGGACCACGCCGGTAGCCTTACGGCAACGTGATACCCGACTTAAGCGATTGAGATGGAAAATGTTACCGACTCGCAATTACCAAATTCTTTGCGGCGTGCGAAGAAGTTGAAGGTTTGTGACACAGATTTACGAAGCAAAAACGACATTGCCTGTTGGCAGGGAATCCATTTCGGACACGCATTCGCCGGAATCTTTGTGGCGCACGAAGATGTTGGGGGGTTTTGGCACGAATGGGATTCGCTTGGCTTGGATCGAGCTGGGAGGGTGACAGGACGTTGTGAAAACGGTCATTTGCCGTCACCCGCTGTCACCCGTTGTAAGTGATTGCTGCCGAAGGGGTTGGTGGGTGACAGCACGGGTGACAGCAATTGGAAGTGCTGTCACCCTCACTCCGAACGAGGATATCGAGAGGCCGAATGTTGCGTCACGCGCCTGAGGGCGAGAACGTAGAAGGTCTTTGCGCCACGCAAAGAAGTTGAAGGTTTGTGACACGGACGAAACACAGATTTTAGAATTGGCGGAATTGGGAACGGATTTTCGTAGCGAGCTGGTTGAGTGACGGAAGCGCCTCATCGTGGCGAGCGACCGCCAGTGGCGGTTTGTGGCCAGTGACGTTGGGTTTTGTCGATCCGGGCCGATTGGCCTCGGACCTTGATGGAAACGGCTGAATAGTCACGCAAGCCGCAAAGGACGGAATGAACTCAAGCCTCTTGTGGCAGGGCCATACCGATAGCCGATTACGGCAACTCGATGAGACCGATCAACGCCGGTGCAGACTTTCGAATTGTCAAAGAACGGTGCCGCGTGCCGCGGCATGGGAAACGCCCTCTTTTAAGTATGCATTAGTTCATTTTGTTCGCGCCATAAAAAGCGGGGAATTGCCATATTTTTTGAAGAAAACTTGGGTTTCTCTGTGCGGCAATTCCCAGGTTGTATCGCCCTTACAGGGCTCGATTCCGGTTGGCGCCTGGAAACCCAGGGCGAATTGCCCTGGGCTGGATTGTCTCGGCCCCTTCGGGGCGATGAATGGTGTGCGAACAGGCTGCTTCTTTAAAGGATTTGCACGTTTCGCCCGCTGCCGCTGTTGCCGGTGAAGAGGAGCTGGCCGTTGAAGTTGGTCAGATCCGATGGGAGTGAACTCGCGACACCTGGCGCTAGGTCGCTGACCAGTTCCGTGCCGTCCGACGTTCCGTTGCTCTTCCAAAGTTCGGTGCCGTCGGCCCCGTTGTTGGCTTTGAAGTAGAGCGTGCCGTTGACGTTGGTCAACTCGGAGATTCCGGACGATTTTTTACCCGGCAGAATGTCTTTGACGAGCTCGGTTTCGCCTGTCGTGCCGTTGCTCATCCAGAGTTCCGTGCCGTGCCCCTGGTCATTGGCAATAAAGTAGAGATTGCCGTTCAGTTCCGTGAGATGGGCGACGGGGGACCGGGCACGATGGTTGGGGGCTGCAAAGTCGCGCAGGACTTTGGTGCCGGCGGCCGTTCCGTTGCTCATCCACAATTGGGAGCCGTGTTCGTCGTCGTCGTTGTAGGTCGTGAAGAAGAGGGTCCCGTTGACGTTGGTGAATTGATGGAGGTGCGACGCTTTGCCGCTTTGCGGGAACTGCTTGACGACGGCGGTTCCGGGGACGGTGCCGTTGCTGCTCCACAAGGTCCAGCCGTGGGAGTTGTCGTAGGCGAGGAAGAAGAGCCTGCCGTTCACGTTGGTGAGGTGCGACGGGACAGAGGGCTTCACGCCGGTGCGGATGTCAAAAAAGTTCGTGGTTCCGGCGGCGGTGCCGTTGCTGCTCCAGAGCTCGAGGCCATGCGTGCCGTCGTCGGCGCTGAAGAAGAGGGTTCCGTTGACGTTTGTCAATTGCGAAATCCGGGAGGAACTCGTGCCATTGCGGACGTCCTTCAGCAAGGCGGTTCCGGCGGTGGTGCCGTTGCTGCTCCACAACTCGCTGCCGTGTGCGCCGTCGTTGGCCGTGAAGAACAACGTTCCGTTCACATTGGTGAGGTTGGCGGGGCTCGAGGAATCGGATCCGGAGACAACATCCAGCAAGAGCGTGGTCCCGGCGTCGGTGCCGTTGCTGGTCCAGATTTCCTTGCCGTGGGTGCCGTCATCCACGACGAAGAAGAGGGTGCCGTTCACGTTCGTGAGCTGGCTGGGCATCGAGCTGCTGGATGTCCCGAACTCTTTGACCAACACGGTTCCGTTCGCGGTGCCGTCGGTCTTGTAAAGCCCGTTGCCGTTGGCGTCCTGGGCCGCGAAGAAGGCGAGGCCGCTGCTGACGACGGTGTAGTCGCGGGCATTGGAGACGCCGGCGGGGTTGATGTCGAGCGGGACGGTGCGCGGGGCGGTGACGTTCAATGAGTAAGTGGCGGGGGCGCTGGTGTCTTGTCCGCCATTCGCAGTCCCGGCATTGTCTTGGACTGTGAACGTGAACGAATCCGGCCCGGTATACCCTGTGAGGGGAGTGTAGGTCAGGGCGCCGGTGTTCGCGTTGAAGTTGGTGATGGTTCCGTGTTGGGGCTGGGTCGCAAGCTGGTAGGTGATTGTCTGCGTGGTGCCGGGATCTCCGCTATTGCCGGCGAGCTGGATGGGGGTCGATGCATCCTGGGGGGCCGAGCTGCTCCCGGCGGTAGCCTGCGGGATCGTGTTGACGGTGGGGGTCACGGTCAACGTAAATTTTTGAGTGTCGAAGTTCGACAGGCTGTCTAAGGTCCCGGGCGAAGTGGCGCGGTTGGTCTGGTCCCGCACCCCGACGACGAGCGTTTCCGAACCGGTGAAGTTGGTATTCGGCGTCAAGGTGATCGTGGCTGTGGCGGGAGTGGAGGAGGTCGCGGGAGTCACCTGAATGTTCACGGCGACGTTGGCCGGGGCCGAGCCGGTATTGTTCGCATTACCGCCCACGGTACTATCGAAGCCGTTCAACGTCTTCACGACGAAGGTCAACTGATCGAGTTCCATGTCGGTTCCCGTGACGGTGAACGACACGGGCGTATTCTGATTGGTGGTGAGGGTACTGCTGATCGGCCCCAAGATGGCGCGGTCATTCACGGTGTCAGCGACGGCGGTGACTGCAAACGACTGGGTGGCGGGAGTTCCCGATCCGGTGCCGGTCACCTGGATGTTCGAGGTGCCGGTGAAGTTCGCAGGCTCCGAGATCTGCAACACGCCGTTCTGCGTGTCGGTGAACATCTGGACGTTGCTCATCGTGGCGGTATGAGTCGGGCGGTTGCCGGAATCGACTGGCGTGGTAATCAACTTTTGGAAAGTGTCGAATCCACTCGTGAGGATCCCGAAGATCCCGTTGACGAAGTTGAGATGCTCGGGAAGGGGAGCCGACGACTTGGAGTCGGTAATGAAGAACTGGGAGCTGTTCGTATCGTGCCCGGAATTCGCCAGTCCCAACAGGCCGACGCTGTTGTAGGTCAGCTTGGTGTTGTATTCGTCGCTGAAGTTGCTGCCGCTGCCGCCGGATCCGGTCCCGGTGGGGTCACCTCCCTGGGCGACGAAGTTGTTGATGACGCGATGGAAGATCAGGCCGTTGTAGAAGCCTTGATTCACGAGCGTCTGAATTTGCGCGACGGTGGCCGGGGCGTAGTTCTGGAAGAGCTGGAAAGTCAACGTTCCGGAAAATGCCTGGTTGCTGGAATCGGTTCCGCTGACCGTCATTTTCAAGGAGGGGTTGCCGGTGAGGACGGTGGCCGTCACGTTGGAGTTGCTGCTGGTGACCGTGTATTGGATCTGGGTCTGGGTGCTGTCGACGCCGGTGAGGGGGATGTAGAGATTCTTTCCCGCTTCGATCTGCTGGGCGGCGATCGAGCTCAAGGTGACGTCGAGCATCATCCGCGTTTCGAGGCACTCGAAGCCCAGAGACCCGGTCGCCTGCGTCCGTTTGCGTTTGGAAACAGTTGACCTGAACGTATCACGAATCCAAGTGGTCAATAGGTTGTGCATACGTGAATCGAACTCCATTGGCGGTACACTGATTGAGGGCTCGCGTTCTCAGTTTCGGGGCTCGTCTGCCGTTACCCTGCCCGCGCGAGGTTTGCCTCAAAGGGGAGAGGGGCTCCCGACGGTGGCCCGAGGCGCCCCCTCAAATATGGATCAATCGCCCATAATCTGATGAATCTCCAGTTTCTCAGGGCGGCAGTTCATTTTGCAAGAGGAATCCTGGCGATCTGCTCTGCCAAACAGCATTTGCCAGAGCGGCTTCGCGATCGGAACAGGAGGGAAATCCGTCAAAACCGGATTGGCCGGGAATGTCCGCCGGGCGAGGAGTCGATCAAAAACTGTTCTGGTTTATTGATTTAGGATTTGCCGGAAAGCCGGCGCGGGTTTTGGGGAGAATCGAGGCGGAACGCGGTTCGTTTGAGCCACGAGTTCGATGAATTCCATGAATGGCGGACTGCCAGAGAGCCGGTTTTAGGGGCAGGATTGAACTTGGCGCGGGCTTGCCCGCACCCCAAAAAGAAGACTTTTTTGAACCACGAATCTCACGAATTGCACGAATGAAGGGCGAAGACGAATGGGGTTCATAGCCACGGATTGAACCTGGCGCGGGCTTCGCCCGCAACCCAAGAAAGACAGCTTTTTGAACCACGAATCTAACGAATTACACGAATGAAAAACGAAGACGAATGGGGTTTATAGCCACGGATTGAACACAGACGAAACACAGATTTACGAATCCAAAAAACGACATTACCTGTTTGCATGGAATCCATTACGCACAGGCAATTACCAAAATCTTTGCGGCGCGCGAAGAAGTTGAAGGTTTGTGACACGGACGAAACACAGATTTACGAATGGAGGAATCGGGAACGGATTTTCGTGGCGAGTCGGCAGAGTGGCGGAAGCGCCTGACCGCGGCGGGTCCTTCGAGGACCTCAGGACAGGCGGCCGGCGGGGCCGGATTGCTGCCAGTGACGTCGGGTTATGTCGATCCATGCCGATTGGCCTCAGACCTGAATTGAAATGGAAGAATCGTCACGCAAGCCCAAAAGGACGGGATGAGATTCAGCCTCTTGTGGCAGGACCACACCGGCAGCCTTACGGCAACCTGATACCCGACTTAAGCGATTGAGATGGAAAATGTTACTGACTCGCAATTGCCAAATTCTTTGCGGCGCGCGAAGAATTTGAAGGTTGGTGACACAGATGAAACACTGATTGAGGAGAAACAAGCGCGACGAACTGGGGCCTGCACTTCTGGCACGCCTGTACGGAGTGCGTGCAACTTGTGGTGCGGGGTGCAGAATTGGGGGATTCTCGTGTGTTTTGGCGCGGGATTTCGTTAGATTAGAGATATCTCTCCTGGATGCGGATGGATGAGCTGGTTTGGCGGGAGTTTACGTCCCCACTGAAGCGGCCCCCATCATGGGCTTCCGAGTTTTTCACCCAGAGTCTGGCGGTGGGAGTTTGCGATGCCGGTCAAAGTTCGTTGTCCCGGTTGCGAAAAAGTTCTGAACGCACCCGATGCCGCCCGCGGCAAGGCGGTCCGTTGTCCGGAATGCCAGGCGAAGGTTCCCGTTCCGGCCGATGGGGTGGGAGCGGGGGGGGTGGGAGCGAGGAAGTCGGCGTCTGCGGAGGAATCCGCGGCGCGGAAGAAACCGGCGAAGCGGAAGGCGTCGGCTGAGGACGACGATTTCTTCAAACAGCTCGACTTGAGCAAGGCGGAAGACCATTCGATCCGGCTGTGCCACAAGTGCGGACGAAAGCTCCAGGAGGAGGACGTCCAATGTCCGGGCTGCGGCCTGGATTTGATCACGGGAGAATCGGCCAAGGAGCGGGCCTTGCGCGGTCCGGACACCAGCGCTTTTTATAGTGTTGCCTGGAAGGATTCCTGGAAGTTCATGGTCAAGAACAAAGGGCTGGTGTTTCGCACGCTCGCGTATTTCACGATTGCGTATACGCTGGCGCTCGGATTCGGGGCCCTGTTTTTCTGGTGCTACAACCTGCCTCCCAAGACGTTTTCCGGGGCGTTTGCGATCATCATCCTGCTGACGATTCCCGGCTGGATCTGGTTCTTGACGACCCAGGTGGTGGCGGCGAGCCGTGAAAAGAAGGCGAAGTTTCCGAGGATCCGGTTTGACTTTTTTCTCTGCACGGCGCTGGGGCTGAAGGTCCTGCTGTGGCAGTCGGTATTTTTTCTTCCGGTGGCGCTGCTGGGGGGGGTGTTAATCTCGATCCTGGCCCGTTCCGGGCAGGCGATTGCCGGCCTGGGGATTGCGGCGGCGTTCTACCTGCTGTTTGGGATCATGGTCCCCGTAGCGCTCGTGCACATGTCGATGCCCGTCACGATTCTGGCGTGGCAATTCTGGCGGATGGTGCCGATCACGGGGCGCGTGGTTGCTCCGGCAATGTACTGGTGCTTCATGGTCTTCGTCACGACATTGCCGGCCCTGGCGGTGGCGGGGGGAGTGGGTGCGATGTATGGAGAAGACACTGCCAAGACTCTGCAGATCTTGACCCAGCGGAGCTCGAACCAACTGGGGAGGGCCAATGCGGCGTACGCGCTCGAAAACAAGATCAAGAATGCACCGACGGTTGAGTCGATCCCGGAGATTCCGCTCCCCGATTTGAAGGTGCTGATCGTCCCGGTGTTGAGCGGTTACTTGTTTCTGTGGTTGTTGGCCGCGACAGTGGTGCTCCCGATGCGGGGGCTGGGTGTGTTCGCCACATTTTTCAAGGATCGGCTGGACCTGATCACCGAGGTTGCGGAAAGAAAATACACCTATCAGGAGAAGAAAGTCGACGAGGACGGGGTGCCGATTCCGCCGCCGAAGAGGGTCAACGCCGGGAAAATGATGATGGGGGGCGTGGGGGGAACAATCGTGATGTACGTGGTTGCGAATGCAATCTTGTATTTTGCCACGGGGGGAGAAACGCTCTTGATGCCTCGTCGCCTGGCACAATTGCTGAGACTGGCTCAGCAGGAATTTAAAGCCCCTGCTGAACCCGCGCCTCCGCCCGCAGCCAAGAAGCATTATTGAGGGGCGAACTCATTTTTGGGGGGCGAACTTACGTGACCCAACTGCAGCAAACGGGGTCCGTGCTTGGAGCTTGAACACGCTGATCGCTGAAAAACCAGGTTTGGGGGCGTTTGCGAGTCACACTTCGGGGCTCACCTGAGGGTGTCGCGAGCGGTGCGTGGCGGCTGGGATTCGCGAGATTCGGAGATCGGTGCTGCCCGCGTTGCCGAGTTCTAACTCCTCGTTCTGCCGAGCTTTCCGCGACGGCGCGCCAAGAAAACTGCCGGCGGGGCGGACCCCTGCGCTCGATGCCGTCGATGCGGCGATTGCAGTCTGAATTGGGAGGCTTCGTGCGCTGGTTCGTCCGCTCCTGATTCGCACTCAGATTTGAGCGGTGCGGTATTGCAATTGCCTCATTCTCCCGCGTGTAAGACCGCGGCGCTCACGTCTCTGGTCGAGTTTTCGCCAATGGATTTAGGAGATCAGCATGAACAATCGAAGCCTATTCCGCCTGAAGTCACTTTCGTTACCGGGACTTTGCTGCTTCATCGCCCTCATCGGCTGGCAAGCGTTGCCCGTCACACTCGCGCGGGCCGCTCCCGAGGATGATGCCGCGAAGAAGTCGGCGGTCAAGGATGCGCAGAGGGATTCGACGGATCGCAGAACTGAAAATGAGAAGAGTGCCAAGGGGGAGAGCGAGCGAACCGCAGACCGCAATGAGCAGGAGAGGCGGGACGGGAAGCGGGCATGGATTGGCGTGCGTCTTGAAGACCGGGACACAGAGCCGGCGCCGGGGGAGAAGGCGAAAACGGATCAGCCTGGGGTTACAGCAACGGCCGTGTATCCGAACGGGCCTGCCGCTCGGGCTGGATTGCGCCCGGGGGATCGGATTCAGAATGTGAATGGGAAAGCGGTCTCCACGCCGCGAGAAGTTTCGGACGCGATCGGACGGGTTGCGCCGGGGACGACGTTCCAGATCGTCGTCAAACGGAATAACGCCGACCAGACGTTGTCGGTCGTCGCTGGTGATGCGGCCTCTTTTCATCCGCATGCCGCCCAGGGACAGGGTCAGGGGAATTTCCAGCAACAAAGTTACTCCTACGGCGGACAGCCGGGACAGGGGCAGCAGAACGGATACAACCAGAACACCGGCGGACAGCACGAGGCGAACCATTATGAGGGAGTTCCCGAGCACGCCATGATGCTCGAGTATCAGCGGCGGAATGCGGAGCAACACCAGAGGATGGAGAGTCAGATTGAGGAGCTGCTCCAGGAAGTCCGGAGCTTGAGGAAGGAAATTCAACAACTAAAGGCCAAATAGCAATGTCCCGTTGCGATGCCGCTCCGGCAGGCCCGGGAGCCGGCATGGCGTTTTTCACGATTCAGAATGCGAACCCAATAAATTTCTGAAACAGGAGCCTTTACGATGTCAACGATGTTGCGACGAATCAGTTTTGTGGTCCTGGCGGCGACGGTTCTGTGCGTGTTCCCGCAGCAGAGCTCGGCCGATCACAAGGACTATTGGGACAACCACTGGAATTGGCACAACAACCATTACGCCCCGTATTACCACCACAATTATTATGGCAACGGGTACAACAACGGCTATTACAACAACGGGTATTACAACCAGCCGCATTACGGCACGTATTACGGCGGATATGGATACGCGCCGGGATACTCGGGATATTATGGAACGCCCTACGGCGGGTATTACGGGAACGGATATTACACGGCCCCCGGCGTGGGAGTGCAGATTGGGGGAGTGGGAATCGGGACGTGGTGGTAGTGCCTTCCGAAAGAGGAATCGTCAACACGCGTGCCGGTGCGGCACGCGTGTTTTTTTGCGCGCCGACAACGGCTCGCGGGCGGGTTCGATTGGGGCAGAAGGGCGTGTTGCGAAAAGGGCGCGTGTTGACGGTCGGCGACGAGGCAACGTAACTGTCGGAGAGCGGGGGAGTTTCGATTGCCGGCTGGAATTCGGGGCGAAGAAATGAGGTGTTTTTGCCACATTTGCCGGATGGGTTTGCGGTCACGACGGCGGCGGGATGCGTTTTGATTTCGAAGCGGTTAGTTCAAGATTTGAAACACTTTACGCGCCGTGGTGGAAGGGCTTGTCAAGAAATCTTGGCAAGTTGTTCAATGTGGTATTCAGATTGCTTTACACATCTCCCATACAAACGCCAATCAGTCGATCAGCCAGATCGACACTCACCTGTCAGTTTTCAATTCTTTTCTGGGAGATGCTCACGATGCACATTCTGAATCAACTCTTGAACGACGAAGCCGGTTTCATTGTCTCCGCCGAATTGATCCTCGTCTCGACGATTACCGTGTTGGCCCTGGTGGTTGGGCTCTCGGAGATTTCTTACGGTGTGAATCAGGAATTGGAAGACGTGGGCGCGGCCGTCGGCTCGGTCAATCAGACGTTCCGGGTCAACACGCTCAGCACGCCCAAGGCCCTGGCTGTCGGCACCGCGTTCTACGATCACCAGGACTTCTGCGACGCCCAACACGACATCCAGTCCTCGGTCCCGACGTCCGGCGAAGGCCACAACGGGCACGGTTGGCACTACTAATCCGCCGCCGGCGGTTCGCGAAGTCACCTGACCGAATGTGTTAATGAACTTTCCTGACGAAGTCTGTGCTGCATGATCCGCGTTCGGTGCTTCGACCCACCCAACGCGTCCTCGGAATCCGTAGCCTCGTCCACTCTCCCGTCGCAACGGATTCCCATCTGGAGCCACCAAGACCGCTGGGTCAACACGCCCCCCGGTCACGAAGACAACGGAAGCATCGAGTGGTTCCCACCTCTCAAACCCCCACCGGCGTACGGTGGGGGTTTTTTCGTTTTTGTGGGGGGGGAATAAAAAGAGCCGCTCGACGAAAGTCGGGGCGGCTTGAAGTGCACTCGAGTGGGGTCGAACCACCAACCTACGGTTCCGAAGACCGTTGCTCTATCCATTGAGCTACGAGTGCGAAGCACTTGAAAATCGCGGGTCGAACTGAACGCTGGTTTTCAAATGGGGCGAGGCATACTCAGGATAACAGAACGCGTGCGGTTCGCAAGCCGGAGGGCAATTCTTGACGATTCGGTCGTGGCTCAGTTTGAAGATTATTGAGCCGCGGACGGAACTTGGCGCGGGCTGCGCCCGTAAACCCAAGAAAGAAGACTTTTTTGAATCACGAATCTAACGAATGAAGGACGAAGACGAATGGGGTTTAGAGCCACGGATTGAACCTGGCGCGGGCTCGGCCCGCAACCCAAGTCAAATACGATGTCGTTGGGTGGATGGAATGCGATTGAGAGCCACGGATTGAACGCAGACGAAACACAGATTTACGATTGGCGGAATCAGGAACGGATTTTCGTGGTGAGTTGGAAGAGTGAAGAAAGCGCCTGGCCGCGGCGGGCCCTTCGAGTGCCTCAGGGCAGGCAGGCCGCCACAGGCGGATGGAGGCCGGTGACGTCGGGTTATGTCGATCTGCGCCGATTGGCCTCAGACCTGAATTGAAATGGCAGAATCGTCACGCAAAGTCGCAAAGCGGCAAAGGACGAAAGGACAAATCAGGGACTTGTGCGGGTCGAGCCTTTTGTGGGAGAGTCACACCGGTAGCCGATTACGGCAACCTGATATCCGGCGGGTGGTCTTAATTTCCACGGTCGGTGCGTACGGGGCGAGTCAGCGCGGCCTTGATCAGTCTGCCGATTTCTGCGGCGTCGTCGAAATCGGCGGTTACCAATGAATGAAGTGCGAACGCGTATGGAGCGTAAGCGGATTTTCTTTCTGCTTGCAAGATTTGGACAGTTTTGCCGTCTTCATGGAGGTCGACTCGGACAGAAAACATTCGATCCTCTTTTCTTTAATGACGATGACGGTGCGAGCTACGGCGCGGTGGGGGTGGGGGTCGGTTTTGGCTGGGGGGCGAGCGGGGGGACACGGACGATGCGAAAGCCGATGTCGGACAGGGAATAGTTCTCGCTGCGGTACGCGGACCTGCAGTACGACAGGTTGTAGCGCCAACACCCGCCGCGGTAGGCATGTTGCTTCGAGCCGGAGTCGACCAGTGGATCATGGCCGCCGGGAAGTTTTTCGGCGTAAAAGTCTTGGCACCACTCGAAGACATTGCCGTGCATGTCGTAGAGATCCCAGGCGTTGGGTTGCTTCTTACCCACGTCATGGGGGGATGCCTGGCGTGTTTTCTCCGAGTTGGCGGCGAACCAGGCAAAGGCGTCCAACTGGGAATCATCGTCGCCGAACGAGTAGCGGGTTGTTGTTCCCGCGCGGCAGGCATATTCCCATTGGGCTTCGGTCGGCAGCGTGTACTTCCCTCCTTCGGGGAGGCGTTTGCTGCGGATTTCCGATTCCGTCAGCTTCTGACAGAATTCGACGGCCTCCTGCCATTTCACAACCGCTGGTTGGAGTTGTTCCATCCGCGTGTTGCGCCTGTTCGGGGAGGGAGTTTTTCCCATCACCTTGACCCATTCCGCCAGCGTCACTTCGTACTTTCCCATCCAGAAAGGCTGTGAGAGCGTGACGGCCACTTGCTCCTCACGGGCCGCCCGAGCCCGTTCGTTTTTAGAATTTTCCCCCGCACGTTCGCTCGGCTGGCTTCCCATCGTGAAGTCGCCGGGGGGGATCAGGACCAGCTTCATTTCGATGCTGTTCGTCAGGAATGCGGGCTCGCCAAGATGCGCGGCCCATTCCGTCCGTGCTGTTTTCGCTTGTTCCGGAGTGAACGGAGCCTTCAGCGAAGCGGGCTTTGGCGACGTTGTTGTCACCGTGGGTGAAGGAACTGGGGGTGCGGGCGTGAGTGCGGGTGGCGGCACGAGTGGCGGTGCGGGGTCGGGTTTTGGTGTTGTCGAGTTGGGTATCAATGAGGCGAGTGGAGTTTGCTGCGTTTGGTTGACTGAGACTCGAGCGATGCGGAAGCCGAGGGAGTAGGAGCGACTGAGAGGGGATTCCCCGCGCCGAAATGCGGAGCGGCAGAAATCGGCGGGAGTGTGCCAGCACCCGCCGCGGCAGACTCGGGCTTGTCCCGGCTGGGGGTTGGCATCGGCCGTGGACAGGGGATTTTCCCAGTAGAAATCCTGGCACCATTCCTCGACATTGCCGAGCATGTCGTGCAGACCCCAGGCATTCGCTCGCATGATGCCGACGGGGTGGGCGAAGGGCTCATTTCTTTGAGAGGTGCTTTTACCATTCCACGCGTGAGATTCCAATTCGGCTGGGTCGCCCTCAAAATTGTGGGGTGTGGTCGTTCCCGCCCGGCAGGCGTATTCCCATTGGGCTTCCGTGGGCAGGGCGTACTCCCAACCGATCGGCAAGCGTCCCGCGCGGCGTTCCAATTCCGTGAATTTCCGGCAGAATTCTGCCGCGTCGTCCCAGGTGACTCCCAGGACCGGATACTCCGGTCCTTCCCTTCGCGCGAATCCATTCCAGGGAGCTGTCTGGACGACTTTCTGCCATTGGGCTTGGGTCACTTCGTGTTTTCCGAGCCAGAAAGGCTGTGACAGTTCGACGCCGACTTGAGACTCGTTGGGGATGCGGCCCCCTTCGTCCTGGGGGCTGCCCATTACGAACTGGCCCGGCGGGATCAGGACCAGCCCCAAGTCGATGCTGGTTGCCAGTTCCACGGGTTCGTTCAAGTGCGAAGCCCACGCCTGTTGGGCTGCTTGGGCTTGCGGAAGGGTGAAACCCGCCTTTAGCAATGCGGGTCTGGGTCCGCTCGTCCGGATCTGGAGCGGTGGTTTGGGGCTTGGAATTTGTTGCGCAGTTTTGGGCGGAACGGAAGGGGGTGCTTTGGCGGCCTGGGGGGGCGCGGTTGGGGGGCGCGTCAAGCGGTCCTTGAAGAGGTTCCAGGTGGTGGCGACCACGATGACGCAGGCAATCGTTGAGGCGATCGAAACCGAGCCCCAGTGGGACCACCACTGGGAGATACGCGACGGTTGGGGCAATGCGCCTGGCAGCGGCGGCGGTTGCGTTGCGACGAGCGGGAGTGTGTTTGCAGGGACGGGGGCTGGGGTGGCCAACGCTTCTCGATTGGGCGGGGGAACGACTGACGGGGTGGGAGAGCTGAAGACGTCTGTTGCGGATTCTTCCTGGATGGGATTGAGGGGGGGCAGGCGGCCGTTGTCGTAGAGCTGGGAGAGGAGGGGTGTTGCTTCGAGCGGGAATTGGGAGGCGACGGCGAGATGTCCCGCCCAGGCGTGCCGTTCGGGGTTGGCGGACGTCCAGAGTTCCCGGAGCAGCTTCGATTCTGCGGGGCGTTCGAAATCCGTCTGGGTGAAGAGCAGGTTATCGCCCGTGTCGTAGGTCTTCCAGAGCCGTGCGGCATCGGGTCCGGAGAGGCATCTGAGGGCGCAGGCGATCACGAGGTGGGGGAAGCGATCCAGGTCGGAGGTATAGAGGTTTTCCTTGACGCGGCGGGGGTGCTGATAGGCGGCGTGTCCCGCTTCGCGTGGGGGTTGGTCGGCGAGGGCGGGGACCCAGAGGCCGTCGTAGTCGATGAGCTTGAGGAGCAAAGTGCGCTCGTTGGCGCCGGGGACCAACAGAATGTTGCCGTGCTGCAAATCGCCGTGGGTGATCTGGGCCTGGCGGAGGCCGGGCTCGACCTTGAGCCAAACCTGGAGCAAGACTTCCAGGCGGCGGGGCTTATTGAGGTTTTGGGCGACGAAGTCGCGGAGGGTGAATCCGCTGACCCAGTCCATTTTGAGGACGGGATACCATTCGCCGCGAATGCGGATGCCTTCTTCGAGATACTCGAAGCCGACGGTCAAGGGGAGGTGGGCCTGTTCGAGATGACGGCTGATTTCGCGATAGCGTTCGCGGAGGCCGGTGACTTTTTTGGTGAAGCATTTGACGGCCCAGTTTCGCTCGCCGCCGGGAGACTGCAACTCGTAGACGTCGGCGAAGTTTCCCGCAAACACCTGAGGCAGCCCCAGGGAATTGGTTGCCGCCGTGGCGCTCTTCAGATCGGGATCGCGAAAGCTGATCTCAGGCGACTGCATGGCTTCCGCATAGTCGATCGAAGTGGGCCAGCGGGCAGGGGAGGGAGCGGGAGAGGACATCTTGTATTTCTGTTGTTCAAGCGGCTCGCGCCCGATTCAAGTTCCTTGGATTTGCAACACGGTGCGGGCTTTGCCCGGAAGCCAAGAAAACTTTTTTAACCACAAATCTCACGAATTCGACGAAAGAAAGACGAAGGCGAATGGGGTTTATAGCCACGGATGAAACACAGAATAAACACAAATTTTAGGAATGGCGGAATCGAGAACGGCTTTCGTGGCGAGTTGGCAGAGTGACGGAAGCGCCTGACCGCGGCGGGCCCTTCGAGGACCTCAGGACAGGCGGCCGGCGGGGCCGGATTGCTGCCAGTGACGTCGGGTTATGTCGATCCATGCCGATTGGCCTCAGACGTGGTTATTAAAAAGGAATTCACGCAAAGTCGCAAAGGACGGAATGGGTTCAAGTGCCGGGTTACGGAGCAACACAAGAGATGGGCGCAAGTCAAAAGAATGAGCTGCGACCCCTTTTTGTTCGCCCAGATTTACGAATGGAGGAATCGGGAACAGATCTGCGTGGCGAGTCGGCAGAGTGGCGGAAGCGCCTGACCGCGGCGGGCCCTTCGAGGACCTCAGGACAGGCGGCCGGCGGGGCCGGATTGCTGCCAGTGACGTCGGGTTATGTCGATCCATGCCGATTGGCCTCAGACGTGGTTATTAAAAAGGAATTCACGCAAAGTCGCAAAGGACGGAATGGGTTCAAGTGCCGGGTTACGGGGCAGCACAAGAGATGGGCGCAAGTCAAAAGAATGAGCTGCGACCCCTTTTTGTTCGAATCTGAGATTTTGACGTCGATCGAACATTAGATCCCGCCACGGCGTGATCGAGTTGGGGACCGCGTCGGCTCAGGTACGGCGACTTTTACGCTGATCATTTCGATAATGTAGTGTAAGTTGACATTGGAAGGATTGCCGGCTACCGATCGATCGACAAGTTTTGCGGGAACCTCGATTTCAATCATCCCTCCTGCGTTGATGAGCTGAACTCCTTCGGCGAAGGGCGCAAATATTCCGTTGATCGGGAAGGGTTGCGGAAGACCGTTCTGATAGGTGTTTTCGAAAGAATTACCGTCGTCGCGCCAGCCATAATAGTGAGCTTGCACGGTATCGGCGAGCTTGGGAAGTGGCCCCTTTCCCTTGCGGAGAATTCGATACTTCAATCCCGATTTCGTCGTCGAGAAAGTCTTAGGAGCGTCGGAGCTGATGCTTCCCGCTCCCGCAGGAAGATTTGGAAAAGGAATCCAGTTGGAAGGCGTTTTTTTCGGTGTGGGTTTGGAGTTGGCGAGGTTGGAACCGGGTGAGGTTCTGGTATCGGGTTCGGGGTCGAGTTTCAGGTCTGGCGGGGGGATGAGGGCGACGCGGAAGCCGACGTAATTGGTCTTCTGCGAGCGGGTGTTGTTGCCGCGGTAGGCGGTCCGGCAGTCCCTGATCGAATCGCCCCAGCCTCCGCCGCGGAGCGTTCCGGTCGTGCCTTCCTGGACTTCGGGGTTCAAGCCGCCGGGCAATTTGGGGATATAAGCGTCACGGCACCATTCGATGACGTTTCCGTGCATGTCGTGCAGGCCCCAAGGATTCGCTTTCTTCTGGCCCACTTTATGGGCGAATGCGTCGCCGGCCTGCCGGGTGTTGCGATCAATCCAGACATGGGAGTCCGCGGCGGACTCGCTGTTGCCGAAGTTGTAGCGGGTGTCCGTTCCGGCCCGGCAGGCGAACTCCCATTGGGCCTCGGTCGGGAGGGCGTACTTCCAGCCTTCGGGGAGCGTTTGGGCCTGCTGTTCGAGCTCGGTCAGTTTGACGCAGAAGGCGGTGGCGTCGTCCCAATTCAGGCCGATTGCGGGGAATTCGGTCGGGGCGTCGGCAACCCGCTTTCTGTCGGAAGGGACACTCTTGCCGTGGAGCGCGTCCTGGACGTGTTTCCATTCGCCGCGGGTGACTTCGTATTTTCCGAGCCAGAAGGGTTGCGACAATTTGACGTCCACCTGGTTCTCGTTGGCGCGGCGATTCGTTTCGTCGCTGGGACTGCCCATTTGAAACTCGCCCGGCGGGATGAGGACGAGATTCATGTCGATGCCGTTTGCCCATTCGGCTGGTTTTTTGAGCCGATCGGCCCAAGCGTGCTGAACGGCTTGAGCTTCTTCCGCGGAGAACGGAACCGTGAGGGCAATGGCGGGAGTGGGACCTGCGGACTCGGGAGGAGAGTCGTCAGGGTTGTCGGAAGGGTTCTCGTCGGGTTGGAAAAATGTCGACGCCGGGGAGGGCACCGACTTGGCCGGGCTGGGAGCGAGCGCGAGGGTTGCCTGGTTGGCGCCTTGATCCGGCACGCGGGCGATCCGGAAGCCCATATCTCCGTCGGTGCTGCCGGTGAATTTTCGGGCGGCGGTGCGACAGCTCACGACTCCCCAGAAGGTCTTCCAGCTCCCGCCGCGGAGCGCGTGATCGGCGCCTCCCGATTGGACTTCCGGATTGTCGCCGCCGGGCAGCTTGTCCGAGTAGATGTCGCGGCACCATTCGCTGAGATTTCCGTGGAGATCGTGCAGGCCCCAGGCGTTTGCCGTTTTTTTGCCGACTTCGTGGGCGAAGGGCTGATTGTTTTGCGCGGTGTTTTTGTCGAGCCAGGCGTGAGCTTCCAATTCGGCTTCGTTGTCTCCGAAGTTGTATTGGGTGGCGGTTCCGGCGCGGCAGGCGTATTCCCACTGGGCTTCCGTCGGGAGGGCATACTTCCAGCCGGCGGGCAATCGTCCGGCGCGGCGCTCCGACTCGGTGAGCTTTGCGCAGAATTCCGCCGCTTCTTCCCAGCGCATTCCGTTTGCCGGATACTGCGATCCTTCTTTGACGTCCGGCATTCCCTTCCAGGGTGTCGTCCCGGTCACACGGACCCATTGGTCTTGCGTGATTTCATATTTCCCGAGCCAAAATTCGTGCGAGAGGGTGACTGGCACGGGGCCTTCGTCGGGGTTGCGCCGCGCGTCGGTGAGCGGGCTCCCCATTTGGAATGAACCGGGTGGGATGAGGACGAGGCGGATGCCGAGGTCGAGATTGATTTCCGCGGATTCCCCGCGATGCTTCGCCCAGGCTTGTTGCGCGGCTTGGGCTTGGGCGCGAGTGAAGGGAGCCCTTAATAATGGGGGCGTCGAGGCGGTTTTGGAGAGGGGGGGCGCGGCTGTCGGGGGTGCGGAGGCGGCGATCGGTTTTAAGGGATCCGGACTCGACGAGGGATCGGGGGCTTGCTTGGGGTTTTCGGAAGTGAAGAGGGCGACCCGGAAGCCGCAACTGCTCCGAGATTGATTTATCTTGCGGAAGGCAGAGCGACAGTGTTTCGTCGGGACAAACGAGCTTCCGCCGCGAACCACGCGCGGGGCGCCCGACGACTCCACGAACGGATCTTCTCCGCCGGGGAGGCGATCGGTGTAAGTATCGCGGCACCATTCTTCGTGGTGGCCGTGCATGTCGTACAAGTTCCAAGCGTTCGGCGGCTTTTGGCCGACTCTCCCGAAATCGACAAAACGGGCGGAGGCGGCTTTCCTGGCGGCATTGATCGTGTCATCACTCCAAAGGTGAGCACCCGCGTCGGTTTCGCCGTCTCCGAAGTGGAACGGGGTTGTCGTGCCTGCGCGACAGGCATATTCCCATTGCGCTTCGGTGGGGAGCGCGAAGTACCACCCTTGCGGCAGTTTGCCGGCGAGTTGTTCTGAATCGGTGAGCTTGCGGCAGAATTCCGCAGCCGCCTCCCAGCTTACGTCGCTGATGGCATACTCCGGCGGGCTGCTCTGCGGCCGTCCTGTCACTCGCGAATATTCGATTTGCGTCACCTCGGATTTCCCCAGCCAGAACGGCTGAGACAGGGTGACGGTGACTTGGGATTCGTTATTCTGGCGGCCTGGTTCGTCGGTAGGACTCCCCATGACCAACTTCCCGGGGGGGATCAGGACCAATTGCATTCCGATTTCAGTTGACCATCCCAAGGGTTTGTCCAGATAGGCGGCCCAGGCCTGTTGGGCGGCTTTCCCGGCTGCCGGTGTGAAGGGGACGACCAGCGGAGCGGGTCGAGATGCGATTGTCGGAGCCGACTGATCGGGAGGTTGTTTCGACTTCGAAGGGGATCGCCAGAGGGCCACGGAGAGGGCCACGACGGCAGCGCAGGAAACCAGAGCGCCCGCTGCGATGCCGCCGGCGAGCCACATCTGGTTCTGGGTCGGTTGTTGTTTTTTGGGGGGGCGGGGAGTTGGCTTGGGGGTGGGGAGTGGTTCGGGTTCGGGATCCGGCTCGGGTGGTTCAGGTTTCGGCTCGGGTCGCTCGGGCAACTTTATCTCGGGCTTGCCGAGCATTTGTGTGGCCGTTTGAGTTTCGGGTGCGGAGAGCGTGCGCACGCGGCCATTGCCGTATAAGGTGGCCAGCAGGGGGGTGGCTTCGAGCGGGGACTGGGAGGCGATGGCAAGGTGTCCTGCCCAATCGCGCAACTCGGGATCGGCGGAGGTCCAGAGTTCCTGGAGCAGCTTCGATTTTTCCGGACGATCGAAGTCCGCCTGGGTGAAGAGGAGGTTGTCGCCGGTGTCGTAGGTCTTCCAGAGCTCGGCTCCGCGCGGTCCGGAGAGGCACTTGAGGGCGCAGGCGATGACGAGATGGGGGAAGCGGTCGACGTCTGAGGAGTAGATATTTTCCTTGACGCGGCGCGGGTGCTGGTAGGCGGCGTGTCCCGCTTCGCGCGGGGGTTGGTCGGCGAGCGTGGGGACCCAGAGGCCGTCGTAGTCGATGAGCTTGAGGAGCAGGGTGCGCTCGTTGGCACCGGGGACCAGCAGGATGTTGCCGTGCTGCAGGTCGCCGTGGGTGACTTCCGCCTGGCGGAGTCCGGGCTCGACTTTGAGCCAAACCTGGAGCAGCACGTCGAGTTGGCGCGGCTTTTTGAGGTTCTGCTGGACGAAGTCGCGGAGGGTGAATCCGCTGACCCAGTCCATTTTGAGGACGGGGAACCATTCGCCGCGGATGCGGATTCCTTCTTCGAGGTACTCGAACCCGACGGTCAACGGGAGGCGGGCCTGTTCGAGGTGGCGGCTGATTTCGCGGTAGCGGTCACGGAGTCCGGAGACTTTCTTGGTGAAGCATTTGACGGCCCAGCTTCGCGTTCCGTCGGGGGACTGCAACTGATAGACGTCGGCGAAGTTTCCGGCGAATACCTGGGGGAGGCCCAAGGGATTCGTGGTGGCGGTGGCGCTTTTCAGATCGGGATCGCGGAAGCTCATCTCCGGCGACTGCATCGCTTCCGCATAGTCGATCGAAGTGGGCCAACGGGAGGACATCGGTTAGTTTCCGAATGAAGGAGGATCGAACTGGACGCGAGGGACGTGGAGGGTGGACCGGATTCAAGATCCCTCCGGCCAGGGAACCGGGGCTGTCTCCTGTCGTTCACGAATGCGGGCGCGGCAACGGCGCCTGAAAGACTCAACGAGAGCGGACTTGCTATGGCGAGGAGAGCTCAGCAGCGGGACGCGCGACGCTATAGCTGCTTGACGTCGATTTGACTTGAGTTTGTTGTCGTCCGGTCCTCGCGGGCGGACACCTCTCCTGGCGAATGCAGAGAGGATCGAGACCCCAGTCCGAGCGGAAAAATGCGATCGCCGCGGATGATCCAGAGTCTTTATCGTTTCCGATCTGAATCGCATCAACAATGCGTTATCCATGCTAGCGATCGACCTCTTAAAGTTCAACAGAGGGGATGCGAGGGGAGGGTGATCAGTTGACGTTACCGGCTCCTCAAAGAAAGAACGAATTTCGGCAGTACGAGCCGACAGGAGAGGCAAGGGATGGAGTCTGGCGCGGGCTTCGCTCGCACCCCAAAAAAAGAAGACTTTTTTGAACCACGAATCTCACGAATTACACGAATGAAGGGCGAAGACGAATGGGGTTCATAGCCACGGATTGAACACGGACGAAACACAGATTTACGAATGGAGGAATCGGGAACGGATCTTCGTGGCGAGTCGGTAGAGTGGCGGAATCGCCTGACGGCGGTGGGCCCTTCGAGGACCTCAGGACAGGCGGCCGACGGGGCCGGTTTGCTGCCAGTGACGTCCGGTTATGTCGATCCATGCCGATTGGCCTCAGACCTGAATTGAAATGGAAGAATAGTCACGCAAAGTCGCAAAGCCGCAAAGGACGAAATGAGATCGAGCCTCTTGTGTCAGGACCAAACCGATAGCCCTTCGGCAACCTGATACCCGACTTAAGCGATTTGGACTGACCCAGATTTGGCGGGCGCACGCGTTCCGGGCCGGCTTACGAGGCCGCAATTGGGGAGGGATGATTGTCGGGGTGACTGTTACCGGACGTTGACCACTTCGACCACGTAGTGCAATGTGGCATTGGGGGGAATGGACGGGGGCGCCCCGCGCGGCCCGTAGCCGAGATTGGAGGGAATCTCGAGTTCGATCATCCCACCCTGGCCGATGAGTTGGAGTCCTTCTTTCATGCCTGGCATCAACGCATTGAGCGAGACGGTTAATGTTGCGTTGCGAGTATAGGTACTATCGAAAACCTTGCCGTCGGCCAGCCAGCCGTGATAGTGGAACTCCACACTATTGGTGATTTTGGGAACGGCCGTTTTGCTTCCTTTGCGGAGGATGCGGTACTTCAATCCGGACTTCGTTTTGGTGAACGTCTTGGGCGCGTCCGGATCGATTTTTCCTGCTCCGGGAGGGAGGCGAGAGGAGGAAGCGGCAAGTTTAGACGGATTGTTTTCGGGCTCGTCGAGGGGAGTGGTCTGGGGAGTCGAGGGTTGGGGAGCGGAGGGCTGGGGTGACGGATTCGGGGTCACGGAGGAAGCGGCAGGGGCGGTGGGGCTGGCGTTTGGTTCCGGTTTCCACTCTGGCGTGGGAACGAGGGCGATCCGGAAACCGCCATAATTTTGGCGATTGTTATGCGGGTTGGAATGGCGGACGGCCGATCGGCAGAGCGCGGCGGGATCGATGCAGGATCCGCCGCGGTAGACCCGATCCAAACTGGCCGATTGCACGTCCGGATCGGTTCCGCCGGGCAAGCGGCTGGTGAAGGAGTCCCGGCACCATTCCCAGACGTTCCCGTGGACGTCATGCAGGCCCCAAAAGTTCGACCTTTTTTTTCCCACTTCGTGGACGGTTTGCTTTTTGCGCTCCCGCGTGCCGGCGGTGAACCAGGCGTAGTCGTCGAGGAGATAGTCCGCGTCCCCGAAGCAGTACAGATTCACGGTGCCGGCCCGGCAGGCGTATTCCCATTGGGCTTCGGTGGGAAGTGCATACTTCCAGTTCTTGTTCAACCGTCCGGCGCGTTGCTCGGATTCGGTGAGTTTCTGGCAGAAATCGGTCGCGTGGTCCCAGCTCAGCACTGTTGCCGGATAGTCGCGGCCATCCTTCAGCACGGTCCGTTCCCTCCAGAGATTCGTTCCGCCACCGGCCTTCCATTCGCCTTGGGTGACTTCATATTTTCCGATCCAGTAAGGCTGCGAGAGGGTGACTTCGACTTGGGGCGAGTCGCCTTTTAAGCGAGGTTCGAACGCCAGGGAGCCCATGACGAATCTTCCGGGGGGGATCAGCACGAGATCGATGTCGATGCCATTCGTGAGTTCCGGCGTTTCGCCGAGATACTTTGCCCATGCCTTCTGTGCCGTCTGGCCATCGAGTGGAGTGACAGGGGTATTCAGGAGCGCCGGTCTCGGCAAAATTGTGTTGACGATCGGTTCGGGGGCGGTCCCTTTTGGCAAAGGGGGGCGGGGCGACTCTGGCGCGTCGGGACTGACTGCGAGACTGGGACTCTGTTTTGAATCGGGAGAGGGAACACGGGCGATGCGGAAGCCGACGGAGTGGATTTCAGTTTCCACGGGGGCCGGGAAGCGGTACGCAGACCGACAGCTTGCGGGTTCGCTGTTCCAGCTTCCTCCTCGGAACACGCGGTCGGAGCCCGGGAAATTCACTTCCGGATTTCCTCCACCCCCGAGCTTTGCGACGTAGCTGTCTCGGCACCACTCGTTGACATTTCCGCACAGATCGTGCAGTCCCAAGGGGTTCGCGTTCTTTTTTCCGACGGCATGGGCATGACGTTCTTCTTTGGGAGTTTGTTGGAGCAGGGAATTCCAAGCGTAGGAGTTCAACTCGGTCTCGCTGCTCCCGAAACTGTAGGGGGTTGTGGTTCCGGCCCGACAGGCGTATTCCCATTGGGCCTCGGTGGGGAGTGCGTAGGTCCACTCGGCGGTCAACCGTCCGGCCTGGCGTTCCGATTGCGTCAGCCGTTGACAGAATTCGGTGGCAGATGCCCAGTTCATGCCGCTTGCGGGAAACTCCGGTCCCTCTTTGACAAACTCCCGTCCTTTCCAAGGGGTTGTCTGCATCACGCGGACCCATTGGGCTTGCGTGACCTCGTATTTGCCGAGCCAATAGGGCAGTGAGAGCGTGACTGCGGCTTGGGACTCGTTGGGTTGGCGGCCCGGTTCGTCGGCGGGGCTGCCCATCAAGAACTCGCCGGGCGGGATCAAAATGAGCTTGAGATCATTGTCGGCCGTCATTTCGGCCGACTCGCCCGTGTGCCTGGCCCAGGCCTGCTGTGCGGCTTGCGCCTGGACGGGACTGAAAGGAACCTTCAACGCAGGGGGGCGCGGGGCTTTGTTTGCGGCCAGGGAGGGAGTTGTGGGGGTGGGGGTGGGGGTGGGGACGGATTTTGGATTGGCTAAGTTTGGACCTGGGGATGAACCGGGAGCTGCTTGCGCGGATTGTGCCGGAACCAGGGCCACGCGGAAACCGATGTCGCCTCCCTTATTGGTGGGTAAGGTCGAGTTGCGGAGCGCGGAGCGGTAGGAGGGGGGATTCGCCCCCCAGCCGCCGCCGCGGAGCACCCGGGACGAATCGGGGGTTTGCGGATCGGGATCGGTGGCGTCCGAGAGTTTTTCCACGTAAGAGTCCCGGCACCACTCGGCCATGTTTCCGTGCATGTCGTGCAAGCCGAAGTCGTTTCCGCGATGTTGTCCCCCTCTTTGGCCGTAGTGCTTTCCGACATCGCCCGTGTTCTCATGGATCCAGGCATTGGTCAAAAGCAGCCGGTCATCGTTCCCGAAGCTGTGGCGTCCGGTCGTTCCCGCCCGGCAGGCAAATTCCCATTGGGCTTCGGTGGGGAGTGCATACTCCCAGCCCTGCGGCAATCGCCCGGCACTCTGTTCCGATTCGGTGAGCTTCCGACAGAAATCCAGAGCATCATCCCAGGAGACGTGACTTGCCGGGAATGCTGGCCCCTCGGTCGCCTTCGGCGTTCTTGCTCCCGTCTGGGGCGGAAACGCGGGTCTTTCGTTCGCGTTGGTTGCCTTCCAGGGAGTTGTCCGCATGACTTGTTCCCATTGAGCCTGAGTGACCTCAAGTTGCCCCAGCCAAAATGGCTGAGACAGCGTGACTTTCGCCTGGGCTTCGTTTTCCTGGCGATGGACTTCATCCGGGGGGCTGCCCATGACGAACTCTCCGGGGGGGATCAGGATCATCGTCATGTTGATGTTGTTTTTGAATTCGCCCGGCTCGCTGAGATATTTGGCCCAGGCTTCTCGCGTTGCGCGGGCTGCCGTCGAGTCGAAGGGGGGCTTCAATGAAGGGGGGGGCTTGCGGGCAATTGGATTTTGCCCCGAGTCGGGTGTTGGTGTCAGTTGCAGGTCTCTTAGTTCTTCGGCCCAGCGGCGCACTTTGGGGTTGGGGTGATTGAAATACGGCTGCAGGTCTTCCGTCTCGACTGCGGGACCATATGCCGTGAACTTTCCCAAGACGGCCTCGGCAATGGCGGAGATCTCCGATTTTTCCTCCTGCAGGGCGTCGAACAAGTCTGGAATTGCCGCCGGATCGGGGCCGAGAAACGACTTGAGTTTGGTGATGACTTGTCCGAGTTCCCGAGCGCCTCCCCGGTCATAAGTCCGATACGTGTCGAGCCACTCGCGTGTGGTGCGGGTGATGACGACGCCGGAAGAGCCTCCGGAACTTTCCGCCGCGGAATACTTGATCTGCGGCCGATACCGGCGGCGGACAGATTGAGCGAATTCCAACGCCCAGAGGATCACAACCAGGCCGAGAAACGCGGCGCCGCCGCCGACCAGCAAGCGGAGCAAGTTCGTCCGGAGGGTCTTCCCACCCGGCAGCATGTCGGCGAGCGAAGTGTTTTCGTTCTCTTTGGGTTTGGACTTCGACTTTCGGGGGCGCAACGGGGGCAACGATTTCTGCGGGAGATCAAGATCGTCGTCATTCTGCGAATCTGCTACCCGGTCAGGTGGGGGCTCGGCGCGGCGCTGCGTTGCGTCGGTGGTCGGCGGGGGCACGGAACGCGACTCGGGAGCGGACTTCTCGATTGCTCTTGGCTGGGCTGCTTTTTTCGACTGCAAGCGGGATTCGTCGTTCGTGTCCGCTTGAGCGGCAAGGCCGAGGATGCTCTGCGCTGATTCTGTTTGTTCTTTGGAGAGCGGTGGCAGGCGGCCGCTCTCGTACAGTTTGGAAAGGAGGGGGGTGGCTTCGAGCGGTGACTGGGAGGCGACGGCAAGGTGTCCGGCCCACGCGCGGAGTTCGGGATCGGCGGAGGCCCAGAGTTCCTGGAGCAATTTGGACTTGGCCGGATTTTCGAAGTCGGGCTGGGTGAAGAGGAGGTTGTCGCCCGTGTCGTAGGTCTTCCAGAGCTCGGCCCCGCGCGGTCCGGAGAGGCACTTGAGGGCGCAGGCGATGACGAGATGGGGGAAGCGGTCAACGTCCGAAGTGTAGAGGTTCTGGCGGGCGCGGCGCGGGTGCTGGTAGGCGGCGTGTCCGACTTCGCGCGGGGGTTGGTCGGCGAGCGCGGGGACCCAGAGACCGTCGTAGTCGATGAGCTTGAGGAGCAGGGTGCGCTCGTTGGCTCCGGGGACCAACATGATGTTGCCGTGCTGCAAGTCGCCGTGGGTGACCTGTGCCTGGCGGAGTCCGGGCTCGACTTTGAGCCAGACCTGGAGCAAGACGTCGAGTTGGCGCGGCTTTTTGAGGTTCTGCTGGACGAAGTCGCGGAGGGTGAATCCGCTGACCCACTCCATCTTGAGGATGGGGTACCATTCTCCGCGGATCCGAATTTCTGCTTCGAGGTATTCGAAGCCGACGGTCAGGGGGAGGCGGGCCCGATCGAGGTGACGGCTGATCTCACTGTAGCGTTCGCGGAGTCCGGTGACCTTTTTGGTGAAGCACTTGATGGCCCAATTCTGCGTCCCGTCGGCGGACTGCAACTGGTAGACATCGGCGAAGTTTCCGGCGAAGGCCTGCGGGAGCCCCAGGTTATTTGTCACGACTTTGGCGTTCTGCAGCGCGGGATCGCGGAAGCTTGTTTCCGGCGACTGCATGGCCTCGGCATAGTCGATCGACGTGGGCCAACGAGCGGGGGCGGCGGTCATTTTGCCTTCGATTTTTTTTCCGGTTTCGCGGGAGGAGCCTCGCGATAGGGCTGCTGGGATTTGTAGAAATCGAGCCGAGCCGTGCATTCCGGGAGGGACTGTGGCGGGGCGAGTTTGATGGCGTCGGATTGCCAACTGATCGCCTTGTCAAATTGGCCTTCTTCGGCGTGGGCCGCGGCCAAGGTGTCCAGGTATTGCCAGACCTCGTGGTTGGAAAGCTTGCAGGCGGTTTCTGCCGCTTCGACCGCTTTCTTTCCATTGCGGAGTTTTTCCTCGGGACAGGTTGCCAGCAGCCGGGCGAGAAGACCGTTTGCGGCGGCGCTCGTCGGGGCAAGCTGGACGGCCTTGGTGAGGCTCATCATCGCGAGGGAGTAGCTCCCCTCGGCGAGGTAGAGCTGGCCCTGGCACAAGGCGACCAATGGTGAGCGGGTGGCGGTCTTTCCTGCCAGCAGCACGTCCTTCTTTCCGGCGGCGAGATCGCCTTGCTTGAAACGGGCAATGCCCCGACAGGCGACGGCGTCAGTGAGCTGCTTGTCAAGTTGGATGGTGCGCTCGAAGGCATCCAGAGCCTCGTCATAGCGTTCCAGGTCGAAGAGGGCCAGGCCGAGGGAGACCTTGGCGAGAGGCGAATTCGATTTGCGTTCCACCCAGCGTTGGGCGACGTTTAAGGCGAGGGTGCGTTCCGCGGGGAGGGCGCTGCCGAAAGGATTGACGAGTTCGAGCCAATCGACGCGGACTTTTTCTCCGGACTCGACACGGAGCGAGATCTTGCGGTTGCAGTCGGTCAAACGTCTCGAAATGGCAGTGAGTTGGGCGGCGGCTTGCCTTTCGAGAACACTGTTTTGCTGCAGTTGATTCTCGACTGTTTGCTTCTGGCGGGCCAGCGCCTGTTGTTGTGATTGATCATTGCTCAGACTGATCTGAGTCTGGATTCCGGCAATGTTGTTTCGCAGTTGTTCACCAGCCAGGTTGAGCTGCTGCTTGGCGGCCTTAGCCTGGTTTTGGGATGCCTTGATCTGGTCAAATTCTTTCTGGAGCGAGTCGTATTCCGCGGCGAGCTCTTCACGTTTTGCATCCAAGGCGAGGAGCGGGTCGAGACGGGCCTGGAGCTTGGGGTCGGAGCGAGAAGAGGTTGACGGCGCGACGAGGGCGACAGTCGTTGGCGCGGCGGGCTTGGGGGTTTCGCGAGGATTTGTTTTGGGTTCTGCGGGCTTCGTGGTTTCGGGCGTGTCCGACGGTTTCAATCCGACTTCTTGAAGTGGATTTGTTTTCTGTGCCGTTTCGGTCGCGGAGGGAGCGACCTGCGTCGACGCGGGGGCGGGGGCGGGGGCGGGGGCGGGGGCGGGGGCGGGGGGTGACGCCGGAACGGTGGCAATGGCGATGCCGGGAGCCGGCGTTTTGATTTCCGCTGGCGTTTGGGGATGCGGCGATTGCGGAGCCGATGTTGTCGGGGGAGGTTGAGTCTGGGCAGGTGTTTGGGGAGGCGCGGCTTGGGAGAGCGGAGGTTGGGGGGGCGGCTGGTTGGCGTTTGCGATCTGGGTGAGCTGAGGTTGCGGTTGTGCGGGAGGCTGCGGGAGGGGTCCGCGACCCGCGAGCAACATGGCGCCGAGGATGGCGCTGCAAACGACGCCGACAGTCGCGACGGAAGCCATGATGATCATGCCGGTCGGCGCTTTGCGGGCTGGAACGGCGACAGGGGTTGGGGCGGACGAGGTTTTCGAGGTCCGTTTTGGTCCGCGCTTCGTCGGTCTGGGGGCCGGCAATCCCAGGAGTCCGTCCAGTCCGTCGTCGTCTGGGGCGGGAGGACGATCCGGAGTTGTGTTGCGGGGAAGCGGCGCGCGTTCTGTTGCTGGCGGCGGTTCGTCGTCCAGCACGACGTCGTATTCGTTCGCCTCTTTTTTGACCGTTGTCGCAGCAGTGCCGGAGGGGCCGAGCACGCGTGTTGCCGAGCGTTCTTCTTCGCGGGAGAGGGGCTGAACGCGTCCGCTGTCATACAGTTTGGAGAGGAGCGGAGTCGCTTCGAGGGGGGATTGCGACGCTACGGCGAGATGGCCGGCCCAGTTTTGAAGATCGGGATCAGCGAATTTCCAGAGTTCGCGGAGCAGCTTGGACTCTTCCGGGTGTTCGAAGTCGGGCTGGGAGAAGAGGAGGTTGTCGCCGGTGTCGTAGGTTTTCCAAAGCCGCGGTCCTTCGGGTCCGGCGAGGCACTTGAGCGCGCAGGCGATCACGAGATGGGGGAAGCGGTCCACGTCCGAGGTATAGAGATTCTGGCGGACACGACGCGGGTGCTGGTAGGATGCGTGGCCGACTTCGCGCGGGGGTTGGTCGGCGAGGGCGGGGACCCAGAGGCCGTCGTAGTCGATCAACTTGAGCGACAGCGTTCGCTCGTTGGCGCCGGGGACGAGGAGGATGTTGCCGTGCTGCAGGTCGCCGTGGGTGACTTCCGCCTCGCGCAGTCCCGGCTCGACTTTGAGCCAAACCTGGAACAGGACTTCGAGGCGGCGCGGCATTTCGAGATTCTGCTGGACGAAGTCGCGCAACGTCAGCCCGCTGACCCAGTCCATTTTGAGGACGGGATACCATTCGCCGTGGATGCGGACTCCTTCTTCGAGGTATTCGAAGCCGACGGTCAAAGGGAGGCGGGCCTGTTCGAGATGGCGGCTGATTTCGCGGTAGCGGTCGCGGAGTCCGGAGACCTTCTTGGTGAAGCATTTGACGGCCCAGTTCCGCTCTCCATTGGGAGACTGCAACTGATAGACGTCGGCGAAGTTTCCGGCGAACACCTGGGGGAGGCCCAGGGAACTCGTGACTGCCGTGGCGCTTTTCAGGTCGGGATCGCGGAAGCTCATTTCGGGCGACTGCACGGCTTCGGCATAGTCGATCGAAGTGGGCCAGCGGGGGGGCATCGGTTTGTTCCAGGATGTCGACGAATCGTTCCAACTCTGTAGTGTTGCGGCGGGGCTTTACGAATTCCCGATTCGCATTCCAGCCGACTTGCACTTCCCCGCACTCACAGGGGACTCAGCTCACAATGGCATGCTTTGCTAATGTCGGCACGCTTCGCTAAAAACGGCACACGACGCCGACGTTGGCTCTCCCAGATCAAGGCTCAACGGGAGAGGCCTCGCTTCGGCAAAGATTGCAGAGCGGGCCGCGACGAACTTCTCTCGAACGATCCAATTGCGGACAACGTGTTCGACTCGGCTCTTGACACAACGAGCCACGGAATCGCACCGGCATGATTCTGCGGAGGATTTGGCGAGCGACTTGGAGCCAGTCCCCTGTCTCACGGCTGCTAGGCGGCGACTTGTTCTTTTTTCAAATTCGAATCGCATCAGTAAATCGTCATATATGCTACCGGGCGATCAGTTGGAGTTCAACAGAGGGTTTCAGGAAGACCCTGATTTCCGTTTCACGAAGATGAGAACGAAAAGAGGCAACGTTGTCCGCCAAAGGACTCGATAGAATTGTGACTTCGTGACGGGCGAGGGAAGTTGGGAATTGTTGGCGGGTGGCGGTCCTGGAGTTCGTTCTGAGGATTATGAACCCAGGTGATATCGTTGGTCGGGAGTGGTCAACGGCGACAGGCGAGACAACCGCATTTCGGGGAGAGCTGAAATCGACCGGACTATTACGTGCCCGAAGTGTTCGAAGCGGCTTCGTGTTCCCGAGGCGTCTGCCGGCAAGCGATTCACCTGCCCCGGCTGCGGTTCGCGGGTCCAGATCTTGCCGGGCGATAAGAAGTTGCAGAAGCGGCCCGCTGCCGGCGACGAGGGCGCCTTGGATTGGGACGCTTTGTCGGAGCTGGAGAATGATGCGCCGCTGATGACGCGGAGTGTGTCGCTCAGTTGTCCCGAGTGTGAGGCAGAAATCGAAGCGGAAGTCGCGATTGCCGCCAAATCGGTCGAATGTCCCCAATGCAGTGCACAAGTGCCGATTCGCAAGTCGCGCGTCGCAAGGAAAAAGAAAGCGGGCGCGGCGAGCGCGGAACCCGATGTCGAGTTGCCGAGGTCGCGGCGCAAGGCGGCGGCGGTCCCGGTGAGCTGGTTCGCGGTTCTCTGTGCTCCATTTCAGTCGGACGTGTGGCTCGATTTTTTCAAGCTGGTCCTCTGGCAATTTGTGTGGTGGATTCCGTTGCGATTGTGTTTGCTGGTGGGAGGCGTTTTCATTCACGACGTGATTTCCCTGTCGCGCCCCGCCGAACGAGCGCATGGCGACTTTTCGATGTTCGCGGTGATGGCCTTCATCCCTTTCGTGGTCGTCTGGTGTTGTGATCTGGGAACGTTTCTGCATTGTCTCGCAGGTGCATGTTCCCGCGCCGCAAATATCGACAACCCCGATTCTGACGGGACCATTTGGGCCTGTGTGCAGCTTGTACTTTGGATTGTGGTCCCTGTCGGCATGTCGCTGGTGCTTGCGGGGAGAATGCTGACCGGGACTGACGCCGCACCGGTCCCGTCGGCGGGGGCGATCATGGCGGCGGTGGCGGTGATGGTTCCTTCGCTGCTCTGGATCGTGATCTATGTCCCGATGGCGATTGGGGCGTTTGCGCTCACTGGCAGCGTGGCTTTAGGTGCCGTCTTCGATCTCTATGCACTTTGCGGGCGGGATCGAAAATGGTGCCTTGACGTGATCCTGCTCTACATTGCCATGGGGGTTTATACCGGATTGGGTTTGTTTGCAGTCTTGCCCCGGAGCGATTTTCTGACGGGCTCCTTGCGGATGGATAAAGTCGCTGTGATGTACAGCTACATCTTGTTATGGATTCTTGCCGCGTTGCTTTTGTCCGCCATCAATGTGCAGATGCTGGGTCAAGTTCTGCGACGCAATCAAGTGTCGCTGGGAATAGCCAAAGTGACGAGAACTCGAAAGGGAGTCTGGATTGCGTGTTCGCAGTGTCAGCAATCCTTCGATGCCAAGGATTGCGATGCCGGCGAGCAGCATGTGTGTGCCCATTGCGGGAACACGATCCAAGTTCCCCCGCGTTTGGATTCGTGGGGATGCCCATTGGGAGTTGTGGTGGTTGCCATCGGAGTGCTCGTGGGGTTGATCGGGTTTTTTGTGCTCGACTTCGTGTTCCTCACCGGCTTCAGCATGATGCGTCTCGGCGCATGTGCACTCCTCATTCTGACGGGTTCGGGCCTGGCGCTGGTGGGATTCCGTTGGGCAAACCGGACTTAGTCAGGAAATTTTGAGATGTCCGTTGTCGTTGGCGGGAAGAAGAGGCTTTTCTAGATCGGTCAGAGGAGCAGTGAGCATGTACGATGCCGCGATTACTCGTCGAAACCCTGCGTGCCTTGTGGTTTTGGTGGACCAGTCGGTGTCGATGTCAGACACATTTGGAGCAGAGTCGAAAAGGACAAAGTCCGAAGTGGTGGCCGAGGACGTCAATCGGCTCTTGCAGAGGCTTTGCATTGTTTGCGGTCGGGCGGACGGGATCCGCGAGTTGTTTCAGATTGGTGTGATCGGTTATGGGCGGGTCGTTCAGTCGGCACTGGGCGGCACGCTTGCGAGCGGTGGATTGGCGACAATCGGCGCAGTGGCCCACAACACGATCCGGGTCGAGAGCCGCACGCAGAAGTTGGACGACGGGAACGGCGGGGTGGTGACGCGCAACATCAAGATTCCCGTCTGGCTCGACCCGGTCGCGGTAGGGACGGCCCCGCTACGGCACGCGTTCGAATTGGCGGGGGGGTGGGTGGCCGGGTTCCTGGCGGCTTATCCGGATTGTTATCCTCCGCTCGTGATCCATGTGACGGGGAGTGATCTCGACGCTTCTGATCCGGAACCGAGCGCTGCGGCGGCTGCGCTGCGGGAGCTTGGATCGACGAATGGCAATGTGCTGCTGTTCAACTTCTTTCTGTCAGATGAGACCGATTCACCGATCCTGTTTCCGGCACAAGAACAGAATCTGGCGTCGGAAACTGCGAAGCACCTCTTTCGGATGTCGAGCGTGTTGCCGCCCAAGCTTGTCAACCCGGCACGGGAGGAAGGATTGGACGTGAGTCCGAATTCTCGCGGCTTTGCCTTGAATGGAAATCCGTATTCCCTGGTTTCTGTGACGCAGTTCAGTCGAGGTGAAGAAGACTGAATTGATGTCGGAAAATTGAGAAGTGAGATTGAGGAGCATTGAACATGTACAGCGCTTACATTGGTCGTCGCAACCCGACGTGCCTTGTGGTGTTGGTGGACCAGTCGGCATCGATGGCAAACCCATTTGGAAGGGTGCCGGAAAAGTCGATGTCCGAAGTGGCCGCCGCCGCCGTCAACCGGCTTTTGAAGGGGTTGTGCATTAAGTGCGCTCGTTCGGATGGGATCAGCGAACTGTTTCAGGTCGGCGTGATCGGATACGGACGGAGAGTGCAGTCGGCGCTGGCGGGCCCACTCACGGCTTCTGGATTGGTGAAAATCAGCGAACTTGCCGACAATCCGGCGCGGATCGAGACGCGCACTCATCAGGTGGACGACGGAAAAGGAGGGATGCTGACGCGGAATCTCAAGTTTCCCATCTGGATCGATCCGATCGCTGAAGGCGAGGCTCCAATGCGGCAGGCGTTTGAGCTGGCGGGGGAGTGGGTGTCCGAGTTCCTGGGAGTTTATCCCGGTTGTCACCCGCCGCTGGTGATCAACCTGACGGGGGGTGGTCGGGGTCCTGTCGACGAGGAAACGAGCGTTGCTGCCGCCGCACTGCGGGAGCTCAAATCGTCCGACGGCGACGTGCTGCTGTTTCATGCCCACATGACGGAAGGGACCGATTTGCCGATCCTGTTTCCGGCGGATGAACAGAGCCTGCCGAGTGAATTCGACAAGCAACTGTTTCGCATGTCGAGTGACTTGCCGCCAACGATGGTCGCCACGGCGCAATTCGAGGAAATTGAGGTGAGGCCGAATTCGCGGGGCTTTGTATTCAATGCAGACCTGGCTGCCCTTGTTTCCGTGAGTCAATTCGGAGACGGCTACCGCCGGTTCCTAGTTTAGGACTGGTTCAGTCGTGAGCCCCGTCGCGATTCTCGAAAGGCGAACATGCTGGACACTCCTTTGGAAACAGTTGGTTGCGGGCTGGCGACAGCCGCGGCTAGAATTCACACACGGGACCTTTCTGAATATGTTCCCGCACCTTCTTCACGATCACCCTTCCGTTTCCGGACGTGTTTTTAACATTTGCTGTTCGGGATTCCGTTGAACTTTCGCTGAGACGAATCCCACAAATCTGCGATACCGCGCGGGTTGTTGTCGGTTCAGGGGAGTCGAATCCGTTCTCAGTACAGTCAGGTTGTGACGGATTCGCGCCTGTGACGGATGTCTGCGTGCAGGGACGCCTGAGCATGCGGAGTGATTCGATCCATCTCGGCGCCGATGGGTTCGATCCCGTGCGAGCTTACGGTTGGCAAGGCGACCAGAGGAGCAGTGAAAATGTACAATGCGGAGATTTCCCGTCGAAACCCCACGTGCATCGTGATTCTGGTGGACCAGTCGTCATCGATGCTCAAGACGTTTGGGAGGCAGCCGGAAAAGAAAAAGTCCGAAGGGGTGGCCGACACCATCAATCGGTTCTTGCAGATGCTCTGCATCAAATGCGCTCGCGCCGACGGGATCCGCGACTTTTTTGAGATCGGGGTGATCGGATACGGGCGGACCGTCCAGTCGGCACTGGGGGGCAAGCTCGCGACCGGCGGGCTGGTCAACATTCGCGAAATTGCCGACAACCCCATCCGGGTGGAGACGCGGACCCAGAAGGTGGACGACGGAACGGGGGGAGTGCTCAAACGGAGCCTCAAGTTTCCCGTGTGGTTCGAGCCGGTCGCCGACGGGAAGACTCCGATGCGGCAGGCAGTGGAACTGGCGGGGGAGTGGGTGTCCAAGTTCCTGGAGACCTATCCGGATTGTTACCCGCCGCTCGTGATGAACCTGACGGACGGCGTTCCGGACCCATCCGACCAGGAACCGAGCGCTGCGGCGGCCGCATTGCGACAGCTCAAATCGTCCGACGGCAACGTGCTGATGTTCAATGCCCACATCTCGGAGCGGCCCGATCCGCCGATCATGTTTCCCTCGCAAGAACAGAACCTGCCGTCCGAATTTGCGAAGCAACTGTTTCGCATGTCCAGCGTTTTGCCTCCGAAGCTAATCGAAGCGGCGCGGATGGAGGAGTATGACGTCAGTCAGAGTTCTCGCGGCTTTGCCTTTAACGGCGACCTCGTGGCGGTGAGTCAATTCCTGGATATCGGAACGAGACAGTCGGGAGGCATCAAGGAGAAATGAGTTCACACATTCTGCGCCGACTGCACTGCTCTCCGTTTTCGGTTCCGAAGCGTGGCAACCGCAAGGAGGAGCTCGAAGACGCGTACGACCACAAAGAGGACCGGGGGGCGGGGGCGGGATGTTTTGCCATCGCCGACGGCGCGACGGAATCAATCTGCGCAGACGTGTGGGCGAAGATGCTTGTCGAAGCCTATGTTGCCAATCCCGTGGGCGATCTTGCGGGCTGGGCGGCGTGGCTGGCGCCGGTGCGCCAGCGCTGGTGCGAGCATGTCGAGACGCTGGATCTGCCGTGGTTTGCCGAACACAAGCTGGAGGCGGGGGCGGCGGCCTCATTGCTTGGCCTGGTGATCGAGCCCGATGCGACGTGGCGGGCGATTGCCGTCGGGGACAGTTGCCTGTTCCAGATTCGCGAAGGAAAGGTGATCGAGCGATTTCCGGTGACGCGCTCCAGCGACTTTGACAATTGCCCGCCGTTGATCTGTTCTTGTTTGCGCAAGCCCGAATCGGCGCCGCTCGAGACCAGCGGGGACTGCCAGGCGGGCGATCATCTGCTGTTGATGACGGACGCGATCGCGCAATGGTTCCTGTTGCAGGACGAAGAACGGAATGATGCCCTGCCGTTTGTGCAGCGCATTGATGATTTGCGAGACGCGCCGACGCAGCAACTGGCCGAGATCGACGGACTCCGCGAGGCGCGGCTGGTGCGCGACGACGACACGTCGTGGCTGCACATCACTCTGTGACTTGCTTCCGCGCGGAAGCCCCCAGCCGAGGGTGGGGGCAGGTTCCGATGCATTCGCGTGGCGCAAAACGCGGATGCCGGGATGGACGAGTGACGCGGCAACTGGCGATTCGGCGCCCTTTCGATATCACATGCCGTCCACGTGATCTTGCCACCAGGGGGTCCCACCGGATGTTTTCGGAGGTGGGGCGGGGGCGGGGGTGGGGGGCGGCGCTGGCGGAGGGGGAGTGGGTGTGCGCGGCGGCGGGGTGGGGGCCTTGGCAACAGTTCCTTGACGCCAGATCAGGACTGATTCGGCGAGGTTTTCTCCGGCGACTTGCCAGGCGAGATTCAACAAGGCGAACTCTCCGGGGCCGTCAGGAAGGACGGTGACGCCGATCTCGACGATCTGATTGGCCTGGATATCGAGCGTTGTCCGATCGGGCCGCAACCAGGATTCGTCCGCGGAAATGGAGACCCGCAGCGGACCGCCGATACCGCTCTGGACGTGCAGCCGGGCTTTCGCGGGTCCGTGTTGGCGATTGACAATCAGCGGCTGCGGTTCGGTCAAGAGGTCGCGCTGGGTCGCGGGATCGCGGACGGCGACGATTTCCGGTGAGTTGGCGGCGGCGAAGGACATGGCGCATTCCCCACGAAGAATCAGAGAGGCATGAGAATCAACGATTGGCAGGTGATCCGGAGCGCCGGATCCGCACGGTAAAACGCTTTCCAGGCCGCGAATCGGCAGTCTGGAAGTCGAGCAGCAGCCATTCGTCGGCGGTTGGTTCGACATTCAAGACGATGAACTTGGAGCGGCCGGCGCGGACTTTGAGGGACTGGGCCGGTGAGACGCTGACACCCCGGCCCCGGCAATGCACGGTGACTTGGAGATCCCCCGGGCCGGGATTGGCCAGCAGCAGGGGGTGTCGTTCGCGCTCCCCATTTGCCGACAGATTCCAGGGGCGGCCGCGCAGCGCCAGGACGTCTGTCCCTAACCGAACATCCGTGACCGATTCCAACCGCCCCCAGGAAACTTCAACGGGTTCCTCCGGCACGAGCGGGACGAATTCGGGCGGGGGTGGCGGTGGACTGGTGGCGGCGGGTTCCCGGACAAATACGGGTGGCAGAGGAGGCGGGACTCGACCTTTGGCGACCGCTTGCCGCGGTGGCGATGGGTCAATCCGCTCCGGGACATATTCCCTGGGGGGGGGATTCACGTCTTCCGGGCTGGATTGAACTTGAGCCGGGGGCGGCAACGGGGGTGAGGGTGGGGCGACATACTGAGGCGGTGAAACTACAGGCGGCGCGATTGGAGTTGGCGAGACTTCCTGAATGGGAGGCGGGGGCGGCGGTGTGGGCTCGAACCTCGTTTCGACAGCGGGTGCGACCTTCTCGGCTGGCGCTGGCGTGCAGGTGAATTCCGGCAGGACTTCCGCCCGAGTTGTGCCGGGCTGTGGGCGGCTCGCATCGTCACCCGAGGTGGCGGGCAGAAATCGAACGATGGGGCCTTGGATCTTCGGCCAGCCGGTTCCCAGTTCGGGTGAACTGCACTGCACGGCCAACAGGCGTCCGAGCTCGTCGCCAAAGACGACGTGTCCCGAGTTGGAAATGGTTCCCGCCGATCGCACGGGGCAACCGACCCAGGCCTGCCAGAGCGATTTGCCGGTGGCGCCGATTCCCTGAATGCAGCCGGCGTTATCGCCAAAGTACACCACGCCGTCGGAGCCGATGACGGGCGTGGACTCCACGGGACCGTGCGCGGGCGCCTGCCACGCCCAGAGGCGTGCCTTGATGTCGAAACAGCCGAGTGAGCCCTGCGGCGCGGAGCCCTGTTCCCCGCTGGAGAGGCCGATGTAAACTCGCTCGTCTCCGTCCACCACGGGAGATCCGAGCGCCTGGCCGGGGAGCTTTGTTTTCCAGAGTTCCGAGCCGTCGGGCGCGAATCCGTACAAATGCTGGTCGGCGCTGGCGACAACAAAAGTGGAGCCACCCGCCAGGGCGACTGCCGAGTTGATGTACCAAGTGGTCTTCCCGCCGGTCCCCCCTTGTTCCCAGACTTCGGCGCCGCGATCGCGGCACACATCGATGGCGTGGAGGAAATGATCCATGCCTCCCACGATCAATCTGCCTCCGTGAAGGAAGCCTGCGCAATCGAATTTTGCCGGACTGCGAAGAAAGGGGCGGGAGGATTTTGCGCCTGACGGATCGACTTTGAGCAGGCCACCACTGTAGCCGCAGATCCAGGTCGTCCCGTCCTCGTCGGCCAGCGGAGCGGCGAAACCAAGCGGCTCTCCGACTTCGACGGGGGGCCAGAGCGGCTTTCCTTCCGGCGATAGACCGTGCAGGCGGCCGTCGGTGGAATGCACGCGCACACTTCCGTCGCCGGCAATCGCGGGAGGTCCGGGGATGTGGCCACCTGTGGGGTATTCCCAGCGGACGTGCACGCCGGCGTCGTCTTCCTCGAGACAGACGACGAGATCCTGCAACGTGGCCAGCAGGCGTCCCTTGCCGTCCGTGAGGGGTGCGTGCCTCAATGGCAACGTGTTGCCGCTGCGCGGCGCCACGGCGATGGCCCACAAGCCGCTTCCCATTGCTGGAACTGTCAGATCGTTTGACATCGCATCCTATTGCAACGAGACCAGCGCTTTGGTGTAGACTTTGTCGCGATCGCGCAAGACGACCCAGCCCTGAACCTGTGCCACTTCGACACCCCCTTTGCCGGATGCGGCGTGACGGGTGGCATCGAAGCGTTCGCCTGGTTGAACCAGTTCGATCCGGTTCTGAAAGCCGGCCTGTTCGCAAGTCCCCTGGAGCCATGCGGCGAAGGACTGTTCGAAGCGGTCTTCAACGTCCTCCTGCTTGGGGAAGCAGCGATAATAGGCTTCGCCGATGTCCTTGAGCAGTTGCGGGCGGCGCTCGGCGGCGGCGTAGCGGTAGATGAGCAGTTGGCCGACGAATGTTGCCGACGCCGCGTCGCCTGACAGCAGACGCTCGCAAAGCCTGGCAAGCCGTGCCGTCAGTTCCGAGTCTGCCGCGAGGGTGTCGCCGAAAAGGGCTTTGGACCAGACGGATGCGGATACTGGCGGCGCCGACGCGGGCATCGCGGGCTTTTTCGGTTCGACTTGTTTCAAGATTTGTTGGAAGCCCGCTTGGATCTCGGCCTGGACCTGGGCCATTCGGGCTTGATGTTCGTCGAAGGTGCGTTGGACGAGTTGTTCCAGGTGGCCTGTGGCTGCCGTGGAATCCGGCGCTGGATGGACTTTCTCCGGCTTTGCGGTCAGTCCGGACTCGATCCGCTTGAGCGACTCGCCGAATTCATCCAAGCGCTGCATCCAACTCGCGGCGAGAGAGGAGAACTGAGCCGAGTCGTTTCCGCCGGGCGGGGAGCGCTTGCCGGACAGGTAGCGGGCAAGTTCCTGGCCTGTCCGATCGAAGCGGGCGGAGAGTTCTTCCAAGCCGCGGCGCAAGGATTCCAGGACGGTGTGTTCGGCACGTTCGTCGGCGGGGGGCTCATCCTCATTTCGTTCGGGTGAGTCGGGCGATCCGTCACGGGCTTCAAGACTTTCCCCAGTCGAGGAGCGTCGTTCGCTGCCTGGTTCGGGAACGGGTTCGCGGGTTCCGGAAGCGGCAGACAGAAAAGGAGACATCAATGACAGCAGGTGCTTGCGAAGGCCAAGCCCGGGATCGGGGTTGGCCGGGTAGGCGGCGTGCGTCATGGTTCATCCTCGCATCGAGAGATTGATATTGTCCAACGCGCCGGTGTCGAGGTAGAAGGAGTCGGAGGTCAGGGTCCGCCAGGAGAGTGTGATGTTGCGATCCGGACCTTCCTCAATACAGGCGGGCTCACCCGCCACGGTTCCCGTGGCGTCTTTCAGCTCCAGGGTCTCGGGCTGGTCTTTTGTGGCCCGCTTGCGTTCGAGCGTGATTTTCAGATCAATCGGTCCTGTGCGCCTGCGCTTGTCGACTTTGAGACACCAGACGGGTGAGGCCTCGGCGTGTTCGTGCGGACTCAGGCGGCGGCCGATGAGCACGCGTTCGGCAACGACTTCAAACTCTTTTCGCTCGACGCGCTGCGCCTTTTGGCCGTCTGCCGCGGGTCCAAACAGAATCTTTTGCGTTTGGATCTTGGAGGTGCCGTCGGTGAGAATCCCCCAGTAATAGTCATTGCCGTTGGTGGGATCTTTCGTTTCGATGCCCGACGTTTGAAAGCTGATATGACCGAGCGCACCTTCGGAGATGAGGCGGTCAATCGCTCCGCCGACGACGACGGCGCTCTTGGGGTCGACGATCACTCCCGGGTTGCGCCCCTCGTCGTCCTGGTAGGGATACCAGGTTCCCGCGAAGTAATTGTGCACGGGAATCACCCGCGACGCATGGAGGGGCAAATAGCGCTTGAGCAGCTCCTGGATCTGGCGGAGCTTAGTGGGTTGGCCGGCGAGCAGGACAATGTCGGCGTCGTACTTCACGAGCCGGCCGCAAAAATCGAGAAACAGTTCGTTGAAGACTTCGTAGACGATGTCTTCAAACACTTCCGCATCGAATTTGAGTTCGGTGTCCTGGAGCAGATTAATATTGCCGCCGCCGTATTTCTCGTCAATGACCTGCTGCAACGACCTCACGATTTCCGGAGAAACATATTCGGGGTCGAGGTGCGAAATGGCGGTTTGCGAGTCGTCGTTGACCGCCAGATGCAGGTAGGCCTGGGCGAGCGGGACGAAGAGGCGATTCATCCATTGGACCCGCTGCTGGCGGTATTTGGAGTTGGCGGGCACTTCCTGGCCGAAGAGAAACTCGACCACGTCGGGGCTCATGCCGACAGTCTCCGCGAGGGCAGGGACGATGATCCGTTCCAGTAGCCGCTTCATGAGCTGATCGCCGGCCAACGAGATTCCGTCGCGATGGAGCATTTCGCCGCTGATGGCATCCACCGCGCCCGCCCGCAACGAATACTTGGCGATCATCAGGTCCGAGGTCCCTCCTCCGATGTCGACGCAACCGATTCTCACGTCCCGCGACTGGGCCGCGGCGGCCCCGCCCGACGACCGGCCGACCAGGCTGAACCAAAGCTGGGCATTGCGTTCGAGCATCTGGAATTCGCTCCAGATGTAGGTGAGATGGACGGCGGTCGCCTCATCGATCTGCATCATGACCGATGGCTTTTCGAGCTGGGCACGGCCGAGCGTGGCATGAAAAATGTCGACCGCCTTGCTCGCCTGCAATTGGAAGCGTTGTCGTTCCTGCGGAATCATCCCGCTGGGGAACGTGAGCACGAGGCTCCGGAGTTCGCGGGGTCGTCCCATTTCGCCGGCGGATTCGCGATAGGCGAAGGAATTCAAATATCCATACGCCTGACAGAGGATTTCATAAAGCGCGGCGACCATCAGGACGCGCGGCGGGTGCTGCGGACGGCCGGGATGCTCGCGCGGGATTTCGGCTTCGCTGACTTCGTCGGGCTTGCCTTGCGGAAGCTTGACTTCGTCGGGATCGTTGTCCCCAACAAATCGGAAGAACGGGCCATGCAGCATGGCGGAATAGGTCTGGTTGCCGTCTCGATCGGTCGGGTCGGCCATTTTCCAGAGGCCTCCCGTCAGCCAGGACGGATCCGAGGCCCAGAGGTAGCGCTTGGGTGAACTGACCCCCATCCGGGCATCGGTTTCAACCTGCATCGCCTGGCGGACATCGTCCACTTCCTGGCCCATTCGCACAGCGGACAAGTCCTGAAACAACCGCGGAATGATCTGGTGCTCTTCCACCGGCACAGGCTGTTTCGATTTGGTGAAGATTCCGCGCTGGGGGGGCGGCGGCTGACCATAGACCTTGATCGTCTGCTCCGGGGGGGGCAAGTAGGGAGCCCGGCACCATTGGGTCCGGGAGCTGAACCAGCGGGCGCTCCATTGGTGGCGGTAGTGTCCTTCTTCATCCCACATGTCGAGCTGATGGCGGTTGATCAATTCGAAGGGAATCATCCGGGGCATCCTGCCTTCCGGCTGTTCTTCGATCAACAGGGCGCCGGTGCGCGAATTGCCGAAGTCCACGACCAGGTCGACCGCAATCGCATCACCCGCTCCGGATGTCGCCGGGCTGATCACGATCTCGACTCGCGGCAGGTTGGCGATTGGCTTGCGGTCACGATCGAGCAATTGTGAAATCGTGACTTTGAAATTTTCCTGGAGGGCGTCTTCGCGGAAGAAAAAGCCCTTCTCGGGATTGCCGCACGTGGTGTCGACGGCAAACAGCAGCCGGTCTCCCCGCAATTGCCACTGGATGTAGCGATGCTCCAGGGGCGAGCCGTCGGGAGCGAGGCATTCGCAGCGTTGCCAGCCGTGACCGACGGCGGCTTTGACGCGGGTCTTGAGGGGTTCACAGACGATCTGCACCCCGGTGTTGATAAAGACGACATGCATAGCGCTCATCCTTCATGCATCCGGAGGATTTCTTTGTGCTTCCTCAAGATTTCAATCAGATCATCATTGCCGATCGGGACGTTGACTTCGTTGCCGGCACCGGCCGCCAACACGGAGGGCAAACGCGTTTTCCAGCGTTCCATGAATACGGCCATCAAACCGTAGTCCGGCGGTTCGGGCGCCGGCTCGGAGGGCTTGGCGTCTGGGTCCGGACCTGTTGCTTCCGGAGAACTGGGGGGAGGTTCCGGAGGGGCCGGCGGGTTGCCGCCGTCCAACGGTCCCAGGCTGTCTCCGGGATTCATCAGGTAGTCGTTGAGAGTCAGGCGCACGAATTTGCGGCGGGAGATGCGACGATCGGCATAGTTGTTGATGCGGAGGCTCGCAAGCTGCAACAGACGTTGCGAGAGCCGGCCGAAGACGGCGTTGGAGGTCAGGTAGTCGACGAAGTAGCGCGTCAAGGCGGCAAACACGTCCGGATGCAGCCAGTTGCCCGCGTTGCGATGCTCGGACGTGTAATCGTGCCAGCGGCCCGGCGCCCATTGCGTCGCCCAATCCCGCAGGAACGACTTCAAGGCTTCCGAGAACCGCTTTTCGGCGGAGAGCGGGCCGTCCCGATCCGTGGTGGCGATCTCCATGAAATCGGCGATCGGCAGGACGTCACCGCTGCGGAAGCAGAGCGATTCTTCCAGCGCGCGGATTCGATGGTAGATCAAACGGGGCTCGGCCGTGAGCCACGATAAGACTTCGTTGGCGAGAGCCACGCGCTTGGCTCGATCCAGATTGGTGTTGCCGTCAACGACCCAGTTGCGGGACAACGTCAAGAGTTGCGAGAGCGTGTCGGCGACACCCTTCTCAAGCTCTTTCTGTTTGCGGACGGAGGAGGTCACGTCGCGGAATGCTTCGGCCAGAAGGGATGTTCCGCCGTCGCCATCCTTCATGGCCACGCTCCACTTATGTTCCCGGTGCGCGACATATTTCTGGACCATCGCCGACTTGAGAAATGCCTCACCCGCCGCGATCCATCTTTCCGGCCCGAGCAGGTTCCGCTTTCGTTCATCGCAATCCAACGTGCCGGAATAGCGGATCGGATAGATATTCGTGAACGGCAGGCCCGGACCGCCGAAGTCGGTCATCACTTCTTTGAACGCGTTGTGCACGATTTCCTTCAAGCGGATCTCGTAGAGCGTGCTGCTCACATGGCCTTTTTCGATCTCGTCGTCAATCCCCGTCAGTCCGAGGAACAGCGACGGCTTTTGCAGCGGCACGCGCTGGGGCCAGTTTTCCTCGCCGTAGCGGGCCCGGCCCCACTGATCCAGGTATCCCTTGAGGAAGCCGCCGACGTTGAGATTGCCGCCGCGGATGAGCATCAGCAGCGTCTGCGCCTGGAGTTCATCGATGTAGCGCTCGAAGAGATAAAAAACTTTACCCCGTTTGACGATACTCATCTGGGTTTCAAAATCTTTCGCGTCCTTGTGAATTCCTCCGGTCTCCCCCCGGCCGCCGGCCTTCATCCCGGGGATGTCGAGGAAATCGATGTGGGCCAGGACTTCCCTCCATTGGGGCTTCAGCCGTTCCGGCAGCAATGGAATCACCATCTCGAGCATCGCGCACTGGATTGTGGTGAGCTGCTCGCGCGGCGGCCCTTTTCCCGGTTGGTAATCCAGCACGTACCAGCCGTCCTCGAACTTGTCGACGATGTCGTTTGCCGAGACTTTGGGAAAGTGCTTTGACTGCGGGCTTTCGTGCTCGGGTGTTTGCTGGCTGTCGAGGAGGAAGCGGACGGCGGCCCAATGGACGAGCATGCCGTCCCGTCCTTCCTTGCGCATCTTGTCCAGAAAGTCGCAGATCCGATGAAACAAGGCTGTCAGTTCGGGCCAGCCCGCCCAGCAAAGGGTTGCGGCGATTTCGACATAACCGGCGGGGCCCATCGCGTAACGGCTCAATAATCCGTTGAAAGTCGATTCATCCGGACGGTAACGGAGCGGCTCCAGCCGCTTGAGGTAAGTGAAAACATCCAGGAGATCCATCCGCCAGTGCCGATCGACCGCGTCGGCGGGAGACTTGGCGGCCGACTTGATGAACAGCTCCTCGAGCTCCGTTTCGCCCCAGGTGAACTCCTTATTCGGCATATCGCACTCGGAGCGAAATCCGCGGGCCAGGACGCGGAGCCATTCGGCCCGTGACAGGCCGCGGACGAGAACCGCATAGTTCTTCATCTTGGCCGCGTCTTCGTCGAAGCGGTCTTTGGTGGTGAAACGACTGACCAAGGCGGTTGCCTCATTGGCGCCGCAGTTGGGGTTCAGGTCAAACTCGAAGGAGAGTTGCGGATAATACGCGGGGGGGCCGGCATTTTCGTCCCGGCCCAGCGGGCTGCGATCGGCTTGCTGCGGTTCCAGCACGCGGCCGACAAACAGGCTTTTACCCACTTGGGAGGGACCGTACACGGCCGCGGCGACGGGGACTTTGGACGAGCGGACCATGCTGCCGGCCTTGCGGCGGAGGTTGAGCAATTGGAACTCTTCCTCCTGACGGATCACGCCGATCCCGTTCTTGCGGCGCTCCGGATTGTGATCTCCCATCCAATCCATCAGTTCTTCCGCGAGGCAGAACGTATCGAATGCCTTGCGCTGCAGTTCGCGGTCATGGTCGTCTGGAAACGCCATTTCGATTCCCTCAATCTCGTTTAAAAGCCAGTAAGTTACTCGCGCCGCTCGACGATGTCGGACTTGATTTGGAATGAATACGGGTAGCGCTCGACCGCGTTTGAGCCCGTGTCACGGACTTCCAGGACCAGGCGATAGACCTCGGAACTGGGGCCGAGCTGCAGGAGGGGCGTCTTCAGGCTTGTCGCCATCCCTTCCGGCTTGCGGACTGCCGCGGTCCACTGGGAGGCCTCGCTGGAATCGGAGAGGATCACGCGGTATTCCAGCTTCTCGGCGGAGGGGCTGGTGAGGATTTCCAGCTTCAGGCTGAACTGCTTGCGGCCCATCTCCAATTCGGAGCGGATTGTGCGGAACCGATCCGGGATGACACGGATGTCGGCCAGTTCGCTCAGGTTGCCGAAGGTTGCGCGGATTTGGGTTTCACCCGGCTTGGCAGCCGAGAAGACGCGGGACTCGTTGGGCAGCGGGGCCAAGACATTCGCGTCCAGTGATTCGAGCTTGGCATTATCCACTTCCCGGAATGCGGTGGAACCGCGCGAGCGGACCAGCACGCGAAGCTGCGGCGAGCGTTCTCCTTCGCGCAGAACGGCGCGGGGAGGTTCGATCCGCAGTTGGATCGGTTGATTGCCGGCCTCGGCGACCACCGTCAACTCGATGGCATTGCTCTTCATGCCGTTGCTGGTGGAGGCCTCGAGCCGCACGACTCCAGGTTTGACTCCGACCACCTGCGGCGGCCGATGTTCGACGACGGTGGCGGCGGAGTCCGGCTGCAGTACGGTCATGCTGACGCGGGGCGCCGCGCCGTCCGGCGGATTGGCCGCGCCGAGGTTCGTCAGGTCCTGGCGGTCGTTGCTGCCGCGCGGATATCCCCAGATCTCGTAGTTCCGGAGCTCGCCTACGGCGAGCGGAGTTGCTCCGATGGACAACACGAGCCGCTCGTATTCTGTCGAGGCGGGGCGAATTTCAATCTCATGGACCATCGACAGCGCCCCTGCGTGACGCGCTTGGACGCGAATCCTGCCGGCCTGCTTCGCGGTGAGGCGGCAACCGGGCTTGAGTTCGGCGCGGCCCCGTTCGCCGTCGACCAGGGAGAGTTCCGCTTCGGAGGTCACCGTGCTGCTGCGCTCGCCCTGGAGGCGTTCGACGTGCAATTGGATGTCGGCTCCGACGGTCGTCTCCGTGGGACCGTCCAGGATCAGCCGTGGCTCATCCGGAACGAGGTCACGCCGGGACTCCTGCGCGATGGCTTGATCATCCACGACCTCGACAGTCACTGTGGCGTTCAGGCCGTCATAGCCGCTTCCCGGAGAGACCACGGCGATGTTCGCGACGGCATTGCCTCCTTTGAGGGCCTTGATCGACTTGCGGGAATCGTCGACGGAAATGACCGGGCTCGGGCTGGCCGACAATTTGTAGGGGACTTCGAACGGCTTGCCTCCCCGGCTGGGGACGACTTGCACGAGGGAAATCCGGCCTTCTTCGCCGGATTGCAGCCGCATCGGATTTGGGCTGGAGACCACCCGCAAGTGGGCCTGTTTCGGCAGCGACTCGACGACGTCCACCAGCAGCGGGGCCGGGGTGCGCAAGTCGTCCAGGCTGGCATCGATCTGCGTCTGGCCAATGCGGAGTGGGCGAACCACGGGACCGGAGCCGGTGGCTTCCAGTTCGATGACGTTCTGCGGATCACGAACCGACAATTTTACCAAGTGGTCGACGTCTTCCTGCTTGCCGTCGCTGTAGATTTTCACGACGCGCACGCTGTCGCCCGGGGTCCCCATTTCCAGCCGGAACAGATCCGGAATGAAGCGGAGTCCCACCGCTTTTCCTTGGGGCGGTGTGGGGGGAGGCTTGCGTGCCGCGGTCCCTTCGGGTGTTTTGGGATTGCCGACTTGCAGCCGTGCTTCCGCGCGGCGATTGGCATAGTTGGCGACGATCAGCGCGGTGCCGGCCTGGACTCCTTCGACCTGCAAGCCCTGCTTGACCCGAGCGAACTTGGTATTCTGCGAACGGAGCGCGGCACTGCTCGCGGATTCGACCGGCAACCACTCGGAACCGCGCTGCACGAAGATCTGATAGTTCTGGGTTTCACCCACGGTTACGGTGCTGTCGGCAGGTTCGATGCGGATTGCCTGGATGGGATCCCCTTTGACGCGGACGGGGATCCGGGCCTCCGCCGAATCGCGCCAGCGGGCGACCAGTTTGGTGCGTCCCGGCGTCAAGCCGGCGACAATCTGCCCGTCGGCATTCAGGTCGACGGCAGAGACGTCATCGTCCTCCAGCGACAACTTCAAATCGGGATGAGCCCCCAGCAGGCGCCGGCCGGACGGAGTGATGGCGAAGACCTGGAAGTTGCGTTGCTGGCCGGTCGCGAGGTTGAGCAGCGGCGGTTCAATCGCAAGTCGTGAGATCTGCGAGTCCACGACAGTGAATGTGGCCTGAGTGGAGTTGTCGATGCCCGGGAGTCTCCCGGAAATCTCGACGCGGCCCGGTTTGAGTCCGACCAGGGAATTGCCATCCACTTCACAAATCGTGGGATCGGAACTGGTCAGCACCAGCGACGTGGTTTTTCCCGTGCGGGATTGTCGGCACGATTCACAGAATTGCAATCCGCGGAGCTTAAGCCGCTCGCCGACGGCCAGCACGCCGCCGTTGGGAATGAGTTCGACGCGGGTGTCCGGCGCGGGGACTTCCGCCGCAACCACTTCGATGTCCTGGTGCACCAATTGCCCGCCTGCGGAATAACTGACGCGCGTCCTGCCGGGGGAGACAGCGGTCAGCAGGCCTTGCTCGGAATCGTATTCCACAATCCGCGGGTCCGCGGGACTGATCGTTGCCTGGCGGCTGAGATCGACGCCGCCGCGCGTCACTTGCACGTCGGAGCCAATGGTCCGCGATTCGCCGACCGCGAGCTGCAGGAGTTCCGGCGAGACCGTGACATCTTCGGCGACGTCTTCCACTTTATCCACGACCGTGACGTTCGCGACGCTGCTGACTACCGTTCCGACTTTCCAGCACAGTGGGATCCGAAGCTTGGAATTCACGTGACTTGAAGTCGCGGC
>JADMIO010361543.1_pt1 | contig 102352 bp, 91 predicted proteins | sample 8958161 | NCBI WGS metagenome assembly JADMIO01 (sample SAMN16585339, study PRJNA669376) | soil metagenome | isolation source: Crop rotation soil | place: USA: Cullars Rotation, Alabama | collected 2011 | reverse complement strand
GCCGCGACTTCAAGTCACGTGAATTCCAAGCTTCGGATCCCACTGTGCTGGAAAGAGTTCGTGCCACTGCGGACAAACGCTAACACCTTGCAAAATTGTCACATGAGTACAAAAAGAACTTTCCAGGATCTGGTTGAAATGATGGTGCGGTTGCGCGCTCCGGATGGTTGTCCCTGGGACCGCGAGCAGACCTACGCAACTCTTGGGCCAATGCTGATTGAAGAGGCTTATGAGGTGCTTGAAGCCGCCGAAGCCGAAGATTGGGCCGAACTACGCGATGAATTGGGCGATTTGCTGTTCCAAATTGTCTTTTACGGGCAAATTGCCGCCGAAGCAGGCCATTTCGAGATTTATGACTGTATTGGCCGCGTCCACGAAAAAATGACGCGTCGCCATCCCCATGTGTTTGGTGAAGAAACGGTTGTATCTACTGCGGACGTGTTGGCCAATTGGGAAACGATTAAAGCCGCAGAGCGGCAGACATCTGGGAAGGATGAGAAAAGGCAGTCCATGCTGGACGGCACGTCGTCGAAGCTTCCCGGATTGTTGGAGGCGTACCAACTGACGACCAAAGCCGCGCGGGTCGGCTTCGATTGGCAACAGGGAGAAGACATTTTCGACAAGCTGGAAGAAGAAATTGCTGAGTTGCGCGTGGAGTTCAATCGCCCAGACCGCGACCCGGAAGCCATTGCCGGAGAACTGGGCGACATACTTTTTGTCATTGCCAACATTGCGCGGTGGCACAACATTGAGCCGGAGAGCGCTTTGAAGGTGACTAATCGCAAATTTCGCCGCCGTTTCGCGCACATTGAACGCAGGTTGGAAGAACAGGACAAGCAGTGGAACGAAGTCTCGCTCGCAGAGATGGATTCACACTGGGACGAAGCAAAAAAGATTGAACGGGAAACCAGATAGCCACCAATGCCAAACTGCTTTTTGACAATTTTGCTAGGCTGTTTGGTCAGTTTTGCTTTTGCGGGTTGGCAATTAAATCCCAGCCAAGACAGTAAAACTACTGAAACGCTTGCGCTTGGCGTTGAGCACGTTTTGATCAAACCTGGCGATTTCAGCCAGGCTGCACAGGCGGCGATCGCTGGGCAATTCATGAATTGATCGTAGATACCAAATTCGCGCAATTGAGGTTGACTCAGGCTACGGCATCCACGTACCGCCATCGGATGGCAAGCCGCCGGTAAACTGGTGTTGATTACGGTGGATGGCCGCCAAGAACAAAGTGCCGGAATGACAATGGAAGAACTGGCTGAATTGATGCTTAAATTCGGATGTGCTGAAGCAACCCTCGCGTGCGTATTTAGGGAGTAAATCCGGACGGGAGGGCGCGCGTACCCAAACAAATGCCCCAACAAATGCCCCAACAAATGCCCCAACAAATGCCCCAACAAATGCCCCAACAAATGCCCCAACAAATGCCCCAACAAATGCCCCAACAAATGCCCAAACAAATGAAAGAAGCGTTGGTCCTAATGGCGAAAGCGCCGATTGAAGGACAGGTCAAAACCCGATTGATCGGCCCGCTGACGGCGGAAGATGCCAAACAGCTTTATGTCGCGTTTTTGAGCGACACCTTCGCGCTGATGGAAGCGGTGGTGGATGAACGCGACGAATTATCTCTGGTGCTCTGTTACACGCCGGAAGGCGAAGAGGAGGCCTTTGAAGAAGTTGAACGCGAAGGTTCCCTGATGATCGCACAGCGCGGCGACGGTTTGGGTGAACGCCTGATCAATTGTTTTGCCGATGTCTTCGCGCTCGGGTTCGATTCCATCATTGCCATCGGCGGCGACAGTCCGACTTTGCCGGAAGAGATGATTGGGGAAGCATTTGACAGTCTGGAAACGGAAAACGACGTGGTCATCGTTCCCGCAGAAGATGATGGTTACTGTCTGATCGGAATGCGGCAGCTACACAAGCGAATCTTTGACGACATTCCGTGGAGCACAGGCGACGTAATGGCTGTGACCGAAGCGCGGGCGAAGGAAGCGGGCCTGAGTTTAATTGTCGGGCCTGCCTGGTACGATGTGGATACGCCGGAAGAACTGGAACGGTTGAAACAGGATCTCGCCGAGACAAAAGGCACGACCAAATTCACCCGGCGGGTTTTGAAAGAATTGGCCAAGAAAGCAGAGGAAACCGGAGAGGGATCGTCATGAGCAAATTGTTCAGCATTATCAAACGCGAATATTGGACGCGGGTGCGCGGCAAAGGCTTCATCATCGGCACCATCATCAGTCCGGTGTTGATGATGTCCTTCGCTTTCGTCCCAGTCCTGATTGCTCGCGCCGGAGGACCGGATAAAGTCCGCGTCGTCGTGCTGGATCAAAACGGTGATGCCAATCTTTACGCAAGGCTCGAAAAGTTACTGGAACCTGCAGGGCTGCGCGATGACCGGTATGAATTGGAGCGGGAAGCAATTGCGCCAGGCGAAGGAATTCAAGCCAAACAGGCTCAACTCAATCAGCGCATCACGACGGGGAAACTCGATGGATATTTGATTCTGCCGCCGGATTTGCTTGCCCAGGAGCAGGTTCGTTATCACGTCAAAAACGTGGGCGGAAGCTCCGGCCAACTTCGCGATGCGGTCAATAAAGCCATTTTTGAAAGCCGCGTGGCGCGCGCCGGGCTGGACGCTGAGCGCATCCGCGAATTAAACAAGACGGTCCGGCTGGATGTAGTCAATACCAAAGGTGAGCGTGAACGTGGGCAAACCTTCATTCTTTCCTTCGGCCTGCTGATGATCATTTACATCACGATCCTGGTTTATGGCGTGACGGTCATGCGTGGTGTGATTGAAGAAAAACAATCGCGGATTATCGAGGTTCTGCTCTCTTCGGTCAGGCCGTTTGAATTGATGCTGGGCAAAATCATCGGGATTGGCGCAGTCGGGCTGACGCAATATTTCATCTGGGCGTTCTGCGGGGCCTTGATCAGCACCATTGCCACCTTACCCGCGTTGGCGACCGGCGCGGTGAAGATTCCGCAGATTTCGGCGGTTCAGATTATCTTTTTCGTTGTTTATTTCGTGCTTGGCTATTTCCTGTATGCGACGTTTTACGCGATGGTCGGCGCCATCGTGTCCAGCGAGGAAGATGGCCAGCAGATACAAATGCCCGTCACCATGACCCTTGTCGTGCCGGTGATGGTCTCATCGCTGGTGATGCGCAATCCGGATGGCTTGCCTGCGACCATTCTTTCGCTGGTGCCGTTTTTCAGTCCGGTGCTGATGTTTTTGCGGATTGGCTTGCAAATGCCACCGTGGTGGCAAATCGCGCTTTCACTTGTGTTGATGGTCGGAACAATCCTTGGGTCGGTTTGGCTGGCTGCCAAGATTTATCGTGTCGGCGTGTTGATGTATGGCAAACGCCCAACAATTCCTGAATTGATTAAGTGGCTGAGGTACACATAATAAAGTGTGCTAGCGCACTTCAAAAAATTTCGTCCTAATGCCCATCTTCCTTTCCCACATTTTCCTGTCTAAGAGTCATTAACCAGACAGGAAAATGTGGGAAAGGAAAATAGCCTCCAAATGAGTGAGAGCTTTTTGGATTCAACTACTGAAGAGGAAAACCGTGACTCCCAAACTCTCGCGATCCACCCAAATTCAACTTTTACTCGTTGCTTTGTTGATCTTCTTGCCAGTGAGCGAGGCGGGAAATAAGCCGGCCGCCTTTGCACACCCGAACATCCTCTGGATTTCAGCAGAAGACATTAGCCCGGATTTGGGTTGTTATGGCGACGAGTACGCGCGGACGCCAACACTGGACAAACTGGCCAGCCAGGGGGTGCGCTACACCAACGCTTTTTCTTCCGCGCCGGTTTGCGCGCCCAGCCGGTCGGCGATCATCACCGGAATGTATCCGACGACCATCGGTTCGATGCATATGCGGTCGAAAGCCGTGCCGCCCGCCGGCATCAAAGCTTTTACTGAATACTTGCGCGCCGACGGGTATTACTGCTCGAACAATTCCAAGACCGATTACAATTTTGAAGCGCCACCGTCGAACCGTCCGCCCGATACGGTGTGGGATGAAACCAGCGCCAAAGCCCACTGGCGCAATCGGCCCGACAAGGTCCAGCCGTTTTTCGCCGTCTTCAACCTGGTGATTTCCCACGAAAGCCAGATTCGCGTCAGCCCGGAACAGTTTGCCAAAAACACCGCACAGCTCACCGCTGAACAGCGACACGATCCGGCAAAGGCCAAACTACCTCCTTATTATCCGGACACGCCGCTGGTCCGCCGTGACTGGGCGAATTATGCCGACAACATGACGGCGATGGATTATCAGGCGGCGGCTTTGCTGAAACAGTTGGAAGAAGACGGACTGGCCGAGAACACAATTGTCTTTTTCTGGGGCGACCACGGACGCGGGCTGCCGCGCGGCAAACGGTGGGTTTACGATTCCGGTCTTAAAGTGCCGCTGATCGTTCGCTGGCCTGGCAAGCTGAACCCTGGCACAACAGAAGATCGAATGGTCAGCCTGCTTGATTTGGGGCCGACAGCGCTGTCGCTGGCGGGTGTGAAAGTGCCGCCATACATGCAAGGCCAGGCGTTTCTGGGCGAGCAGCAAAAAGCGCCGCGCGAATACATCTTTGCGCATCGCGACCGGATGGACGAAGCTTACGATATGATGCGCGCCGTTCGTGACAAACGATTCAAATACATCAAAAACTTTTTTCCCGGCAGGCCCTACGCGCAGCACATCGAATACATGGAAGAAATGCCGACGATGAAGGAGATGCGGCGGCTGTATAAAGATCATATGAACGCGCTTGATCCGAATTACGGCAAGGCGATGACTCCTGCGCAATTGCTCTTCTTCCGTCCGGAAAAACCGCTCGAAGAGTTGTATGACACCGACGCCGATCCGCACGAAATTAACAATCTGGCTGCTTCGCCGCGGCATCAGGCAATTTTGAAAAAGATGCGCGCTGTATTGGCGCAATGGCAAAAAGAGACGAAAGATTTGGGTTTAGTGCCGGAAGACCAATTGCGCGAACGCATGCGTCCAGGCGGCGTCTGGGCAAAAGTGGAAACACCGGTAATTAGCGAATCAGCAAACGCCGCTGATTCCATAAAACTGACGTTTTCCAGCCCGACCGAAGGCGCTTCGATTGCCTACACGACCGATGAAGGCAAGAACGCGCACTGGCTGCTTTACACTGGCGAAGTGACGCTGAAGCGACCTGCTTTACTCCACGTAAAAGCCTGTCGGCTGGGCTATCTGGACAGCGAAGAAGTTGTGAAGCGATTTGAATAAATGACAAACGTTTCTGATCTGCAAACTAACAAACGCTAACTTATGCCACAAGACCTTTTGACGATTTGGACCAACGCACAACTTCCCGAAAACGCCGCACGGTTGCTGGCGGAACGAATCGCGCCGCATCAGTTGGTGTACGCAACTGAAATGAGCGCGTCGAATCTAGCAGCGGGACAGGGCGATTCCGCATTGGCTGAGGCTGATATTGCTTTGGGCCAGCCGGATGTCGCGCAGGTGATGACATCGGCCAAGCTGCGCTGGGTGCATCTGACCAGCGCTGGGTATACGGCTTATGACCGCGACGATTTGCGTGAAGCATTGCGCGGACGTGGCGCGCGGCTGACGAACAGTTCAGGCGTTTACAACGAACCGTGCGCGCAACATGTGCTGGCGATGATGATGGCGCTGGCGCGGCAGCTTCCGCAGTCGTTGCAAACGCAATTGACGGATCGCGGCTGGCCGATTGCGCGACGGCGAATCGAATCTCGCTTGCTGGTGGGCCAAACGGCGCTGATTTTCGGCTTCGGCGCAATTGCGACACGGCTGTGCGAATTGCTCGCGCCATTTCGGATGAACCTGATTGGCGTGCGCCGCAACGTGACTGGTGATGAACCCATCAAGATGATCAGCGAAGACTGGCTGGACGAATATCTGCCTGAAGCCGATCACGTTTTGAACATCCTGCCCGCCAACGCTTCGACAGCAGGGTATTTCGACACAGCGAAATTCAAGCTGATGAAGCCGAATGCGATCTTTTACAACATTGGGCGCGGCACGACCGTGGATCAAATGGCGCTGCTCGATACGCTGCAAGCCAGAAAAATGGCCGCCGCGTATCTGGACGTGACCGATCCGGAACCACTGCCGCCGGAGCATCCGCTATGGACCGCGCCAAACTGCTTCATCACGCCGCACACAGCGGGCGGTTTCGATCTGGAGTTTGAAACGCTGGTCGAACACTTTCTGGAAAACCTGTGCCGCTTCACGGCGGGCGAATCGCTGCTCAATCGAGTGATCTGAACCGGAAACAAAACCCCGAGGCAAAATTATGATGCGACCTCGTTTCAATGCATTGGCAAGTGGCGTGGCTTTCTTGTTGGCTCTGCTTCTCAGTGGATTCGTATGGTCGAAAGCGCGAGCGGCGCAAATTCAAATTGATTTGACGCAGACCGTAATTGTCGCGCCATCAACCCTGTCTGGTCCGGAAAACAAGGCCGTGCAGATGTTGATCGAAGAGATTGAAAAACGATCCGGCGTCCGCTGGCAGCGCGCCGACCGCGCGCCAACCAACGGCGCTTTTGCAATCAACATCAGCCGTGCCGCCTCCAAGAAACCGCTAGCGCGCGAAGGCTATCAGCTTCAGACGGAAAAGACTTCTGTTAACATCATCGGCAATGATGAGCGCGGCATTCTGTTCGGCGTTGGCCATCTGCTTCGCAAATTGCAGATGACGCGTGGCCAAGTAGTACTGATCGAACCGCTAAATCTGATCACTGAACCGAAGTATCCGATGCGTGGCCATCAACTGGGCTATCGCCCGAAGACCAATTCCTATGACGCCTGGACGTTGCCGATGTGGGAACAGTACATCCGTGACCTGGCGGTTTTCGGCACGAATGCGATTGAACTGATTCCGCCGCGTTCGGATGACGCCGCCGACAGCCCACATTTTCCGCGCTCGCAAATCGAAACGATGATCGGAATGTCACGCATTTGCGATGAATACGGGATTGATGTTTGGATTTGGTATCCAGCGCTGGATCAAAATTACGCGGACCCGAAACAGGTTGAATTTGCGCTGAATGAATGGGGCGAAGTCTTCAAAAAATTGCCGCGCATTGACGCATTGCTTGTTCCTGGCGGCGATCCCGGCCACACGCAGCCAAAATACCTGATGCCGCTGCTGGAAAAGCAGACCGCCAGTCTGCGCCGGTATCATCCGAAGGGACAGATGTGGGTTGCTCCGCAGGGGTTCAGTGCTGAATGGCTGGATGAGTTTCTGGGCATCGTCAAAACGGAACCCGGTTGGCTGGCGGGAATCGTTTATGGTCCGCAGATGCGATGGACGCTGCCGAAATTGCGCGCCGCTGTTCCAGCGAAATATCCGATTCGCCAATACCCGGACATCACGCACAGCCGCCACAGCCAGTATCCCGTGCCCGACTGGGATTCGGCCTTCGCCCTGACCGAAGCGCGCGAAGTGATCAATCCGCGCCCGACGCAGATGGCGCACATTTTTCGCGTGACGCAACCTGACACCATCGGCTTCATCACCTATTCCGAAGGCTGCAACGACGACGTCAACAAGATTGTCTGGAACGGCCTGGGCTGGAATCCGGACGCCAACGTGACGGAGATTCTGCGCGATTACAGCCGCTATTTCATCGGCCCGGCGCTCGCCGACAGTTTCGCGCAGGGGCTGCTTGCGCTCGAAAAGAACTGGCAGGGCGCGATCGTCAGCAATGGCGGAATCAACACCACGCTGCAACAGTTTCAGGCAATGGAACTAGCGGCCAGTCCGCAGGAGTTTTTGAACTGGCGATTTCAGCAGGCGCTTTACCGGGCTTATTACGATGCCTACATTCGCAGCCGGGTGATTTACGAAACCTCACTGGAAGAGCAAGCTTTGAGTAAATTGCGTGAGGCGCGTTCGATGGGCTCACTGGCGGCGATGGTTCAAGCCGAAGCGATTCTGGACCGCGCTGTCACGGAACGCATTGCGCCGGATTTGCGTGCTCGTGTTTTTGAAATCGCTGAAGCGCTGTATCAAAGCATTCGCATGCAACTGCACGTCGAACGCTACAAAGCGATTGCCGTTGGCCGTGGCGCCAACCTGAACACAATTGATTTTCCGCTCAACAACCGCCTCTGGTTGAAAAAGCGGTTCAGTGAAATTCGTCAGCCTTTGACCGAAGCTTCCCAGGCATCGGCCCCAGAAGCTGAACGCCTGAAGCAGATTGACGCCCTCGTCAATTGGACGAATCCGGGACCGGGCGGGTTTTACGACGATCTGGGCAACCTTACGCAGCAGCCGCATTTGGTCAGAGAGCCGGGCTTTATAAAAGATCCAGCGTTTTTGGAATCAAGCATCCTTACTGTCGTCAATCCAACTGATAGTTCGGGTGCAAGAACCGTCTTTGGCGATTTCACACCGGTTGGGATGGGATTGCTGCCGGAAGGGCCTCGTTCTTGGTGGGATTTGGCTGAAAGCTTTTACGATGCGCCGCTGAAAATGCGTTACACCGGCCTGGAGCGCACAGCACAATACGCCGTGCGTGTGGTTTATGTCGGCGATCGAAGCCGGGATATGAAACTAGTGGCAGATGGCAGATTCGAGATTCATCCGCTGATCAAAAAAGAATCGAAGCCTTTGGAATTCGACATCCCGCTGGAGGCGACCGCCGACGGCGAGCTCGATCTGATCTGGACGCAAGCTCCCGGTAGTCGCGGCGCGGGACGCGGCACACAGGTGGCTGAAGTCTGGCTGATCAAGAAAAATTGCGGCTGCGGCTAACATTCCTGGGAGCGCACGCGGCCTCGCGTGCGGACGTGGTAAACGCGATATTCCTTGCTGGATACTTTTTCCGCCAGCGCCGCACGCGAGGCCGCGTGCGCTCCTAGGCGGATAAGGAGTTTGAATGGCTACGACACCGACTGAAAACAAACGACGGATGACACACGGTGAATTGCTGGAGCTGCGGCGATGGAATACGCCGACGATTTACAACGGCTGGGAGCAAATCACGAAACTTGACGCTTCGCGCGAAGGCTTCAATCCGGAAGAAACCGTGGATTTCATGCCGCAGATGGGCGCGATGGTCGGGCATGCAGTGACCGTACGCTGCCAGCCGAGCAATCGGCAGCATCGCCTGAACAACCCGAATGGGTGGAGCGAATATCGCCATTACGTTGCCAGCATTCCGGGACCGAAAATCGTCGTGGTGCAGGATTTGGACAAACCGAATTTCGTCGGTTCGTTCTGGGGCGAAGTCAACGCCAACATCCATCGCGCGCTGGGCTGCGTCGGCACAATTGTGGATGGCTGCATTCGCGATCAAGACGAAATGAATTACGCGGGATTCAAGGCGCTCGCCAAACGGCTCTGTGTTGGCCACGCCTGGAATTGGCCGGTCGAGTGGGGCGGGGAAGTGGAAGTCTTCGGACGAAAGGTAAAACCTGGCCAGTTAATCCACGCCGACAAGCACGGCTTTCTGGTTGTGCCGGAAGAGGACGAAGCCCGGTTGCTGGACGCGGCGCGATTTATGGATTCCAACGAATGCCAGACCGTCATTGCCGCCGCGCGGGAATCTACAGGTTTGGCACCGGAACAGATTATCGAAGCGCTGAATCAAGCAAGCCGCCAGTTCCGGGAAAATATTCGCGCAAAGTTTCAGAGCGAGGGAGAGTTCTGATTTGCTGCCATCCTGGCCATGCCTGTTTGTAGAAAGGTGTGATGACCTCTACAATGGCGCATCCATCTCAAAGGCGCATCAACCGGATCACCTTACTGCAATAAGGTTATCGTATGGCAACAACATTTACGCAGATCACTACAAAACAAAGCTCCAAACCTATCGAACAAGAAACAACCGCGGAAAATCCCAAGATTCTTCTGATCGGCAATCCGAATGTCGGCAAGTCAGTCATCTTCGGCTACCTCACGGGCAAATATGTCACCGTTTCCAACTATCCCGGCACGACCGTTGAAGTCTCGCGCGGGACGATGCGCTACGGCGGGCGCAACTTCGATGTGATTGACACGCCGGGCGTCAATTCACTGTCGCCGCAATCCGACGATGAACGGGTGACGCGCGACATGCTGATCAATTCGCAGCCCAATCTGATCATTCAGGTTGCCGACGCCAAAAATCTGCGGCGGACATTGCTGATCACTTCGCAACTGGCGGAATTCGGTCTGCCGATGGTGCTGGTGCTGAATCTGATGGACGAAGCTCGCAGCCGCAACATTGAAATTGATGCCGAAGGCTTGAGCGAACTATTCGGCATCCCGGTGGTGCAGACCGTGGCGACGGATGGCGAAGGTCTGGAAACGCTGCACAAGATGATGGCGCGCGCCAAAGTCCCGAAAGATCCGTTGACCGACAGCCGCAGCCGTTTGATGAGTGGCGAAGCTTTCATTCCTGAGCTGTTCTCCACCGAAACGAAAAAGCTTCCCGCACAACTCACCGTCGAGTGGTTGCAAACGCGCGATACGAATCTGCGGCAGGCCGTAGAAGCGTCGCTCGGCTTAACCGACGAATTGCGGACAGCGCTCGACACCAATATGCGGCTGCGAATGCGCACCTTGGCCGGCAAACTGGAAGAAACGCGCAATGCCTTTCTGGATGACGCAGCTGCACGATACAAGAAATTATTGCCCAGCATCAGTGACGAAGCACGCGAGAGCAAAGCGCTGAAAGTTGCTTATGTTCTGCTTTTCACAGGCCTGGCCATGTTTTTGTACACGGAAGCGGCGCGGCTGCTCAATCAGTCGTTTGGACTGGCGCTGCCGACGCCCTATAACGTGATCAATGCCTGGATGGACAGCAGCGCGATTCCGGCAATGCTGTCGGCGTTAAACCGCTTGCACCTGGGTACGCTGGGCACGCTGCTCTTTGGCGAGTTGAACGCGGAAAGCGGCGCTTACGAAAGCGGATTTCTTTATCCCACCGTCACACAATTGCTGTTGCTGGTTGCGCCGGTCATTGCGCCGGTGGCGTATGTGCTTTCGCGCTCGCGACGCTTTGCGGAAAAGCTCGGCTACTTGACACGCGAATGGCGGACCGGAATTCCACTGCTGATCATCACGCTGCTGTTGATGTACGAATTCGTCGGCGTAATCGGCGCGGGCACGCTGGTGGACGCCTTTGAAACCACTGTCTTCAACAAATATCTGACACCGTTTTTGCAATCACTGGTCCCGGCAGGAATGGTCTATGACTTTTTCCTGGGCAAATACGGCTTGATTTCGGTGGGGTTGACCTACGCACTGGCGATTGTGCTGCCGATTGTTGTCACATTTTTTATCGCGTTCGGCCTGCTGGAAGACAGCGGTTATCTGCCACGTCTGGCGATTCTGTCGGACCGCATCTTTCGCGTCATGGGTTTGAACGGCAAAGCTGTGTTGCCCATGGTCTTGGGATTGGGTTGCGACACGATGGCGACGATGACGACGCGCATTCTGTCCACCAAAAAAGAACGGATCATTGCCACCTTGTTGTTGGCGCTGGGCGTGCCCTGTTCAGCACAATTGGGCGTGATCCTCGGCATCACTTCTTCAATCAGCAGTGGAGCGGTGCTGACCGTCTTTGGTGTCGTGGTTTCGCAGATGTTCCTGGTCGGGTATCTGTCCTCAAAGATCATCAAGGGGCAGCGCGGCGATTTCATCTTCGAGATTCCGCCGATCCGTGTGCCGATTTTCAAGAATGTCTGGACCAAGACGCGCATCCGCATCAAGTGGTATTTGAAAGAAGCGCTGCCGCTGTTTTTGATCGGCACCCTGATCCTGTTCGTGCTGGATCGGCTGCGCGTGCCAACACCTTGGGGCACGATGAGCGGGCTGGGGATGATCGAAGGCGCGCTCTCGCCGGTGATCACAGGCATCCTCGACCTGCCGCGCGAGACGGCGCAGGTGATGATCCTTGGCTTTTTGCGGCGCGATTACGGCGCAGCGGGCCTATTCGATCTGGTGCGCACCGGAAAGATGAATTCGGTGCAGATTGTTACCTCGTTGATCGTGCTGACGCTCTTCATTCCCTGCGTGGCTAACTTCTTTATGATGATCCGCGAAATCGGCACGAAGAAAGCAATGATTATGCTGGCCTTCATCACACCTTTTGCGATTGCCGTTGGTGGCATCGTCGCCTGGATTTTGCGGACGCTGAATATTCACTTTTAAACCCATGCACCAAAGAATTTCCGAAGAGATTGTTGAAGTCCTGGAAGCTGCCTGGACCAGCGAGGAGCGCGGCTCGTCTTCTGAAGCTGAAATCGCGGCCGAAGCCAAGACTGAGGTGAACGAAGAATTACTGGCGGAATGCGAGCGAGATGGCTACATCACACGGTTTGGCAAAGGCCAATTGAAATTAACCGAACAAGGCCGAAAAACGGCGGAAGAAGTCATTCGCCGCCATCGACTGGCGGAACGATTGGTCGTGGATGTGTTGGGAATGACGATTGAAGAAAGCGAAGCCGATGCCTGCGAGTTCGAGCATTTACTGGCGCGCGGTGTGACAGATGCCATTTGTACTTTACTTGGACATCCACGGTTCTGCCCGCATCATCACCCCATTCCTGAAGGCGATTGCTGCCGGCAGGTGGACAAACAGGTCAACTCTGTCGTGACTTCGGTGGATCGGCTAAACATAGGTGAGCAGGCGCGTGTAGCGTATGTCAGTGCCCGGAACTTCAGCCGGATTCAGAAACTTTCCTCACTCGGCATTACGCCTGGAATTCCGATTAAACTACACCAGCGGTTCCCCTCTTTTGTCATTCAGTGCGAAGAAACTCAGATAGCATTGGAAGAAGAAATCGCCCGAGACATTTACGTTTGGCGGCAGTGATAAATTCCGCCAAGTAGCGCCAGCCGGACTCGCTCAACCGGCTGGCGAAATGGTGATGGCGCCGCTTTCACCCTCGCTTCACCTCACTCAAATCCGCCATCGCCGCCTTGATCGCGTTCGGGTTGGTCAACAACTTGACGTATTGCTCCTTCATTTCCGGTGTCGCGAACTCGATCAATTGCCGATTTTCAATCCAGCATTCAATCAGCTCGAATGGTCCTCGGTCGCAAACTCGCGTTAGCCAGCCTTCACGTTTTCCGATTTGCAGAATTTTTTCGCGGTTTGCCGGAACGGATATGTACGCATGCATGGCGACGTACGGAGAATTGGGCGTTTTTTCAGTATGAAACCCAGCCTCAGGTTCGTCGGGGCACATTTCCGTTTCGTAAGGCAACGTCTCAAACAGCGTCCCGTACTCATCGCCCGTCAATACAAACCGAGAGCCTTCCGGAAAATTGGGCGGCGCGGGAACGACCTTCCCGCCAGCGATTTCGGCCAGAACGTTGGCCACATGTTGCGGATTCTTAGCCGAAAGCGAAATGTGATGAATCATTTTTCCTCCCTCGAACACAGTTGATATTGCTTCTCCTTGTGCGCGAGCCTTCAATGCTCACATCCAGGCATGCGGATAAGTTGTGGGGATTGGCTCACCATCAAGAAAGATTTTTCGTTGGTAGGGGAAAGTTTTTGGCTGATCGCATCGGCGGAATGGCTGCTGGATTTTACAAATTAGGTTCCGTCATCCGGTTGTTCCGTGGAAATGGCTTCGTCTTTTCCTTCCAGCGCGGCGTGCAGAGTATGCCAGGACAAACTGGCACATTTAACACGGGCGGGAAATTCACGGACGCCAGCCAAAATCTTCAATCGGCCAAGCTGATTCGGCTCGCTTTCGGGATCGAGCTCGCCTTTGACCATCCGATGGAATTCATCAAACATTGTTTCAGCTTCCTCTTTCGATTTGCCTTTGATGGCAGCGGTCATCATCGAAGCCGAAGCTTTGGAAATGGCACAGCCCTGGCCTTGAAAGCCTACGTCTTTGATCGTCTCGCCGTCCATTTCCAGATACAACGTCAGTTGATCGCCGCACAGCGGGTTGTAGCCTTCTTGATGGCGGTTGGCCGTTTCCAACACACGGAAGTTGCGGGGCTTTTTGTTATGGTCGAGGATGACCTGTTGGTAGAGTTCGCTTAAATCAGCCATAAATCATGTTATTGAAGTGCGGAGAGCTTGCGCAGCAAGTCCGCGCGCGTCGTGCGACAGAGATTTCCGCCGGTGAAAAATGTATCTTCAGTGACTTCGTGGGTCGCGAAGGCGGGGAATTGAGCCAACATCAAATCTTCCATTCCATCCGCTTCGGTTTCACACAGAATCAGCCCTTCCAATTCGCCTTCAAACACGTCTATCGAAAACACGCGACCTTGATGGTGGTGATAATGCCGCTCCTTTTTCAGCCGATCACCTGCAAGGCCATCGAAGAGTTTGTGTTCTTCCGGCGAGAGCAGAATCCGACTGATCGTTTGAAAGTAGGGCGAAGGTGACTCGGACTTTTTGTTCAGTTTGATTATGCGACGCCCTGTGTCCGTATCGGTCAACACTCTGAGCCGAAGCCGGGTGTCATGAAGATATTTATCCTCGAAAACCTTTGAATACGATTCGGCGCTGCTTTGCCAGTCCGCGTGCTGTGGAACCAGGAATCTTCGTTCGTATTCGACTCGCGTGTATTTCGACTCTTCCGAATTCACCGCTTACACTCCTTTCGCCATTTGCTGTTCGGGCATATATTCCGAAACCACGGCAATGGCGCGCGAAATGTAATCTTCTTGCCCGACTGGTGCGACGTAGGAAAGCGCATCAATCGCCGCCTCTTTGCCGAGTAATCGCCAAATCATCCACGTTGCCAGATACTGTCCCGACAAACAGCCACCGGCGGAAGCCAGATTGCCTTGTGCAAAAAAGGGTTGATTCAGTACGCGAAGGCCGGCGGCCTCGGCAACAGGTTTGGTTCCTAAATCCGTGCAAACGGGCAGGCTTTCCAGCAGTCCAAGCTGTGCCAGGATCAAAGCACCGGAACATTGCGAGGCGATCAATTGGCGTTGTGGGTCAACCTGAATTCTGGACATCACCGAAGCGTCGGCGATCATCTGCGCCGTCCTGCGTCCACTGCCAAAAAGAACGGCATCGGCTTTTTGAATAAATTCCAGTGGCTGCTGCGCCGCAACCTTGATGCCATTCATCGAAGTGACAAATTCGCCAGGCGTGGTGATCTCCGCTTTCCAACCCATTTGATCAACACGGTTGAGAATGTGCGCCGCAACGAAAGAATCAATCTCGTTGAATCCGTCAAAGGTAACAACTGCGATCTTCATTTACCCAAAAACCTCCATGGTTTTCTGAATCCCGTCAGCCAACGCGTCTATCTCTTCCTTCGTATTGTAAAACGCCAGTGAAGCGCGCGCCGTCGCCGGAACGCCGAAGCGCTTCATTACAGGTTGCGCGCAGTGATGCCCGGCACGAACGGCGATGCCTTCCTGATCCAGAATCGTGCCGATGTCGTGCGGATGAATGCCGTCAATTGTGAACGACAGTACGCTCGCTTTTTCCTGCGCCGTGCCCAGGATCGTGACGCCAGGAATCGCGCCGATGGTTTCCGTCGCGTAGTCCAGCAGTTCGTGTTCGTAGGCGGCAATTTTGTCCAGGCCAATTTCGTTCAGATAATCAATCGCCACGCCCAGGCCGATGGCGTCGGCGATATTTGGCGTACCCGCTTCGAACTTGTAGGGCAGGGAATTGTAGGTTGTCTTTTCAAACGTCACCGAGGCAATCATGTCGCCACCGCCCATCACCGGCGGCAGCGATTCCAGCCAGTGGCTTTTGCCGTAAAGCACGCCGATGCCGGTCGGCCCGCACATCTTGTGACTGGAGAAGGCGTAAAAATCGCAATCCAGTTCCCGCACGTCCACTTTCAAATGCGGCGCGGCTTGCGCGCCATCCAGCAGCACGGGAATATCGTGGCTGTGAGCCAACTCGATGATCCGTTTGACCGGGTTGATGGTGCCGAGCGCGTTCGAGACGTGTGTGACGGCCACCATCTTCACCTTGGGATTCAGCATTGCGGCGAATTCCTCCATCAACAACTCGCCTGCATCGTTGATCGGGATAACACGAAGCTGCGCGCCGGTCAGTTCGCAGAGCATTTGCCAGGGAACGATGTTCGAGTGATGCTCCAGCGCCGAAATGATGATTTCGTCTCCGGCGTGAACGAATTTGCGCCCATAACTGAGCGCGACCAGGTTGATGCTGTCAGTGGTGCCACGCGTGAAAATGATTTCGTGCGAATCGGCGGCGTTCAGGAATCGCTGGATTTTGACCCGCGCGTCTTCGTATTCTCGCGTCGCCAGTTGGCTCAGGTAATGCACACCGCGATGGACGTTGGAGTTTTGCTCGTTGTAATAACGAGTGAGTGCATCAATCACGGCTTGGGGCTTTTGCGATGTGGCAGCGCTGTCCAGATAAACCAACGGTCGTCCGTGAACTTTCTCTTTCAGAATCGGAAAGTCCTGGCGGATGCGATGAACATCAAAAGTGTTTTTCTCGGTTTCCTGCGCTGCTTGCATTATTGATTGACCTCCAAACTCTGGTGCAGCTTATCCAGCACCATTCTGTCCAACTGTTCCCGGATAGATTTCAATTTGATCTTGCTAATCACATCTTCTGCGAAGCCGTAAGTCAGCAGTGCGCGCGCACGATCCTTCGGAATGCCTCGCGTCGCCAGGTAGAACAGTTCTTCGTCTTCGAGCTGGCCGACCGTCGCGCCGTGCGCGCACTTCACGTCATCGGCAAAGATTTCCAGTTGCGGTTTGGTATTCGCCGTCGCCTCGCTCGATAGCAGCAGATTCTTGTTCAATTGATGCGCGTCGGTCAGCACCGCGCCTTCGCGGACGAAGACGATTCCGTTGAAGACGGCGCGCGAACGGTCATCGAGAATGCCTTTGTAAAGCTGGTGGCTGGTGCAGTGCGGTTTCTGGTGATCAATCGTGGTGTGATTGTCCACATGCTGTTTGCCTGTGACGACATACAAACCGTCAATCGTCGTTTCGATGTGTTCATCAGTCAGCGCCACGTTCAGGCTGTGACGAGCAATCTCGCCACCCAGTGAAATCGCGTAGGAGGTGTAATTGCTGCCGCGTTCCTGATGCACTTGTGTCGTGGCGATGTGAAACGCCTGTTCGCTTTCTTCCTGCAAACGGTAATGGGTGAGCGTGGCATTTTGCGCGGCGACAACTTCGGTGACGGCGTTGGTAAAGTAAACATCCTCGCCGATGGAAAAATAGCTTTCGGTCACCGTTGCAATCGAGCCCTCGCCCGCTACGATCAGCACGCGCGGATGCGACACTGTAGGTTCAGAAGCTGTCGAGATAAAAAGCAGATGAATCGGCGTTTCGACGGCTTTGCCTTTCGGGATGTAAATAAACGCCCCGTCGCCAATCACCGCCGTGTTCAGTGCCGTAAACGCCTGGTCGTGGTAATCCGCATAAACTCCTAAGTGATCGCTGACGACTTTGGCAAATTCCGTTGGGACTTCCGTCAGATTGCTGACCACGATTTCGCCTGGCAGGCCCGTCAGATTCGACAACTGGCTCGAAAACAGCCCGTTGACAAAGACCAGTCGGCTGTGACGCGATTCGGCAAATGTGAACGGCTCGATGCTTTCTGTTGTCAAACCGTGTTCGCCCAGATCAAAGAGCTGGCGAAACGGGACCTTCAGGATCGGCGCAACGTTGGTGTACTTCCACTCTTCAACACGCGTGGTCGGGAAATCCAGCGCTTCAAAACTCTCGCCGGCCCGTTCGCGCAGATTCAACAGCCACGCCGGGTCTATGCCTTCGCGCGTCTTGGCGAACAATTTGTATGCTGAAAAATAGTTTTCTTTTTCTTTTGCTGCTTGAGCCATAAACAAATCTACTTTACTTTTGAAACTGCTTGATCAGGATGCGCAGGATTGGGCATCAAGCGTTGCCCGCCGCAATCAACGAAAAAGTCGAGTTTTTCCAGAATCGTCTGGCCGATTAATACTTCATCGCCCAGCACAAGAGCTTCTTCAAATGTGCTGCGACCATTAAGCGTGAAAAAAAATCGGCTCAGTGATGCTGACCACTTCCTTTCGCCCATCCGCATATTCAGCCGTGGTTTCTCCCCAAGTCTCAATCCCCAGTTTATTCACGACATCCACAGGCACAACGCTTCTGACCGCGCCGGTATCCACCAGAGCCTGAGCCGTATACTGGCGCGCTTCTGAAGCGGATATTTTTTTGCGCCGAAACAAAAGGGCGTCTTCTTGATTGGTCAATAACGTTTGTACTCTGGCTTCGCCCATTCTTCCGCCTCCTTAATCAAAATCGAGCGGCGCTGATTTGCTTTTCTTCCGCGCTACCTTGGGAGAAAACTATCCCGAAGGAAGATCACGCCGATTACGCCGCCGCACTCGCGGACTTGATCCAGTCGTAGCCTTTTTTCTCCAACTCCAAAGCCAATTCCTTCCCGCCGGATTTGACGATCTGCCCACGATACAGCACGTGAACCACATCCGGTTCGATGTAATCGAGCAACCGTTGATAGTGTGTAACCAGGATGATCGCGTTGTCCTTGTTAGCCAGCTTATTGACGCCGCCCGCGACAATGCGCAGCGCATCAATGTCCAGACCGGAATCGGTTTCGTCCAGCACGGCCAGCTTCGGTTCCAGCACGGCCATTTGCAGGATTTCGTTCCGCTTTTTTTCGCCGCCGGAAAAGCCTTCGTTGACCGAGCGGTTGATGAAGCTCTTGTCCATTTCGACGATTTTGATCTTCTCCTGAATCAGATCGTCAAATTCCAGCGGGTCAAGCTCGTCCTTGCCTTCGTGCTTGGCCTTTTCGTTGTAGGCCATCCGCAGGAAATTGGCGTTGCTGACGCCAGGGATTTCAATCGGATATTGAAACGCGAGAAAGACGCCTTCGCGCGCGCGCTCATCCGGTGCAAGTTCCAGCAGGTTCCTGCCTTCATAAAGCACTTCGCCTCCGGTCACTTCATAGCTCGGATGCCCGGCCAGCACTTTCGCCAATGTGCTTTTGCCAGAGCCGTTCGGTCCCATAATCGCGTGAATCTCGCCAGCTTTGACCGATAGGTTCAGCCCTTTCAAAATCTCTTTGCCATCAATCGTGGCGGATAAATTTCGAATCTCTAACACGGTTCGTTTCCTCTCTTCTCGTTATGACAATTTCAAATCTTCTGCGGTGCGTTGTTTGGTCAGCAGCATGATCTGGCCCGTATGAAGCGCGAAATGCTGCACAATGCGCAAAATCGCTTCCATCGCCGTTACGTCAGAGCCTTGAATCTCTTTGCGTTCCAGCAAACTGGCCGGATCAACTTCGGCCAGCACCTGATCCGCCTTTGTCAGCGTCGCTTTCAATCGCGACAGCAACTCTTCGCGGGAAATCCCGCCGCGCTCGCCGAATTCGTGTTGTCGGTCTCGTTCATAAGGCAGATCGCCGACGCCCCCAATAATCCATTGCTGGACGTTGCCGGACAGGTGCAGGATCAAATTGCCCACACTGTTGGAAGCTTCGTTCGCTCGCCCCCAGATATCTTCATCCGTCAACTGGGCAAGACAATGTTCAATCTTAGGCAAGTAAGATGAAGTGAAATACCGGCGCGCCTGCTCCAGAAAATAACGTGAAGTGTCCATAACTAATCCGTCACCTCAACAATCACTTCGATCTCAACCGGAATGCCGTGCGGCAGCGACCCCATTCCGATCGCTGAACGCGCGTGACGTCCGTTTTCGCCGAAGACCTCGACAAACAGATCGGAACAGCCATTAATCACAAACGGTTGATCGCCAAAATCCGGCGTTGCATTGACCAGGCCCAGAACTTTGACCACGCGCTTGACGCGCCGCAGCGTGCCCAATTCCTGTTTCATGACAGCCAGCAAAATCAATCCTGTTTCGCGCGCGAACTCATAAGCCTGCTCTTTGGTAAATTCGATGCCTACCTTACCAGTTGCCAAAGGCCCTTTTCCGGCCAAAAACAGCAAATTACCTGTGCGCACGGCGTGAACATAGTTGCCCGCAGGTTGCGGCACGGGCGGGAGTGAAGCTTCAAGCTCTTCAAGTTTATCTGACACGATCAATCCTCCCAAATTAGCCAACGCTGCCTTCCAGCTTCATTCCCAACAGCCGCGTTGCTTCGACAGCAAACTCCATCGGCAGTTCGCGGAAGACCTCTTTGCAAAAGCCGTTGATGATCATCGAAACGGCGTCTTCGGTCGAAATGCCACGCTGGTTGAAATAGAAAATCTGCTCTTCGCTGATCTTTGACGTTGAAGCTTCGTGCTCGATCTTCGCCGTGTTGTTGCCGACTTCGATGTACGGGAAGGTGTTCGCGCCGCAACTTGCGCCGATCAGCAAACTGTCGCATTGCGAATAGTTCCGCGCGTTTTCGGCTTTCGGCAGAATCTTGACCAGGCCGCGGTAGCTGTTGTTGGAGTGACCAGCGGAAATGCCTTTGCTGACGATGCGGCTGCGCGTATTTTTGCCAATGTGAATCATCTTGGTGCCGGTGTCGGCCTGCTGTCGGTGATTGGTCAGCGCGACCGAGTAAAACTCACCGATGGAATTGTCGCCCTGCAAAATACAGCTTGGATATTTCCAGGTGATCGCCGAACCAGTTTCGACCTGCGTCCAGGAAATCTTGGAATTGACGCCGCGACAGGCACCGCGTTTGGTCACGAAGTTATAAATGCCGCCTTTGCCTTCTTCGTCGCCTGCATACCAATTCTGGACGGTCGAATACTTGATCTCGGCGTCATCGAGCGCCACCAGTTCGACGACTGCCGCGTGCAACTGATTCTTGTCGAATTTCGGCGCGGTGCAACCTTCCAGGTAAGATACATGGCTGCGTTCTTCAGCGACGATCAATGTTCGTTCGAACTGTCCAGACTCCGAATTGTTGATGCGGAAATAAGACGAAAGCTCCATTGGGCAGCGTATGCCTTTTGGAATAAAGCAGAACGACCCATCCGAAAAGACCGCAGAATTGAGCGCCGCAAAATAGTTATCGGTGTAGGGAACCACTGAACCCAGATACTTTTTGACCAGTTCGGGGTAATCGTGAACTGCTTCTGAAAACGAGCAGAAGATGACTCCCTCCTTCGCCAGCTTGTCCTTGAACGTTGTGGCGACAGAGACGCTGTCGAAGATGGCGTCCACGGCTACGTTGGCCAGCAGCTTCTGCTCGTGGAGCGGGATGCCCAGCTTCTCGAACGTGTCGAGCAGCTCCGGGTCAACCTCGTCCAGACTATCCAGCTTTTTCTTCGGCTTCGGCGCGGAGTAATAAATGATGTCCTGATAATCAATCTTCGGGTACTTGACGTTGGCCCACTCCGGCTCAGTCATCGTCAACCAGTGGCGATACGCCTTCAGTCGCCATTCCAGCAACCATTCCGGCTCAGCCTTTTTGGCGGAAATCGTGCGGACGATGTCTTCACTCAATCCGCGCGGAATAGTTTCGGCTTCAATGTCGGTGACAAACCCGTATTTGTATTCCCGATTGGCAAGTGTTTCGATTGCCGCTGTGCTCATCTGCTTCTCCAAAATGTACCGTGGACTGTTGAGTCCGTGGTGGTTTCGGCCAGTGCGAAAACTGGCGGCAACCTCAGGCAGGTTGCACTACAAAGTTGACAAAAGTGTCAGGTATCTATTCAAAAATTTTCGGCGACTCAGTTCGCAGCCTGCGCGACCGTTGGCAGCCGGCTGCCATTCTTGCTGGTGATGTGAACGAACTTCACATCAATCGCGCCAGTCAACAGCGCCGAAATCGGCACTTTATCAAAAACGCTGTGAACGAAATCGGTAATGCTGGCCCAGACCGGCCGCAAACCGCAATCGTCGTGATGCACGCAAGTATCTTGATTGCCCGTAAATTGCGAGCAGATTTCCTGTTCCGATGGAATCCCTCCCAATACCCGCATTACTTCCCCGAGCGAAATCTGGTCGCTGGGCCGAGTCAACCGGTATCCGCCTTTCGGCCCACGCACGCTTTCAACAATGCCGCTGCGACTTAAAGTCCACAGTATCTTCTCCACATAAGCGATTGAGAGTTTTTCACGGTCGGCAATGTCGCGTACGAACATCGCACCCGGCTCCAAATTATTGTCGGAATTGGAAACCTGTTCGCGCGCAAGCTGCAAAATGCAGCGCAGTCCATATTCTTCCTGGGAAGTGATTTTCACGAGGTAAACCGCTTTTGCTACTAAAAATTTCTGTTTGCTAAATCGAAACTGTCAGATCAAGTTTGGATGCTAGCACGCGAACTTAAACCTGACAAGTTTGTCGGGTTTAGCTGGTCAGCCATTTACGAAAAAAACTTTTTGAGAGGTGAGCCATTTTGTGGCGCTGCATCGCTTCAGGGGGCAAGACGGAAACGATTCGTCTTCGGCCAGGGAGACAACAGGGCGAAAGGTAGTCGCGCGCCCAGCTCTCTGTAATTTCAATCGTTCGATGTTGAAGGAGATTTAGATTATGAAAAATGTGCAGATAAGGTTTCGCCGGATGCCCCAGATTGCGTTGTTGCTGACACTATCGCTGGCGGCGCTGGCCGGGCAGGCGCAAGCGCAGACCTGTTCAGCCAATATGGATTTCAGCGACCCGGCCTCTACCCGCTATGTGTCCAGCGGCAGTGGCGTGGCGTTCCGCGGATCATTGAATGGCGACGTATACGGCCGGGTCAGAAACGGGCAATTGACCGATTTCGACGTGAACCTCATTCCTGATGTTAATGGGCCGAACGCGCTGCGGCGGATGTCTATCAACTACAACGCCTCTCCGTCCACAGCCGCACCGGCCTTTCGCTGCGTGCCTCTTAGCGGTAGCGGCGTCAAGATCACTGTCACTCGCGTTCCCACCGCCCGGCAGTATTTTCAAGGCGACGGAACCTACTCGACCGGCTTCGCCGACGTGGAAATCACCTTTGAGCGTACCGGTCCGGGGCGCGTCTTCGTGCGCTATCAGCACAGCGCGCTCAACCGAGCCGACTCAACGCCGCCGCGGCCATTTAATGGCGTCGTTGCCAATGCTGTTCCGCAAGCCGGTAAGCGACTGACCATCGCCAACCGTTAACTCGCAGCGCGGAGAGCTTCATTGCCAGCCACACAGCGTGAAGCTCTCCACCCCAGACTCTTCAACCAATTTTCCTAAAGGAGACTTTATGACCTCGAAACTGAGATTCGCAATCGCCGTCTGCCTGCTCTGCCTGGTGCAGTCAGCAATTGCCTACGCGCAGCAACCCGCAGCCGCCTCCGCCACTTCGCCCGAGGTACAACTCTTGCGCGCACTGCTCGAAGAGCAGCGCGCACTACGTGAAGAAGTCCGCCAGCTTCGCGCCGCCATCCAGCGCACGAATCTCAACACCTATCGCGCGCAGCGCCTGGCCGAACAGTTCGCGCAACAGCAAAGCCGCGTGGACGGGTTCGTCGAACAGATCGAACAGGTCAAAACGCAAATTCAACAATCGCTCGATACCAGCCGGGACGAGGAAGAGTTGCGCGATCTGGAAGCCGTTGCCCGTAGCGCCGACCCACAGACGCGCCAGCAGCTTTTGCAGACCTACGAAAGCCTGAAACGCTCCATCGAGCGGCAGCGCGAATACACACGGCAGGAAGCTGACCGCAATCGCGCGCGCCAACAGCAACTGGAGACCATGCTCCAGACCGAACAGGCGCGGCTGGCCGAACTGCGGGAACAATTGGACGCCCTCGACCGCGACCTTGAGCGGCAGGTCACCGACGGTAAAAAAGGCAAATAAGCCGCCATTCCATTTCCCATTCCACTGCTTTGAAGCGCGCCGCCAACCGGCGCAACGGCGCGCTTCCTCCGCCAAATCAACGCCGCGTCATCAAAACCAAGGAGTCGTTCAAGCCGCTTGGCGACGCCCAGAAACAATGAAAATTAACCTGGGCACGGTACGCACCCTCGCGGGCTAGCGTTCTGCGAAGACTGCCCGCGAGGGTGCGCACTGTGCCCAGGCTTTTGAAGGAGAATAAAATTATGAAGACAACAATGCTTACAAACGGGCCAGTGCGCCTTCGCACCTCGCTGGCCGCTTTTGGACTGTTCCTGTTGCTGGCCGTGCTGCCCAGCGCACGCGCGCAGTCTGTGCAGATCGTCAACACGAATGTGGCTGCGCGCTCCATCACCACGCAGACCGGCAGTCTGGTCGCCTCCGAATGGGCAGCGCTGGCCAATCATGCCAAGACCCGATCGCTGCTGACCTGGGCGACAAGCGAGTTGCGCTGTACGCCCGTGCCGGTTCCGCAGGAAGGGTTCACGACAATCGAGCAGCTTCGCTTCGCGCGCACGGGCGCGCCAGTCACCGCCGACCAGGACGTGCGCCAAACCTTCGTGCCCGTGCGCTGTTCTTCGCCGCGCTACCCGAAGGCGACCGTTGCGCTGCTTTTCAATCGTTACGTTTCGACAGGAGGGCTGGCTTACCCGCGCTTGCTCATCCGCTATGGCAACAACGGTTACATGGTCGAAGAGTATTCGATGCGCCGCGACAACCGGGTCACCAAAATGACGTGCAAGTTCGGCGACTGCATTTTTCGCACTTCGCTGTTGGTGATGGAAAAAATGAACCCGAACGCTTACCGAAGCCTGATGGCCGTCTTCAGCGCGTCGGCGCAGGAGCCAGTTTTCAACACACTGCGCCGCCTGTACGACGTGCGGGGAACTTCGATGGGGCAAAGAGAACTGGCGCTGTTCAGCGGCATCATGATCTCGTCCAACCTGGAAGAAGAATACGAGGCGGGCTACATCAGCAATACCCTCGACCAAAGCTTCAAACCTGACCGGCGCGATTCCTGGATCGTTACTGAGGCCAAGAAACTGGCCAAAGACATCATTGACGATCTGCGGAAGCGGCTGGCCAGCGCTATCGGCAAATTCATTGCCAGTTTGTTCGGATAGGCGAAAGTCTGAGTATAAATCGCTGCGGCAAAAGTCCGGCAAACTTCAGCCTGAATCCGCCGATAAGAAATCACCGGATTCAGGCTGAAGTTTGCCGGACTTTCTGCGCGTGAACGGAGGGTCCATTACCGTTCGTGTTGCAGTTTGACGGCCTTGATCAAAATGCCCGACCCGTTGAGGGCCATGCTGCCGTCCGCGGTTGGTTTGGCAGGTTGGTTTTGTTGCTCGAAAGTGTTGGCGCGGGCACGCAACTGGCTGAACCAATCTCCCCATTGATTCAGGTTGACTGTGGCAAAGCCCGGTTTCCTCCCCAGTTGACGGATGGCGGATTGAATCGGCGTCAGCAATTCGTCCCGAGCGGCGCTGGCGGGGGCGAAAACAAGGTAGAAGGTTTCGACGCCCGGTTGCCCATCCAGGCGAAAGTTGCCCGTGGGAGTGCTGCCTGCCGCCGGCATGTCCAACGGTTGATTGGCCGCCACGCGATTGTCGCCATTGTTCACGGTGTGATGAGGATAGAGCACATTGAGCGTGCCATTGCTGCCGTGGTTCAGCACGTACAACTCCCCATTCTGGTTAAAGCTGAGTTTGAATTTTACGGAATCGCCATTGCGCCAGACGGCGTCAGAGGCCACAGGAGCAGGGGCGTTATTGCGAAACAACGCCAGTTTCATTTGCCGGGTTGCATGACCGGGCGCGCTGGTGGACGGTGCGGATGAAGCAACCGGCACGGGCGTTGTTGCAGGCGGCAATGCGCCGGCTCCTTGTTGCGTTGACCACAGCTGCCAGCCCAGTCCCGCCGCCAGCAAAACTCCCGTCAGGCCCAATCCGGGGGCGAGCCAGCGATTACGTGGCTGTCTCTTGTCCGTCACCGAAGAGACCGAGGAGGGTGGATCAAGAACCGTTTTGGCATCGCTGACAATGGGTTGGGTTTTGTCCCGCTGTAATTTTGGAGCAGCCGCCGGATCAAGTACGGTCGCTGCCGAATGCTTGTTACGCCGTTTGAGGGTTTCGACATCTTCGGAATCCATCGGCGTCTTTTCGGTCAAAATCTCTGTTTCTTTAGCCGCTGCAGCCGTCTCTGCCAATGCGGCCATGGCCTCGTCGGCCAGTGTGCGGATGTCCGGCTGCCGGTCTGCCGGCAGTTTACTCAGCGCGCGTCCGATGACCATGTCAATTTGTTTGCTCAACTCGGGACGCAGGGAACTGGCGGGGGGAAAGGTTTGTTCGTGTATGCGGTGCGCTTCGCTTGGGAAAGCCAGGCGGCCCGTCAGCATCTCGTAAATGACCAGCGCGAACGAGTACACGTCCGAAGTTGCCTTGATTTGCTCGCGGGGCTTGTTTTCCAACTGTTCTGGCGATTTGTACACCGTTGTTCCCGGCGAAACCACCGAAGGCCGGCGGGTCAGAATGCCATTGTTCATTTCTTCGGTCGTGAAGGCCGGAGCGATGGCGATGCCGAAATCAATGACCTTGACGCGCAATCCATCGCGGTTGTTGACCACCATGATGTTTTCCGGCTTGATGTCGCGATGAACAATGCCTTTGTCATGCGCCTGCGCCAGTCCCGTGCAGAATAGTCTGGTGATTGTCCCGACCTGATCGAGCGGCAAGCCGTGTTCCTGAAACGGGCGCAGAAAATCGCGCAGCGAAGTGAATCCACGAAGGTATTCCATCACCATAAACGGGCGCATTTCCTCGTCCATTCCGCCGTCATAAAGCCGTGCCACGTTGTCGTGTTCAATTTTGCAAAGAATGCGCATTTCGTCCTGGAAGCGTATGACGGCGTCTTGGTTCAGCGAATCCAGGACGACTTTCAGTGCGACTTCGCGGCCCAGTTTTTTGTCTTTTGCCAGGTAAACTTCGCCCATTCCGCCCTTGCCCAGAGTACTGAGGAGTTCGTAATTTCCGATGGTTTTGCCGGCCATGTGCGTGATTTCCCTAGTTCTTCGGCCTTCGCGTTGTGCCGTCAGCGACCAGGCCGGTTTGTCCAAAAAACCTGCGTCCGCGGCCTGCTGCTCGCCGCGAATCATTAACTCCAGTTCCGCGCGCAACGGCGGATTATCGCGAAATTTGCCTTCCCAAAATGCCTTCTGTTCGCGTGCGGGTAATTCCAATCCCGCCGCAAAGACGGCTTCCAGTTCTTTCCATTCTTCCGGTTTCATGACCCGTCCTGTTTGTTCGGCGAAATGCTCAGCCGGCCCATGATGAACGCGCGCGCCGTTTGCATGTGGCGTTTCACGGTGGCGACTGAACATCCCAACCCTGCCGCGATTTCGTCGTTGTTAAATCCGCCGAACGCCCGCAACTCGACGGCTTTGGCCGAGATCGGATTCAGCGCGGCCAATTGATTGAGGATTTCGTCCACTTCCGGCCAACTGACATCGGTGTTGAGCCGCAGCCCCAATTGTTCTCCCACCGGAACCAACTGGCGCTCGTTCGGTTTGTGTTTGCGCGCCAGGTCAATGATCAGATGGCGCATCGCGGTCACCGCAAAAGCCATCAGATGCTGCTGATCCTGGAACCCCAATGGTTCGCGCCGGAGCAATTGTTCTACCGCGCCCTGTAAAATGTCCGAAGTGTTGACGAATCCCGCGACGTTGTTTCCATTCAACATTTGACGGGCACGCTGTCTCAACAACGGTAATAAAATCTTCCATAGACTCTGGCGTGCGTCTTCATCGCCACTGCGGGCGCGCCGGAGCAGTTCGGTGATGGATTCTTGTGTTGGCATAGAGGCTATTTCTCAAGTGGCAACCGTACCATGGACCGCCCAGGACAGTATTTCTTACGGTAGGTGTCCAGTTCTGCCGCCGACTGGCATCCTTGACTGTATCCCATAATGACTGTTCCACCAGATACGCCGGTGGTGGCGGCGGCACAGGCTTTCTGGACAGGGCAAACACCATGTCGCCGATGTTCAGTTTTGAATCTTTGATTTTACCGAAACGTGGCGTTTGGCTCTCGCACGAATCGCTGACCACCGAGCCCGTTAAATATTTGTCCAACTCTTCACCGGTGATGAATCCGTCGTTATCCAAATCGCCCGCGCAGTGTTCAAAGGCGCGTACGAAATACGCGCGGAAGATGCTGTTATCGGGGACTTGCTGTTCCGCCGCGCCGGATGTGATGAATTGCTGCACCGGGGCAGCGGTTAAACTGGCAATCGCGGGCGGGACGCGCGATTCCGTTTCGCTGCGAAAGATGGTTCCCGATAAACAACCGATGTACTCCAAATCGCTATCATTACTCAGGCGTTCGGTGTGGCCGTGTCCGGCAAAATAGATCACCAGCCGATTGCGCTCACGCAACGCGTACTGGCTGATGAATTGACGCAGGGCGCTGTCAAACTCCGGGTAGGACGGGTCCTTGACGGTGGTGACGCTGAAGCCTTGCGCTCTGAGGACACGGCTGACTTCGCTCAGGTCGTTGCGCACGCCTGGCAGCTTGCGCCAACCCCGCGTGTAATCGCTGACGCCGATCACCAGTGCATGGCTTTCGTCATACAAGTCAATTTCCTGCCCGGTCTCGACTTTAATGCGGACGCTTTGCCCGCGCTGAGTCTGTCCGCGCGCTATCCACGGCATGACACTCAGTGCCACAGACAGGAACAAACATAACAACCAATGGTTTTTCATGGCGTCACCTGGAATGTTCGCCGTTCGATAAAAAGTATTGGGCGGCAATTTATGGGGCGACAACAAGACCCACAAAATCCTAAAGAGGCAAAGCGTCAAAGGGTTATCGAATCTTTGAAACCGCAACCACACGAAACCCGACAATATTGTCGTGAGCGTCGGGCACGTTCCAATCTCGATTGGCACTGCGACAATATTTACCATCATTAAGCCACGAACCGCCCCGCAGTACCCGACGGTCTGAGATTCCGCTCCCCGGCCGAGCTGAGCCATCGGTTGGTGTCCCTCGATAACTGTCGCTCCACTCGTCCTCGCACCATTCATACACATTGCCGTGCAGGTCATACAGCCCAAAAGCATTAGCTACGCCCAGGCTGCCTACGGCAACGATTTTTCCCCGGTTTTCCCCCTCGCTTGCATTCCCATAGGGAGCGTTCCCGGCGTAATTCACGATGTGCGGCGAAATCGTCGCCCCGAACGCAAACGCCGTAGTGGTTTTGGCACGCGCGGCGTATTCCCATTCAGCTTCGGTCGGCAACCGATATGTTCTCCCCGTCAACTTGCTCAACCGCGCGCAAAATTCCACGGCTTCATACCAGGAAACTCGTTCTACCGGCAGATTGGCTCCTTTGTAATTTGCCGGGTCAGCGGGCAAATCAATTTTCACTTTGGGCAATTTGGTCACGGCCTGCCATTGCGCCTGCGTCACTTCATATTTTCCAATCGTAAAACCGCTGACCGTGACTTGGCGTTGCGGCCCTTCGTCCGCATCACGGTCTTTTTCAGTGGTTGGCGAACCCATTGTGAAGGTGTCACCTTCGATTTCAACCATTTCCAGCGCCGCGCCATTGATGTTTTCAGTGAAGCCCCAGGCTTGCCCTGTGCGTTTGGGCGAAGAGCGGCCGTAGGCGTCAACTGTCAGGGTTTGATAATCAAAAGAGCGCAACGGCACGCCCGTCACGCTGGGGCCTCTGGTTAATTCGGCCAAGCGATTTTCCGCCAGTGCCCTGAACTCGCCGTTGGGGAATTTGGTCAGATAAGTTCGCAACTCGCTGGGATTGGGGCTGGTTTTGACGGAATTCCAAAATTCCAATTCAATCTGGCGCGGGTCGACAAGCTGGGATTGACGCGGCGCAGCAGCGCCCCCCGCCAGATAAAACTCGCTGCCGTTTTTCACTGACGTAGATTCCCACGGCGTCTGATTGCCGCGCGTGGCCATTTCAACTTCTTCACGCACGAGTTCGAACATGCGCAACAGGTTGACGTTGGCCCTGGGCAATTGTTTAAGGAGAGCGGCGGTATAAGGCGAATTTTTGCCCGTACCGTCCGCTGCCGTTCTGCCGGGAGAAGTCGCATAGGCGATCAAGGTCCCACTTGGCGCATTGATAAAGGCCAGGCCATCGCCGCCCGAACGCCAGCCGCGAAAGGGATTGTTGCGGCAAGCATCCAGCACGACAATATTGAGCGCGTTGCGTGTGCGAGCCATTTGCGCCAGCACCAGTTCGACGTTGACGCATTCGTCTTCGGCTTCGACTTCGTTGGTGACATCTGCGCCGATGGGGACCAGGTAATTCCTGCCGTTCACCTGCACGCCGTGTCCGGCGTAAAAGAACCAAGCGACTGACCCTTCGGCAGTTTTGCTCAGGTTTTCGCCGAAGGCGCGAATGGCCTGTTTCATTTCCTTTTGGGATTGATCCGAGAGTTCGACGACTTCAAAGTTGAGCTTGCGCAGGACGGCGGCGATTTGCTGCGCGTCGTTGGGGGCATTGGGCAGCGGCGCGGTTGAGTATTTGCCATTGCCGATGACCAGAGCCATGCGTTTGGGCGCGGCGGTGGTTCGAGGGCGCACTGTGACTTCGCGATCCTGCGCGTGCGCCAGCCGTTTGGCCAACGGCGCGCCGCACAAAAGCGCGAAAACAAAGGCTCCAAGCCAGATGATCCGAGAGTGTTTCATAAGTGCCTGCTCCGCGGAGTTGGTGCGCAAGACGCTGATTGAATCGGAGAATCCGAAAGCGGCGCATCGTGCCTGTCTGGGATCAGACAGGCGTCACACCGTGAATTTATACCAGAGCACAAAACTTTGGACAGGATGAACAGTGTTCGTATCTGCGGAAATCCCGCCATAGCCTTCAAGAAAATGCTTTGTTTGTAGCACGGCTTTAGCCGGAAGCGTTCTCACGCCAAACCTTCGGTCTGAAGGCGGGACTACAAACTTCCTAACTTTTTTGTGGTGAAAATCGGCAGGCTCGCCGCTTGCCAATCGAATTTGCCGGGTTTGACGTTAACGCCGCGCGTGCGCTGCATCACTTCGGCTTGCAGCTCTTTCAGGTTCAGCAGCCGGAATAATTCCTCCCAGGAATAACGAGCTTTGATTTCCAGATCGAGCTTTTTGGTGGTGATCAAAGCGACAGTTACATCCAGGCCCGTGGCGGAAATTTCGTATTCGCCGTGGGCAGGCAATCGCAAGCCGGGCGGCCGGATTTCGTTGTTCAGACTTTCGTCTTTGTGGGGAAAGAGCATGCTCACGTAATACTCTTTCGTGTCCGGGTTCTGACTGAACGCGAGCAAGTACAGATAACCCGGCGTATCCGTGTTGATCGTGTAAGAAATGTCCTCCTTGTCATAATACACCAGATGGCCCTGTACGTTGCGCTGGCGATCGGTATTGTTGGTGGCCAAGCCGACGTTGATCTTCGAACCTGGATTGACCAGCGCAATGGCGGGCACACTTTCCCATAACCCGAAGAGCGGTTCGGCGCGCAAACGCGCGGCGCTGACGGCGAATTCCGGGATTTGTGTGCCATCAAGTTGTTTCGCTTTCTGTAATTTTTCGATGTGCGATTTAATCGAGGATTCCAAATCGCCCAGGCTTGGTGCGCCACTGCCGTAGGCTTCCAACAGGCATTTGGTCAGCGCGCCGCGCCATCGGTCGCCATCCTGCATGGCGTGAGCGGTTTGTTTGGCGCTGGCGGCGGAAATGACGACGACGTCCGATTGGGAACTGAGGCTGTCGCTGATTCGCCCGTCGGACACTTCCACAAAATCGCGCGTTTTCGGAGCCTGATCAATCACGGTGTCTTCGGGAAGGATGTAGCGGGCGGAGGCCACCGGCGAAGTCCCGCCGCGATGTATCGTTCCCGAATGGCAGGAATCGAAGATCATAACGATGCGGCGTCCGGCCAGGTCCACAATCCAACGGGCAAACTGATCGTCGCGGATCATCCTTGCGCCGTGCGGGCCAACATCGTATGGCACGATGGTTTCGTCCCAGCCGTCATCCTTTTCATCGCGGTCGTCGTCCGGCAGATAGGATCCGTGGCCGGAGTAATACAGCAGGACGCGGTCGCCGGGGCGGGTGGCGTTAATCAGCCAGTTTTGCACGGTGTCACGTATGCCTTGTTCCGTCGCCTTCGCGCCGGTCAACTTGCAAATGGCAGGGCGCGGAAACTTCAGGCGGGTTTCGGCGAAATTTTCCATGTCGTCGGCATCGCGCAGCGCGCCCGGAGCCGGGCGAACTCGCGGATAGGATTCGATGCCGATAATCAGGGCGCGGTCTTCCGCCAACGCCGCAGGCGCGCTGCACAAAATGCACAACGCGCCTGCGGCGAAACTTGAAAACAAATGTGTGCGAATCCAGTGGGTCATAGCTTTTTCTCGTGACGCAAAAAGAGTTTGTAGATCACCGGTTTGCGCAGATCGCTGTTATTGTCGGACGAGACGACGAAGGTGGCCGGACGCCCGTCCGTGTCGTGTTCGTCCGCGGTTTCGGTGAAATCCTTGCTGGCGGTTTCCAGTTCGTCGCCCAGGTTTTTGCTGTTGAGCAGCGCCACGACATCCAGATTTTGCTGGTCGTTAGTGATGGCAGGCGGCGCGGGCGGCGGTGTTTGGCCGGATAAGGCCACCAGCACTTCGCGCGTCGGTTGGGCGGAAAGAATAATGACCAGGCGTTCGACGCCGGCATTGTCGTCAAGCTTCAACCAATTGCCTGGTGTAGTCGGAATGGTGAAGTCCATGGTCTTGGTCACTTTGCGCTGGGCGTCGGCTTGCGTTTTGGGATAAATCAATTGCAGGTCGCCTGTAGTGCCCTGGTTCAACACCGTCAGGTAAGCGTCCTGGTTGACACGAATATGCAACCGCACGCGGTCACCGTTGTAAAACATGGACGCCGCCGCCGCATAACTAACTTGGTTGTTGCGTTTGAGTTCAACTTTAACCATAGCGCCGGGGCGCCCCCGGCCCGGCGGTTTTGGTGAAGCGCGCGTGGGGCGGGCCGGCGGTTTGCCATAATCGTAATAGATGTTCTTCACGCCTTGATCTTGTGCTTGCGCAACGGCTCCCAAGCCACTGCAAAAAAAGAGCGGTAACATTGCCAGCAACCATTTTTTCATAGCAGGTTTTCTCCTCGGAAGCCTGGTGCGCCCGCCCCAGGCTGCGATTCATTGTTCCAGGGCGCCGTCACGAACGACATAAACGCCCTTTTTCTGAAGGTTTCAAAGTTCCGGGCGCAACCGCACCAGCAGTAAGGCCGCGCCGGGCACGTCCGTGCTTTCGGCGACCTCTATCTCGCCCTCGAATTTTTCATGCGCTGGATGGACGACTTTCAACCGGTACCGGCCCGGCGGGAGCATTTTGTCCGACAGGAAAATGCCCTCCGCGTTCGACTTGCCCAAAAACAAAGCCGTTTCCGCGCGCACTTCGCCGCGTCCGGTGGCTGTCCCGACAGGGAACAATCCAATGGCCGCGCCCGGCAAGGCGCGGTCGCCAAGATCGGCAACGCCTACGACGATTTTCAATGGACGCACCGGCACTGGCGCGTTCATTTCACTAAGCGCAGGAAGCGACAAAAACGGCTCACTCAAATTGCCGCGAAAAAAACGCGCGTCCAGTTGCGGCGTCTGGCGGTTTCGCGATGCTTGCGCCACTAGATCGCGCACCTGCTGAAAAAGTTGCTGGTAGGAAATGCGCGGTTGCGCCTGCAACAGTTTGGTCAGCGCCAGGGTGAACAGGCTGCCTTTTCTGGTTGCGATGGAAGTCTGTGTATCGCTGGAAGAGCCAAAGACCAGCACGCGGCCTCGATACTCGGGCGCCTTGTCCTGCGCGGCCACGTGCGAAAGTGTCGAGCCGGCGGCGCGGCTGGCGGGTGTTTTTCGCAGCGCGTCCAGCGGCAGATATTTTGGGAAGCCATCTTCCTCGCCCAGATCGCGCGCCAGCGAACCGGAATAACAACTGTCGGAAACAAAGACCACCTGGCACCCGCCAGCGGCGAAGCGGGCAAAAAACACGTGCAATTCATCATCCAGAATCAGGTTACCCCAGGCTTTGCCGCTGGTTTCCAGGTGCGCGTCCACAGGGACCAGTGCATTGTCATACCTTCCGGCGGGCAAGGGGCCTGAACTGCCGATTGGAGTGATGACCTGCGTTTCGTCGTGAACCTCGGAGTACTGGTCCGGAAAGACCATTCCGTGACCGGTGTAATAAAAGACAAATAGATCGCCCCGGTTGGCGCGCGCCAGCGTTTGTTCCAGCGCGGCCATTATCCCCGCCCGCGTGGCCTGGCCATCGGTCACCACTCGCACGTTTTCCCGCGCAAAGCCGTACTTTCCCAACAGCGCCGCGCCGAAGGTTTGCACATCCAGCAGGCAGCCCGGCAATTGTTGCTTGGGATAATTTTCGATGCCCACCAACAACGCATGCCGCTGTTGCGCGGAGACTGATATGCCGAGCAATGCGCAAAAAATGCACGCCGCAGCTGCGGCGCTGCATTTTCGAAAGGAGTTCCTGAGTACGCGGATTGCTGAGTCGAGCAAGGCTGCCTCCTGTTTTACAAATGGGGCGGGTTATGTTTGATGATGTGACGCTGGCTCGTGGTTCCACGCTGGCACGAACCGTTCGGTTTCACTGGCGCCGGACAAAGATAAAGTCGCCGCCTTTATGCCCTGCGGAGAGAAGCGCACCAAGTCTGGGTAACTGGTCGGAATTGCCGCTAACTGAAACACTAATAAATGCATTAAACAATTCATTTGCCGTGAAAGGATTTGGGTCCATCTCACGCAGGCCCAACAAAAACTTGGCAGCGAAAATCGAGTGGCCACCGCCGCCGCCATCCGCTACAGGTTCGTTGCCGCCGCTGGCGATCAAGACGCGCGACCGCTCTTTCGCGGTTCGTTCCAAAAATTTATCGCGCTCGGCTGGGGTGAAAGTTGGTGCTGTGCGGCGAGTGCCGGGAGATCGAGCCAGCTCTCCGGAATAGCAACTATCAGAAACCACCAAAATCTGTTGCGCTTTTTTAATGCCTGTTAAATTCGTGGTGATGTCATCCGCGCTGATCCAACTGGAGCGATTCAGTGTTGCGTCCACGGGTAGCCAGTAGGCTTTTTCGACGGATGTATCGTTAAACCCATGGCCGGCATAGTAAACCAGAAGCCTGTCGCCTTCCTGCACTGAGGTTTGATAGTTTTGCAGAGTATCTATGATTTTGCTGCGCGTGGCCTCCGCATTGAGCAGCACCTCAACCTGGAATCCGAATTCCTTTTCCAAAACCTGCGCTATTTCCTTGGCATCGTTGGCCGCCGTTCGAAGCTTGGGCTGTTCTTTATATTCGTTGATGCCGATGACCAGTGCATATTGCTTCATCCCGGTCAGCTTTCCCGGCGAAGGAGGAGGCGGAGTATTCCCTGCCGCAACCGGCGGAGAAGCGCCGTCGCAAACCAGACTGAATTCTTCTCGCGCCGTTTTTCCGTGTGCGTTGGTGGCAGTCACGAAAATCGGATTGTTGCCCGCTTGAAGCGCAAGGCTGGTGGAGAATTCATTCTGCCGGTCCAGCGACACCGGAGCTCCATTGACAGCCACGTCACGAATTTCGGATTCATCCGTCACACGGCCTTTGAGCGTGAGACTGCATACTTTGAGCCTGACGTTCTGCCCGCGCTTGATCTCGGGCAACAGAATCTCAATTTTGGGCGGACCGGGTTCCCGCGAAGGTGAAGGACGCGACGAACCATTCGGCTGGGGAGGCGAATGGCCGGGCCGATTGGCAGCACCGGGAAAGACAGGACCCTTCAAGGTCAGCGCATAACTCCCATTGTGATTACTGTTCGGAGCCTGGAGTTTTAAGATGAGCGATTGCCGGGCGGACAGGCGCAAAAGTTCCGACCGTTTTCCCTGGTTGGATGTCACAAGCAAACGCAACAAGGTTGCTGAATCCTGTCCAAGAACTGAAGCTTCGAGTTGGGAACCCGTTCCACTTGTTTTCACCTCCAGCGTCACCGTGACTTCACCCGGCCCTGCCTCGAAGGAATAGAGTTGCTGCAACTGTTGTTCCTGGCTCAGCGGGCCACGCAATTCGTTTCCGGAAAGCGGCTGCGGCGATTGTGCTTGAGCCATAATCACCATAGCCAAGATCAGACATATCACCGTTAATAGAAAAGGCTGCGAACTGGGCGTTAGCGAACATCGCCAATGCCTCGGAATGATCAATTCCAATCTCCGATTTCTTTGCATATATCTGTCTCGCCAAAATGCGTGAAGCCGAGGCGTCATATAGAATGTTCAAGCCTTGTTCACTACCGACGGAAATTGGTAGTTAAGAAATGCCGAAAGACCGTTATGCCTAATTATCCCCTGTAATAAGAAAATCTTTGGTATTCAAAGGTCCTTTCCCCACAAAACTACCCTTGCATAGCTTATCTTGAACGTCGTCTATGATCACTTCGCCGATCTTTTCAAGATCATAGCCAAGCTTCTCGCCACTAACAGGGTGTTTTATAACGCCCTTTATCCTGCTGACCCTCAACCTATCGCCAGGCCTGATTCCTTGTTCTCCCCCAAGCGTTATGGTCAAGACCTCTCCGTCTACTTTGGCAATGTAACCTTCTACCTTGATTTTACGGGTAGGGAGCTTGGCATACTTGCCCTCCAATTCAGAGACTAATTTGCCAACAGCATCATAAACCGCTTCGCCAATGATCGTTTTCCCAAAGTCAGTAGACAGCATGTTAATTTCCGCAACATTTCCGCGTTGATCCGTCGCATAGAAATTTCCTTTGTTTGCCGACTCTCCGCGCGTTTCGCCAACAAAAAGGATTTCGGCTGTCTCCGCACTGACCATTCGAAAGGTTAAGGTGACAACCGCTTTGTCTTTGCTCGCCAACTTTCTTATGTCGCCATAAACAGGAATTTTGCTGTCCTTTCCTTTTCTTTCTGGCCCGAAGTTCGTGATACTGCCGTAAACCAGCACATCTGCTCCAACCAATTTGCCGACACGCGCGGAACTTTCTTTATCCATTAAGTCTGAGTTGTTGAGCTTCAACTCGCTTATCACCCGATCAAGTTCTTTCCGCTCAACAATTGTGTAGAGGCCACTCTTCACGAGGCGATCAATGAGTACATTGGTGACGCCTCTCCCTACATTGACGCCCCCCTGCTTAAATATCTCTTTAGAGCTACTCACGATTTCCTGATATTCGAAGTCCGTTACCGCGAGACGCTTTTTCTGTTGGGCCTGCGCCGCCATCGTCAGGATAGAAAGCAGCATTGAAATGACAATCAAATGAAAGATTGGGTGACTGTAACGCATAATCTGAATCTCCTTAATTTTACAAGCTGTACGGTTTTTGCTGGATGAAATGGCCACGAGGGGTTGGTGAAACTGTTTCTTACATCATCCTAAAACTTGCCCCTTAGCTTTTGACCTGGAGAGTGATCCACGATTTTCTGCCCCTGGAAGCCGTAATTTCGTTCAAGTACGCTACTCAAATAAGCGTATGATGAAGGAAAAACAGCTCATCAAATTTCATTATTTTGTGGTTGACACCCACTTCGCGGATGTATCTCACCAGAATGCGGCGTATTTGCATTGCTGCGATTACGAACAAGTGTTGGAGCCCTTCCAGTAATCTCACCGGACTTGGGGGAACTCATCGGTGGTCCCCGTTCAGGTTTTGGTTTTCGATCTTTGGCTTACTGCTGTTTGCTGATACTGAGTGTGCGATTGGCTGGCACTGCCCGCTCGCACGGGCGCATCCTAGGGCACGTGGGAACCAAGTTCAAGCCTTTTGTTCATTCGTTTCGCGATAGACCCGCGCCTCGGCAGGGAGGCACACCGACGCCAGCAATTGTTCGACTGTTTGGCCAAGTACCGGGTGAGAAAGTTGCGGCGCGATTTCAGAGAGCGGCTTTAGCACAAACCGCCGCAAGTGTAATCGCGGGTGGGGTAGGGTCAGGGAAACGCCATCAAACTCTCCATCCAGGACGAAGTCACCGAACAGCAGCAGGTCAATATCTATTGTGCGAGCGCCACGGGGAATCATACGCTCGCGGCCGAGCCTCGTTTCCGTTTCCAGGCAAAGTCGCAACAGCGAATATGGTTCAATCTGAGGTGCGGTAACAGCGATTACCTGATTCAGAAACCATGGCTGATGCAAGTAATCCACCGGATCAGTTTCATAAATGGAGGAGGCCGCGACCAATTGCAGGCCTCCATTGACCAACGCCGAGACCGCGCGTAACAAATTGGCAGCGCGGTCGCCCAAATTCGAGCCTAGTCCCAAAAAGGCAGTTTTGTGATATGCAAGTTGACTCATTGACCGAACCTTTCTGGAGATGTTATGGCAGTAGCCATGAAACCGAGTCAAGAGACGCAAAAACGAAAAGACGAGGCCATTATATCCGCTAAAGGCGCAGCGCGCATTCGCGATGGCCATTTGTGGATTTACCGCAGCGATGTGACCGGTCGCCCCAAAGCCGAAAGCGGTTCGATCGTTCGTGTCGCGGACAATCGTGGGCGCTTTCTGGCCTGGGCGCATTTCGGCGCGGAATCGGAAATCACGCTGCGGCTGCTTTCCAAAAATGAAACTGTCATTGACCGCGAATTTTGGCGTGCGCGGCTGCAAGCAGCTGCGAATTGGAGAAAGCGAGTTGTGGATGACACAGACGCTTACCGGCTGGTTCACGCCGAAGGAGACTTTCTGCCTGGCTTGATCATTGATCGTTACGGCGATTGTTTCGTGCTGCAAACCCTGACACGAGGGATGGAGGCGCTGAAAGGGATGTGGGTGGAATTGCTGACTGAACAATTCCAGCCGCGGTTGATCATCGAACGCAACGACGCAAAGGTACGGCAGCTTGAAGGACTGCCGATGCTGAACTCGGTGCTATACCAGAAAAACACGTTCGTAGTTCCGCCTTCAGGCGGCGGGCTTGGCGGCCACGAAACTTCTACTTCAGAAAGCCTGCCGCCTGAAGGCGGAACTACAAACTCGCTCTTCACCATCACCGAAAACGGCATTCGGTTTTGGGTGGATTTGCTGGAAGGGCAAAAGACCGGCGCGTTTCTCGATCAGCGTGAAAATCGAGCGGCAGCGATGAATTACGCCACCGGGCGTGGGCTGGATTGTTTCAGCTTTCACGGTTCATTCGCGCTGCACCTGGCCAGCGATTGCGACCACGTGACGGCGATTGACATTTCCGAAGCTGCCATCGAACGGGCTCGTCGCAACGCTGAACTGAACGGCATCACGAACATCGAATTCCTGGCTGGAAATGTCTTCGACAAGTTGCGCGATTACGATGACGCAGGCGAACGCTTTGATACTGTGGTGCTCGACCCGCCCGCCTTCGCCAAAAATCGTGGATCGGTCGAAGGTGCGTTGCGCGGTTACAAGGAAATCAACCTGCGCGCGCTGCGCATCCTGAAGCCGGGCGGCGTGCTCATCACCTGTTCGTGTTCCTACCATGTCGGCGAACCGTTATTTATGGAGATGTTGGCTGATGCCGCGAATGATGCTGGACGCCATATTCAAGTCATCGAAAAGCGAACCCAAGGCCGCGACCATCCAATCTTGCTGACCGTGCCGGAGACTTATTATTTGAAATGCGTCGTGTTAAGAGTGATGGACTGATCACCGGCTAGTAAAGCTGGATTTGATAGGTCCGCCCTGAAATCGTCAGGAAGAAGCTTTCGCCCTGACCTTTAAGATTGGATGCATTCATCAGCGACAGCAATCGTTGTAATTCTTTTTCGCTTTTGATGGGAATCATTCTCTGAAGAGACGTTCTGGCTTGGCTGAGAGCAGGGATCTCAAACAAATCTTTTTCAGTCAGATCAAGGATGTTGTAGAACCGTCTGGGATCATTCCTGATCACGTTAGCGCGTCTATCATCCACAAGGGCGGCGGAAACAAGTTTCTTTACGGACTTGTTTTGAGGCAGGTTGTTGGCGAATCGTTTCAGCTCGTCGATGACTTGCTGAAATTGGGTGGGGTAATCTTTTAGCTCTTCGGTAAATCCCCACAGAGGCGCTTGTTTAAACTTGTCGCCGATCAGGGCGCCAACATTGGCCCAGTCGCTTTGTGAAAAGATCGGTTCACCCAACTCGGAATCACGAGCATTGAGCACTTCAGGTGCGGTGATCACTTGAAAAATCCGCCGTGTAGCAGATTGCGGCAAGACACCGGTGTATACCTCGGGCACCCCCTTCGTGCCGGAATGGACGCGCTTTCTGAAAACGAGAATTGCGCCATTACGCTCGAGGTCAAAGTAAACGTCTGAAATATTATTTGCGGTGGGGCGCGAATTGCGGATCGAAATCCAGACAGCATCCTGAGTTTGTCGAATCTTCTGCTTCGCTTGGCTGTATGAGGCCAACATTTGGTCGCCGGGAATAAGCGCCAAAAAACAGGCAAGCAAAATTGAAAGCCTCCTCATCACTTTTCCACAATTCACGCCGAGGATTTCAGCTTTCGCTGTGATCTTCGCCGTCGTAGCGCATCACGCGCTTTTCGTCTTCGACGATGGTTTCCAGGTGAACCGGGCGTCCCCACAATTTGTAAACATACTCCAGCACCTTGTGCGCATATTTGCCGTCGAGTTCCGCGCTTTCGTAGCGGTGACGTAGATACAACTCACGGTTGCGACGGTAATCGCCATCCAGGACTTCGATGTAAGGGAAGCCGAAGTTGGTCATGTTTCCAACCAGTTGATCGCGGACGCGTTCCCAGCGTTTTTCCGTGATGGTCCACTCTTCTTCCTCGATCAGTTCGTAGACAAACAGGTCCAGCTTTTCGCAGAGATCCTCGGTCAGGTAATTGCGGAGCAGGGAGATGTCATTTTCGACTTCGCGGACTTCCAGCACTTTGGCCCAGCCCTCGCCGGGTTTGCGCCCAAATCTTTCCTGCTCTTCCTGCGTTGGGTTGTTCCAGCGGCGTTCGATGTCTTCGAGAATTGTGTAGCCGAGGTAATACGGATTAAGTTGGTTCCGATGCGGCGAGACGACGCCTGCGTGAAGTTCGGCAAACTCCAAGTGTTCGTGATCCGGCAAATCGAGTTCGCGCATGATTCGCGCATGCATGAGCGACGCAAATCCTTCGTTAATGATCTTGGTTTGCATTTGTGGGACGAAATAAAGCATTTCATCGTGAATCATGTTCATGATGTCGCGCTGCCAGGGCTCCAGAATCGGCGAATTTTGCATGATGAACCAGATGAGGTCTTTCTCCGGTTCCATCTTGTCGTCTTTGGCTTTGTTGGCCGCCTTGGCTTTGGCCAGCGCCTCTAGTTCCGAAGGTGGCGTCAAATCTTCGTATTTGGTGCGCGGCTTGGGCTCGAAATTGGAGACCTCCTTCTTCTTTTCAGCAGCGTGTTTTTTGATAAAGAAGTTCGGGTCAATATGCTCTTCAATGGAAAGCACTGCGTCCAGGAAGTCTTCAATGACCTTACGGCCGTGAGTGAATTCATACTCGCTGATGCGGCGGGCGTGCATGGCCGCGTCATCCACCATCCGGCGGTTCGTACGTGAAAAGTAGGCGTTGTTTTTGAAAAAATCCACGTGGCCGAGCACATGCGCGATGACCAGTTTGTTTTGGAGCAGGGAATTGGTCTCCAGCAAAAAGGCGTAGGACGGATTGGAGTTGATGACAACCTCATAGATTTTCGACAAGCCGAAATCGTACATGGTCTTCATCTTGTGATACGCCTTGCCGAAGGTCCAATGCGAATAGCGTCCGGGCAGCGCATACGAACCGACTTCGTACATCACGGTCGCCGGGACGATTTCAAATCGGGTCGGAAACGGATCAAGGCCGAACTTTTTCGTCGCAATTTCCCAAATCTGTTCCAGCGCTTTTTCGAGTTCACTGACTTCTTTGTCCATAAACACCTCGGAATCTTCAGTACGATTTGAGTCCAAATATAGCACGAACCGTGCTTGGGTGAGCTTCCTGCCAGCTTCCGAAATGACGGCTCGACAATTCCCAATAGCGATGACATCATCCGTCACATCACCGTTTCAAGAAGATTTTAATAGGGAAGGGAATTGTAATGTTTGATTACGCCGGGATGACGACGGCAGAATTGATTGATCTGCTATTCAAAGAAGAAGATCGCGTCTCCCTCGAACACATTCAGGAACTTGTCCATCGTGGAGACGAAGCCAGGGCGAAACTAGTCGAAATTCTGCACAACGAAGATTATTGGTACGAAGGCCAGCACGGCGAATTTTGGATTGAATTGCACACGGTCGTGATTCTCAGTTCAATGCGCGATCCTGCATTGCTGCCTGAACTGCTGTCTGTGGTGACGGATTCCTACTTTTCTGAGCAGCAATGGGTGACAGATCGCTGGCCAGAGTTGCTGGCGGAATTCGGCGAAGCGGCGGTCGAACCATTGATCAATTTCATTCTGGAACATCGCGGCTATCATCGCGACAATATAGATTATTCCTTTACCCGTACTCAGATGGCCAAAGCACTGACGCGCATCGCCCTGGAAAACGAGGGAGTTCGACAGCGGATTACTGATTTTCTGATCGGCTTGCTGCGCGATTCACAGGAAACCGACCGCGTGTTCCTGACGCAGATGATCATCTGCCCGGCGGTGCTGGACCGCAAACGCGGCTTGCAGGCAGTGCAGGGAGCCTATCACCGCCGCGTAATCAGCGAATCGGTCTGGGGCAAGTATTACGAATTCGTTCAGCATCTGAATTCGCGCGATTTCGATCCGGCGGACGAGTTCGGCCAGGACTTTTTGGACTTTTACGAGCCGGAAGCCATCGCTGCCCGGCAGGAGCGCTGGGCGAAGAACGATTTGGTAGATATTGAAGAGGAAGAGCACAAATACGACAGAGCCTGGAGCGGCCCCGCGCCCTTCCCCTTGCCGATGGAACGGCTTTACGCCAAACCCATCGAAGTTGAATCCAAATCCGCTGCACTGGCTGCCGGCTCAGCAAAAGTTGGCCGCAACGACCCGTGTCCCTGTGGATCTGGCAAGAAATACAAGAAATGCTGTGGAGCAGCCCTTTAAGAGATGGAGAGACGGAGGGACGGAGACAAGGAGACGTCAGCGCACGGTCCTCTTTTATCTTTCTGTCTCTCCGTCTCTCTGTCTTCTTCTCAGCCATCCCACCGGAATCGCTGTTCGCGCCACGGATCACCGAGCATGTGGTAGCCGCCGTCTTCCCAGTATCCAGCGCGATCTTGGCTGACAAATTCGATGCCGCGAATCCATTTGGCACTTTTCCAAGCATAAAGCTGTGGCGCCAATGCCCTCACCGGCCCACCGTGTTCTGCGGAAATCGGTTTGCCGTCGTGCGTGTCGGCCAGTAATGAATCTTCGGCCAGGAAAAATTCGACCGGCAGATTCGTCGTCCAGTTGTTGTCGTAAGCGTGCAGCACGACGAATTTTGCTTCCGGGCGAACGCCAAACATTTGGGCTAGTTTGCGCGTCGCTACGCCTTCCCACAAATTACCCAGCCGCGACCAGCGCGTCACACAATGAAAATCCGAAAAGACTTTGACGCGCGGCAAGTGCTTGAACTCTTCCAGGCTGAGCGAGCCAACACCATCCACTAACCCGAAAATTTCCAATCGCCATTTCGCCAGATCAATCTTCGGCGCGCCGTAAGCGTCCAGTACCGGCCAGCGCCGCGTCCGCGATTGTCCCGGCGGGATGCGCTCCGTACGCCTGGTGTCCGGACTAATGATCACGCCTTCAATTTGCGTTTCTGGTTGCAGCGGTTCGCCGGCCTGATACTTTTCATCGTTGAACGGATTGTTGAATAAACCCATTTATGAAGCCTCCTTTTCTGGGTACGCATCGCTTCCAGCGTGCGTGCTTTCGCAAAAGAGCTGTTTCTGGTCAATCTACCTCTTGCTACGTCCGCACGCTGGAAGCGGTGCGTACCCAGGCAAGCCCGGCAATTGTAGCGCAGGATTCGGATAGAACCGTACGCCTGGTCTGGCTAAAATCACCATCGGAGGCAAGAAAGATGACAAATTCATTGAGCAACAAAACTGCAACCACGATGACCGCCGCCGAGGAAGAACGATTCTGGCAGGCCGTCCAGACGCGCGATACAAGCTGGGACGGAGTGTTTTATTACGCCGTCCGCACGACCGGTGTGTACTGCCGCCCGGGATGTGCTTCGCGGCAGCCGAAGCGGGAAAACGTCCTCTTTTTCGCACTGCCGGAAGCCGCCCGCCAAGCCGGTTTCCGCGCCTGCCTACGCTGCAAGCCCGATCAAGTCGCGATCCGAGACCCACAAGCCGAGTTGATCCAAAGCGTCTGCCGCCTGATGGATCAGCAGATTGAAGAGCCGCCGAACTTCGCCGCCGTGAGCGAACAAGTCAAGCAAAGCCAATTTCATCTGCAACGCCTGTTCAAAAAACTGATGGGTATCACACCGCACCAATACGCAGAAGCGCGCCGCGCCGATCAATTCAAAGCCAAGGTCAAATCCGGCCAGAGCGTGACCGAGGCGATGTACGACGCGGGTTACGGTTCCAGCAGCCGGCTTTACGAAAAAGCCGCCGCACAACTGGGCATGACGCCCGCCACGTATCGCAAAGGAGGGAAGGGAATGAAGATCAATTACACCATCGCCGAATGTCCGCTTGGTCTGCTGCTGGTGGCAGCCACCGACAAGGGGATTTGCTCTATCGCGCTGGGCAACCAGAAGGAAAAATTGTCCGAAGACCTACACGCCGAATTTCCGCAAGCCGACATTGCTCGCGACGAAGAGCATTTGCAGACACAGGTCAACACGTTACTCAAACATCTGGCGGGACAAGAGCCGCATCCGGCCTTGCCGCTAGACGTGCAAGGCACAGCGTTTCAAAAACGAGTCTGGGAAGAATTGCGCCAGATTCCTTATGGTCAAACGGCCTCGTATGGCGAAGTCGCCCGCCGCATTGGCCAGCCCACAGCCACGCGCGCCGTCGCTCGTGCTTGTGCCACGAACCCGGCTGCGCTTGTGACGCCTTGTCATCGCGTTGTTCGCGAAACCGGCGAGCTCGGCGGCTACCGCTGGGGCGTCGAGCGCAAACGCCAGTTACTGGAACAGGAAAAGTCTACGTCGCTGAAACAGGCGGCGAAAAAATAATTCACAAAAACCTGACAAGAAGGAGAAGGAACATGCCGAACGCATTTCAAATGGTTGCCTTGCCTATCGAGGAATTCGAATCATTGCTCTTGCTCAGCGACGAAGTGCTGCAAGCTTGCGGAGCCAAGCGCATGGTGGCCGACAAAAATCCAGGATTCCCTTGCCGGGTGAGTCTGGTAAACGCCGAACCCGGCGAGACCGTGCTGCTGCTTCCATTCACTCACCACGATGTCGCCTCGCCGTATCGCGCTTCGGGTCCGATTTTCGTGCGTGCCGATGCGCAGATGGCGAAGCCTGCAATTAACGAAATTCCGGAAATGTTCCGCTCGCGGCTGCTTTCAATTCGCGCTTATGATGGGGACGCGATGATGGTCGGCTCCGAAGTGATAGAAGGGCACGAGCTTGAAGAACACATTTCTCGTTTCTTCGACGACCTGAGCGTCAAGTACCTGCACCTTCACAGCGCCCGACCCGGCTGCTTCAACTGCCGCGTGGAGCGCGCCTGATGGCTGAAACCTCTCTCCAATTGAAACATCCACGGCAGCGAGTTGCCGCTTGCGACTGGCCGCAACTCGCCGTGCAACTAGATGGCCAAGGCTACGCGCTGACTCAAGCATTGCTATCGCCTGCTGAATGCGATGACTTGATTCGGCTTTATACCGACACCCGGGTTTTCCGCAGCCGCGTCATAATGGCGCGGCACAATTTCGGGCGTGGCGAATACCAATACTTTGCCGATCCATTGCCGCCTCTGGTCGCCGAGCTGCGCGAAAGCTTCTATCCGCCACTCGCCGCCATCGCCAACACCTGGATGGAGCGGATGAACAAGGCCGAGCATTTTCCGGCGACCCTGGCAAAGTTCCTGGGCGTCTGTCACCAGCATCAGCAAACTCGCCCAACACCTTTGCTGCTACGATACGAACCCGGCGATTACAACTGCCTGCATCAGGATTTATACGGTGAAGTCGCCTTCCCGCTGCAAGCCGCCTGTGTCCTGAGCCAACACGGGCGCGATTACACTGGTGGCGAATTCCTGCTCAACGAACAACGCCCGCGCGCCCAAACGCGCGGCGAAGCCATCACCATTGAACAAGGCCAATTTGTCCTCTTTCCTAACCGCTACCGCCCGGTGCAGGGCACACGCGGCGATTACCGCGTAAATATGAAACACGGCATCAGCCGCCTTCGCTCCGGCGAGCGGTATTGCCTGGGGCTGATCTTCCACGATGCAAAGTGAAACCACGCCACCAGCAGGACGCGAAACCGGTCATACCTCCAGTTCATCGAGTACCAGAATCGCGATCTCGCTCACAGGTTTAAGGGCGGAATCGTTTGTGAGGAAAGCGTCGCAGCCTGCCGCGATGGCAGCCGCGATTTGAAAGGAATCGGCGAGCTTCAGGTTGTACCGCGCTCGGACTTCGGCAGCTTGCTCAACGATCGCATCTACTCCAACGTAGCGCGTGTTTATTCCAGCAGTAATCACATTACGGAATTTCTGCGCTAGCGCCTTGTCGCCGTGACGATAAGGATGCACCAAACATTCAGACAGGGCAATGGATGAGGTAACGGCTGATGGGGCTCCAGCTTGGATGTTTTGAAAAATCAGGTCGGTCAATGGCTGATAAATGGGATTGCCTTCAACGTGGTAGATGATCGGCGCTGTGTCTAAAAACAACGCTCGAACATTGGCGAGCGCTGCCGTGATTTTCATCACTCACGCCTCCATTGCTGTTCGCGATCCTCATCCGATTCTTGCCGCGCGCGCGAAACCCACGCTTGTGCATCTTCTCCATCCAACAGATTTGGCGCGACCCCCCGCAGCGACATCCAATCGTGACGCTCTGGCGTTTTGTTCTCAGCCGCCTGAAGGGACAAATCGTGAACAATCTTTCCAACCAGCCGCAAGCGTTCCGCCGCTGGCAACGGCTTGACGATTTGCTCGTAAATTTCCTCGGTTGTCGTCAATGTCTTCTATTCTACCTCGCTTAAAAAGATGGGCAGTTCAATGTGATCATCCGCGCGGGCAGTAATGTTGTCAATCACTTGACTGAACTTGTCTATCATCCGTTTCCGCGTCGTTTCTTTCGCCATCCAACGACTCTTCCCATTGGTTTTCCATTGCAGTCAACCCAGAAAAGCCATTCCACAAGCGTTTATTTTCGTCCGTCCATAATCCGCGGCGTTATGGCCAACGATTTTACGAACCAGCCCAATCAAGCCAACGGCACGCGCGATCTTTTCCTGAGCTATAACAACCGCGACCGCCGCGTCCTGGACAATAACGAAGGCCAACCGGGCAATCTGCCCTTGCTGGAATTTGCCTTGACCGAATTGTGGAGCAAACGCCAGAGCCGTCTGCTCACTCACCACCAGTACAACGAAATCGGTGAGGTCGAAGGCGCCATCGGCCAGCGCGCCGAAGAGCAGTTCAACCGGCTCACTCCCAAGCAGCAGGAGACTGCGAAACGTATGCTCACCCGGTTGGTGCGCGTTGCCTCGGCAACCGAAGAAGGCATGGACACACGCCAGCGTGTGCGGCTGAGCAAACTGGAGGCCCGTGCGCGGGAGGTGGTGCAAACTTTCGCCGACGCCCGGCTGCTGGTGACCAACCGCACAGAGATCAAAGACGAAAAGAGTGGCAAAGTAGAAAGCGAAAAGACCGTTGAGGTGGCGCACGAAGCCTTGATCCGGAACTGGAAATGGTTCAAGGAATTATTGAACGAAGATCGAGAGTTTTTATTGTGGCGCCAGCGGCTAAGATTTTACCTAGATGCCTGGAATCGAACGAAGCGAAATGCACGCGTCACCTTGGAGGATTCAATACGTGGTCGAAACCGAGAGTTGCAAGCGCTTCATGCTATGATGGGGGCATTCCTACGAAAGGAGGCGAGATGTCGAACAAAGCAAGCATACTTCAACCTGAAGACCAGCAACCGAACAACTGGGCGGTGTTGCGCGAAGAGCTACGGAAGGAATATTGGGCGAGCACGGAATTGACCGAGGAAGAGAAGCGCTATCTGGATGCGTTGGAAGACCTGCCTGAAGGAGAATGGGAGCCGATTGTCTGCACGGGCGAGCCGATTTCCGAAACGATCATTGAAGACCGTGGGCCGCGATGAAAATCTGGTTTGCCGATACCAGCGCGTTGATCAAACGCTACGTGCGGGAACCGGGCAGCGATTGGCTGCGCGGCGAGTTGATCCGTCATGAAGTCATGATTGCGCGGCTGACACCAATTGAACTGACCGCAGGGCTTGGCCGCAGGTATCGTCAGGGGCGCATCTCTCAGTTTGCGTTTTATCAGGCGCGCCAACTGTTTTTGGTGCATCTCGAAACCGGCAAATAGCGCATCTTGGAATGGCAGCAATCAATCTTTGACGAAGCGATGCGACTGACTTTCCGGCAGGGGCTGCGGGCTTACGATGCCGTGCAATTGGCGACAGCATTGGTTGCCAGCGCGAGCATTGATCGAAACCAGTTTACCTTCCTTACCGCAGATGTTGTGCTGGAAAGTGTGGCTCAAGCAGAGGGATTGCCAACCGACAACCCGCTTAAACACTGAAACGTTATGGTTATTGCCAGCGAAGCCGAATACGATCAGACCCTTGTCGAGATCAAGCGCCTGTTGCGCAAGGGGGAAACGAATCTTACGTCGGAAGAGGATCGCTTGCTCGATCTACTCTCAACACTGGCCGAAAACTGGGAAGAGGCGCATCATCCGATCCCGGAAGCTCCCGACAATCGCATCCTACAACATTACATGCAAATTCGCGGCGTCAAACAGACTGACTTGCAACCGATCCTCGGTTCTCGCGCGGTGACTTCGGCAATTGTGAATGGCAAGCGTTTAATAACTTCGGAACAAGCACAACAACTCGGCGCGCTTTTCGGCGTCTCGCCTGCGGTTTTCATCTGAGGACAAAGAGGAATCTGATATGCCGTTACCATCAATCCAAGTTGTTATGGAAGAGGTTACCGATCCGCAAGAGATTGCCGAAGCGCAAGCGCAGATGGAGCAGGCCCGGCGGAATTCCGATTGGATGCAGGTGCACGCGCACGAGATTTACACGCAGCATCGTGGCAAATTCATTGTCGTGGCCGGAGAGGAATTGTTTGTTGCCGACACACCCGAAGAGGCGAATGCGTTGGCAAGGGCCGCGCATCCGGAAGACAAAGGAAGTCTTGGTCGCTACATCTATCCCCAAAAATGGCGCGCGTTTATGGAAATCGAAGGCGAAAGGCAATTCTGTAAAGATAGGATGGTAATGAAAAGAAAAAGCGAGCAAGAACGTTATTCGCTCCTGCTCGCTTGCGGATTCAGTGTTGCTCTTGCCTAGTCTGCGTCTTTATCTCTAGCCTTTTTCTGAATCTTGGCTACTTCTTCCCGGTAACGTTCGTTGTACCCTTGGACGAACGCTTCGCGGAAAGCGAGACTGTTGGACTTCAGATAGTCCTTATGCCCGGTTGGATTGGGCGCGATTCCTTTCTTGGCATCGTCTTTCCCTTCACCACGTCCTTCGTTGTAACCCTGCTCCCTTTGATAGGCGATTGGGTCTACATACGTGTAGGTCGTTGGTCCCCAATAAGGGTTCCAGAAGGGATCGTAACGACGATACCAGAACGGATTGTAGTGCCGGTAAACAATGACCGGACGCGGACGGCGAAAATGCCTGGTTTGTGCCTCTGCTGTTGAGGTTAATACGCCAGGAAGAAGCACCGCTGCTACAATCACGCCAAGCACCAACTGTTTGATTTTATTTGGTCTCATAATCGTATTTCCTCCTTCTATTTTGTCAGCTTTGTTTAGATGCAATTTCTCGCACGAGGTGGCTTGTAAGACCATTAAAATCAACTATGTAGATTATCAAACACCAATCTCTCGAAGCTTATTTTGCGTTAAGTTTGCAGAACCAGTTCCGATCTCGCACGGGCCAAAACAGATAGATGAAGGCTAACCGGAGGTTGGCATTTGTTGAGTGTTGCGGCGGAGCAACTCGACCTTCGCTGCGTGAGCCCGTTCGCTCACTTTATCCGGCAGCCAATCGCCTGTGAAGAGTTCAATAGCGTTTTTCGTAAAGCCTACGAACGGTGTGGCGTCGAGTGCAGTATTGACTAAGCCTTTAATCAACCCTTTCTTCTTAACTTCGTAGCCGACCAGCCCAACCGCCACTGCCGAGCCAACCAGGGGAATAGATTTGGCTGCTTTGACCGCCAGCCGTGCGCTGCCTGCTTGTATGATCCGTCGAAATACGCCTGTCATTAGTTTCGCCTCCTTTTACTGTTTTCAACCCTGACACAAACACTTTATCGTACATTTCCAGCAACTTTACCGCCAAAGAAATTCATTACGACTAGGTCAGGATTGGTTTGTGAAGGCTTGTTAATGATTTGCTGTCCCTTGCGTTTATGCAGCGGGAGGACACGATGCAGAAAATCGCCATTGAAACACGCGGGCTGACGCGCCGGTTCGGGACGCATCTTGCGGTGGATGATTTGAATTTACAGGTGCCGGAAGCGGGTGTGTATGGCTTTCTAGGGCCAAACGGCGCAGGCAAAACCACCACCATCCGAATGCTGCTGGGATTGATTCGTCCCAATGCTGGCGAAGTGCGGTTGTTCGGAGAATCGCTCGCCGGAAACCACAGGTCGCTGATGCAGCGCGTCGGCGCACTGGTCGAAACGCCGTCTTTATATCCGCACCTGACCGGGCGTGAAAATCTGGAAGTCACGCGCCGCTTGCTGGGGGCGGAGCGGGAACTGATTGACCGCGCGCTCGGCATTGTCAAACTGACCGAGGACGCTCATCGCCGTGTTCGCGAATATTCGCTCGGCATGCGGCAACGTCTGGGATTGGCCTTGGCGCTGCTGAACAAACCACAATTGCTGATCCTGGACGAACCGGCCAACGGATTGGACCCGGCGGGCATTCACGAAATGCGCGCGCTGATCCGCCTGCTGCCCGCCGAATTCGGCATCACAGTGTTTCTGTCCAGCCATCTGCTCAGCGAAGTCGAACAAGTCGCCAATCACATCGGCATCATTCATCAAGGCCGACTGTTATTTCAGGGCACGCTGGCCGAATTACAAGCCGAACGGCAGGAGCACCTGACCATCGGCGTCAAACAGCCGGAGCAAGCGCTGCGCTGTCTGGCGGGTGCCGGTTGGCAAGCGCATCAGCGCGAGGATGGATTGCTGTCGGTCGCCGCTGCCACGCCCGAAGCCGCGGCGCAAATCAACAGCCTGTTGGTTAACGAGCAAATGGACGTTTTTCACATCGCGCTGGCGCAAGCCTCACTTGAAGATATTTTCCTGTCGCTGACAAACAGCAAAATCGCCAGCCCAACTTTTGAAAGGAAAGCTGCCTAATGTCACTCTTCCGCGCTTTGTATGCCGAACTGCTAAAGCTGAAACGCACCTTGGCGATTCGCATGGTTTTTGTCGCGCCACTGCTGGTGGCGACGCTGAACTTTTTCATTCTGTGGCAGCGGCGCCAGGTTGGTCCTGAATTCAAGATGTGGGACATGCTTTCCCAGGGATCGTTGGGTGTGTGGGCGGTATTTATGATGCCACTGCTGATCACATTGGAAACAGCGCTGCTGAATGGCATTGATCACGGCGAAAAAAACTGGAAGCATATCTTTGCATTGCCCATTCCACGACATGCGGTGTACGCGGCCAAGTTGATCGTCACCCAACTCATGATTGCGGTCAGTACACTGTTTCTAACGGCCATCACTATCTTGGTCGGCTTCCTTGTCATGCGTTTGCGTCCAGACATGGCCAATGCCGGCGCGCCGCCTTATGGCTGGATGTTCAAACATGCGGCCATGATCTGGCTGGCGGCCGGACTGATCATCGCCATCCACACTTGGGTCAGCATTCGCTGGGCGGGCTTTGCGCTGGCGCTCGGCACAGGGATTGGTGGAGTGTTCTTTGCGTTGTTCGCTGCCAGCGCGCGCCTCGGAAAATACTATCCATGGTTATTACCGGTGAACATACTTTCTCAAGATCGCCTGGCAATGGCGTTGTGGCTGGGCGCGCTTGGCGGAATGATTGCGGCAGGGATCGGGTGTTTGGAATTTGCCAGGCGCGATGTGACGTAACGATGCGCCCCGCAGAGCGGCGATGCGGAGCAGTTCGTCCCCTGCCCCGAAAGGGCAGGGGACGAACATTGCGCCGAACATCGTAACGACCGCGTCGAACTGCGCATCTGCATCATGCCAGCGAGCAACGGTTTCGGACGATTGCGTGCTATCGCCGATTCACCTGGGACCCGAGCCATTCGGTGCGCAGTTTTTTCATTTCCGGTGTGACTTCCTTGTTGATACTTTCAAACGAGACGACTTCGACTTGCGGGTCTTCGGTAAAGATCAGTTGGACAGTTTTCTTGACGCCACGCTGTTCGGCTTCGATGGTGATGGTGTCGCCGGGGTTGTGTTTTTCCAGAATCGCCTGTACATCGGAAGGCTTACTGACGGCCTGGCCATCGAACATTAGGATTTTGTCGCCGCGATCCAGTCCTGCTTTATACAATGGGCCATTAGCAAGTGTCGGGCCTCCAATGGTCAGTGCGTTGGCCTGTTCGCGGAGTTGTGTTTCCAGCCAGACTTTGCCTGGGCGCGCTTTGCGGTACTGGAACCCTGCTTTGGCAAGCAGATTTTCGTAATCCACGACTTCACGGCCTTCGATATAGCGCGCGAAAAAGTCATTGGCAAACGCGGCGTCGCCAGTGTATTTGGCCAGCAAGGCTCTCAAGTCAGTAATCGTGTAGGGTTTTTCGGGGTTATAGTTTTTCTGGTGTTTTCCGTAGCTCTGCCACAGTTCGCGCATGTATCCGTCAAGCGTTTTGCCAGTGAATTTTGTGCGCAGCGTCAAATCCAGTCCCGTCGCCACCGCGCTCCCGTAGCCGTAATAAGAAAGAAACAGATTCTGACGATTGGTTGGATCGGCGGTCGGAGCGCCATCGGCAAAGACGGCTTGTTCGCTCATCCCAATGGGGCCATAAAGCAACCGTCCCGGTGTCGTGACGACGGCATTGACCGTGAAGCCAAGACCTCGGCCATAGCTAACATCGTCTCCGCTGAATCCGGCGCGTTTCATCGCCAGGTTGCCATAATATTGTGTGAAGCCTTCGGCCAACCACAGTCCATCGGAGACATTGGCGTCTTCAAAACTGAAAGGCTCGATACCGCGCGGGCGCAATCGTTCGACATTCCAGCAGTGAAAGAATTCGTGCGAGACGGTCCCCAAATTGCCGCGCGGATTGCCACGAATGGAGCGCGTGCTGGTCAGGCTGGTGGAGTTGCGATGCTCCATCCCGTCGCCACCGATTTGTGGAATGTAGTTCGCAATGAAAGTGTACGTGCCGAAATCGTAATCGGGCGTTTCACCAAAGATGGCGGTCTGCTCGGTCACGATTTTTTTGCACATTTCGGCGAATTCATCCACTTCCTTGTCCGAAGCCGCCGGGTCATTGATGGCCAGGCGAATCGTATAGGTCTTGCCGTTCGATTGCACCGGCCATTCGCGCCATCGGAAATTGGCCAGCATCGTCGGCGAATCCATGAAGTATTGCATGTGCGGCGCGGTGAAGACCTGCGGATCAGCAGTCGGCACAAGCTGCGTAGCAATTTTCCATTCGGGCAACGGGCGGAAGCGAATGGAGATCGGAGCGTTTTCCAGTCCTCTGGCCCACATAAAGCTGGCCGGAATGCTCAAATGCGCCATCGTGTTATCAATGCCGGTGAAGGTACCCGACCCCAGATCACCAAACAATGTGTAACTGACGCGCACTTTGCCGTGATGCCCGGCGATGTTCCATTGCGTGGGATTCGGTCGCGTGAAGGTGAGCGGCGCGCCTTTGTCGTCCGTTGCCCGAACGTTGTACACGTTTTTGGCGAATTCCTGCGCGGAGTATCGTCCCGGGGAAGAGCGGCTCATGCGGACTTCGAGCGGTTTGTTGGCTGGGGCGCCGCTGAACGTCACTGTGATTTCGCCTTCATGATGTGCGGCGTTGGGAAACGAAATTTCGTATTCGACTTTGCCCTGCGCAAAGACGGGCGCGGCACACAGGAAAAGGAATATTGAGAAAGAAAGCAGCCGAGTATGAAAAAGAAATCGCTTGAAGTCACGATAGAACATGTCTTGAGTCTCCTGAAAAGTGATGAGCAGAATCTGGTACTGTTTTTTGTCACCAATGCGCGGCATATGGTCGGCTTTCAGCAGCCAGCACCAGGCTCTCTTAAGTGTGTAGATTGAATAAGACCCGCGTGCGTAGATTTTCGTTACGGAATTCGGATCATAAAAGGCGCAGCGGCAAATAGGGTCATCACTTTTTGACTTCATAAACTTTTGGCAAATGATTTGCATAGTCAGTCATTGACTAGTCATTGACTAGTCAATGTGTAGGAAAGGCGTCCAGGCCTATATGAAAGACTTGGTAAGAGAGGGGGAGGTATGCAAGATCGTTCCATTCTGTTGGCCGAAGACAATGCTGATCTCCGTAATCTGTATTCCTATCTTTTAAGAGCGGATGGATTTGAGGTGACGGCAGTTGAAGACGGGGAAGAAGCCCTTGATGAATTGTCAAAAAAGAAGCCAGATGCTGTAGTGACTGATCTGAATATGCCGCATATGGATGGTCTAGAGCTTATTCAGTGGATTCGGAGCCAGGAGAATATGGCAGGACTCCCAGTCATCGCAATGACGGCCTATACGGATAGTATGATGTTACGGGCGGAAGTTCTGGGGGCAACGAAAGTCATTCCGAAGCCGACTGACGATTTACTGTGTTCCGAGATTAACCACATTTTGGAAGGTCGCCGTTTACTTACAGGAAACGCTATTTAGTCGTTCCAGAAAATTCAGCGTTCAAGCAATGGCAGTGAACTTAACGCCAACAACTCACCGCAGGTGAGAAAAGAACAACAGCGTTTCGCCGCCGGTAGTTCCAACATGTTTCCACCGCGATTTCAGCGATGCTGCGGTGAGTTATTGGCCTATTCCCAAATGGGTCCCGCTTCAACAATCGTTTGAGGTTGGGGCGCACGCGCCACCTGCACATCTGACCCAACCCTCAGGACAGTTGTTATTCTCGTCCTCAACAAAACCAGAGGCTTGCTTGATTAAATCCTCGGAACTGGCGGCTTCCAGGGCAAGCAATGCGTTTCGCTTTTCTTCCTTTTCTTCTTCTGTACCCGTGACGTTATCCAGGTATTGGGTCAACAAATCTTCTAACTCTTTTGGGACTGGCATCTGTTGTCTCCTATAGCTTGGGGAATGGTTGAGTGAGCCGTTAATTGCTTTGGCCTGCAATGGCGTTGCCCCTCAGTTATAAGAGCGCGAAAAATGGCTAAAAACTGCCACAGTTAGCTTCAAGGTAACGTTTCCAACAAATGAATCAACTGCCAACTCGTTTGCTTGCCGTAAAACAGATAATGGCCGTCCGCCGTCCAGGTCGGGCTGGAGTAGAAAACCGCCGGATCCGTATTATGAGTCAGGGTTTTCAGGGCCCTGCTTTTCAATGAAATCAATTCAAGGTTATCGCGGCCCTGCTTACGCGAGACCATAACCAAACTTTGCCAGTCACGTGCAAGTTTGAGCGTTGGCGGATAGACGGACGTGACTTTTAATAGCAATTTATAGTTTGACCGATCAAGGTCCAGTATGAATACCTCTCCATTCTGTGGAGACTCCCAGTCTTGGGATTCATTAGCAGATACCAGTAATTCGCGTCCAGAATTGGCCCAACCGATGATTTGCAGCGGAACTTGGCGTTGAAAGAGAAGTTTTTCCTTGCCTGCTTCATTCAGCCAAATGCTTCGGGTAGAAAATTTTTGATCGGCAGATTTTGATACCTTTAGATAAGCCAATTTTTTGCCATCCGGTGACCATGATGGAGATTGCAGGTTGACGTTAGGATCTAAATTGTTCGTCAAGCTTAGATTGCTGGCATCCTCCAGCGTGACAATCCACAAATTACTCGCTCCGGATTTTCTGGAATTGTAGGCGATCCTGCTGCCATCCGGTGACCAGGCATAATCGTTCAAGCGAGCTATATAAGGCGTATGTTGAAATGTTGCGGGGACGATTTCTGTCGCCAACTGTCGCTGATCGCTGCCACGCGCAGTGACGCTCCATAACTCATGGCGAGTTCCTTCCGATTTTATGAAAGCAACGTTTTGTCCGTTGGGAGACCAGCGCGCGTTGATTGATCCGGAGGATAATTTCAACGGTGGGCTGCCAGGCGTGATGGCTTTCGTGTAAATATCCTGCCTCGCCCAATTAAGATTGTTAACCACCTGAAACAACAATGACTTTCCATCAGGGGAAGATTCTGGGCGGATTTGTAAGCCAATTTCTGAGGTGTGTTCAATTTCCCCCCCCGTGCTGAAATCCCAAGCGAAGATATTAGAGTTTGCCCGCGACGACACCGCCAGAATGGCTGTGCCAGTGGGAGCAACAGTCACAGAGTGGTAGTCTTCATTGCCAAAGGTAATGTGATCAACCAAATGCGTGTTGATGTGCAGCGTGTGAATTTGAAAAATGTCGTTGCGTCTGGAAATGAATGCAATGCGCTGTTCGTCGGGAAACCAACTCAGCGAACGTATTGGTTCGGCGCTTTGCAGCAGCACTTCCGGCTTGCCCTTTAGCGGCTTCAAGATAATGTAATTGCTATTGTCACGTGATTCGATATAGAGAAGACGATCGCCATTTGGCGACAATCTAAGCTTAGAGGCTTGCGTATCCGGCGCGTCAAAGCTGGTCAATTGTTCACTCTGCCCGGACTTGGGATTCAGTGAAAAAAGGTGCTGTCCGTACTGGTAATAAATGCGCTCTCCCTGCGATGTTGGTTGCCAAGCGAGCAAACGTAATGGAAAATTATTGTCCAGTTTCACTTCTCTAAGCTTCGCTGGCACATCACGTTCCGTTTGTGTGAACTTCATCGTACAAATCTCACGCCGACCATCACGCTCGGAAATGAAAGCCAGTTTGGCACCATCAGGTGACCAAAGGGGATCCTCTGCTTTCCCCAACTTGTCAGTCAGATTGATCTCTTCCCCGCTTCCCAAATCCTTCACCGAAAGATGACTATGACCATCAGCACTCGAACTAAACGCAATGCGCTTTCCATCAGCAGTGAATGACGGCAAGGAGAGATCGCCAAATAGTCCCAGACGAGTGCTGAATGGGGTTGTAAACCGCAATTTGGAAGAGTCCTTCCAAACATTCACTTCGTTTGTCCGCCGAGTGAAATGCCAGGTCAGATAGATGGCGACCAACACACAGGCCAGGATGACACCTGCCCATACAAACTGAGGCAATCGTGCCCACAATGATCTGACCGGTTTGGCCGGAAACGGAGTCAGATTCTTACCCTCCCCGGATTCGATAGTTCGTAAGTCCGCAAGCAATGTGCCGGCTGATTGGTAGCGTTGCTCAAGGTCTTTCGCAAGTGCTCTGGCGACAAGAACGTCTAATCCCACAGGCGCATTTGGGGCGCAAAGTCTCAGAGAATCCGGCTCTCTTTCCAGCAAGGCGGCGATCACATCGGCTTTGGTTGAGCCACGAAATGGAGCTGACCCGGAAATCATTTCATAGAACACCGCACCAAGACTGAAGACATCTGTACGTGCATCCACTTCGAGGCCGCGCGCTTGTTCCGGAGACATGTAACCGGGAGTGCCAATGACCATGCCTTCTTCCGTAAATCGGCTAAGCGCTGATGGTGCATTACTTTCAAGTGCCGGGTTTGTCCGCACCAACTTGGCGATTCCGAAGTCGAGAACTTTAACCGTCCCATCCGGGCGAAGCATGATATTTTCTGGCTTGATGTCCCGATGAACAATGCCTGCGTTATGTGCTGCTTCGAGCGCGGAGGCAATCTGGCTTGCTATGGAAATTGATTCGGTGTGTGGCAGCGAACCTTCGGTTAATCGGTCCCGGAGTGTTTGGCCCGCAACAAATTCGGCGGCAATGAAATGATGATCACCATCCGTGCCGGTTTCGTAGACTGTGATAATGTTCGGATGGTTGAGCGCCGAGGCGGCGCAAGCTTCAAGCTCAAAGCGCCGCAGGCGTCTTAAATCTTGCGTAAATCGAGCGGGCAACAGCTTGAGCGCAATCTGACGTTTTAACCGCGTGTCTACCGCCAGGTAAACATCGCCCATCGCCCCAGCACCCAATTGAGCAATTACTTCAAAATGGCCGACTCTTTGTCCGGCGGGAAGAATACTTTGCTCTGCCGCGATCCAGGACGCTTCAATCTCTGCGGCATCTCGATTTAAAAAGTCTCCCGCGCGTTCGCGCGCATCGAACATAGTCTCGACGTTGCGGCGAAGCTCATCGTCTCCAGCGCAGGCCTTGGCGAGAAATGCCGAGCGATGTTGAGGTTCTAAATCAAACGCTTCGTCAAACAGCCTGGCCACTTGTTGCCATTGTTCAGGTGTCATCGGTGCAGGGATAATGACTGGCAGCCGCAAATCAATAACCGGCCGCCAGATCGTAACTATTCTTTACTCAGTTCGTGAAAAAGCCAGACCCGCGCCAACTCCCACTCGCGAGCCACAGTACGCTCGGAGATGGAGAGGATTTCGGCAATCTCGGTTACAGCCAAGCCACCAAAGAATTTCAATTCGACAAGTTTGGCACGACGCTTATCAAACTTTTCCAGTTCATCGAGCGCCTTACTGAGCGCGAGGATGTCAGCATCAGGAGTGTTAATCATCCCTGCGGCAACCGCCAGGGAGACGCGGATCGCATCGCCGCCCCGCTTCTGGTAATTACGCCGCCGCGCGTGATCCACCAGAACGCGCCGCATCAAATTAGCCGCTACCCCGAAGAACTGAGTGCGGCTCTCAAATTGCACATTCTCCCAATCAAACAGGCGAAGGTACGCTTCGTTGACTAACGCGGTTGTCTGCAACGTGTGTCCAGAGCGTTCATGGCTCAAGTGCTTATGCGCGAGCCGGTGCAACTCCGCCTCGACGAGTGGAACCAGTTTTTCCAATGCCTCTTGGTCGCCTGAACCCCAGGCGCGGAGCAGTTGCGTGACTTCGTGCTTCGGTAGTGTGGACATGCTCTGCACGCTCCAACGTGATAATTGTCTTCGTTGTTTTGGTGCTGACGGAACGGAGTCAATTTAACACAGGCACGCCCGCGCGGCTATTCGCAAAGAGATCTATAAAAAAAATCTCGCTGAGATGGCAGTTTCCGCATGGAATTCGCGCTTATCTCTTTAGGAAGGAAAAATTCTTGAATCTGGAATTTGTTGTTGCGAGAACTCTCTGCCGTAAACGGCTGAAAGCGATAGCCGCTAACGGAAGCGTCTTCAGCAAAACAGATGTCCAACTAAAAGCGTCCTCGGTAATGCAGAAATTCAAAGAAAGCGTCTTCAGCAAAGCGGAGTCCAAAAAATAGTGATGAATGTCCCAATTCATCGCATCAGGGCATGAAAGTGGCAGCCACAACGTGAAGCATCCCTCTACTCAGCTTTAAATTTGGCGAGACGGGATTTATTCAGGCGTTAATTGAATTCCGTCTCGCCATATTGTTATTTCGCCACCAAATTAACCAGCCGCTTCGGCACAACGATCGTTTTTACAATTTGGCGGCCATCCAGTTTGGCTTGAACGCGGTCATTGGCCAGCGCGGCGGCTTTCAACTCCTCGTCCGAAGTTTCCGCCGGAACGACCAGACGCGCGATCAGTTTGCCGTTCAATTGGACTGGGATTTCCAGCTCTTCTTCCTTCGCCAGTTCGGCGTCGAATTCCGGCCAGGTGGAAGTCACGACGACTTCATTGTGTCCCAGACTGGCCCACAGTTCTTCGGCGATGTGCGGCGTGAAGGGAGAGAGCATCTTGGCCAAGGCTTCCATTGCTTCTTTCAGTGCGAATTTATCGGCGTCGTTGTTGTCACCCTTCAGTGAATTGTCGAAAGCATAGATTTCATTGGTCAGTTCCATCAGTGCGGCAACGGCGGTGTTGAAGTTCATACGCTCACCGATGTCGTTCGAGATGCGTTTGATCGTTTGGTGCGTTTTGCGGCGCAGGCTGCGAGCTTCCGCCGAAAAGGTGGATTGCTGATCACCGCCCAGTTTGGCCGCCGCCAGTTTGTCGTGCCATTTGTGGATGATACGCCAGACGCGGTTCAGGAAGCGCGACGCGCCTTCCGCGCCGGCTTCGCTCCATTCCAGGTCTTTTTCGGGCGGCGCGGCGAACAGCATAAACAGCCGGACCGTATCCGCGCCGTGAATCTTGATCATCTCGTCTGGATCCACGGTGTTCTTCTTGGATTTGGACATTTTCTCGATTCTGCCGACCGCTGCCGTGCGTCCACAGAATTTGCACTTGCCGTCAATGACTTCGTAGGGGTACAGCCAGTCGTGCTCTTCGCAGCGATAGGTTGCCAGGCAGACCATACCTTGCGTCAGCAGTTTTTTGACGGGTTCGCCGAAAGTGATCAGGCCCAGGTCGCGCATGATCTTTGTCCACAGCCGCGTGTAAATCAGGTGCAGCACCGCGTGTTCAATGCCGCCGATGTATTGATCCACCGGCGTCCAGTACGCGGCGACTTCCGGCGCAAAAGGCTGCTTGTCGTTTTTCGGATCGCAGTATCGGAAGTAGTACCAGGACGAATCCACGAAAGTGTCCATGGTGTCGGTGTCGCGCCGCGCCGCGCCGCCGCAGGTTGGGCAATCCACATTCACAAAGCTGGCATGTTCCGCCAGTGGCGCGCCCTGCGTGTTGAAGTTCAAATCCGCAGGCAGTTCGACCGGCAGTTGATCTTCGGGCACGGGGACAATGCCGCACTTCGAACAGTGGATGAACGGCAGCGGTGTTCCCCAGGCGCGCTGGCGCGAAACGCCCCAATCGCGAATCTTGAAGTTGGTCTTGGCCTCGCCGAAGCCATATTCTTCGGCATATTCGGTCATATCATTGATCGCATCGGGCACGGCCAGACCGCTGAAGCGTCCCGAATTGATGACGATGGCGCTGCTATCTTTGGCAGTGAAGGCGGCTTCTACCGGCGCGTCGTCGGCTTCGCCCATTTCCTGATTGGATTCGGCCAGCTTGATGACGCGCGGAATCGGCAGGCCGTATTTCTGGCAGAACTCGAAGTCGCGTTCATCGTGCGCAGGCACGGCCATAATCGCACCGGTTCCGTAACCAGTCAGCACAAAGTTCGCCGTCCAGATCGGCAGCCGCTCGCCGTTGAAGGGATTGACAGCGAACAGGCCAGTGCTTACCCCTTCTTTGACGGCGCCTTCGGCAATGCGATCTTCTTTGGAGATGGCTTTCTGCTTTTCGGCGAAGGCTTTCAACTCATCGCTCGCCTTGCCCGAAGCGATCAGTTCGCCCACCAGTTCGTGTTCAGGCGCGACGATCACGCAGCTTGCGCCGTAAATCGTGTCAATGCGTGTGGTGAAGATGCGAATCCGCTTCCCGTTGGTCGGCGCATGTTCATGCGCAACCTTGAAATCCACTTCCGCGCCCCGGCTGCGTCCAATCCAATTGCGCTGCATGGCGATGACGCGCTCCGGCCAGCCGCCTTCCAAATCGTTCAGGCTGTCCAGCAGTTCATCGGCATAATTCGTCACGCGAATGAACCACTGTTCCAGTTCGCGCAGTTCGACAGGCGTGTCTTCGTGCCGCCAGCAGAATCCGCCTTCGGCCTGTTCGTTGGCCAGACTGGTGTTGCACTTAATGCACCAATTGACGGTGGCGTTGCGGCGGTACAGCAGGCCCTGCTTCCACATCTGAATGAAAAACCATTGATTCCATCGGTAATACTCCGGCGTGCATGTCGCAATTTCGCGTCGCCAGTCATAGCTGAACCCCAGTTGCTTCAGTTGCGTGCGCATGGCGTCAATGTTTTCAAACGTCCATTTATCCGGACGGGCGTTGTTTTTGATGGCGGCGTTTTCCGCGGGCATACCGAAAGCGTCCCAGCCGATGGGGTGCAGCACGTTGAATCCGCTCATTCGTTTGTAGGTCGACAGCGCGTCGCCGATGGAATAGTTGCGGACGTGGCCCATGTGGATTCTGCCGGACGGATACGGCAGCATTTCCAGGCAATAAAATTTGGGCCTGGTCGGATCAACATCTGCTTCAAATGAGCCGGCAGCAGCCCAGCGCTTTTGCTGTTTCTCTTCAATCTCTTCAGGGAAATATTTCTCGTTCATTGCTCTCACAGTCCTTTTAGGTGTCAGTAGCCCGACCGTAAGGGAGGGCTTAAACAATGCGTGCCAGTTCTCCCTTACGGTCGGGCTACTGACACGGCGGAACTTTTATAGAGAAGAATTGCGGTCGGAAGGCGCAGCGCAACGTTAGCGGGCATTGCGCTGCAACGTAAGGGAGAGGGTGGTCAAAGACAAAAAGCCTTGCTTGACGAACCCGCGAATGAATGTGCTGACTGCGCTTGTCATTGCTCTATGATTCTCCGATTCAATTTCGGCGTTGAATTACAGGCGTGGATTCTACCGGAGCAGACTGGCAGGGTTCAAGCAGAATAAACATCGAGAGCGGCGATGCCTGACGCAATCGCCGCTCTTTGTGAAGTCGCAAAGGCTAGTTTTACTTGATGCTGAGTTTTACCGGGTTGGCAGTTTTGCCTGCGATTGTCACGTAAACGTCAACTTCACCGCGCCCGATCAGGCTGCGTGGGACGCGAACGTTGATTTGATCAAGCCCGGCCGAACCTGGTTGTATACCCGCATAGAGCACCTGCGTTCTGACATCGCCGATGTAGACCTGAACATTTTCGAGCCGTGATTGATTGCTCCAGCCGGTGCCAAATAGCGCTAGATAGACCTGCTCACTGTCAGGGCCGAGATCAATTGGTGTTGCGACAAAGCGGCTCGACGAACTGTCGAAGCTCGCAACCGGCTCATAGGAGACCGAAGCGCCGGCTTTGATGCGCTGCACGACTGCTGCTGGAACTCCTCGCCCATCAGCGTTGGCTGTGAACACTCCAGGCGAAACATCAACAACACCCAGGACACTGCGCGCGACAACGGCCCCCCTGTTTTTGACGGTTACTTCGGCCTGCCCGGAAAGAGCTGATATGGGCAGAATAAAGTTGACTTGCTGCGGCGAAACGGCCAGGACAACAGCAGGATATTCGAATCCGCTACTGTCTTTGACAGAGATTTGCGTCGAATTTGGCGTCGCCGAATCGCCCAGGTTCGTACCGAACGCGGCGACAATCGAACCTTTTGCCAAGGTGTCTACACGAAAGCTGGCAGCCGAAGTATTGACCAGAGATGAGGAACCTGCCGAACCAAAATCCACCCCGTAAAGTTCCGACCCGGTGAATACCTGGCCACTGGCCAATATCACTAGAGCACGTGGCGACTGTGTTGGCGCAGAAGTTGTGCGCCACGCCCGCGAGTTATTACTGAATATTTCCGCTGAATTAACATCGAAACTCAACACTTCGCCATTCGGTAGGCCGGTGGCGAAAAGAGTCCCGGTATTACGTCTCATCAAGTTGCTCCAGGTTCCAGTTGAGGGACTGAATAGCATGCTGTTCTGTGCCCCATCCGGAGTGGTTACCAGTCCTAATACCTGGCCGTTCGGCAATACCGCGGCTAAGCGTCCGGGAAAGGTATAACCATCCAAGCTGGGCACATTGGTTGTCGCCCATGATTCTGTTGCGAAGTCAAAAATCTGCGCGCGAGTGTTTTCGCCATTGCTGCCATTCAATAGTAGGATCCTGCTATCAGGCAGGACTAAAGTGGAAGGGTAAAGAGGATTGGCGATGTTCACCGTAGGCTTGGAAATTGATCTAGCAGTTCCTGTAGCTGGGTCAAAGACATCCGCAAAATTGAAAATGCCACTGAGCGCCAGAACTTTGCCATTTGGCAAAGGGAAGATCGTGGTTTGGAAGAAATTGTCCGTGCCCAGCACAGTCCATTTTTCCGTCACCGGGTCGAAAATTTCCGATGGACCCGCGGCTGTTGCAACATTCGTGGCAATCTTAAAGCCACCCATAACCAGTAGTCTTCCATCTGCCAGTAAAATTGCAGAGTGGCCAAAGCGCTCAATATTCAGCGGCGCAGTGTCACGCCATTCATTGGTAAGAGGGTCGTATATTTCGACATTGTTGATCCCTTGCCGTCTGGAGCTGTCGAAGCCGCCGACCGCGATTACCTTGCCGTTGTACAACCTGGTTAAGGTGTCATGATACAAACGCGACGTACTTGTGCGACTCCAGTTTGGCCCAGCAGGTTGTGATTGTGCTTTAACAGATGGCAGCTCGAATACAGCAACCGACAACGTCATAACGATTGAAACCAGGAAAAAGGCGGAAAATCGCCCCTGGTTGCGGGTAAACCTTTTCATTGAATACTCCTTTGTCAAAAGTTTGTTTTGGGCCGATTGCAAAAAGTCATTGACCAGCGGGGTAGATGCGAAGGAAGAGCAAACTGGTTGCTCTGGCGAAGCTAATCTTCCTATCTCATACCGGCAGAGTTTTCGTGGCTCTAGCGCACCTCATTTTTTCGGGGTCGGCAACGGCTGTTGAGGCACGTGGCCGCGCTTATAAATCATCAGTATCCGCCTGAACTCCATCACCACCGTGCCGTCCTGCTTGAAGCCGGTGGTTTTGATTTCCACCAATCCCATATTCGGGCGGGATTTCGATTCGCGTTTGCTCAGCACTTCGGTCTGGGCGTAGATCGTGTCGCCCTCAAAGACTGGTGCAGGCAGGCGAACTTCATCCCAGCCCAGATTGACGGCGTGCTGCGAAATATCCGCGACGGAAAGGCCCGTAACCAAGGCCAGTGTAAACGTGGAATTGACCAGCGCTTTGCCGAACTCCGTCTGCGCGGCGTAATGCGCGTCGAAGTGAATCGGGTTCGTGTTCGCCGTCAGCAGGGTGAACCAGGCGTTGTCCGTTTGCGTCACGGTGCGTCCCAGCGCGTGGCGGATGACAGCGCCAACTTCCAGGTCTTCGTAACAGCGTCCGGTGGTGCGTGTTGATTCGGTCATGGTTTTTTCTCAATGGGAGTTATGGGAGCGATGGGAGTAATAGGAGAGCGAGTATTTTGCTCGATTGGAATAGCGGGAATTTTGCCCGCCAACCGAGCTTTCTCCAAAACGACCCTCGCCATCCGCAGATTCGCCGCATCAATCATTTTACCGTCCAGGCTGATGGCGCCGCGTTTTTCGGCAATGGCCTGTTCGTAGGCTTGAACAATTCGTTCGGCGTGAGTTGCGTCTTCGCTCGTTGGAGCGAAAAAAGAGTTGGCCGCCGAAAGCTGATTCGGGTGAATGCATTGTTTGCCGTCAAATCCCATTGCCAAAGCGATGCGACAAGATCGCTCAAAGCCAACGGCATCTTTGAATCCGGCGTATGGCCCATCCAAACAGCGCAAGCCGTTCGCTCGCGCCGCCGCCACGATTGAGTGCATCGCGGCGTGCCAGCGGTGTCCCGGATAGACTTCGTCGTGGGCATCGAATTCGCCAATGCCCGCCGAAGGCATCTGCATCGAAGCCGAGTAATCGCCTGGCCCGAAGATCAACGCTTCCACTCGCACCGAGCTTTGAGCAATTTCGCGCAGATTTAAAAAGCCTGCCGCCGTTTCAATCTGTGCTTCGATACCGATGCGGCGCGTCAAACCGCAATTCATTTCGATTTGCGTTAGCAGCAAATCCACGAAGTGGACATCTTCCGGCGAATTAACTTTGGGCACCATCACCAGGTCAATGTGGTCTCCAGCAGCTTCGACCACTTCGATCAGGTCGCGGTAGGCAAAAGGTGTGTCGAGCCCGTTGATGCGAAACATGCGCAGCCGTTTGACGAAGTCCAGCTCGGAAAATGCGCGGATAACGTTTGTCCGGCTGGAGGTTTTTTCGTCCGGCGCGACGGAATCTTCCAGATCCAGGCAGACGGCATCGGCGGCGCTTTGGGAAGCCTTTTCGACCATCGGCCAGCGCGATGCCGGGACGAATAGCATGCTGCGTTCCAGCCGGATGGGGATTTCGTTGGTTGCATAACGGGGAATCAATTTATTTTCCTCGGAAAAGTAGGGCAACCTGCCGAGGTTGCCTCGCTTGCTTCAAAGCCGTCTTTCGAGAACGCCGGGCAACCTCGGCAGGTTGCCCTACTCTCACAACGCGATTTTCTTGTTTCAGGACGGCGTTAAAAAGACATTGTGAAAGACTCTTTCCATGAAACTTGCTCAAAACGACCGTGGCATGCCGAGCACATGTTCTCCCAAATAAGAAAGAATCAGATTCGTCGAAATGGGCGCAACTTGGTACAGCCGCGTTTCGCGGAATTTACGCTCCACGTCGTATTCGGCCGCGAAACCATATCCGCCGTGCGTTTGCAGACAGGCATTGGCCGCTTCCCAGGAAGCGTCGGCGGCCAGCAGTTTGGCCATGTTGGCCTCTGCCGCGCAGGATTTCCCCTCGTCGAAAAGCCGTGCCGCTTCGTAGCGCATCAAGTCCGCCGCGCGGATGTTGGCGTAGGCACGTGCGATAGGGAACTGAACGCCCTGGTTTTGGCCAATGGGCCGGTCAAAGACGATTCGCTCGTTGGCGTAATTTCTCGCTCGGTCAATAAACCAGTACCCGTCGCCGATGCATTCGGCGGCGATCAATATGCGCTCGGCGTTCATCCCGTCCAGAATGTAGCGGAATCCTTTGCCTTCTTCTCCAATCAGGTTTTCCGCTGGGATTTCAAAGTTCTCGAAAAAGACTTCATTGGTTTCGTGGTTGACCATGTTTCGGATTGGCCGCACGCTCAGGCCGCGTTTCTCAGCCTCGTGCAAATCCACCAGAAAAACCGACAGCCCTTCTGTTTTCTTTTTGATTTCCGGCAGCGGCGTGGTTCGCGCCAGCAACAGCATCAAGTCGGAATGTTGAATCCGCGAAATGAAAACCTTTTGTCCGTTGACAATGTAGCGGTCGCCTTTTCTTGCCGCGAAGGTTTTGGTCTTGGTCGTATCGGTGCCGGTGGTCGGCTCAGTGACGGCAAAGGATTGCAGCCGCAACTCTCCAGCGGCAATTTTCGGCAAGTAGAACTCTTTTTGCTCCGCCGAACCATGCCGCAACAGTGTGCCCATAATGTACATCTGTGCATGGCAAGCTCCGGAATTTGCGCCCGACCGGTTGATTTCTTCCAGGATAACCGAAGCTTCGGTGACGCCGAGTCCGCTGCCGCCATACAGTTCGGGAATCAGCGCGGCCAGGCAGCCCGCGGCTGTCAGCGCATTGACGAACTCTTCCGGATACGCCGATTGCACTTCGACCTTCTGCCAATATTGGCTGTCAAACTGGCGGCACAGATCGCGCACCGATTGGCGATAAAGTTTGTATTGTTGAGAGTGTGGATTGATGTCTGTCACGGCAAGGACGAGTCTGTCATAAAGCGCCGCCATCAACAATGAATTGCCGTCTTCAAGGTGTGGGCAAGTCCGGTTCGATGATGTAGAATCCGCGCTTCTTAAATTTGTGATTTTCACCATCAAGGAGATTTTGCGTGGCCACAGTTAGACCTTTTCGCGCGTTACGCCCATTGCCGGAACAGGCAGCAGCCGTAGCCGCAGTGCCCTACGATGTTGTCAATACCGAAGAGGCTCGACATCTTGCCTTTGACAATCACCTGAGCTTCCTGCGCGTTTCACGCCCTGAAATTGAATTGCCGGAAGGCACGGACATTTACTCTGATGCCGTTTATGCCAAAGCCGCGTCAAACTTCGACCGGCTGACCGCTGAAGCGCCGCTGCTGATTGAAGACGAGCCGAGCTTTTACATCTACGCGCTGCGGATGGGTGAGCGCACGCAAATCGGTCTTGTCGCCTGTTGTTCGGTGGATGAATACGACAACGACATCATTCGCAAACACGAGCGCACTCGCCCGGACAAGGAAAACGACCGCACGCGTCATATGCTGACTTTGCGCGCACAGACTGGCCCGGTCTTTATGACTTATCGCCCGAATCCGAAAGTCAGTGAACTGGTCAACGAATTGATCCGGTCACAACCGCTTTTCGATTTCGTCGCAGCGGACAACATCGCCCACACCGTTTGGCTGGTGCCCGTGGAAAGGAATCAGGCGATTGTTGAAGCCTTTGGTCAGGTGCCGCTATTTTATATCGCCGATGGTCATCACCGCGCCAAAAGTGCCAGCCGCGCCCGCGAGGAACTGAAAGCCGCAAATTCCAGTCATACCGGCGAAGAAGAATACAACTTTTTCCAATGCGTGCTTTTCCCCTCCGATCAGCTTCGCATTCTGGCTTACAACCGTGCTGTCAAGGACCTTAATGGCTATTCTCCCGCCGATTTGCTGAAAGAGATCGAGCGCGAATTCGAGGTTCGGGAAAACGTCAGCCCCCCACCGCAAAAGCACAACCGCTTTGCCATGTATCTGGGCGGACGCTGGTATGGCTTGAAGCTGAAAAGCGATGTAACCCGAAAGTTCAAGGTCACTGACCGGCTGGATGTCAGCGTGCTGCAGGATTCGCTGCTTGCGCCGATTCTGGGTGTACAGGACCCGCGCACAGACAAACGAATTGATTTTATCGGCGGCATTCGTGGCACGCTCGAATTGGAGCGATTGGTGGATGAAGGCAAGGCTGCCGTGGCCTTCTCGATGTATCCGACCTCGCTTGAGGAATTGATGGAGATTTCCGATGCCGGCGAAATCATGCCGCCGAAATCCACCTGGTTCGAGCCAAAGCTGCGAGACGGCTTGCTGAGCCATTTGATTTGATGACGCGCGAGTGAAAGGCAAAATCGCATTCAGTTTTGTTGTCGAAGAGCTTGACCCGCTCTCGCCCCTCATCAAACCGATGTTCGGCTGTCATTCGATTTACATCGGCGAAAAGATCGTGCTTTTTCTGCGCGACGTGAACAAAGAGCCGCTGGAGAATGGCGTTTGGGTGGCAACGACAAAGGAAGGATACGAAAGCCTGTCGAAAGAATTCCCTTCGATGATGCCGTTCAACAAACCCAAGCCGGGCAAATCGCCTTGGTTCCTGCTTTCTCCCAGCGCGCCGGATTTTGAAGAGGCGGCGCTCAAGGCTTGCGAGATGATCTTGCGCGGAGACACGCGAATCGGAAGAGTGACAAAACAGGCTAAACTGAAGCCGAAAACGAAAAAGTGAATGGCTATCGGCTAAACGCCAACCATTTTTATGTCGAAATTTCACATCGCCCAAATCAACATCGGACGATTACTTGCGCCGCTGGATGATCCAATGATTGCTGATTTCGTCGCCCGGTTGGATGAAATCAACGCACTGGCCGACCGCACTCCCGGCTTCGTCTGGCGATTGCAAAGCCCCGAAGGCAATGCGACCGACCTGCGGCCTTATGACGACGACCGCATCATCGTCAACATGTCGGTTTGGGAGTCTATCGAGCAGTTGAAAGAGTATGTTTACCGTGGCGCACACACCGAAGTGATGAAGCGCCGCCGCGAGTGGTTTGAAAAATTCGATGGTGCATATACGGCGCTCTGGTGGGTTGAGGTCGGCCACATCCCGACAGTCGAAGAAGCCAAACAGCGGCTCGACCATTTATACAAACACGGAGAGAGCGAATTTGCCTTCTCCTTCAAAAATGCCTTTCCACCTCCAACACTATGAAAGTTCTGATTGCGGACAAATTCGAGCAAAGCGGAATTGACGGGTTGAAAGCCATCGGCTGCGAAGTCATCAGCAATCCTGACTTGAAAGACGACGCGCTGGCCCAGGCTATCGGCGAGACTCAGGCTGATGTGCTCGTCGTTCGCTCGACCAAAGTGGGCGAAGCCGCGCTGAATGCCGGACGCTTGAGTTTGGTCGTTCGCGCTGGTGCGGGCTACAACACAATTGATGTCAAAGCGGCTTCGGCGCGCGGCATCTACGTTTCCAATTGTCCCGGCAAGAATTCGACGGCGGTGGCTGAACTGGCCTTCGGTCTGATTCTGGGGCTGGATCGCCGCATCGCGGATAACGTTGCCGAACTGCGCGCGGGCAAATGGAACAAGAAAGAGTTCAGTCAGGCCAAAGGCTTGTATGGACGCACGCTGGGCCTGATTGGAATCGGCCAAATTGGCCGCGAGATGATCAAGCGCGCGAACGCTTTCGGGATGCAGGTCGTTGGTTGGAGCCGCAGCTTGACGCCGGAAGCCGCTGCCGAACTTGGCATCGCCTACCGCCAAACAATTTATGAAGTCGCGTACGAAGCCGACGTGCTCAGCATTCACGTTGCACTCACCGCCGAAACGCGCGGTTTCATCAGCAAGGGTGTTTTTGAGGAAATGAAGCCCGGTTCGCTGTTCATCAACACCTCGCGCGCCGAAGTCGTTGACCACGCCGCGCTGGCTAATGCCGTCAAGACCAAAAACATCCGCGCTGGCTTGGACGTGTTTGCCGATGAACCTGCCGCCGCGACGGGCGAATTCAGCGACGAACTTGTCAGCCTGCCGAATGTTTACGGCACGCATCACATTGGCGCTTCGACCGATCAGGCGCAGGAAGCCATCGCCGCTGAAACTGTCCGCATCATCCGCGAATTTCGGGACACCGGGTCTGTGCCGAACGTTATCAACCTGTCCAGCCGGACCCCGGCAACACACTTGCTGGTCGTCCGCCACAAAGATCGTCCCGGTGTGCTCGCACACGTGCTGAATGAAATCAAAGCCGCCGCGATCAACGTCCAGCAAATGGAAAACGTCGTCTTTGCCGGCGCGGAGGCCGCCATCGCCAGAATTGAATTGGATGGGACTTTAGAACCGCAAACCGTGGATCGGATTCGTGGCGGCAACAGCGACATCATCGAACTCAATCTTCTCTCACTCACATAATTATCAATTTTAAGGAGATACCTCTAAATGTCCGAACGCATTTTTAACTTCAGCGCTGGCCCGGCAATCTTGCCGGAGCCGGTTTTAAAAAAGGCGCAAGCCGATTTATTTGCAATCCCCGGTGTAGGGATGTCCATTTTGGAAGTCAGCCATCGCTCGGCAACTTTCGAGCAGGTTATCAAGGAAGCCGAAGAAGACCTGCGCAAATTGCTGAGCGTTCCTGAAAACTACAAAGTGCTCTTTCTGCAAGGCGGCGCGAGTTTGCAGTTTTCGATGGTTCCGATGAACCTGCTGCCGAAGGGGCAAAGCGCTGATTACATCCTGACAGGGAGTTGGGGACAGGGCGCGATCAAGGAAGCCAAAAAGCTCGGCACCGTGCGCGAAGCCGCAACAACGGCCGACACCAATTTCAATCGCCTGCCGAAATCGGAAGAGATCAAACTCGATCCAAACGCCGCCTATCTTCATTTCACCTCGAACGAAACCATCTTCGGTGTTGAATTCAGCGAAGAGCCAGTGGCAGGCAACGTGCCGCTGGTGTGCGACATGTCGTCAGATTTCATTAGCCGACCGGTGGACGTGGCAAAGTACGGCTTGATTTACGCAGGCGCGCAAAAGAATGCTGGCCCAGCGGGTGCTACGATTGTGATTGTTCGTGACGACCTGCTGGAAAAAGTTCCCGACGGCTTGCCTGCAATGCTCGACTACAAGAATTTTGCCAAGAACGGTTCGATGTACAACACGCCGCCTTGCTTTGCAATTTACATTTGCGGCTTGGTTTTCAAATGGGCGCTCAACGAGGTTGGCGGTTTGGAGAAAGTTTACGCCTTGAACAAGGAAAAGGCCGAGATTCTTTATAAAGCGATTGATGCCTCGGACGGATACTACCGCGGCCACGCTGAAGCTGATTGCCGCAGCCTGATGAACGTCACCTTCCGCCTGCCCAGCGAAGAGCAGGAGAAGAAGTTCATCAAGGAAGCGACTGCGGCGGGCTTGGACGGGTTGAAAGGTCACCGTTCGGTCGGTGGGTTGCGCGCTTCGATCTATAACGCCTTTCCGAAGGCAGGCGTGGAGAAACTGGTCGAATTTATGGGCAAGTTTCAAAAGAACAACGGCTGAAGATGGCAACGCCAATTCTGACAATCCAAACACTTTGCCTGGAAGCAGGCGCATTCGCGGCTCTCGAATCAAATCACCGGGAGCCGCGTCTTTATGGCGTTACTGACGGCAAAGCTGTTGGGACTTATTTTGAGTTGAAGTTCAGACAGTACTTGCGTGAACGATATCTTTTCGATTTGGGCAATGCGGCCAAAGGCATAGACTTCCCAAACCTTGATGTGGATGTGAAAGTGACCAGTGTGAGGCAGCCACAATCTTCCTGCCCTTACAAATCCGCACGGCAAAAGATTTTCGGTTTGGGCTATTCGTTGTTGCTTTTTGTTTATGACAAAAAGGACGATGCCCAAAGCCAGACGGGCGTACTGAACATTCTTCACACTGTTTTTATCGAAAAAGAACGTACCGCCGATTATCAAACGACTACCGGTATTCGCCGCATTTTGGAAAACAATGGCAACAAGGACGACTTATTGGCCTTTCTCGCCGAGCGCATGCTGCCAGTGGACGACATCGAAGCGTCACAAATAGCCGATATGTTGCTCTCGCATCCGCCGGAAGTTGGCTATCTGACGATCTCGAATGCATTGCAGTGGAGATTGCAGTACAGTCGCGTAATTGAACAGGCCAGCCAGGTGACTGGACTTCATCGAATTCGGTAAATACAAGGATGCAAGCACCACAAAAGTCGAAGACCAAAACTGAATTCGGGGATTTCCAGACGCCGCCGGAACTGGCTCGGCAGTGTTGCGCGCTTTTGGCGGAGCGAGGCTTCTCACCTGTTTCCATTCTGGAACCGACTTGTGGGCGCGGAAACTTTCTGACAGCAGCTCTCACCGCATTTTCAGGTGTTGGCAAGGCAATTGGATTGGAAATCAATCCGGTTTACGCTGAAGAAGCACAGCAACAAATTCGAAGTTTAAAACAATCAAGCCAAGTCAGAATTCATCAGGCCGATTTTTTCCAGGCTGATTGGGCCGAAATTCTTCAACAGCTTGCCGACCCGCTGCTGATTATTGGGAATCCGCCCTGGGTGACCAATTCGCAACTCGGCGCGATTGAAAGCGAAAACCTTCCGCGCAAATCCAACTTTCAAAACCTGGCCGGGCTGGATGCGCTAACCGGTAAAAGCAATTTTGATATTTCTGAATGGATGCTTTTACGCGCGCTGGAATGGATGAATGGCCGCCGGGCGATTCTGGCCGTACTTTGCAAAACGGCGACTGCCAGAAAGGTTTTGCTTCATGCCTGGAAACAGGAGTTTCAAATCGCGCAGTCTGACCTTTACAGGATTGACGCCGCGAAGCATTTTGGAGCAGCCGTTGACGCCTGCTGGCTTGTTGTTGAGATGTCGCCGAATCATCAAAGCACAGAATGCACTGACTACAGTCAACTTCGGCGGGACGCGCCCGCACGAGCTTTTGGGCTGCGCGGCGATCGTTTGATTGCCAACCTCCAAGTTTACGACAAGTGTAAACATCTGATGGCAGAGCAACCTTTCGCGTGGCGTTCCGGTATCAAGCATGATTGTTCCAAAGTACTCGAGTTGGAGCGGACGGGCGAAATTTTTCGCAATGGGCTGAACGAGGAGGTTGATTCGGAACCTGATTATCTTTATCCGATGCTCAAGAGTTCAGATGTGGCGATGGAAGGGGAAATCGTTCCACGACGTTGGATGCTTGTTAGTCAGCAACGGATTGGCGAGGAGACTCGATCCATTCGCCATCGCGCGCCGAAGACCTGGCAATACTTGATTGATCACGCTGAAATGCTGGATGCGCGAGCCAGTTCGATCTACAAAGGCCGTCCCAGATTTTCTGTCTTTGGTGTTGGCGATTACTCATTCACGGACTGGAAAGTCGGAATTTCCGGCTTTTATAAGAAGCTTTCGTTTCGTGTCATTGGACCGTATCAAGGCAAACCAGTTGTCTTTGACGACACCTGCTGCTTTCTCGCCTGCCGCAACCAAACAGAGGCGCAAACAATCGCGAATCTGTTAAATTCCGAAAGAGCAAAACAGTTCTTTGCTGCTTTCATCTTTTGGGATGCTAAACGCCCCATTACGGTTGATGTGCTGAGACAGCTTGATCTGGTTGCAATGGCTGAAGAGCTTAATATGGATATCGAGATAATTGAATCTTTGCGGAGATTGCGCTCCGGTGAGGATGACACGAATCAATTGTCTCTTTTCAGCAACTGATGCAGATCTCACTTGGATGAAAGCGCTGTGGTTTGCCATATGAAAAGAAAATTGCAGTTGATGATTTTCGGGTTACTCTTGCTGCTTGTCAGCGGTTTTACCGAATGCTACAAACCTGCTGGTCAAGGCAATAATCTGCCAAAGCACATCAAGACGATTGCGATTCCGCCCTTCCAAAATCCGAGTTTGCGATTCAAGGTTGAACAACGATTCACTTCGGCGATGATAGATGAAGCGCTGCGGCGGGCGCGCTCGTTACACGTCACTTCCACTGTCGAAGACGCTGACGCCGTGATGCTGGGCACGATCAAAGCGTTCACGTTTCGCCCGGTGCTGCTTGATGACTTGGGGCGCGCGCGGTTGTTTGAAGTCGCTATCACGGTGGGAGTGACCGTCCGCGACCAGACCAAAAACAAAATCCTCTTCGACAATCAAAACTTCGTTTTTCGCGGCGAATATGAAATCGCTGGCGATCCAAAAACCTTTTTCAGTGAAGAAGGTCCAGCGGTGGATCGAATCGCGCGCGATTTTGCCAAGAGCGTGATGACGACGATTCTGGAAGGGTTTTGATGAAACGCCAAGCCTCTCAAGACGCGCTGAAATCCCAGTCTGACTTTCATCGCAAACTCCAAAACCGCCATATCGCACCGCTTTATCTGTTTGAAGGGGCGGAGCGGTTTTTGCGCGATCAGGGGTTGAAGAAACTGACTGAAGCCGTGGTGGACGCCGGGTTGCACGATTTCAACTACGCGGCGATTTCCGTTGCGCAGGGAAATCTTGACGAGGCGTTAGCGATGGCGCGGCAGTTTCCGATGATTTCGGAACGGCGGATGGTGGTGGTGATGGGCTTCGAAGCGATCAGCGATGATGATCAGCTTGAACTTCTGAAAAATTACTTGCGGCAGCCAGTGGAAACGACGGTACTGGTTTTCGTCAGTGATGGTCTGGATAACCGGCGCAATATCTCGACGATGCTGCGAAAGGCATGCGAGGTTGTTGGCTTCGAAGCACTGGATGAACGTGACGGCGCGCCGAACTGGGTGCGCGATTATGTCACGCGCGCCGGTTGTTCAATTGATGTTTCTTCGGCAGCTTATCTGGTTGGGATGGTTGGCGTGGACTTGATGCGGCTGGCTTCAGAGGCGGATAAGCTGATTGCCTACGTCGGTGACAAAGGAAGAATTACGCAGGACGAGATTGATGAACTTGTCCGTCATTCGCGAGAACATTCCAACTTTGAATTGACCGACGCGATTGTGGACGGCGACCGGCGAAAAGCCCTGAACCTGCTGCATCGAATCTTTGACAATGCTTCGGAAAATCCGCAATCGCTCAGCCTGATGATTCTGGGCGCGATTGCCAGCAATTATCGAAAAATGCTGGGCGCGAAAGAATTGATGAAGCAAAACGCGCCGAATTCCGAAGTCGCCAAACTTGTCGGAATGTCGCCTTATGTTGTGGGACGTTTCAATGAAAAAGTCCGGCGGATTGAAACCGTACGGATTTTGAAAGGCATTGAACGGATTTCGGCGACCGACGTGGCCTTGAAAACTTCGATGGCGACGCCGCGTCTGTTGCTGGAAGTGCTGATTTGTGAATTATGCCCGCTGCAAGCAGAGCGGGCAGAGCTGGCAGAGCGGGTGGACAGGCGGTTTGGGCGGTGACAATCTTTTCCCGCCCTGCTACACTCCGGCTCGCCAAAGTAGCCCCAACAAATTTCTACTTGGGAGTTCAAACAATGAAACCTGGAAAGATTTTCGGCATTGCCGCCATTTTGATCACATTAGCTGTTGCGGCTTTTGCGCAGGCTTCGACCGGTGCACCGAAAATTGTGATTGCGAAGACAGAACACAATTTCGGAGAGATCAAAAAGGGCGCGAATGCCACATATACATTTACTTTTAAAAACGAGGGCAAGTCCGATTTAGAAATTAAGCGGGTTGCTCCCACTTGAGGATGCACAGCCAGCGACTTTACAAAAGTCGTCCCTCCTGGTCAGGAGGGGAAAATAACGCTCTCAGTTCACACAGAAAGTTACACGGGGCCAGTTTCCAAGAACGCTGAGGTTTACACTAACGATCCGCAAAAAGAACAATTCACCTTGGTCTTGAGCATGATTGTGCTCAGCGACATGACACCCAAGGGGAAGATGGTCGGGCCGTTTATCGTCGGGCCGAATGATCAATGGAGCGCCCGTGTCCCGCGTGGCCTGAGCATCAATGGTCTGGTTGCAATTACAAACAACACCGAGCAGCCGATCAAAATCACCAAAATGATTCCGGGCGGCGAGGCCTTCAAAGTGGATTTTCAAACCCTGGAAGAAGGCAAGCGGTACTCAATCAATTTCGTCAGCTCGGCCGAACTTCCGCTCGGCACGCACAAACAAATCGTCAAGTTCCTGACCGACAGCAAGCAGACGCCGGAACTCACCGTTGAATTGGAAGCAATTGTTTTTCCGGCAGTGTCGCTCAACCCAACTCATCTGGTGTTTGAAAACATACCGGTTTCGGACGCGGAAGCGGACGTGACGTACATGAGCAAATTCGTCTGGCTTCGGTTGGGTCGTGGCAGTGGGCTGGAAGTGAAGTCCATGACCTCGGATTTGCCGTTTATTACAGTCAAAGTTGAATCGCAGGATCCGAACGGCCAATCCATTGTTCTGCGGGTCGGCTTTAAGGAGAAGCCGACAAAAGGAACTCATACCGGCAAATTGAAGATTGAGACGAATAACTCTGATGTCAAATTCGTAGAGTTGCCGATCACGGTCAATGCCAAATAAATTGGTCGCACTGAGAAATTGAGATTCGTGGATTCGGATTGCGGGGATTGAAAACTTCGCAATCCGAATTTTTTATGGGTGAATCAGGCGACTGAAGCCTTCAACCCAGCAACTTGCACCAGCATCGGTTGTTCGCTGGTTTTGCTGAACCGATCCACACAGACCAAACAGGGGTAATGCAACTTGTCTTTTTGTTCTGGATCAGCGGCCATTGCAAGACGTTCTTTGTGAACCGTGGTGACCAAATCCATCAGGTTCTTCAGCGCATTGGGTAAACTGATCTTCTTCAAATCGCCAACCACATCATCGCCGTCGCCTTGCGCATCGCGATAATTCGACAATTGGCAGCAGAGCGTCAGGCGGCCTTTGTAATCAATATTCAGATCATCCAATGTAAGCGGCGCGCAGCGCGGCAGGAAATAATCTGTATAAAAACCCACGGCCATTGAAATGTGATGACGGAATTCGTTCATTACGCGCGCCACATCGCGTTCGACTGCGCGCCATTCAGTCAGCGGCAGGATCAAATCTTCCCCCATATTGTGCTCGGTCGGATTTTGATGACCGAAGACGTGGCGTTTAACCTTCAGGTGCGCGCCAAGCAACGCGAATTGGTCAATTTCGTGGCGGTTGGCTCGGTTGATTGTCGTAATTAGTGATGGCTCGATCCCGACGGCCTGGCAGGTGGCGACAGCAGTGACGACTTCTTTATAGGATCCTTTGCCACGAATCGTGTCATGTGTGGCCTCTGTTGCGCCGTCCAGACTGAATGATATGCCGGAGAGCTTTGAGCGGCGCAGGGGAGTACTGATGGCTTTGAGCGTCTTCTGAAAGTTCCGCGCGTTGGTCAGAAAATGGTATGTGAAGCCGTGCCGCGCAATGATATCCAGACATTCGCCGAAGCGAGGATGCATCGGTGGTTCGCCGCCCGTGATGGCGACGTGGTTGTAGCCGAGCGGTTTGGCTTCGACCAGAATTTTTTCCAGCAGTTCGGGCGGCAGGAAGAGGTCTTTGTTGTTTTCAGCGCCCCCGCGGTAAATGCTGCGGAAACAATGTGTACAGTCCAAATTGCAAACGTTGTTCAGTTCGATTCCGATACGTGGCATAAAAGACGGATTTCCAAAATAGAATTCATTGAGGATCGGGGAAACTGCGCTGCGATGGTCTTGACGGGCAACCGCGATTGCAACGAGCGCGGATTCTACAACGCGAATGCGCCAAAAGCGAACACGAAGTTTAACGATTTGGACGTTTTGAAGCCAATCAAGTTATTGCGGCATTTCGCACCATTAGGCTATGATGGCGCGCCTTGTGGCGGAGAGACGCCCGATACTGCCGCCACCCTAGACTCGCGAAGACCGCGTTGCCGGTCGAGATTAAAATCCAGCAGGAAAGAGCAACCGCACTTTTTAGAGTGGCATCACAGACGCCGACGAGTTGCGCCGGAGTTCTTTAAGCATTTCGTTAACACCGCGCCGTCGTATTCCTTAATAACAGTCCGTGATGCTTGCTTTGGGGGCAAGCGAACTTACGTGACAGCGAATGGGATCAATAATGCCAAGTCGGATTTCGATTTGGCTCAGGCGTCAGCGCGTGGAGACATTAAGGCTTTCGAGACGCTTTACGAGCGCCATCATCGGCGCGTTTACAGTTTGTGCTTGCGCATGCTGGCCAACGCGACGGAGGCGGAAGATCTGACACAGGAAGTTTTTATTCAGCTCTTCCGAAAAATTGGCAGTTTTCGAGGCGAATCAGCCTTTACAACCTGGTTGCACCGGATGACGGTCAATCATGTTCTGATGCATTTCCGCAAACGCGGCGTGAAGCACGAAAAGACGACTGAGGAAGGCGAGATTGGTGATTTGCAGGACATTCTCCAATCAGTCACCGAACGCCCACATCACGTGGATCGTCTCGCACTTGATAAAGCGATTTCAGAATTGCCGCGCGGATACCGCACGGTGTTCGTGCTGCACGATGTCGAAGGTTTTGAGCACGAAGAGATCGCCAAGATGTTGGGAGTCAGTGTTGGCACCTCGAAATCGCAACTGCATAAAGCCAGAATGCGATTACGAGAATTTTTGAATAAGAAGGCGTAATTCGTTTGTAGGCACTAGGTGGTAGTCAGACGGCAGTAGTTAGTCCTCACCCCCGCTTTTTATTAGCCCTGACTATCGTAGAGAAAGGGAAAGTAGCAACTTAAGAGGATAGTTGTATGGAATGCCGAGCCGTAATTGAATCGTTGTCCGATTATCTGGATGGCCAAGGCCTGTGGATGTCGGGGAGCGAGAAAAGCTCAATCGAGGAACATCTGGTTGTTTGCCCCAAGTGCCAGAACCTGAAACTGGAGTTGACCGAAATCAAAATTGCCGCGCGTGAGTTGCCGTTGCACACGCCGCCGCGGGCGATGTGGTTGAACATCGCCAATGTGCTTGAAGCTGAACTGCCTGCTTCAGAGCGAAAGACACGCGAAGAATTCCCAAATGAAACCTGGTGGGAGCGGCTGAAGGTGCGCAAGCTCACGTTTGGATTCCCGCAAATGGTCGGCGCAGGCGCATTAGCTGTCGCTTTGATCACCACGGGAATTTATAGCCTGTCGAGCCGTAAGCCAAATCCTACAGAGTTCAGTTTGACGGGTGCGCAAACAGCCTTACTGCCGGACGAAAATGAAATCAAGGCAGAACTGAATCGCCGTTTAACTGAGATTAATTCGCGTAAGGCAAGCTGGGAGCCGCAAGTCCGCACTGCGTTCGAGACACAATTGGCGAAAATCGAGAATTCCCTCGATCACTGCCGCAAACAGCTTCTGGGCAATCCGAATGACGGCGCTCAGCAGCAGGTTCTGCGTGGGCTGTATAACGAAAAGCGCCGATTGCTGGAAGAGAGTGAGCGGCTGAAATAATCTTTGGCCAGAGTTGGGAGTTTGGGAGGTTGGCGGTAAACTGAGTTGGAGCGAAATAATCTATCCAAGCAACTCAGGAAGGACGCGCCAGGCTGAATCAAGCATTCAGCGGAAGACCAATGATCCCTACTCCCAGCTTTGGTAAAAATGAACAACGCGAACAAGCTCGCAACCCGATAATCGAATCGCGTCAACTGACCCCACCAGGATTCATCTCCAGATTCGACAATTTCTCCGCAATTGAGGCTGAAACGATCGGCGTCCGAACCTTCAATCGGTCGTTAACGCTTTTTCTCCTGCTGTTTGCGCTATCCGTCCCGCACTCTATTGCAGCTTCCCAGATTAGTCTGGGATTGGGTTTGATTGCCTGGATTGTCCGCGATTTTGCGGCGCGCCGCGTTCACTTTGCGCGGACGGCGATGGATTTACCGCAGCTTTGTTTTGCCGGGCTGACCATCCTTTCTTCAGTCCTGTCCATTGAGCCGGAAATCAGTTTGCCCAAATTAAAGGGATTGATCCTATTCGGCACAGTCTATCTATTGGCGACGAACTTGAATGCGAGTGGCGCGCAGGTCCTGGCTGGATTGCTCATCGCTTCCAGCCTGCTTGGGGTCGGTTTTAGCCTGATCGAAAAGTTGCATGGGCGCGGGATGGTCATTGCAGCGATTGAAGCAGATAGCCCGCTGGCTCAAAGCAAATTACAGCCTGGCGACGTGATCTGGATGATTGCCCGGCAGCGAGTCTTTTCGCCGGAGGACGCGGCTGCCGTAATTCGACGCCATCGGGTGGGCGAAAAACTGGATGTTGAAGCGCTGCACTCAGGTGATCCAGTTCCCGTGACGCTGATCGTGACCGATGAACTGAAAGCCAACCCGAATCCGCTGGGGGTTTCGGCGAACGGGCGTAGCCGCCAATTCCGCGTTTCAGGCTTTTCGCGACAATTTCTGACTTACGCTGAGCAGATGCAGATTCTGGCGCTACTCACATTTGGTGGAGTGCTGGTTGGGATTCGGCGGTGGCGAAACCGTGGCGCGCAAAGATGGTTGCTGTTTAGTGGGCTGGTGTTTGCCTTGTTTGCCGTTGCTTTGGTGATGACGGCGTCACGCGCAGTGATTGCTGCATTCATCTGCGGGCTGTTGATCGTTTCGATCAGCGCTGGCCGTCGCGCGGTGTTGATTGCCTTGATTGCCGCACTGTCACTGGGGGCGCTAGGAGTTTATGTCGTCGGTTCAGTTCGCCAGCAGATCACCACAACCTTCAGCGACGACAGCGCTACGCGAAGGATCAGTTATATGCAGGCCGGGCTGAAAGTAATCCCGCAGCATCCGCTGCTTGGAGTCGGGATGGATTCTCACAAACGGCACTGGCAGGAATGGGGATTTCCCGGTGATTACATTACCCATACCCATTCAACGCCGATTCAAATTGCCATGGATCGCGGGTTGCCGGCGCTGGGCTGTTATCTCTGGCTGGTTACGATGATGCTCGTTGCCGCCTGGCGAGGCTACAAGCAGTCAAGACAGGGAAATGATGTTTTCAATGAAAGTCTGACGCTCGGCGTGTTTGGCGCGGTGTTGGGCTTTTCGCTGAGTTCGCTGACCAACTACAACTTTGGCGATTCGGAAGCTTTAACGATGCTCTTATTCGTTATTGGACTACTTTTCGCGTTGGTAAATAAGAATCAGTTTGATTCCGGCCGTGAAGCGTTGCCCCAATGACCAGATGCGTCCGTCCCACTGACCACCACTCCTTTTTCATTCCAACCCAGATGCGCGCGTACATCCGGTGTGCAGTACCGTAGCGTCAAACCACATCGTCTTCGATTCGATTCATTGGCTTCTGACCCATGCAACAGCAGATCGGTGTGTAGAGAAGCTTCCCCGGCTTTCAGGACACTGTTGAAAGGTGCGCCAAACCGTTCGACTTCAGCGACAGTTTGATTCAACACGTTGCTTTCATCGGTTTCGCTCAGATGCCAGGTCAGGTGGCCATACAGGTGCGAGCCGGGCAGGAAGCGGACGCAGGCATTATCCGTATCCGCGTCATCAATCGCCAGCCAGAGGGTGATGGCTTTTGACGGTGTCAGCGGCCAGTAGCTTGCGTCCTGGTGCCAACTGACGCGCTTGCCATCGCCGGGCATTTTGCAGAAGTAATGTGATCCCCAGCCGATGACATTTTCGCCGAGCAGGTCTTTGACGATGGCGACGATGCGGGGATGCGTCAACAAATCGTAAACCGCACCGTATTTCAGATGCGCTGTGCTGATCGAATAACTGTCGCCGCCTGCGGCCATCACACGATTGAGCAGGTCATCAAAATAGCATCGGTGGCTAACCATTTCAGCTTCGTCAAAAATTCTGACCGGGCTGACAACGCCATTTCGATTGAATGCCTCAATTTGTTGCCACGACAAAACTTTCGGAGCTTCGACGCCGCAGGGATGAAACTTGAGATCGCGCGGAATCTGATCGATCTCCTGGTAAGCGGGGATGGTTTGAAACTGCATGAAGCTGGATTATTCCCCTTTCTTAACTGAATCGTGCGGACTGGCTTTGTAGTGTTCGCGCAGCAAATCGGCTCCGAAATCTCCGTTAAAGTCACGCCAGACGGAGTGAATGTGATTGCCGTTGTTTTGCGTGTTGTCGTATTCAATCAAAAAAGTCGGTCCCTGCAACCTGTAATAATGGAGCTCACCGCGATTTACCCCACCGGCCCAGGCGAAATAAATTTTATCCAGCCCGGCGGCTTTCAACTTCGCGCGACGTTCTGTTGCCACTTCGTCCAGCATCCTGCCCAGATAAACTTCCAGCAACTGATTGAACATTTCTTTCTGTTGTTTGGTGAGTTGCGCATACGCAATTCCTTCAGGCTTCAGCGGATCAACATTCAGCTTATTGAGAGTCAAAATGTCTCCGGGAGCTTTGGCGTCAAAAATGGCAGTGGCTTTTTGTTTGTCATCCAAAGCTTGAACCAACGCGCGGCCTTTGTCTTCCTCGTCCGCCAAAACACGCAACCCTTTGCGCTCGCCTTGCCGGACTTCCGCTGGATTCGTGCCCATAAAGGCCGGAGAATTTGAAATTAATTCGCCTTTGACGACAGTAAAATTGAGTGAAATGTGGTGACCCTCAAAACTCCATGCCCAACGATCTTTCGCGCCCGGCGTGCCGTAGATCGAAAGGTAATAAAGCTCATTGTCGCGCGGCCACGTCCGATTCGGTCCTTCCAACTCTTTCAAAATCGGCTCCAGGCTGATGATGCCGGTCGCTCGCTGATAGCCAGCGGCGCTCAATCCTGCCTTCAGAAAGTCCATCGCCAGTTTTCGCTGCTGCTCATTCATTTCTTTCAGCGGAAGACCTTTGCGGGTATTGCGCGGAACGAAATACCACTCCTGGCGCTCTGTGCCGTCGAATGTGTAGTTGGCTTTAGCTTTCTGCTCGGCGTTGAGCGAGGCGAGAAATTTGCCCGCGCCATCGGCCATTACGGCGGCGGAACGCATCTTCGCTATGGAATGGACAAGAGAATAACCAGCGATTAGCAGCACGGCAGCACTGGACAGAATGAATGCAGCAATTTTCAGTGGCTTCAGCGGTTTCATTGATGGGCCTCCGGAAAGTTCGTCAAAATTTTCGATGAATTGCTTTGAGCAAGAACCTGCTCGCGGACGAAATGTAGTCTGATTGGTCTAACCAGTCAATCAGATAAGGGCAGACATGGGCAAACCTGGCGAAACGCGGGCAATCGAATACTTTTCATTTACTTTGCGCGGGCCGTTTCAGAAGCGGGTGATTGCTAATTGATCCGTCGCCCAATTCTTCAGCGATCAGCCAGCATAGTTCGCGCACGGCGTTCGGCAGGTAATCCGATTTGAGCGTAATCAGGCCGAGTTGGCGGTGCAGAGGATGTTTTTCCACACGCATCAGGGTGACTTTACGATCCGCTGCTTCTTCGCCGACTGCATGAACTGGAAGAATGGACGCACCCAGCCCTGCTCCGACCAGACTTTTGATGGCTTCGATGTTTTCCATCACCATTGCTACGCGCGGTTTGACGCCAAGTTCGGCGAAGAAATCGTCCACCCGCTTTCGCATGACGGTCTTCTGTTCATAAAGGATGAACCGCAACTGACCCAAATCGGCAATGCTCAGGCTTCGTTTTTGCGCCAGCGGGTGGCGGCTGGGGATCGCGATTTTCAGCTCTTCCTCGCACAAGGGAGCCATTTGCAGATCAGGTTCTTCCACCGGCAGCATCACCAGTCCCAAATCAACCCGCTGTGCCTGGACATCACGCAAAATGTGATCGCTGATGTCAGAGACCACGATCAATTCGATATTCGGAAATCTCGCTTGGTAGGTTTCCAGCACCGGAGGCAACTGATAAATTAGCGTCGTTGCGCCGGTTCCGAATCGCACCTTTCCTCGCTGCAACCCGGCCAGTTCACGGATGGACATCTTAGCGTTTTTCACATCCTGAAAAATCTTTTCGCTGTGTTCGCGTAAAAGCTGGCCAGCTTCAGTCAGTACCACCCGCTTGCCGACGCGCATGAAAAGCTGGCAGCCCAACTCCTCTTCTAGCTGTTTGATGTGCTGGCTGATGGTGGATTGCGACAGGTGCAATTCGCGGCTGGCGTGTGTGAAGCCGCCCGCATTCACGGCGGACTGAAAAACCTTGAGCTGGTGTAAGTCCATGGGGGCTCCTTTGGGTCTGTGTTATTGATCGGAATTACCGATGGAAACGTTCGGAACTATGAATTTTACGGGTAGATAGAATGCTTGTATAGTCAACGAAACTTCCGATCAACCAGCGAGTCGAAACAGGGCCATATGCTGGAAGTTTTACCCTCTCAAACCTGCCCGTTTTCTGAAGGTAACAGGCAAGTTCATCAAACGACATCGCTGACATGCTATTGCTTTGCTGGGATCAAAAACCTTTGAGCAGTTCGCATCTTCCTTGAAGCGGGAACAACCTGTGTTTTTCAGGCGGAGATTTCATCGCAAGGAGGCAAGGGTAAACCTTTGCAGCTTCCTGAGATGACTCTCACCGGGCTCGCATTCAGGAGACCCATGACTTCACCAACTCGGAGGAACCCCATGATTACTTGGCAATTTCATTGGAAGCGTTGCGTGTTTTGTTTACTGATTGTGCTGCTGTCAACCTCTTTGGTTGCTCGCGCGCAGGATTATCGCGGGAAAGTGCAAGGCGTTGTCACGGACGCAAACGGCGCGGCTCTGGCCAGCGCCAAAGTGGTTTTACGCAACAACGGCACCGGCGTTGAAGCGCAGCGCCAGACCAATTCCGACGGCCGCTACATCTTCGACTTCGTTGAATCGGGCACTTACTCGGTACTGGTCGAGGTAACAGGGTTCAAGAAGTTTGAGCAGCGAGGTTTTACCGTACAGAACCGGGGGGACGTGACCGTGGATGCGCATTTGGAAATCGGCGGCGTCAGCGAAGTCATCACCGTGCAGGATTCACCCGTCTCCGTGCAGTTCAATTCGTCCAGCGACACGACAACCATTGGCAATGAACTCATCACGCAGATTCCGTTGCGCGGGCGCAATCCGTACAACGTCATAGCGCTTGATCCGACTATCAACGGCGGCGAAAACGCCAATGGCGAAAATCGTCCGTATCACCACGCCTTCGCCAATGAATTTGACGCGGGCGGCGGCACAACACGCGCCAATGACATTCAGCTCGACGGCGTGCCGTTGACCTCCAGCTACAAAACTTCCTACACGCCTTCGATTGAAGCCGTTCAGGAAGTGTCGTTTCAAAAGAACGCGGTGGATGCCGAATATGGTTACAGCGCCGGCGGCATCGTGACGCTGAATATGAAATCGGGCACGAACGCGTATCACGGCTCGGGCTATTACTACAATCGCAATCCGCGCTTTAACGCTTTTGGCGACCCGACGATTCCGCGCACGGCCGGCGCGGACGAAACCATTTTTCGCGGCACTGATCTGAAAATGTACGGCGGCACGGTAGGGGGCCCGATTATCAAGAACAAATTGTTTTTCTTTTCGTCGTGGGAGCAGTGGTTCGACCATCGCCCGATTACGGTGAAAATCACTGTGCCAACGGAATTGGAACGGCGTGGCGACTTCAGCCAATCCAGACTCGGCAGCTATGCAACTTGTGCGACGGGAACAACTTGCGCGCGTCCGGTTTATGATCCCTTCAGCGCGACAGGCACCAGCGGCGTCCGCACGATTTTTGCTAACAACCTCATACCGGCGAATCGTTTTGATCCGACGGCAGTGAAGCTGCTGGCCGAAATCCCGCTGCCCAATCTGCCGGGCAATGATCTGAACTGGCAGGGCACCAAGACGGAAAATGTGGACTATTGGAATATGTCGAACCGCGTTGATTGGAACATCAACGAAAAGTGGAAATCGTTTGTGCGGTACGGCTATTTCAGAACTGCTTTGCAGGAAGTCCCCCAAGGCAACACCGCGGGCAAGCTATTTCCGGCAGCGGGCAGCAATCGGCATGGATTGAGCATTGCGGCAGACACGGTCTATACGATCTCGTCGTCAAAAGTGCTGAATGTCCGCGCCAATTACCACAAGCTGATTGACGAATTCGCCACCAGCGATGAATACGTTCTCGGCAAGTCAGGCATCGAGGCATTGTGGCCGAATAACCCGTGGTATGCGTCGTTATTAACGCGTGATTTGATTTATTACCCGGCGGTGGATGTGCCAACCGGTACAGTCACCAATCGGCTGGGGCGTTCAGGGCGCGAGTTCTGGCAACGTCCACAAGGCTGGGGCGGCTCAGCGCGGATGAACTGGTACCTGGGCAACCACTCGCTCAAATTCGGCGGTGAATTGCGAATAGACAAAGGCAAGGGCGCGCGATTTGAGCCAATCAATTTGAACTTCCGCGCGCAACTTTCCGCCAGCCAAAACACCAATGCAAATATCAATACCTCGGGCAACGAATGGGCTACGTTCCTGGTAGGCGCGCTTGACAACAACACCACAGGCCGCCGCGTCCCCGTGCAGGAAGTCGTGACCAAAGGGTATTCAGCATATTTCCAGGATGATTTTAAAGTGAATGGCCGGTTAACGCTCAATCTGGGATTGCGTTGGGAATACGAACCCGGCCCGGTGGACAGGCAAAACCGGCTGTCGCAGCGGATTGATCTGACCAACCCAATTCCGGAATTTCAAGCGACGCCGCCGAACATGCCGGCAGCGGTTTTGACGCTGCTGGCCACCAAAAACTACAAGCCGATTTATAACGGCGCGTGGGTTTTCACTGACGAAAACAATCGCAACGCCTGGTCGCGGCAGGCGGCGAACTTCATGCCGCGCATCGGCGGGGCATTCAAACTCGACAGCAAATCAGTGTTTCGCTTCGGGTATGCCCGCTATCTGTCGCCGTCATCCAAGATTCGCGATCCGCTGGGAGATTTTGTCAATCAATACACTGGCTATTCGACCATCTCAACGGTGCTGTCACCGCTTAATGGTGTACCGCTCTCTCGCGTTTCCGATCCGTTCCCGACGACGGGATCGGCTGCCAATCCGTTGCAACAGCCGACTGAAAAAACACTGGGGCGCTATACCAATCTTGGCAACCCGGTCAGCCTGGATCAATACGAATTGAAGCCGCAAAACAATGACCGCTTCTCGTTGTCCTATCAACGCGAGATCTGGGGCCGCACCATCGTCAGTTTCGATTACTTCTTCAACAACGGATTCAATCTGCCGATAGACGTTGATCTGAATCAGGCTGATCCGAACTTCCTGTATGAACAACCGCGTTCGGTGACCAATGCGCAGGTGGCGAATCCGTTCCGCAACTATCTGACACCCAGCGTTTTTCCCGGCGCATTGCGAAACGGCGCCGCGAACGTCACCGTGGCTTCGCTGCTGCGACCCTATCCGCAGTACGGCGCGATCACGCAAACCAACACGGCGCTGCGCGATTTGCACGTGCAGTCGTATAAGGTGCAGGCGCAACGTCCGTTTTTCAAAGGCCTGAGCTTGCTGGTGAATTACGCGTATCAGCGCGAAGCCCAAACGGAGTTCTTCGATGACCGCGCAATGTATGCGCGTGACCTGACTTGGCGCGATTTACCGATTGCGCGGCATCGGTTCAATCACGCCGTGACTTGGGAAATTCCCGTCGGCAAGGGCCGCTGGTTGCTCAAGGACGCTCCGACGGCAGTGGACCTTGCTGTTGGCGGCTGGCAATTGACGACGACCAACCGTTGGTATTCGGGCCGTCAATTGATCTTTTCGCAAAACCTGATCGTCAGCGGCAGCCCGAAAGTGGACAATCCGACCTTTGACCGCTGGTTCGATAAATCCGTGTTTGCGGCGTTGCCAGCAGGCACCACAAACGACCCGGCGAGCGTGCGGCGAACCAATCCCTGGACGTATGACGGATTGGTTGGCCCTGGCACCAGTCAGGTGGACGTGACAATGAGCAAAGCCTTCCGCTTCCGCGAGCGGTATAAATTCGAGTTCCGTGTTGAAGCCTACAATGCATTCAACCAGATCAATTGGGATAATCCGGTAGTGGATTTCAATAATGCGAACTTTGGCAAGGTCATCAGCAAACGTCCAGGTTACATCGGGCGCGAAATTCAGTACGGCTTCAAGCTGTCATTCTAAACGGCTAAGTGGAGGCAATGATGAAGAGTGCTTTTTCAACACAAAGGTTCAAAGGTTCAAAGGTTCAAAGTGAAACAGGAAGGAAAAATAGATTCGTTTTATTCTTTGTGCCTTTGTCTCTTTGTTCCTTTGTATTGAAAAGCCTGCTCTGTACTTGCTTACTGGCGGCTTGTGGCCTGGCTGCTGATGCCACCGTCGCGCCCAATGGCGATGGCCAGTTCAAATCCATTCAGGACGCGATTATGGCCGCGCCAGCAGGGCTGCCCAGCCAGAGTCGGCCGTGGGTGATTGCCGTCAAACCGGGTGTCTACAAAGAATTGATTTACGTCCAGCAGGAACGCCGCTGGATCAAACTGGTTGGCGAAGACCCGAAGACGACGATCATCACATACAACTTGAACGCCAATCTGACGGGCCTTGATGGAAAACCGATTGGCACCTTTCGCACGCCGACTGTTCAGATAGACGGTGACGGGTTCAGCGCCGAAAACATCACTTTTGAAAATTCTGCCGGTCCTGTTGGACAGGCGCTGGCTTTACGCGTTGATGGCGACCGCATCAGCTTTCGCAACTGCCGTTTTCTGGGCTGGCAAGACACAATTTTGCTGAACCGAGGGCGGCAGTATTTCGAGGACTGTTACATCACGGGCCATGTGGATTTCATCTTCGGCGGAGCGACGGCGTTTTTTGAAACGTGCCACATCCACGTACTGAAAGACGGTTACATCACTGCCGCGTCAACGCGCGAAGATCATCCGTACGGATTCGTTTTCGCCAACGGCAAAATCACGGGCGAGCCAGGCGTGAAAACCTATCTGGGCCGCCCGTGGCGCGGATTTGCGCACACCGTTTTTCTCAACACGGAAATGTCGGAAGTCGTTCGGCCGAATGGATGGCACAATTGGACGGGGCCGGAGCGCGAGAAAACGGCGCGCTATGCCGAGTTCAACAGTAAGGGATCTGGCGCGAATGATGCCGCTCGTGTTGCCTGGGCACGCAAACTGACGGCCGCCGATGCTCAGAACTTCACGCTGGAAAAAGTGCTTGGCGACTGGAATCCAAAAGCCGCGCCGAAAGCCGAAATCGCGCCCGTCAGGCGCAACCCTTACGATCACGCCTTGCTCAATGGCCGCGTCAAAACCGACATCGAATACGGGCAGGTAGGCGGCGAGAGCTTAACGTTGGACACTTTTACGCCCGAAGGCAAGGGGCCATTTCCCGCAGTGATCTTCGTCCACGGCGGCGGCTGGTCCGCCGGGGATAAGCGTGGCGGCAACGATCCGCTGTTTGCGCCGGTTGCGCAAAAGGGAATCGCCTGGTTCACGATCAACTATCGCTTGGCGCCAAAACATCATTACCCCGCGCCGGTCGAAGACATTCACACCGCCATTCGCTGGGTGAAAGCGCATGCCGCCGAATTCAACATTGATCCCGATCGAATCGCGTTAGTTGGCGAATCCGCTGGCGGCCAGCTTGTCGCGCAGGCCGCAGTACTGGCCAAAGACGACGCCAAAGTCGCCGCCGTCGTGCCGTTTTATGCTCCCGTAGATTTCATCGCCGATATGGAACGGCGCGGCGGCCTGAGTACCTCGATGCGAGGATTGTTTGGCCGGACGGAGGCGAAGGCTGATGAAGTGACGTTGCAGTTACTGCGCCAGGCTTCGCCGATTAACCATATTCGCGCCGGGTTGCCACCATTTTTGCTGGTTCACGGCACGGGCGATATGAGCGTGCTGTACAACTGGTCACCACAGTTTCAATCAAAGCTGAAAGCCGCTGGCGTCGAATGCGAGTTGATCACGATTCCCGATGGCCGACACGGCATGGCCACCTGGGAAAGTTTCGCGCCCGAATACAAAGAACAAGTTGCCGCGTGGCTGGCGCGGAAACTCGGCGGACAAACAGGCAAGGGAACTGATGCGCAGGTGACGCAACTTTTTCTGATCGGCGATTCAACCATGGCCGACAAGCCGTTGTTTGATAACCCTGAACGCGGTTGGGGTCAGTTGCTCCAGATGTTTTTTGGCAACGGCCTGACAATCCGAAACCACGCAATGAATGGCCGCAGCACGAAAAGCTTTATTGACGAAGGTCGTTGGGATGCCGTGCTCAAGCAACTGCGCGCGGGCGACTGGGTTTTTATTCAGTTTGGCCACAACGACGAGAAGAAAGAAGACCCAACACGCTACGCCGCTCCGCACGAGGGTTACCGCAAGAATCTGACACGTTTTGTGGAAGAGACGCGGGCGAAAGGAGCGCATCCCCTGCTGCTGACGCCGGTGATGCGCCGCCGCTTTGATAAAGAGGGAAAGTTTTTCGACACGCACGGCGAATATCCCGATGTTGTGCGCGCGCTGGCAAAAGAGTTGGATGTGCCGCTGATTGATTTGCACAAATCCACGCAGGCGTTGGTTGAGCAGCATGGCGCGGAAGGCTCAAAGAAATTGTTTTTGTGGATTGGGCCAACCGAATATAAGTCTCTGCCCAATGGCAGGCAGGACGACACGCATTTTTCAGAATTCGGCGCACGCGAAGTTGCTGCGCTGGCGGTCGCGGGCATTCGCGAACAAAAGCTGGAATTGGTCCGGTTCCTAAAATCAATGGAAACAAACGGTGGAAAAAATGAATAAGCTGAATCTAGCGTCACGAAGTTTCTGGTTGATATTTGTTTTCTGTTTTGCGTTGTCAGGATTTGAAGGCAGCGCTCAGAAAACTCAGCCCGCGGACACGGGATGGGCGCAAGTTCCAGCCATCCTGAGCCGCATCAAAGTGCCAACGTTTCCGAATCGCGATTTCGAGATCACAAGGTATGGAGCGGTTGGGGATGCCAAGACCGACAACACAGTAGCCATCCGCAAAGCCATCGAAATTTGCAACAAAGCGGGTGGCGGGCGTGTGGTAGTGACAGGTGGTGTTTTCCTGACCGGCGCGATTCATCTGAAAAGTAACGTCAATCTACACATTGCCGAAGGTGCGACGCTCAAGTTCATTCCTGACCCTGCCAAATATCTGCCGGTCGTTCTGACGCGGTTTGAAGGTACGGAGTGCATGAACTTTTCGCCTCCGATTTATGCCTACGAGCAGCAGAATCTGGCCATCACGGGGAAAGGCACGCTCGACGGTTCAGCGTCAGCAGAGAATTGGTGGGCCTGGAAACGGACAGGCAATGAAGATGTACGCCGACTGTCGGAATTCAACGATAAAGGCACGCCGGTCGCCGAACGCATCTTTGGCGAAGGCCACAAGCTGCGCGTCAATTTCATTCAACCTTATCGCAGCCGCAACATCCTGATCGAAGACGTTACGATCAACAATTCACCAATGTGGGAAATCAACCCGGTGCTCTGCACAAACGTGACGGTACGCGGCGTGACCGTCGTCAGCCACGGGCCAAACAACGACGGTTGCAATCCGGAATCCTCCAGGGATGTGCTGATTGAAAACTGCGTGTTTGATACCGGCGACGATTGCATCGCCATCAAGTCTGGCCGCAACGATGACGGGCGGCGCATCGGCGTGCCTTCGGAAGACATCATCGTGCGCAATTCAACGATGAAGGACGGCCACGGCGGCGTGGTAATGGGCAGCGAGATTTCGGGCGGCGTGCGCAACGTCTTTGTCGAAAACTGCAAGATGGACAGTCCGAACCTTGATCGCGCCTTGCGCTTCAAATCGAATGCGAAGCGCGGCGGTGTCATCGAAAACATTTATATGCGGAACGTCGAAATTGGCCGTGTTGCTGAAGCCGTCCTGACTGTGGATTTTCTCTACGAATCCGGGGCCGACGGCCCGCACAAACCCATTGTTCGCAACGTTACGATTGAAAATGTGCGGAGCGCATCCAGCCCGCGTGTGATGTGGATTGCCGGTTTCGCGGGTGCAACAATTGATAACATTCGTTTCAGCGATTGCGTATTTCGCGGCGTGGAAGCCACTGAACAAGTTCAACACGCTGGCTCGATCTCATTCAATAACGTGACCATCGAACCCGCCCAAAAAGGCCGCAGCCGAAATTCGCCTGCGACCAGACCATAAAGGTTCGACAAGCTTCAGCTTGTCGAAGTCTCGACCGGGCAAGAATTTGTTTGGTAGCCACGACCTCGACAAGCTGAAGCTTGTCGGACAAGTAGGGAGAAGTTATGAGAGAGATTTTGAAACAGCATTCTTGGCGCGTTGCACTGTTGCTTCTGGCGTTAGCCGTGATGACCAGCGCGCAGGAGTTTCGCGGGGCACTGACCGGAAAAATAACTGATCCGACGGGCGCGGCGCTGCCCGGAGCATCGGTCAGCCTCAAGAACATCGAAACCAACATTTCCGCTACGGCCACAGCGAATGGAGACGGCATCTACAGCTTTCCGCTCCTGCAGCCGGGCAAGTATCAAGTCGCTGTTACGCAGCAAGGCTTCAAATCGGTGCAGCGCAATGGTGTCGAAGTGCGCGTTGCCGACAGGCTAACGTTGGATATTCAATTGGAAATCGGATCGGCGACGGAATCCGTTACAGTTGTTGGAGACTCGCCCGCACTGGAAACAGGCTCTGTGACCACCGGCACGGTCATCAGCAGTCAGGAAATCAGCGAATTACCGCTGACCGAAGGCACAGCCTATCAGTTGGCAACGCTTGCGCCGGGCATCGCCTACACGGGCAACCCGCTATTCAATGGCCCGACTTCAAACGGAAATCTGTCGGCATTTCGCTCGAACGGCGCGACGGGCAGGAATCAAATCACGCTGGATGGCACGCCCAACTATGCCTTTGACGGCGGTGTAGGTTTTTCACCGCCTTCAGATGCGGTGCAGGAATTCAAAGTCCAGACCAGTTTGTTTGACGCACAGCAGGGATATTCCGCCGGCGCAACCGTCAATGTTGCGGTCAAAAGCGGAACGAACAAACTGCACGGCACAGCGTGGTACTTCAACCGCGACCGTAGCCGCACGGCGAACAACTTCTTTTCCAATCGCACAGGGCAGGATCGTCCGGAGCGCACCTATCACCGCTTCGGCGGCGTGGCGAGCGGGCCAGTGTACATTCCGAAGCTGTACAACGGGCGCGACCGCACCTTTTTCCTCGTTTCGTACGAGAGGCTGAAAGACAGCGTCGCTGAGCCGCAACTCTTCACTGTGCCGACTGAGAAAATGCGGCGAGGCGATTTTTCGGATTTGCTGACTCTGGCGACGCCAACGTTAATTTACGATCCGGCGACTGCCACGCCGAGCGGTAGCAATGTTGTGCGGACGGCTTTCCCCGGCAATATTATTCCGTCTGCCCGGCTGAACCCAATCGCTGTCGAATACTTCAAGTACTACCCACTGCCGAACACCACAGGCAATGTGGACGGCACGAACAATTATTTCTCGAACATGATCCGGCGGCAAAACTACCGGGCGTATCTGGTGCGCATTGACCATAAGATCAGTGAGCGTCAGACCATCTTTGGCAAGTATTTCCGCAGCTTCAATCCCGAGGACCGCTACGACTGGACGGGTGAAGTGAACGGCTTCCCAGTGACGAAGGGCGCGGAATTCCGCACCAACGATGGCGGTAATCTCGATTACACCACTACACTCAAACCCACGCTGGTGCTGGATGTTCGCGTGGGAGTGAACCGCTTCGCGCAGGAACGCCGTCCGGAGGCGGAATTCGATCCGGCTCGGTTGGGCTTCACGGGGCAGGCGCTGGCTGTGATGCGTGGCTATCAATATTTTCCGCGGTTTGACATCCGCACGTATGACGCGGTTCGACCCGTCCGCTCCATCCTGGGATCGAACCGGGCGGATTACAACGAAGGTTTGCTGCGCCCCTTCCAGATGGGATCGTTCCAGCCAACGGTGACGCAGATTTCCGGCAATCACACAATGAAGTATGGTTATGACGCGCGCGTCATCCGCGAAAACCTGACGACCAACGGTTATCAGGGCGGGCGGTTCTTCTTCGACGGCACGTTTACGACGCCGGCTTCCAACTCTTCCACGGCGTTGCGGCAGACATATGGGCGCGACGTTGCGGCGTTCCTGCTGGGACTTCCTTCAGCATCCACTTCACAGAGCGTGATTGACAATCCGAACAGCTATTCGGTGCAGTCGGTTTATCACGGGTTCTTTTTTCAGGACGACTGGCGCGTCACCTCTAAACTGACTTTGAATCTGGGGCTGCGCTACGAAGTGGAGCTGGGATTGACGGAGCGTTACAACCGGATCGTGCGCGGCTTCGATCTGACCATGCCAAGTGCCATCGAAGCGGCGGCGAAAGCGGCGTACACGACGGCGTATAATGCGGCTCCGGCCAATTTCCCGCGGCCGCCGGATCAGTTCCGTGTGCTGGGCGGGATCACTTATGCTGGCGATTCCGACCGGAATGTTTGGGATGCCGACAAGAGCAACTGGCAGCCACGTATTGGCGCGGCGTACAAATTGACCGACAAGACGGTTTTGCGTGGCGGATTTGGCATCTTCATGTCGCCCTTCCAGATCGAAACGCCCAATCAAATTGGCTTTTCCGGTTCAACGGCGTTCATTCCGACCAATGACAACGGACGGACGTTCGTGGCGACGTTGAACAATCCATTCCCCAATGGGTTGCAATCTACCTTTGGATCAAGCCTTGGTTTGTTGACCCGCGTCGGACAAGACGCCGGAGCAGCGGATGCGCCGATCTTTCCGCTTGACCGTCGCAATGCGAAATTTGCACGGTTGATCTTCGGCGTGCAGCGCGAATTGCCAGGCCAGTTTGTTGTCGAAGCCAACTACGTCACGGCGTGGGGCTACGATTTGGCGGTGACACGGAATTTGAACTTCGTGCCGCGTTCGTTCTTAGGTGACACACCGACGACTGATACGGCGGCCAATACCTTCCTGACAACGACGATTCCGAATCCGTTCCGAGGCTTGTTGCCAACGGACGGCAGTCCTTTCAACACGGCGACTACCATCACCCGCGCGCAATCGCTGCTGGCATTTCCGCAGTTCACCAATGTTTGGGTACAACAATACAACGGCTCGAACCGCTACAATTCAATCCAGCTTCAGGTGCAGAAACGATTCTCGAAGAGCCTGTCGCTGACCGGCACCTACACTTGGACGCGGCTGCGCGAGCAGGTGAATTATCTGAATCCTTCGGACACGGAGTTGGAAAACCGCATTTCACCGGACGAACGTCCGCACCGGTACACGCTGGCCAGTGTCTATCAACTGCCCATTGGGCGAGGCCGCCGATTCGGGGCGAACTTGAACCGCGCGCTTGATCTGGTTGCAGGCGGCTGGCAGTTCAATGGAACCTACGAATGGCAGAAGGGCGAACCCTTTCTGCTCGGCAATTCACTGTATTTCGCCGGAGATGTAAGCCAGTTACAGAGCCGGGTTGGTCAAAGCGATGGCACGGGGCGAAAGTATGGTATTGACATTTCGGCGTTTGATCCCGGTTTGGTCAGGCTATCGGCTTTTGGCTATCGCAACGTGCCAACGACGCTGGACAACCTGCGCAACCAGTCGTTCCTGAACATCAATCTGTCGCTGACGAAAAACTTTACGCTCGCCGAAGGGCTCCGCTTGCAGTTCCGCGCCGAAGCGCTGAATGCCTTCAACAGGCCGTATTTCGGAGCGGGCATCAATCTTGATCCGAATAACGCGGCGTTCGGGTTTGTCACGACACAACGTAACAACCCGCGCGATATTCAACTTGGCGCGAAGTTCATCTTCTAGTCCGAACGGCCATGGAACATTAGGCATTGCCCATTAAGTCTCTGAAGGAGAAATCTTTCCCTACCGATTAATGGGCAATGCGCAATGGCCAATGGTCAATTCCACCCGCAATGACTCGAAAAAGAATTTGGCTTTTTATTACTGTGCTTTATCTCATCGCTGCCGCGCCGGTTGAAGGGCAACAGGCGACGGTGAAATGGAGGGACTGTCTGCGGCAAAAGCCGGACTGGTACGGCAGCGCCGAAGCCATCCGTGTGGCCGAAAACCTGCTGCTCTTTCAACGTGAAATCGGCGGCTGGCAGAAGAACACAGAGATGGCTGAGGTACTCAGCCCGGCCAAAAAAGCAGAAGTAATTGACCTGAAGGAGCAGAACGATTCAACGATTGACAACGGTTCAACCACCACGCAGATGGTTTACCTGGCCCGCGTCTTCAACGCCGCGAAACAGGAACAGTTCAAAGCCGGGTTTCTGAAAGGACTGGATTATCTGCTCAAGGCCCAATATGCCAATGGTGGCTGGCCGCAGTATTACCCGCGTTTGACCGGGTATTACAAACACATTACGTTCAACGATGATGCGATAACGCGCGTCTTGAGTTTGCTGCGGGAGATTGCGCGCAAAGATGCGGCTTATGTTTTTGTTGACGATGCGAGGCGGCGCAAATCCGAACAGGCCGTGCAGAAGGGAATTGACTGCATTCTGAAAACCCAGGTTAAGGTTGGCGGTAAACTGACAGTCTGGTGCGCACAGCACGATGAAGTGACGCTGGCGCCCGCGAACGCGCGCACTTACGAAAAGATTTCGCTCAGCGGTTCCGAAAGCGTCGGCATCGTGCGTTTTTTGATGGGCATTGTGAACCCGGGTAAGCCAGTTTCTGAGTCCATTGAAGCCGCTGTTACCTGGTTCACGACAGCGAAACTCACCGGCATCAGAGTGGTCGAAAAAACTGATTCGTCGCAGCCAAATGGAAAGGATCGAGTAGTTATTCAGGATGCACAGGCTGGGCTGCTCTGGGCGCGGTTTTATGAAATTGGCACAAATCGCCCGATCTTTTGCGGGCGCGACGGCGTGATCAAATACAACCTGGCGGAAATCGAGCACGAGCGGCGGAATGGCTATAGCTGGTACACAAACGCGCCTGCCCAATTGCTCGGCACAGATTATCCGGCTTGGCAGGCGCGGCAAGCAAAGAAACGTTGAAAGCTGGCGAGGCACTGCAACACAAGCGGGCAGGACTGCTCGCGTTTCTGGGGAAACAAATGAAATCATTATCCCGCCGAGTGATTGGCGAAAACATCTGGCTTTCAAGTGCGGCGGAAGAACAGGCGAGCTTGGGCGTTTTAGCGCAACTGAAAGCGCGCGAACTGAAGCCCGAGATTCTAGAATCTGAACAAGCCGTCGGCCAAGCGATGCTGGCGGAACTGGATGCCATCGCACAGGCGAAAGACGGTGACGTGGTGATGATTTTGCTGGGGGGACGCGGAGCGCAGGCGATGCACCGGCTGTTGGGCGAACGTGCCCGGCGAGGCCAGGATGAATTGCTTACGCGGTTGCACGTCTTCACGCAGGACGCGCTTGCTCCATTGCGAATGGGTAGCAGTTTGAGTTTTGTGCGTGACTTCGAACGATTGCTCGGCGATGCTTTTTTCTCGCAGGTCAAAAGCTTCACGCCGATGCTCACCGGAGCGCCGGATATGGAAACCGTGGAAGCGGAGTTGAAAAATTATCTGCGTAAGTTGGACGCATTCGGCGGCGCGGACATTTTCTTTCTTGGTCACGGGCCTGAACCGCAGGATGCTTCACATCTGGGCTACATCCGCGCTGGCTCTGGCGCGCGCGCGACGGATGAGGCGGGAATGATCCCCATCTCGGCTGGAATCCTCGACCACCACATCACCAAATTCAAAGCAGGCGGCACCGCCGTCAACGCCGAAGACGAGGCCGAATGTCGCCGCGCTTCACACATTCTGACGCTCGGCCCGGCGGCGATTCTGGGCGCACAGCGTATCGTGCAATCGGTCGTGGATGCTTCGACCGCACCGGCCAAACGGCGAACTTATCGGCGTGTGATGGAGACGAAGCTTTCCAGCGATCCGGCGGAACTGGCGCAGCAACTCGATGCGAATCCAGGGTTGTGGGTGCGGCTGCATCCCAATTTCAGATCGCTGATTTTGCCGGATGTGCTTGGCTAAGCTTTCAAGAGAAAGAAATGTACAGCCGAGCGGTTAGTCGGCTGAGGTCTCAGAAAAAAGGTTCCTCAGAACGCTTCCGCAGACGAACAGTGGGGCGGTACATCTTTATTCCTGATGTCTATAGTTCAATGAGATTGAAGGAGAAGTTTTGCTCGAATTTGAAGAGAAGCTGGAACGGGTAGCGAGCTTTCTGGCGGCGGAAAACTTGGGCGGGGTGCTGCTGAATGCGCAGCACAATTTCGCCTGGCTGACCTGTGGCGGGCGGAATGGCGTGGATCAAAGCCGCGATCCAGGCGTTGGTAATTTGCTTGTGCGGCGCGATGGACGCCGATACGTCCTGGCCAGCAAAATTGAAATGGTGCGCCTGCTCGCCGAGGAGTTAAACGGACAAGACTGGGAGCCGGTCGAATTTGGCTGGGCGGAAGAAAAAGCGAGCCCGGCTTTCATTGCCGGCAGAGCACAGACGCTGCTCGAAGTCGGCGCGACGCTTGGCGCTGATTTGCCAATTGGTGGTGAGGTGCGTGTTGTCGAAGGTGCGCTGACGCGATTGCGGTATTCGCTGACCGAAGGGGAGATTGATCGTTATCGTGCGCTGGGAGCCGATGCAGGCGTGGCGATTGGCGAAATGGCTCGCGGTTTGACACCGGGTTTGTCGGAACGAGAGATTGCGCGGCGGGCCGTGAATGCGCTTTCGGCTCACGGAGCTTCTGCCGTTGTGGCGTTGGTTGCGGCCGACGAACGGCTTTCCTTATTTCGCCATCCGGTTCCGACCACGCGGCAGTGGGAAAAGGTTGTGATGATTGCAGTCTGCGCGCGGCGCGGCGGCTTGACCGCATCGCTGTCGCGGATTGTCTGCGCTAATTATCTGCCGGACGAATTACAGCGGCGAACGGAAGCGACTGTTCGCATCAATGCCAAATTACTTGCTGCCACAAAACCCGGCGTGACAGGCGCGACATTGTACGATGTTGCCGCGCGCGCTTATGCCGGCGAAGGCTTTCCCGGCGAAGAACTGTTGCATCATCAGGGCGGCGCCATCGGTTATCGCACGCGCGAATGGGTGGCGCATCCGCACAATGCCGAGCAAGTGCAACCGCGTCAGGCCTTCGCCTGGAATCCTTCGATCACCGGCACCAAAGTCGAAGAAACCTGCATTGCTTTCGATGACCATTGCGAAGTGATTACGGCGTCGCCCGATTGGCCTGTAATTTCAGTGGAAATCGAAGGTGGCCGATACGATCTGCCCGGCGTGCTGGCACTCAAATAGATGTTGAACCGACGCGAATTTCTGAAAGTCCCGCAAAGCGAGCCTCCGCCAGCGGAAGGTTATTGGCTGCACATCAATCGTTCGGCGATGGCCTGCCGGTTTGAAGTCACGTTGCCGATGGAAGAGCAGTCCGGCGTCCGCGTGGCGACCGAGGCGCTGGATGAGGTTGACCGCCTGGAATCGCAATTGACGATTTTTCGCGGAAGCAGCGAAGTCAGCCAGATCAATCAGCAAGCCACGACAAATCCTGTTCGGGTCGAAGCGTCGTTATTTGCGCTGCTGCGATTGTGTCAGCAACTTCATTGCGAAACCGAAGGCGCGTTCGACATAACTTCTGGCCCGTTGAGTCGTTGCTGGGGCTTTTTGCGAGGGCAAGGGCGGATTCCTGACGCTGACGAGTTGGAACAAGTTCGCACGCTGGTCGGCAGCGAAAAACTGCTGCTCGATTTTGAAGCGCACACAATTCGTTTTGATCGTCCGGGCGTCGAAATCAATCTGGGAAGCATTGGCAAAGGATATGCGCTGGATCGCATCGGTGCGACGATTCTTGGGCGGGTAAACGCTGCGTTGCTTAGCGCGGGTGCGAGCAGCATGCGCGCCATTGGTGATGGTACTTGGGGGCAACACGGCTGGGTAGTTGGCGTTCGCCATCCAAACCGAAAAGACAAACGCTTGGCCGTGCTGCGGCTGCGCGATGTGGCGATGTCCACCAGCGGCAGCGAAGAACAATTCTTTGAATTGGATGGTAAACGCTACGGCCACATCATTGACCCGCGCACGGGCTGGTCAGCGGAAAGTGTGACCAGCGTCACCGTGATGGCGAAGTCGGCTGCGGTGACGGATGCTTTGGCGACGGCTTTTTATGTGGGTGGGCGCGAATTGGCAGAAGCGTATTGCGCAACTCATCCGGAGGTTTTGGTCTTGATGCTGGAAAGCGGCACGAGGCGGCCAATTCTGATCGGCAAAAATGACAATTGCGAAGTGGAGATCTTCAAGGAAGATTGGGATGAAAACTGCGATTGACGAAACGTCCTATTCAACCGGCCAACAGGCGGCACTGATTATTTTGCGCACACTGATCGGGTGGCACTTTCTTTATGAAGGCTACTACAAACTGATGCTGCCTGGATGGAGCGCAGATGGAACGCCTTTGGGGGCGTGGACCGCTGCCGGATATTTGAAAGCGGCTTCGGGACCGCTAGGCCGCTTGTTTCAGTGGATGGCCACTGCTGGCTGGATCGGTTGGATGGATTGGACGGTCAAAATTGGTTTGTTGCTGGTCGGACTGTCGCTGATGCTGGGGCTATTTACTCGGCTGGGTTGCTGGGGAGCACTATTGCTGCTGGCGATGTTTTATCTGGCAGCCATTCCCTTTGTCGGAACGCCGCAGCCCGGCAGCGAAGGCGCGTATCTGATCGTCAATAAAACGCTGATTGAAGCCGCTGCCGTTGGCGTGCTGCTGACGTTCAATACAGGCGCAATCGCCGGGCTGGATTTGTTACTGCGCAGAATGGCCACCATTCGCGGCGCTCACCAACCGAAAGAGGCATTATGAACCTGACAAACGAACAGAAAGAGCAGGGAAGAAGGAACTTTCTAAAGGCACTGGCTGGGACGCCCGCGCTGATTGGGCTTGGAGCAGCAGCGGCAACTTGGGGGCCTCTCAAGGGCGGGCCAGTCAAGGCGGCGGTCATCGGAACAGGTGGTATGGGACGCGGTTTGATCGCCCAATGTCAGAAAGAGTTCATTGATTTGCGTGCGCTCTGCGACATCAACCCGAAGCGCCGGCAGTCAGTCGCCGCGAACATGACCAAAGGGGGGTGGTCGCAGCCAAAAGAATACGACGATTGGCACGAGATGCTTCAAAAGGAAGACCTGGAAGCCGTCATCATCGCCACCCCGCTGTGGTCGCATGCCGACATTGTGGTCGGCTGCCTGGATGCGGGCAAGCACGTGCTCTGCGAAAAAATGATTGCTAAGACCGAAGCCGATTGCCTGCGGATGATTGACGCGATGAAGCGCAACAAACGCATTCTGGAAATTGGCTATCAGCGATATTACAACCCGGTCTATCAGGCCTCGTATGAAAACATCGTTAAGCAGGGATTGATCGGCGATGTTTACTTCGCCCGTCTGGTCTGGCATCGCAACGGTAACTGGCGTCGCAAAGAAGATCCTCCCAGCGCGAACTTCGATCCGCGTCCGTGGGGATATCCGGACTGGGAACATCTGGTCAATTGGCGGCTATACAAACAGTTCTCAGAAGGGCTGGTGGCTGAGTTGGGAAGCCATCTGATCACGGCTACGAACTGGTTTTTTGAGGCCGCACCGACAGCCGCTTATTGCACCGGCAACATTTCCCGTTTCAAGGACGGACGTGAAGTATTTGACCACGTCTATGCCACGTTTGAATATCCGGGCGGACGTACGGCGACGTTCTCTTCCATCGAATCGAACGCCTTTGAGGATCACTACGAGATGTTCATGGGTACAAAGGGAACGCTGATTCTGCAGAACGAAACCGAGGTTTATCTGTTCAACGAAGGCGAAGCGCAGACCACCAAAGTCGAAGTTTCGCGGCAGACCTCCGCACCTGTGGCGGATGCTTCGGCCACTCGCCCGGCGGAATCGTCTGGACGCACAATCAACACAGCGACTGCAGGACAGGTGGATCGAAATATTTCGTACAAGAACGAAATTGCGGAATTTTGTTCTTCCGTTCGCACCGGAAAGCCGGTTCGGTGCGGCCCGGAAAAGGCGATGAAATCAGCATTGGCTGTGTTTACGGCAAATCGCGCGGCGGAAAAAGCGACTCGGTTGGAACTGCCAAGTGACTAATGAAATCGGCCGATAAGCACGCAGGTAATTCTTTCCAGCACATTGGGATCCTAAGCTTAGAATTCCACGTGGACAAGTTGTCGCG
>JADMIO010845894.1_pt1 | contig 102362 bp, 86 predicted proteins | sample 8958161 | NCBI WGS metagenome assembly JADMIO01 (sample SAMN16585339, study PRJNA669376) | soil metagenome | isolation source: Crop rotation soil | place: USA: Cullars Rotation, Alabama | collected 2011 | reverse complement strand
GCCGCGACTTCAAGTCACGTGAATTCCAAGCTTCGGATCCCACTGTGCTGGAAAGAAAGCTGTACACTTTTTCCCGGCCGTTTTTACGTTAGGAATTTTCTTTTCCCTGATAGCCAACATTTTGGCATGGCCTATCGCTATGTTATGTAACTTTGCATACGCCCTGTTCGTTTTGTTGATATTTTTCCATGCCTGGTGGAAAAACAAGTCGGTAAAAGTTGCATTTTTGAGCGTTATTGCCGCCTTCACACAACTAATCGCCTATGGGTTTGGATTTATGCAGGACTTTTGGAAGCGCGTCGTATTAAAAATATCGTAAGCAGCATATGTACCACCCTTTTTCCGTTTTAGATATTCTTAAAACTTCCTGGTATCTGTTTAAGAGGAATTTTATTACCATCATTGTCTTTTCCGTCATATCTTTTATCCTGCTGTCCTTACTGGGCCTCATGGTCGAAATGTTAATTGCACCTGAAGCTTTTGCCAGTACAATGCTGGTGTCATTTATCCTTATACTCACACAGGCTTACACCACCCTGGGACTATATAAACTCATTTTCACGCTCATCGATAGCGAGTATTATGAATTTGAGTTTAAGCAGGTGATTCCGGGTTTTAAAATGATAATAAGTTATCTGGCAGTCGCATTTATCCTGGCCTTCATCATTACCAATTTTGCTGTTTTGGTTCAATATCTCGAGACCTATCCGGTAGTGGATAATATCATCAAAGGTGTCGGTGTTATTGCAGCCCTTTACTTCTTTTTAAGGATCATGTTCTTCAATACCTTTATTGTTGACGATCATTCCGGGCCAATTGAATCCATGAAGCAAAGCTTCAAGTTAACAAAAGGTTATCTGCTTAAAGTACTCGTGATATTGGGTATTATATTGTTATGTATCGGTGTTCCGGCAAAGGTATCACAATACTACCCGCTTGTTTCTATCGCAATCATGTTCACCTACCCTTTTGTGAATATCATACTGGCGGTTACCTATCGTAAACTGGTCTATAGTCACCAGGATGTGGACGATGTCCCTAATGAAACACTTTGAGTTATGGGACTAAAGGCTGCATTGAGTAAAATATTCGCTGCCCGGGTGAATAAGGATTTGGATAAGACCCGGAAAGATTCGGTAGCGCTGCAGCAAAAGACTTTTCAGCATTTAGTTTCTACAGCGAAAAATACAGCCTTCGGAAGGGACCATCATTTTGATGCGATCAACTCCTATGAAGATTTTAAAAAACAGGTTCCGATCCGTGATTATGAAGACCTACGGCCTTATATAGACCGTGTAACGCATGGCGATCCGGATATACTTTGGCCGGGCAAACCTGAATATTTAGCCAAGACATCAGGTACTACTTCAGGGATAAAATATATCCCGATCTCCAAAGAGAGCATGCCGGAGCATATCAAGGCTGCGCGAAATGCATTGTTGAGCTATATCCATGAAACGGGTAAGGCTGAATTTGTAGACGGAAAGATGATATTTCTGCAAGGCAGTCCGGTTTTGAGTAAGAAGGCCGGAATTTCTGTGGGAAGGTTATCGGGCATTGTTGCTAACCTCGTCCCTAAATATTTGCAAAAGAACCGTTTGCCAAGTTACGACGTAAATTGCATTGAGGACTGGGAGCAAAAAGTGGACGCTATAGTTGAGGAAACCCTTCATGCCGATATGCGCCTGATATCAGGCATACCGCCGTGGTGCCAGATGTATTTTGATCGGCTGGCTGCAAAAACAGGCGGTAAGAAAATAAAGGACATCTTCCCTAACTTCAAGCTGTTTGTGTACGGTGGAGTAAATTTTGAGCCTTACCGCGCACGGATAGAAGAAAGCATTGGTTTTAAGATCGACTCCATAGAAACCTACCCCGCTTCTGAAGGTTTCATAGCATTCCAGGATTCTCAAAAAGAAAAAGGATTGCTGTTGCTGACCGACTCAGGGATGTTCTACGAGTTTGTTCCTGCTGAAGAATTTTTCAATGAAAACCCCACACGGTTGAGTTTAAAGGATGTCGAACTGGATAAAAACTATGCGTTAATACTAAACACAACCGCTGGTTTATGGGGATACAGTATAGGCGATACCATAAAATTTGTATCGAAAGACCCATATCGTATTGTGGTAACAGGTCGCATTAAGCACTATATCTCCGCTTTTGGCGAGCACGTAATAGGCGAAGAGGTTGAACAAGCTTTGATGAGCGTTGCTAATGAAGAAAGTGTGGATATTGTTGAATTCACTGTGGCGCCACAGGTTAATCCAACTAAAGGTGAATTGCCTTATCACGAATGGTTCGTCGAGTTTGGTAAGAAGCCAACTGATATGAAAGCCTTTGCGTTAAAAGTAGATAAGGCATTACAAAAGAAAAATATTTATTATTTTGACCTGATTGAAGGTAACATTTTACAACCTTTGATCATTCAAAGCCTCGCGAAAGATGCATTTATCAGTTACATGCGTTCACAAGGCAAATTAGGTGGGCAGAATAAGGTACCGCGATTATCTAATGATAGAAAAATCGCTGATGAATTGGAAGAATATATAGTAAGATAACGTCATTGCGAGGTACGAAGCAATCCCAAACTATACAGGGCGGATATGCTAATCGGGGATTGCTTCGTACCTCGCAATGACGGGCGGATAAAAATGGATATACAAAGAAGTATTAAAAATATTGCCATACTAGGTTCTACGGGAAGCATAGGAACACAGGCGCTTGAGGTTGTCAGTGAGAACCCGGCCTTGTTCAGTGCTTACGTGCTAACCGCCCAAAATAACGCCGAACTACTCATACAACAATCATTAAAGTTTAAGCCTGCTTACGCGATCATCTGCAATGAAAAATATTATGATCGGGTAAAGGAAGCGCTTGCCCCAACCGAAGTAAAAGTATTGGCAGGTATTGATGCAATAAAAGATATCGTTACCGATCCGGCTATTGATATGGTGCTTACGGCGATGGTCGGCTTTGCAGGACTGGAGCCCACTATTAATGCCGTAAAAGCAGGAAAAGACATCGCGCTAGCAAATAAAGAAACTTTAGTAGTTGCCGGTGAATTAATTACTGACCTGGCTAAACAGCATAACATCAATATTCTTCCTGTTGATTCAGAGCACTCGGCTATTTTCCAGTGCCTGGTTGGCGAAGAACACCATACTATCGAAAAAGTGATCATTACTGCCTCAGGCGGACCGTTCAGGGGAAAAACTGTGGACTACCTGGCAGGCGTAACCCGCGAGGATGCACTGAAACATCCAAATTGGGTAATGGGCGCCAAGATCACCATTGATTCGGCATCCCTTATGAATAAAGGTCTGGAAGTAATGGAGGCTAAATGGTTGTTTGACTTGGATATTGACCAGATCGATGTGATCGTTCATCCGCAATCCATCATCCATTCAATGGTTCAGTTTAAGGATGGCTCCATCAAAGCGCAAATGGGCTTGCCTGATATGAAGCTGCCGATACAATATGCCTTGACTTATCCGGGCAGGATTGAAAACAATTTCAAACGGTTCGACTTTATCAATTACCCTAGTCTTACTTTTGAGAAACCTGACATAAAGACATTTCGTAATCTTGCATTCGCGTTTGAGGCTTTAAAACAAGGCGGAAACATGCCATGCATCATCAATGCGGCCAATGAAATTGCCGTGGCAGGCTTTTTGAACAACGGCCTTAGCTTTTTGGCGATGAGTGATGTGATTGAAGAATGCATGCTGAAAGTTGGCTATCAGGCCAAACCAACGCTGGAAGATTATTTGAATACTGACAAAGAAACACGCATTTTTGCGCAAAATTTAATTAAACAAATTCCGTTAAAGACGTTTACAAATTGATATAAATAAGGAATGAGCATAGTGATCATGGTGGGCCAGTTGTTGCTGGGCCTTTCAATTCTGGTAATATTGCATGAGTTTGGCCACTTTATAGCGGCACGTGCGTTTGGCATCAAGGTGGAAAAATTCTATCTGTTTTTTGATGCCTGGGGCGTAAGTCTTTTCAAATTCAATTATAAGGGTGTTGAATACGGTATCGGCTGGCTGCCGCTGGGTGGTTATGTAAAAATTGCCGGTATGATTGACGAATCGATGGATACCGAGCAAATGGCCGGGCCGCCGCAGCCCTGGGAGTTCCGTTCAAAACCTGCCTGGCAGCGTTTGATTGTGATGCTGGGGGGTATTACTGTTAATATTATCCTGGGTATCCTGATCTTCTGGGTAATTACTTTGAAATATGGCGAGACCCAAACGCCAAATGATAACCTGAAATACGGTATTGCTCCAGGCATTGTTGGTAAAAAGATCGGCTTACAAGCGGGTGATAAGATCGTAGCAGTAAACGGAAAACATATAGAATACTTCGATGAACTGGTAAGTTCAAAAGTATTACTTGGTAACAGCGTATTAACTGTTGAGCGCGGAGGTAAAGAAGTTTTGATTACCGTACCAGGCACTATCCTGAACGACCTTTCTGATTACGGCATTGCTGAATTTGTTAAACCAAGGGTAAAATTTGCCATTGATGGTATATCACCCAATAGCGGTGCTCAAAAAGCAGGCTTGGCTAAGGGTGACAGTATTTTAGCTATCAATGGACAGAAGACTGCATTTTTTGATGAGGTGCAAACAGCGTTGCAGAATAATAAGAACAAACAGGTAGAACTAACCATTTGGCATAATAATGTGACACGTCAACAACAGGCGCAAATATCAAAAGATGGTACACTGGGATTCCTTCCTAATCCAACTTTACCGGCGGAGACTACAATTCATTTTGGTTTCTTTGGTTCGCTGCCTGTTGGCGCATCAAAAGCATGGGGCACTTTCACTGATCAGTCTAAAGCTCTGAGCAAGATATTTACAGGACAGGTGAAGGCACGCAAAGCGATCTCAAGCCCTATCGGTATTGCGGTAATGTTTGGCAGCCATGTGGATTGGTTACGTTTCTGGAACCTGGTAGGCCTATTGTCAATGGTGCTGGCATTAATGAACTTACTGCCTATCCCGGCATTGGACGGCGGTCATGCGTTGTTCCTGCTGATCGAAATGATAAAAGGCAAACCGCTGAGTGATAAGTTCCTTGAAAGGGCTCAAATCGTAGGTTTTGTGCTATTGATTTGCCTGATGGTATTTGCCTTTGGAAATGATATTGTAAAACAGGTTATGAAGAAATAGGTCTGATTTTATCTAAATAGAAAGAGCCTTGATTGTATAAATCAAGGCTCTTTTTTTATTCTTTCTTTATCGGATTATATAGTTGGAGAATCCGGAGTATTGTAAATGTTGGGCTCCTTCTTCAAGATCGCTGCACCGATCAGACCAACTATCACACCAAGGATAGAATAGATAAATACAACGGCTACTGCGCCAAAAATAGGCCCATATTTCTTGCCTATCTCCATAGCATGGTCTATCTGGTCGCTGGATAACTTACCGGAATCAGTTAAGGCCTGTCTTTGCTGATCCATTGCCTGTGCAAATACTTCAGGACTTAAAACCGCGAGGTATAAATATACGAATACAGCAGTTAACAATCCCGCAAAAATTCCATACAATAGGCCCGTAACAAAGGCCTCGCCAAATTTAATATAGCCGCCTAGTTTATCCCTGTGTTCTTTTTGTGCTAAAAGCAGGAAAACGATAAGGAATATATATGTAACATATTTTACCGGGGACGTTGGGCCGAGCTTTGCTATCTCGATAGCATAAGTAATTACGATAGATACGAGGAGATAGATCAATGACCATTTAATAGCTACTTTTGCCGAACTTGGGGCTGCTGCTTGTTCCATTTTGAGTGATTTAGTTTGATAATTTACTCTAATATAGTAATTAGAGATTATCAAAACCTTACCAACGCGGAACAATAAACAAATAGATGGCTAAAGATTATTGAACGTTACTTTACTGTAACTGCATCGTAGCCATTTGCGGGCCGTTTAAATAAAGCCCCAAAGATAAGCGCAATAATGAATATGAAAATGATGGATATGAGCTGCGACTGGATCTCTTGCCCTACGGTTATCTTATTTTGGGTTTCAAACTGATCTTTGATCTGTTTTTGCTTTTCAGCGATCTGCTGGGCATTGGCGCCACTCTTTTTTAAAGCAACAGGCGTTGCTTCAAGCAATACATTTTCAATCTTGGTGCTCATCTGCGGTTCGATCACCCTGGCAAATATTTGATCCCGGCCAATGAAGATGATAAAGTAAGCAACAAGAAACATCATAAATATGCCTGACGTCGCTATCCTGAAATCCCAGGTCCACTTCATTTCAGCCCGTAACTTATATACCAGGATAATAGCGCATGGAATGGGTAAAATAATGGAGAAAATGTATGGCACCCCAATCACTCCAAGCGGAGATTTTACAATTGTAGTAATAAGGTAAAAACTAATAATATTAAAAGCGAGCAGGACCACTCCTAATATTAAACCATTGATTATCGAATACTTTTTTAAATCCCTGCTTATAACAATTCCCATCTAAATCTTAATTAAAACTGATCAATACCTCTAACACCGCCATATCAAAATCTTTCTCGATAGCATTGGCAGCTATTGTTTCTTTTTCATACTCTCCTGCTGCCACGCCATGGAAGAAGCACATCACTGGGTAGAATATTTCCTTAATCTCTGAGTCGCCTGGCAACGCTTTAGCTGCACGACTAATTTCTGACACCTGGCTTTCCATCAAAATCTGGTTTTCGATCACAGGCTCATAAATACGGTATTCGTCCTGAAATTCGTCTTCATCAACTAATAAAAACTCTTTCAGGTAATCGCTCAGTTCCGGTTCAATGTCTTCGTCTTCACACTCATTCAGGTAAAGCAGCAGGTTCAATAATTCTGTTCCCCTGTCTAAAGTTTCCTCTTCTATCTCTTCCCATTCCTGTGATTCCAGGTAATCTTCTTCCAGTTTCTTTACGTCGGCACTGAAGAAATTCACCATCAGCAGATCGAAGAACACTTCGCGTAGCGATTCGATGTTGGGATTATCATCGAACACTTCATCCATCATATCGGCCTTGCTCAGAAAATCTTCATCAGATGCAAATACATCCTGGAAACGGGCGATTAGCGGCGCTAAATCAAGTTTATTGTAATTTGAAAAAGCGGTTAAAGCAGCTTTTAAGGCTGACTCTATTTTTGGATCGATCATAGGTTAAGATTTAAATTGCTTATTGTTGTTATAGGTTAACAAAATTGAGCCCTTAAGTTTTTTCCCGATGAACGGAGAATTATAAGATTTCGACTTATTATTTGATTTATCGTATACCCACTCTGCATCTTTATCCAGCACAACCAGGTTTGCTTCCTGTCCTTCAGCTATCACAGGCACGGTCACATTTAATATCTTACGCGGATTGATCGCCATTTTCTCAATGATCGTCTCCAGGCTTAATCCAGCCTCAAGCGCTGTAGCGAAAGCGGTTTGTAAGGCAATCATACCAAATTCAGCCATTTCAAACTCTACATCTTTAAACTCGACCTCGTGTGGGGTGTGCTGAGATACAATGGCGTCGATTGTGCCGTCTTTTAAACCCTTCAGCAAAGCTTTTACATCCTTCTGTGTACGTAGCGGTGGTTTCACTTTGTATTGACTGTCAAAGCCCATTAATGCTTCGTCGGTCAACAGCAAATGGTGAACTGCAACATCACAAGTAACCTGTAAGCCTTTTTTCTTCGCTTCGCGGATCAGGTCGACTGAGCGCTCTGTTGATATCGTGCTAAAATGTATTCTTGATTCAGTGTATTCAGCCAAATAAAGATCACGTGCAACCATTAATTCCTCGGCCAGTGAAGGGATGCCCTTCATGCCTAGTAAGGTACTTACTTCTCCTTCGTGAACCTTTGCTTTGCCGGCAATTGCAGTATCTTCAGGATAAGAAAAAACCAGTGCATTAAAACCTTTCGTGTATAAAAGCGCACGCTCCATCAGGCCTGCATCCTGTACCGGGCGATTGCCATCGGTAAATGCTTTTGCGCCGCTTTGATACATGTCATACATCTCAGCGAGGTCTTTACCTTCTCTTTTATATGAAATCGCGCCCAAAGGATAAAAATCAACCAGGTTGTTTTTTGCCCTGTTCATCAGGTACTCTATCTCTGCTTTTGAATGTACCGGCGGTTGGGTGTTCGGCATTAAGGCTACGCCCGTAAATCCACCCGCAGCAGCGGCCCTCGTTCCGGTATGAAGGTCTTCCTTTGTTTCCAGGCCAAGCTCGCCAATATTACAGTTCAGATCAAAAAAGCCGGGAGCAAGAATTTTGCCTTTGGCATCAAAAGTTTCGTGATCAGAAGTAATACTTGGGGCAATTTTGGTGATGTGTCCTTTTTCGATCAATACATCAACAACTTGCTGGTTAAAGGGCGAACCCGGGTCGGAAATAGTTGCAGATTTGATAAGCAAATTCATTAGCGCTGCTTTAAGAATGGAATATGTTCGACTTACGACAAGCTTGAAAGCTGCTGTTTTTCAGGCTTATAGAACCTGACGAGCAAAATTTCAGCTGCCAGAAAAATCAATGCCAAAATTATACAAAGTTTCCATAATTGGAGGCCAAAATTTAAATCGGATACTTCGCCTTTTATAGAGCCCTGGCCTGGCTGCCAAACATTACCCGCTTGCGGGAATATCTGTTTTAAAGTACCCGCATCCAAATAACTCATGTCCGACTCTTTACGGTTATCATTGAACGCTAAAACTGCTAATGTACTGTCTTGTTTTTTCAGCTCGTAATTGCCGGTTTGTTGTAACTGGTCTGAGATATAAAGCAAGGTACTTCCCTCCCGCTGCCTTACGTCAGGGATAATACTTTGATCATTTTTTACAAGCTTCAAAATCTGTTTCTCACTACTTTGAATTGGCGGTACTTCTATACTTTCATCCTCGCCGAGTGTATAAAATAGTGGTTGATCGTGACCGCTTAATAAAGCCATGCGGAACAGCACGGGCACCAACAAAGCATGCCGCTGCAAATTGCTGAAATCATCATTCAGCGCAACTGCCGATACATAGACTTTACCTTTGCCGCTGTTATATCCTGTCCAGAACGGTTGTTTGCCGGGCAGTTCCATCAGACTTTCACCTTTACCAGACCCGGCACCTAGTTGATAGTATTTCTTTACTAAAGGCAAATCAGGATTGTCGGGATAGGATTCAAAAATATTTTTGAATACAGGGTTACTCAGGTTGATTGTTGATACCTTGGTATTTTCAGTTACCAGTTTATCAGGATAAGCAGTACCCATTGACTGCAAAAAGGTTTTATTATTTACCAGGTCGGCATCAGCAGATGGGAAAAACATCAGCGTGCCGCCTTTAGAAACATAAGTATGTAATTGCTGGGCCAAGCCGGTAGAAATGGTCTTCACATCACTTAAAACGATTAACGGATAAGTATTCAGCCCTGCATAATCTACATTGCCATCGTCTGCCTGCTTTGCTGCAAAAAACGGATCAGTATCGAAGACTGCTTTCAGGAACGGGTTGGGTGTTTCGCCATAGATCAACAGGACAGGTAGTTGCTGCTGCACATTAAAGGTGAAATAAAATTGATTATCGAAAGTTACCGGGTTATCCTGCAACTGTATTTCAGCACGTTGCCAGCCGCTTAGCAATCCGGAAAAAGATAGTGTATCATTTTGTACTGATCTGGGGTTAATTGTAAAACTGCCTAATGCTTTTTGTTCTTTGTTGATTAGTAGCTTCAGTGGAATTCGTTCGGCTTTCTCTCCCGCATAGTTATGCAAACGGACAACCAATTTTTCACTTTCATTAGGGCGATGAACAGCGGTTAACAACCAAACTGAATCTACCGCCACATTCGGCAGTTCGCTGGCTTTTAGCTGGATCAGGTTGAAATGAATTCCTTCATCCGTTTTCACAGCTTTCCCATCGGTTATATTTTTCTGAAAATCAGATATCACATAATCAGATCGCAAAGCACCTGGCTGTGTATTTAATAAACTTTGCTGACGATCAACGATCTGCTGCAAACTGCGGCTCTGTGGACTGATCTTAACCCCATCCACCGCATCATTAAACTCATCACGGCTTAGTAAGCGCTGATGTTTTCCTTCAAAATCCTGCGTAAGTAATTGAAAGCGGTCATTGATACTATATGCCGAGGCGATCTCTTTTGCACGACGTTTTGCTTCATCCAGCAAAGTCCCTTCTTTATTAAGGGTTTGCATAGAATATGAATTGTCGATAAAAATACTCACCAACTGCTGCTTGCCAACATTGGTGGCATTTTTACCGGGAACATATGGACGGGCGAAAGCGAAAATCAGAAACAGTAAAGCTAATAAACGGGAAGCAAGAATCAATCGTTCTTTCAGGTTTCTGCGAGAAGCCTGCTGCTCCTGTATTTCCTTTAAAAACTGCACGTTGCTGAAATACACCTTCTGATACCTGCGAAAATTGAAAAGATGGATAATAACAGGGATTGCCAGCGATATTAATGCAAACAGGAAAGCAGGATATAGAAAATGCATTACAGATGTGCGAATGTGCTGATTACAAATGTGCAAATTTATGCGCAAAATGCAGCTTGGATAATGAGTCTTTTGTTACCCTAAAACAATAAATAACCTGAATAGCTTATTTATGATATGAAATGGCATATCGGTTGTTCGGGTTTTCATTATAAAGATTGGCGGGGCAAATTTTATCCGGAGAAACTGACGCAGAAAAACTGGTTCGATTATTACACCAAATTTTTTGATACCGTAGAGTTGAACGTTACATTCTATCGTTTTCCTCAGTTGTCATTTCTGCAAAACTGGTATCAGAAAAGTCCGGAGCATTTCCGGTTTTCGGTAAAAGCGCCTAAGGCGATCACGCATTACAAACATTTTCATGATTCTGCCCGGATGATCACTGATTTTTATGAAACCATCAATAATGGTTTGAATGAAAAACTTGGACCTGTTTTGTTTCAACTTCCGCCGCGTTTGAGTTATGATAAAGAACGACTGGGACGTATCATAAACAATTTGAATCCGTCATTTAATAACGTAGTTGAATTTCGGCATGAGTCCTGGTGGCGGGATGATGTTTACAAGGCATTTGCTGATCGCAATATCACTTTCTGCGGAATGAGTCACCCAACATTGCCTGATGACGTCATTATCAATACCTCAAGTGTGTATTACCGTTTTCATGGCGTACCTGATCTGTACAGGTCGCCTTATTCAAAAGAGTTTTTGCAAGGAGTAGTTAACGCGGTCAAAAACAATAGCCAGGTTGAAATGGGATGGTTCTATTTCAATAACGACTACGACGCTGTCGGCGTCAGAAATGCAGAAGACATGATCGCATTAATTGTCTGAATCGTCACTCTCCTGCTTCTTGTGATGCTTTTTCTTCTTTTTCTTAGTCTTCTTTTCCTCGGTATGCTTCTTCGATTTTTTCTTTGAAGTAGTTTCTTTCTTTTCAGATTTTGACGAAGATTTAGCAGAGGTACTGGTTGCGGTTGATTTTGCTGTAGTCGTTTTATTATCCGTGGAATCGGTACTGAGTTGTTTTACTGTAAAGTTGTTTCCACGCAGACCATATTCCAAAATACGCTTTTGAGCGGTCGGCTTAGCATCCTTACCATTCCCATCATAGATCGGGAACTCACGCATAAACTTGCCTTCTTTGATATAAAAATTATCATCACCATGATAACCTTTGCGTTGTGAACTGGTCAGTCTTGGGAAATCCAGTTTGTTGGCCCTGCTGTTGTTGAACTCGAAGGCGTAGATGGTGGCATAGTTAGCCGTATCTTTTGCTTTAGCTTGTATCAATATCTCAGGATTGCCATCCAGGTCCATATCTGAGTTGTATACATCAACTATAGCGCCGTCAAGGTCTCCTGTGGTAGTGGTATATTTTTTACCTGATGAATCAGAATGCAGTATCAGGTAAGACCCGGACGTGGTTGATCCCCTGCCCCAGCTTAGCACGTCATAATCCTCACCGGGAGAAACTTCGATCAGTTTATGAAAACGAAAAGGATCAGCAAAGTCTACTTTCTTTGCCGGAGCGGCAGGTGCTGCTACTTTTTGTTCCTGCTGGTTACAAGCTGATGCCGTTATAAGGCATCCTATCAACGCAAATAAATAAAACCCTCTCATTTTTTCAATTAGTGAATGAGTGAATGAGTGAGTTAGCGAATAGTTTTAATCAGTCATTCACTAACTCACTCATTCACTAATTAATTATAAAGTGCATCCGGCGATAATTCGCCTTTAGGTTTACCTGGCACGGTCATATACACTTTGAGCGCGCTCACCGAGCCAATATCGAAATATTTTAGCGTAAACTTATGATAACCTTTTTGTAATGCCACTGCGCCTCCTTGTTCAGCTACCGGGTGTTTGCCATCATTATTTACAATGGGTTGATCATCAATTACCAAAACGGAGCCGTCATCCGACCGCGTCGAGAATTGATAAAGACCATCAGCATCAATACGTATAAATCCGTTGTATATTACGCCAAAGCCCGGATTATTCTTTTTCAATATAGCCGGATTAAAGCTTTTTGCCACACCGCTATCGATGACGGCAGCTTTTGAAAGGTCGCCAGTATTATCAAAATTGCCCTGCATAAATTGGTATTTCAGTCCTTGCGAGTTACCTTCATAAGCCACAGGAGCTAATAGGCCCTTATTATACACCATGGTATGCGTTACCTGGCTTCGTTTACCTGTCGGAGTGATCACGATAGTTTTCAATTCACGATACTGGTCTTGCGGCACATTATAAGTCATCGGCTTGGTATACTCGATGTCTGTCTCGCGTGGGGTATAGCCGTCTATCGTATAATATATTTTAGCGCCGGCTACGGGTGATTTAAGGGCCACATTTAATGAACTGGCAAATATGATGGTATCCTGCGCTGTATTTATTGCTAATGGGACGCGATAGTTAGAATTGATCTTATCCAGGTAAGCTAACTGAACCGGCAAACGCACTTCTGAGAAATCTTTGAAATTCTTGTTAGCCAAAGGCGTCCATGCAACTTCTGATAAAGCCAGCAAGCGCGGATACAGCATATATTCCACTTTTGATTCGGTTGGAATATATTCTGTCCACAAGTTAGCCTGCACGCCCATGATGAATTTCTGTTGTTCTGGCGTTAATGCCGCCGGAGTTGGATTATAGCTATAAGTGGCCGATAATGGTGCGAACCCTCCTATTCCCAACGGTTCACCGCTACGGCTTTGGGCATGGTCAAGGTATAGCGCAGCGCTGCTGGGTGTCATGATCACGTTGTGATTTTGACGGGCCGCTGTAATACCACCTGCTTCTCCACGCCAGCTCATTACGGTAGCATTAGGCGACAAACCACCTTCCAATATTTCATCCCAGCCGATAATGCTGCGGCCTTTCGAGTTCACAAATTTTTCAATGCGCTGAATGAAATAGCTTTGCAATTGTTCTTCATTCTTCAGCTTTAATTTTTTAATGAGCTTCTGGCAGAATGCTGATTGTTTCCAGGCATCTTTTGGAACTTCGTCACCACCGATGTGTATGTATTTGCTTGGGAAGAGTTCCATTACCTCGGTTAATACATCTTCAAGGAAATCAAAAGTCTTATCTGATGGGCAATACACATCTTTAACAACGCCCCAGGTTTCGTAAGTTTTATATGTCTTGGTTGGATCACAGCTTAATTCCGGATATGCAGCTAACGCAGCCATCGAGTGACCCGGCATTTCAATTTCAGGAATAACAGTGATATACCTGTCTGCCGCGTACTTTACTACTTCACGGATCTGATCTTGCGTATAGAAACCGCCATAAGGTGTATTGTCGAATTGCTGTGGCGTACGATCGTGGTAATTGCCGATAACGGTTTGTGCCCGTTGGCTGCCTATTTCAGTCAGCCTTGGATATTTCTTAATTTCGATGCGCCACCCCTGATCATCGGTTAAGTGCCAATGAAAATTGTTCAGCTTATAATAAGCCATCATATCGATGGTCTTTTTAACAAATTCGACAGAGAAAAAATGACGGCATACATCCAGCATAAATCCCCTGTAACCAAAACGCGGATAGTCTTCAATCTGAGCACAAGGCAATTTTATAGTCGCGCCATGGTCAGCAGGAATTAATTGTAAAAGAGTTTGAAGCCCATAAAACAGCCCTGCTCCCTTACCAGCAACAGTGATTTGTTGAGGAGTGATAGTCAGACGATAACCCTGATCGGCTAATCCTTCCGTTCCTTTTTCGGTAAAAACAATACTATTGGCTACGCTCTCGCCTGTATTTAATTTGGCTCCGTTACGAAGGTTAAGCTTGCTATGCAAGTATTCGGTAAAGAACTGAACTGCTTTATTATTCAGGCTATCGGTTAGCAAGGCAGTCTGCTGACTTAGTACAAACTCACCTGAAGCTTTTTTAACTGAAACCGGGGCCGGAACGATGCCCATATATGGATCAGCATCCTGGGCATTGGCACTTAAACCGAAACAAACTAAAAGAATTGAGATAGACAGCGCAATATTTTTATACATAATTACTTATACGGAAATATAAGGCGGTGAAGTTAAAAGATTTTGCATAATAGTGTAGGAGTTGGATGTAAAAAAGTGGTTATGGACGGTTGTAATAGTTGTAGTGGTTGAAAAGGTTGTAAATGTTGAAGAATACAAAATTGTATTTTTGTCTGTGCGTGTCTAAAATCAGTTTGAGTCAATGTAGATAATATCTCTTGCACCCAACTACTACAACCATTACAACATCTCCAACCACTACAACCAATCAAAAACAAAAAAGCCATTCGCTTTTCACGAATGGCCCTGATTTATTTCTTTGCAGGCTTGGTTTCTGCGGTCGCAACTGCCTCAATCTTCTTTTTAAGCTTGTGTGGCCGCTTTTTCCCGTATGAACCTATTGCAATTTTTCCTTTTCTTGATTTTTGATCGCCTTTTCCCATGGTATTATGATGTTTATGAACTGATAATCAATAATACGCATTTTTTGTTAATAGTTAATCAGTTAACCAGTGATTAGTTAAGCAGTATCTTGCTGATAACTGATAACCGGTTAACTGATCACTATCAAGCCGTTACCTCATGCTCTTTTGATGCCAAATAACGTTCAGCATCAATAGCAGCCATACAGCCTGTCCCGGCTGCGGTAACTGCCTGGCGGTAAACATGATCCTGTGCATCGCCGCAGGCGAAAACGCCCTCAATATTTGTTTTGGATGAACCTGGTATTGTTTTGATATAACCTGTTTCGTCCATATCGATCCAACCTTTGAATATCTCTGTATTTGGGTGGTGACCGATAGCTACGAAGAAGCCGGTCACATCCAGTGTTTTCTCTTCGTTTGTTTTATTATTGATCGTTTTAACACCGGTAACTACCTGTCCGTCGCCAACAATCTCTTTAGCTTCTGTATTGTAGATCACTTCAATGTTGTGCGTATTCATTACCCTGTGCATCATAGCTTTCGACGCACGAAATTCATCACGTCTTACCAGCATGTATACCTTGCGGCATAGTTTAGCTAAATAAGTGGCTTCTTCGGCTGCAGTATCACCAGCGCCAACGATAGCCACATCCTGACCACGGAAAAAGAAGCCGTCGCATACAGCACAGGCCGATACGCCAAAGCCATTATATTTTTGCTCGGATTCTAAGCCTAACCATTTAGCTGAAGCGCCTGTTGAAATGATCACAGTTTCGGCAATAATAGTTTTTGTTTCATCAACGATCACTTTATGCGGAGCGCTTGAAAAATCCACCGACGTTACATAACCAAAGCGGATATCGGTGCCAAGGCGTGATGCCTGTTTTTCAAAATTCTCCATCATCGCAGGTCCTTGAATTCCATCAGGATAGCCAGGATAATTTTCAACCTCAGTAGTTTGGGTAAGCTGACCGCCAGCTAATAACCCTGTATATAAAACTGGTTTCAGATCGGCACGGGCGGCATAAATAGCAGCAGTATAACCGGCTGGACCAGAGCCTATAATAAGGCATTTTACATGTTCAATCTCTTGTAACATCAGATTATTTTAAAGCATGCAAATCTAACAAAAAAGTGGATTTTATTAGTCAGACAGTGGTAAAATCAACTACTTGCCTGTATTGGCTTTTAATACACGGATAAAGTTGCCACCCAGTATTTTATCGATATCAGTTTGGGAATAGTTCAGTTTCAGCAGTTCTTCGGTGATTTTGGGATAATCTGTTACATCATCGATCCCCAAAGGATAAGATTCTGCACCGTCAAAATCAGAACCAATACCCACGTGATCCACGCCTATCAGTTTCACCATGTAATCGATGTGCTTGATCAGCAAACTTAACGGCGGCCGGAGTTGATCCGATTCAGATTTATAGATCACATTCAGGCGGATATTGGCCAGATCATGGTCATGATAGATTTTGATGAGCGAATCCAGCTCTGCATGATGCTTATGCAAAAAGCGGGATACTTTGTGCATATAGCTGCTATCAACAAAACCGCTGTAGAAATTAACGAATACTACCCCACCGTTCTTAGCAAGCGCCTTTAACTGCGCATCCTTCATATTACGCTGATTAGGATTCAACGCGTATGCACAGCTGTGCGAAGCAATAACCGGCTTGGTTGAAGTGTTAATCACATCGTAAAAAGTTTGCTCACCCACGTGTGATACATCCACCATTACGCCTAAATCATTTAAATGGTGGACGATTTGCTTGCCATAATCAGTTAAGCCGATATGTTTTAATGAATCGCGGTGATGTGTTTCATCCCGTGCTGAAGTGGCCCATGAAGTGCTATTGTTCCAGGTGAGGGTAAGATAACGCATGCCGCGTTTGGCAAGGGCGTCGATATAGTCCATCCTATCCTCTATCATATGGCCGCCTTCTACACCTATCATCGCGGCAAATTTCTTTTGGGCGACTGCCTTTTCCAGTTCCTCAGCATTACGTACAAGAACCATTTTACCAGGATTGCGTTTGATCAATGCATCCAGCGAGTCAATCTCCCTGTTGGCGAATTTAAATGCAGTTCCTTTGCTATAATCCTCGCCGCACCATATAGAAAATACCTGCACATCCAGTCCACCTTCTTTTGCACGCACCAAGTCGAAATTTCCAGTAGTTTGACGTTTGGACAGATCAAGCTTGGTAATCAGCTCGTTGGAAATTACATCATTGTGGGTATCAACCAGTATGGCTTTATCATGAATTTCACGCGCATTTTGGGCATATGCGTTAATGGCAAGGAGCGATAAAAACGATAGTAACAGTTTTTTCATAGTGGAAAAATAAAGAGAATCTGATTATTTTTTATTAGTGTTTAACCATCAACGCTATAGCAGCAATAATTAAAAAGACGACGCCTAAGCCGAATATTATTATTTCTGCAAAAACAGTCGGTCCATCGTTGAGCGTAAATCTGCCGACATCATTTCTATTATATATCACCTTTACCTGCTGGCCCTCCTGGTAAGGACAGGGATTAGTATAAAATTGAGGAGTTTTGGTTACGAATTCATCACCTACAGCAAATTTTATGACTGGTCTGTATGTATACATTCCGTCACTATCTGGCCCAGACCTTTCAATCGTAGTAACAATACCGTTAGTTACTACTCCATTCTGTAAAAGTGAAATGCGTCTATTTCTCCGATTGAAACCAAATATAACTAAGAGGGTGCCGACTGCGAGCAGAATAAATTCCATGGATGAAAGGTATGGAATTGTATGTAGAGACACAATACTTGTGTCACCTGATCCTGGGTAAAGAGACGCAAAGTATTGCGTCTCTACGGCATCATTTGGTCATTTGATAAATGATCAAACCAAATGAAAAAACCAGCAGACATATTCCGGATATCAGGAACACTTCCCATACCAGTGGACTTTCAGCCTTTACTCCGGCCGTTAGAAGGTGTTTGCGTTCCCGCTGCCTTGTAATTCCTAATGTGATAAATAATAAGCCGCCTGTAGCAGCAATAACTTCATGGTACATGCAGGGTAATTATTGCTTTTTTTGCTAACAGAAGTTGACGGCACTTTGTTGTGATAACGGTCTGACATTTTGATGTGTAGCAAAAGTTTTACGTTCAGTGATTAGTTAACCGGTGACCAGTTATCAGGCAATAATAGTTTAGCCAATCACTGATTAACTAGTAACCGATCACTGACTAAGTCTGTATAATCCCCACATTAAACTGCTTTTCGATAGGTGCATGGTTTGCAGCTTCAATACCCATAGATATTACTTTGCGGGTTTCGAGCGGATCGATGATACCGTCAACCCAAAGCCGGGCGGCGGCATAGTATGGTGTAGTTTGTGAGTTATAACGATCGGTGATCTGTTTCAAAAGCTCTTCTTCTTTTTTTGAGTCGATCTCTTCGCCCTTTGCCTTCATGGTCGATTCTTGTATTTGCAACAAAGTTTTAGCAGCTTGTGAGCCACCCATCACGGCAATCTTTGCGGAAGGCCATGCATAGATCAATCGAGGATCATAGGCTTTACCACACATGGCATAATTACCTGCTCCGTATGAATTACCGAGGATAAAAGTAAACTTAGGCACTACTGAATTGGCCACGGCATTCACCATTTTTGCACCGTCTTTAATGATGCCACCTTGCTCTGAACGACTGCCTACCATAAACCCTGTAACATCTTGCAGAAAAACCAGCGGAATTTTCTTTTGATTGCAATTCATAATGAAACGTGTGGCTTTATCCGCCGAGTCAGAATAGATCACACCACCAAACTGCATCTCGCCTTTTTTAGACTTTAATACCTTACGCTGATTGGCCACAATGCCTACTGCCCAGCCGTCTACTCTACCTAAACCACAGATGATTGACTGCCCGTATCCTTCTTTATATTCCTCAAAATCAGAATTATCCAAAAGTCTATTAATTATTTCCTTCATATCATATGGCTTCTCCCGGTTGTCAGGCAGAATACCATATATTTCTTTTTCATCATGCTTTGGAGCAGCGGGTTCTATTCTGTCGAACCCAGCTTTTATATAATCGCCAACCATGCTCATGATATTACGAATCGAGTCGAGACAAGCCTGGTCATTGGGTTGTTTGTAGTCCGTCACACCTGAAATTTCACAATGTGTAGTGGCGCCGCCAAGAGTTTCGTTATCCACGTCTTCACCGATAGCTGATTTTACCAAATAAGATCCCGCCAGGAAAACCGAACCTGTACCATCTACTATCATTGCCTCATCACTCATAATTGGCAGATACGCTCCACCCGCTACGCACGAACCCATAATGGCAGATATCTGGATAATGCCCGAACTACTCATAACAGCATTATTGCGAAAGATGCGTCCGAAATGCTCTTTATCGGGGAAGATCTCATCCTGCAAGGGTAAAAACACACCGGCCGAATCAACAAGGTAGATAATAGGCAGTCTATTCTCAATAGAAATTTCCTGCGCACGCAAATTTTTCTTGGCTGTGATCGGGAACCACGCTCCTGCTTTTACGGTTGCATCATTTGCTACAATCACACATTGCCTGCCAGACACATAGCCAATCCCACACACAACCCCACCTGACGGGCATCCACCATGTTCGGCATACATGCCATCACCAACAAAAGCGCCAATCTCCAGCCAGGGTTTATCTTTATCAATCAAATAAGATACCCGCTCACGGGCCAGCATCTTACCTTTTTCTTTTTGTTTAGCAGCAGCTTTCTCCCCGCCTCCCGCATACACTTTCTTCAGCCGCACCTGCAGATCGTATGCCAGCTGCTTATTTATATCTTCATTTTTATTGAATTCGATGTTCATTTAGTTCAGAGATTAGTTAATTAGAGATCAGAGATTAGTTGAGATACCGTAAAGGTAACAATTGTAGAGATTATGAAAATTGCATCTGCGTTCTTTAAAATAATCTCTAATCACCAATCTCTAATCTTTAATTCCAGGCCTTCTCTTCACCGGTGATATTGATTTAACAATAGTCGCTCCTTTTACCGGATTTTTAACAGGCTTCATCCGCGATAGTGAATTTTGATAAGCTGCTTCCAGCAGTTGCTTCATATACCATTCCTGAAAGTCTTCCCTGTCCTTCACCCTGATATAACGATACTGGTTTCCGTCGCCCAAAAGTATATTGCCCGGATCATCGATATCTACGCCACGGTTAAAACCAAAATTTACATGATCGCTGCAAACTGCTATACTGCAAAACACATCGCCGGCCTTATCTGTGGGCGACCAGCCAAAGGCGACAGCATTGTAGTTATCATAGATCAGTTCGTTGGTATCCGGATACAGATCCCATACAAATTCGCGCAGCCACAAAGCCGCGGCCTTTACCTTGTCCGGGTAAGGTAACAAGAATTTCACCAGGTCGTTAACTTCTTCTTTGGGCATGATTTTAATGATAATATGTTTTTAAATTTATGGACTTAATTCGCACAAAACCAATTATCCATGCCTGTTAAAATAAAAAGAATATATGAGCCTTACTCCAAAGATGATGGCTATCGCGTATTGATAGATCGCCTGTGGCCCCGTGGCATAAAGAAAGAAAATTCGCATATCGATAAATGGTTGAAAGAAATTGCGCCCTCAACCGAATTACGCAAGGAGTTTAATCACATGGTCGACAAATGGGATAAGTTCAAAGTCGCTTATCATAGTGAACTTAAGAATTCACCAGTTGTAGATGAGCTTTTGGATGATTTAACGAAACACGGAACGGTTACCTTGCTATATGCTGCAAAAGACGAGCAGCATAATCATGCGCTTGTTCTGCAGGATTTTATGAGGAAGGCAAGTTAAAAGAGAGCCGACAACGGGAATCGAACCTGCGACCTACGCGTTACGAGTGCGTTGCTCTACCAGCTGAGCTATGTCGGCTTAATTGTGATTTATCAAAGATATACTACTACGTTTAAACAACAAATTTTGATTCAACAAACTGCCGTTAGCTTAGACCTTTCTGAGTGTTAAACACGGTCGAGCGATTTGCGCAGACCGCTCCCCTGCGCCTTGAACTGGGACGGAGTAAGCCCGGTAACTTTTTTAAACTGTGCCGATAAGTGCGCCACACTGCTATAGCCTAGTTTATAGGATATCTCATTCAGGTTCATTTCCTTATAGGCCAGCAGTTCCTTTACCTTCTCGATTTTCTGCAGAATAACAAACTGCTCAATAGTAATACCCTCAGTTTCTGAGAATAGCTTGCTTAATTGCGAATACTCTTTATTAAGCTCATTGGAAAGGATCTTCGAAAAAGTAACTTTTTCATCCTCCTGGTAATGGATATGATCAACGATGATTGATTTTATTTTCACAATCTGCTGACTGCGGTTATCGTCCAGGAGTTCAAAACCTAACTGCTTTAGTTGCGATTCGAATTGTTCAAGGTCAGCCGGTGTAAGCGGGCTCTGCAGTATGACCTCGCCCAAACTAACATACAATGGCTCGATATTCATATTAGCCAGTGACTGCTCAATTGCCCTGATACAGCGCTGGCATACCATATTTTTTATAAAATATTTCAATTGTTTGATGTTTAATATATGAAGATAGACGGAAAATACTGTTTAATCTTCTTCCGGTTAAATTTTGATGATACCAGATAAAGAAAAAAGAAACGGCCACCCAACTGTGGGCAGCCATTTACTTCAAGACAGCGTGCTTATTTGCAATTCTTGCAAGTGCAGTTGTCACCGCAGTTGCAATTCTCGCAAGTACAATTTGGGTTGCTGCATTTTTGTCCGTCTTTCTGAGCCATTTCAGCCAATTTGAATTCTGTTTTCATGATCTGTTTTTTTAATAATTTATATCACAAAAGTACCCTGGCAACGGCATCCGGATGTTACATTACTTTGGGAAAGATTTACAGAATTTTGTGCTAATTTAACAGCAGAACAATTCGTCTGTCTTCAAATTATATTTTTGATAAATGAAAGTAAGTATTACTGATGCCGTAGAAAAACTGGATGCAGGGCATGGTCAATTATTCGCGAAAGTTATGGAACATGGCACCATGTCTGTTGAGATATATCGCCCTATAAAAAATGATCCGCAAACTCCACATAAACAGGATGAGCTATATGTCGTCATCAGCGGCAACGGCGTATTCTTAAATGGTGACGAGCGCACTACTTTCAAACAAGGTGATGTACTTTTTGTAAAAGCCGGCGTAAAACACCGCTTTGAGAATTTCACCGATGATTTTATGACCTGGGTGATATTTTATGGCAAAGAAGGTGGGGAAAAATAAGAGACACATCGCGTCTCTACGAAATATATCTAGGTCAGATTTCTGTCTTTAAACCAAACTTCGTCAGGAACGGCATTGAAATTTTCCATTAGACTAACCAGCTCTATCGGATCGCCGGAAGTAAGTACCAATTTGCGGTTGGCAGGTTTCAGGAATTTCTGTTCAACCATTACATCCATTTGCTTAAGCAGATTATCGTAAAAGCCGTTCACATTTAACACGCCAATGGGTTTATTATGAAGACCAAGCTGCAGCCAGGTCAACACTTCAAAAAACTCTTCCAACGTACCGAAACCACCAGGAAGCATGATGATACCATCGCACAAATCATTCATCAATTGTTTGCGCTGATGCATGGTTTCGACGATGTGCAACTCTGTCAACCCGTTGTGGCCAACTTCCTTATCCATCAGAAATTGCGGGATCACCCCTATCGTCTTGCCTCCGCGACTGATCATTTCGTCAGCCAGCAAACCCATCATCCCTACTTTTCCTCCGCCAAAAACGAGACTGATATTCCGGTTAAACATCACTTCGATCAATTGTTCGGCAGCTTCCCTTAAAACAGGATCGCCGTTGAAATTAGCGCCACAGAAGATACAAATGGAGGTCATAATTAGTGAATTAGTGATTGTCAGAACCGCTGATTAGAATGATTAATGGATTTCGCTGATTTCTGTTACACTTAATTCAAAATCAGCGAAATCATAAAAATCCCATTAAATCAACGGTCACCCTTTACTAGTATAATTCGGCGCTTCTTTCGTGATCGTAATATCATGCGGATGGCTTTCGCGCATGCCTGCCGCGGTAATACGTACAAATTTGGCTGCTTGTAATTGTTCTATATTGGCAGCACCGCAATAATGCATACCTGCACGCAGGCCACCGATGTACTGGTAGATCACTTCTGACAGGGTGCCTTTGTATGGAACTCGTCCGACAATACCTTCTGGCACCAGTTTGGTTACTACGTCGGTTTCGTCCTGGAAGTAACGGTCTTTCGAGCCTTTGTCCATTGCTTCAACCGAACCCATGCCACGATATGATTTAAATTTACGGCCTTCGTAGATGATGGTTTCGCCTGGTGATTCTTCTACCCCGGCAAATAGAGAGCCTGCCATGATAGAGCTTGCACCGGCAGCGATTGCCTTCACAATATCACCTGTTTGTTTTATGCCACCATCAGCTATAACTGGCACGCCACGTCCTTTTAATGCGGTAGCGCATTCGTAAACAGCGAATAATTGCGGAACGCCTACACCTGCTACGATACGTGTGGTACAAATAGAACCTGGACCGATACCTACTTTAACTGCATCAGCACCTGCATCTGCAAGAGCAATGGCAGCATCGGCAGTGGCAATATTACCTGCTATAACCTGAAGATCAGGGAACAGGGATTTAACTGCTTTTACCATATCGATCACACCTTTTGAGTGACCGTGTGCGGTATCTACAGTTATAACGTCTACACCGGCTTGTACCAAAGCTTTTACACGCTCGATATTATCAGATGCCACGCCAACGGCGGCGCCTACACGTAGGCGACCGAATTCGTCCTTACAAGCATTCGGATAATTTTTGAATTTCTGGATATCCTTAAAGGTGATCAAACCACAAAGAAGACCTTGTTGGTCAACAACAGGCAGTTTTTCGATCTTATGATTTTGAAGTATTTCTTCGGCTTGCAGTAAAGTAGTGCCTTGCGGAGCGGTGATCAGATTAGCGCTGGTCATCACTTCGCTTACCGGTCGGTTCATTTCTTTTTGGAAACGCAGATCGCGGTTGGTGATGATACCTTTCAGCTTGCGATCGCCATTGATAACGGGAATGCCACCTATGCGGTACTCACGCATGATCTTTACGGCATCAGCTACGGTTGAATCCTCATGTAAGGTAACCGGATCCTGGATCATGCCACTTTCAGAACGCTTTACTTTGCGTACCTCATCGGCCTGCGCGTGTATAGTCATGTTTTTGTGCAGGATGCCCATCCCGCCCGCTTGCGCAATAGCAATAGCCAAAGCCGATTCGGTTACGGTATCCATCGCCGCTGAAAGGACAGGAATATTCAACCTGATCTTTTTGGTAAGCCATGAACCGGTTTCTACGTCGCGCGGTAAAACTTCTGAATATGCCGGGAGTAATAAAACGTCGTCGTAAGTTAAGCCTTCGGCGACAAATTTGGTGGGATCTAACTGCATAGCAAATAACTTTTTGGATTTATTATTTGCCGGGCAAAGATAGCAATATATATGCAGATGTGCAAATGAGTAGATGTGCAGATTTAAAAAACAATCATTTGATTGCTTTAAGTTGACAGTTTATGATGTGCGAATATGCAGATGTGCAAATGTGCAGATGATTATTATTGAAGAAACAAAAACTGCCTTCATTTGCACATTTGCAAATCCGCACATCTGCACATCGATCAATACTTTCCTACAATTACCTTATAGAAATTATCTGTATCCAAATATCTTTTAGCCATTTGCATTACATCAACGGCAGTAATGGTTTTGACAACTTCGGTGTAGTTGTCGTAATAGTCGTAATCCAGGCCGAAGAAATAGATGTTTTTGAACTTATCGGCATGCGAGAATATATTTTCAAGACTGCCTAAAAGTGAGCCCAGCATATAATTTCTTACCAGTGATAATTCGCCTTCGGGTATCAGAACAGTTTTCAGAATATTGATCTCTTTCTCAATTTCATTAACGGCTTTTTTGCAAACATCCGCACCAACTTCAGTTGCTATAAAAAATGCGCCGCCTTTACTCAATGAGCTAGATCCAGATCCGATGCCATAAGTATACCCTTTATCCTCGCGGATATTGGCCATCAAGCGCGAACCAAAGTATCCGCCCAAAACGGTATTCATTACTTGCAGCGCCGGAAAATCAGGATGAGTACGATTAATTGACGGTATACCCATACGAATGGCCGACTGTAATGCTTCCGGCTTCTCAACAAAATAGAAATGATCAGTAGCTGGTTTTAATTCGAGCAATGAAGTATCTGCTTTGATGGAATAATTTGTCCATTCTTTTCCAAACGATTCTTTTAAGTGGTCAAGTGTAGATTGCTCAATTTTGCCGGAAACAAGAATGGTACAGTTTGATGGCTGGTACATTTGTTTAAAATGCTCCAGCATATCCTCTCGATGAAGGGTTTTATAATCCTCCATATCGGCACCCAAACCGTAAATGGTGTCGCCATAAATGGCCTTGTTGAATTTACGACGGGCAACCACATCATTCTTTTGCAGACTAACCTGCAATTTTTGCTGCTGGTTGCGAATGAAAGTCGCCAGTTCTTTTTCTGGGAAGACAGAATCGGTAATAATATCTTTCAGCACTGGCAAAGTAGCGGCCAGGTGACGGGTTAAAGTATAAAGCACCACCTGCGAATGGTCGTAGCCATAATCAACCTGCAAAAAGGCACCATAAAAATCGATCTTATCAGCAATTTGTGCAGCCGATAGTTTCGATGTGCCCTCGGTCAGCATAGTATTTACCGCCACGTTCAGCAGTGGTTTAGCGGGATCAAAACGTAAATTGCTAAATATCCACTCGATGCGTACCAGGTCCTGGTCGCTTGAATTGAAGCAGAATATTTTACAGCCATTGTCCAGGTCGATCTGTTCGGGTCTGATCAGTTCTATTTGTCCAACTGCTTTAAATTCAGGTGCCGTTTTCCTTTCTAATTTCATTAATCAAAGTTATATAATGGTTGTAGATGTTGTAGAAGTTGTAGACGTTGTAAAAGTTGTTAGAGCCGGAAACATCCAACCATTACAACCATTTTAACATTTATAACTTTTACAACCTTAACTAACTAAGCCGCCAGGTAAATCAATGTAGATGAATTTTCTTTGCGGAAAATTTCCTTAGCCTGTCTTTGTATTTGTTCGGCTGTTACAGCCAGGTATTTATCGGTTTCGTGGTTCAGTTTTTCGGCATCGCCAAATAATTCGAACTGGGCCAGGTTCATCGCCTTATCCAGTAACGACATTTCAGAAAATACCATAGTAGATTCGGTTTTGTTCTTCACCTTAGTCAGCTCATCTGCCGGAACCAATTCATTCTTGATGATCTCCAGTTCTTCCCAGATCGCCGCTTCTGCGGTTTCGATACTCACGTTTTCCAATGGCTTGCCTTCTACCACAAACATGCCGCGATCAAAGCTGCCCATGTTGTAGGCATGTATCTCGCTAAACAATTGCTTATCTTTTACCAGGGTCTTATACAAGCGCGATGAATTACCACGTGATAAAATATCCGATATCAGATCAGCCTCATAATAACCTTCGTCCAAACGACCGGGCATATGGAACGCTATGTAAACATCATTCAATGGCACTTTACCGGCGACAGTTAACCTGCGCTCTTCTTTTTGTTCAGGTTCTTGCGGCAGATTGCGTTGATATTTTTGTCCTGCAGGGATCGATCCAAACCATTTTTCTGCCAGTTGTTTAGCCTGTTCGGTTGTCACATTTCCGCCAACTACCATAATGGCATTCTGCGGATTATAATGCTTTGCGAAGAATGCCTTCACGTCTTCCATCTGCGCATCTTCTATGTGCTTGATCTCCTTGCCTATCGTGGCCCATTGATACGGGTGCTTTTTATAAACTAGCGGACGCAATTTCAGCCAAACATCACCATAAGGCTGGTTCAGGTAGCGTTGCTTAAACTCTTCTATTACCACATTACGCTGTACTTCGAGGCTCTTTTTACTGAATGCAAGGCTCAGCATACGGTCGCTTTCCAGCCAGAAAGCGGTCTCAATATTCGCCGCAGGCAGGGTGATATAATAGTTGGTAATGTCGTTAGTGGTGAATGCATTATTTTCTCCGCCTACTCGCTGTAAGGGTTCGTCGTAAACGGGGATGTTGACCGATCCGCCAAACATCAGGTGCTCAAACAAGTGGGCAAAGCCTGTTTTGTCAGGATCCTCATCGCGTGCACCAACATCATATAAGATATTGAGCACTGCCATTGGGGTTGTATGATCTTCGTGCACGATGACGCGAAGTCCGTTATCCAAAGTAAAACGATTGAATTTAACCATCAAAAAAACTAATAAAAGTGGATTGCAAATGTAGAATTTTTAGCTGAAGTAGCTATAAGTGACCTTGTCACTATAAAATAAAAAATATTTTTTTAATTAAAAAATCTTGGAGAAGATATAAACTAATACTATATTTACATTGCCTTTCCACATACGTTTATCACAATTGTTAATAACTTTTGAACAGCTGAGAACAGGTAAGTAAAGAAAATCCTAACCGTAATGACGCAGTCGCAATTAATTCAACATATGTCCGCACCCGGTAAGGGAACCACAGTAGCCAAACTGGGGCGCCAGATAAAGAGGGAAAACTTCTCTTTGAGGGAATTAGTTGATATGACTTTTCATGAAGACAAGGAGATTGCCTTAAAATCATCGCGTTTGCTACAGCACGTGCTATTCAAATTTCCGGAGAACTACTACCAGGATATCCAATATTTCATCGATCATGTTTTTGATGTACAAAGCGCAAGCAGCAAAAAGCCGTACGCCAAAGTATTGATGCATATAACCTCGCCGGAAGTTCCGAGAGATGTTCGCGAAAAGATGAAAGAGATTGAAATGGAACGCGTGGTGGAATTATGCTTTGAGTGGATGATCGACCCGAAAATGCTGGTGAGCGTTCGCGCTTATGCTGCTGAGGCATTGTTCAACCTGCGTCACCGTTACCCATGGATAGCCGAAGAGCTTTCAAAACAGCTGGAATTTATGACCCGCACTGCTACACCTAACCTGCTGGCTAAGTGCAACTATATTCTGAGCTACCTGCACCCTGAAGATTAATCTGCACCTTAATCAGGTTTAAAGATGCTTACATCTGACGAACTGATAAAAGAAATTAGCATTACCATGGTCAAAACCAAGGTGGTTAAATTGAGTGCGATCATTAAAGAGCAGCAGTTCTCGATACACGATCTTATCGACATTACTTTTCATCCAGATAAAAACATTGCGTTCAGAGCAGCCTGGATACTCGAAAACCTGTTCCTGCAAAAACCGGAAAGCTATATAGAAGACCTGGAATATCTCATTTCAAGAGTAAAGGATGTAGACAATCCCAGCTGCAAACGGCATTATGCCAAAATATTGATGCATATTACCGCACCAAAAGCACCGGCAAGCATCAAACAAAAATTGGCTGAGATTGATCCCGAGCCAGTAGTCGAACAATTATTCGAATGGCTGATTGACCCCAAGATATTAATTGCCGTTAAAGTATTTGCAGCTGAAGCTTTATTCAATATACGCAACCGATATAATTGGATTGCCGAAGAACTGGCCAACCAGGTTCGTTTCCTGATGCGTGATGGAACAGCGGCTATTCAGTCGAGAGGAAGGAAAATACTTTCGCGTTTGAAGTAGCAGTGGCAGTTGGCAGCGGTCGTCTGTGACGATCAAAGAAGATCTGACTGCTACTGCAACTAATCAGAAGTTGGCTGATCCTCCCTGTGCAAATGGTTGCTTACATGATAGTGATGGAGCTTAGCTTCTATAGCCGACTCGCTGTTATCGGCATATGTGCCAAAAGCGTTTACTAAAACGCCCTTCAGGTTATATTTTTCCGAATGGATAGCATAGACTATCGACATATCCGATGGGTTGCTCTCCCCTTCGAAACGGTAAAATTCATCTATCTCAAAATCATCAGCGCCCATATGGATATCTTTGTCTTTATCATCCAAAGTATTGCCCTCAAGGCTCAAATTGGCCTTGTATCCCCGTTTATTCATATCATTAGTGGCATCCACTAAAGTTTCATAGCTTCTCATAGGTTTTTGTATTAGGTGATAATATGTAAACTATAAAACCTGTGTTGTTGTTTGATTGAGTGCTTTGGAAGTATGAGATTTATTATCCGTAGTAATTAAACTCCATAGAGAATGGAGCGTCTATAAAAAAGAAAAGCCAGACCTCGCGCCCGGCAGTTCAAATTAATTTAACTACTTTAACTCATTTATACGAAACCGGCCAAATTAAAGTTGGTAATAATAATGTTACACAATACAAATCATGCCAATACAGACCTTTGATAAATTTTAATGAAAGGCTAGCCAGATCCAAACACTTATTTTAATTGAACACTATGAAAAGAATTACCCCTATTGCATTACTGTTATTCCTGCTCATCAATGTGAGCTACGCCCAAAACCAGGTGAGAGACGTATTCCCGAACGCAAGTATCTCGGTGATAGACTATCAAAGCGGTCAGCAGGTTCCGGTAAACACCGATGATGCTATTTTATTTAAAGACGCTTTTATCACGCTGGTTATCAATACGCAATCTGCACGCATGCATAATACCCGCATGATACCCGGCCGCAAAACCGTTAGGGTAATACAGGCTGATCCACAGGCAAATGGCAACGCCTTTCAGCTGGATATGGAAACTACTTCTTTTGGACGCAGCCAGATCGTTTACTCGTTCTTATATAATGTAGATCAGAACACGCTATACTATTTCAATCCCTCATCCCGTAATTGGGTGCCCGAAGTTGTGCAGGGCAATAACGTCATCAATATGAATAATTGCCTGGCTTACGGCAAGTTCAACCAGGCTAATGGTCAGCCCGAAGAAAATGTGCAGGGCAACCAAGCTGATGACGGCTCAGAATATGACAGCGCAGTTGATACGGACGTATCAGCAGAAACGGCTCCCCCGCCGCTGCCTGAATATCAACAGCCTGAATGCCCAACCGACGGCTATTTATGGCAACCGGGTTATTGGGCATTTAGTCCCGTAAGAGGTGGGTACTATTGGGTACCGGGCGTATGGGTTGCCCCACCGACAGTTGGCTACTTATGGACACCGCCATACTGGGGCTTTGTTGGCGGCCGTTATATGTTTCACGTAGGCTATTGGGGGCCACACGTAGGCTTCTATGGCGGCATAAATTACGGCTACGGCTACGTAGGCGTAGGATTTGTTGGCGGCGAGTGGCACGAGAACCGATTCAGGTATAATACTGCTGTTGTGAGAGTAAATACGGTTGTAGTACATAACACTTATGTTAACCGTACTGTGATCAATAATACCACTGTGGTAAATAACCGCGTGAGCTTTAACGGCCAGGGTGGGGTTACTGCAAGACCTTCCCAGGCAGAGCTTTCAGCCAGCAATGATCATCACGTAATGGCAACCGCCGAGCAAAACCGTAACCAGCAATTGGCCCGGAGTAATAACGCACAATTTGCATCAAACAATCGTGGTGGCGCACCATCTAATTTAGCCGCTCAACGCCCACCGGACAGAAGTGCATTCAATAATATGCCGGGAAATTCTGGTCAAAGGAATAACACCAATAACAACCCGGGTGGTAATGCGGAACAACATCCGAACAATCCGAACCAAAGAAACGGTGGTTTCCGCAACCAGGGACAGCGTCCAAACAGCAATGCTACTCCCGGCGCTAATCCAAATGTTCAGGGTAACCAGAACCAGCGCCCAAGCGGCAATGCAGCACCGGGTAATAATCCGAACGTTCAGGAAAATCAAAGGCCGAACGGACAAACGCCGGCAAATGGCAACAATCCGAATGCTCAAAGTAACCAAAGGCCAAACGGACAAACACCAGCTAACGGTAATAATCCGAACACACAACAGGGTAACCGCAATCAAAGGCAGAATAATAATGGGCACCAGCAAAGAGGTCAGCGTAACAACAACCGTCAACCTAAACAACAGCACGAAGAAAAAGAAAAGAAAAACTAAGATTAAGAATTATACAAAGAGCTCTCCTGTATATACAGGGGAGTTTTTTTGTTTAACGGGTATTTGGTTAGCTTTGGAATATCATATGATTAATACAATGGCTGTTGCTACAATAAATAAAGATTCGCTTGATTTTTTAAAAGATCTGTCTCAAAATAACAACCGCGAGTGGTTCAGTAATAATAAGGACCGCTATACAGCAGCGCATAATAATATTATTGCTTTTGCTGATGCGTTGATCGGAGAATTAAATAAGCATGACATGATCGAAACACCATCGGGACGGAAAAGCATGTTCAGGATATACAAGGATGTTCGTTTTTCGAAAGATAAAACGCCCTACAACAAGCATTGGAGCTGTATATTCAGACGGGCCACCAAAAAGCTTCGGGGTGGTTATTACTTGCGGATCGAACCTGGTGACTCAAGGGTAGTTGGCGGCTTCTTTGGACCTGTGCCGGATGATATGAAACGGATAAGGCAGGATATTGATGATAATTACGAAGATTGGAGAAGTGTACTGGCCAACCCAATCCTGAAAGAAACATTTGGTAACATGCGAGGCGAAAAAGTGATATCTGCACCGCGCGGATATGACAAAGATCATCCTGCCATCGATCTACTACGGCATAAACAGTTTATGTTCAGGCTTGAGTTTACTGATGAGGAAGTACTCAGTCCTGATTTTTTATTCATAGCGAATAATGCCTTTAAGAATCTGCGGCCGTTTCTGGATTATATGAGCGAGGTGTTGACAACGGATGCGAACGGGATATCGATCGTTGATTAATACTTTTTTGAACTTGAAAAAACTTGAACAGAAAATGAATTGATAAACCTGACTATTATCCGGAAATTTATTCCTAAAATTTATCGATCAAACTATGAAAAGCCTCTTACTTGCTATCTTTCTCTTTGGTACACTTAATTGCTTCGCTCAATCATCCGGAGAATTACAAAAGAAGTATACCGTCTTCAACAGGACGATAAGCCCAGGTACAGAACCCGGAAGTATTCATCTTAGCTATGCGGAAAGTGAAGGACATGCCTGGCTTAATAATACCAAATTAACCAATGGCACTATTGAAGTTGATATTAAGGGAAAGGATAAGCTACAGGCTAGTTTTGTTGGGATCGCTTTTCACGGTGTGAATGATTCTACATTTGAGGTTGTTTATTTCCGTCCATTTAATTTCCGCTCTGCCGACCCGGTCAGAAAATTGCATGCGGTACAATATATTGCCGCGCCAAAATTTGGTTGGGAGAAACTAAGGAACGAATTTCCGGGAAAATATGAACAACCCATCTCTCCCGCCCCTGATCCAAATGAATGGGTTCACGCACGGATAACCGTGGACAGTAAAAATATCAAGGTTTATGTCAATGGGAATACCACGCCATCATTGGTAGTTGAACCCCTGGTGCATACCGGTGGCACTTTGATCGGCCTGTGGACTGATAGTGATGGGGACTGGAGAAATTTGAAAATTTTGGAGAATAGGTAAATTTGATCTGATCAAAATGTACTAATACTCTAAGCTATAGTTAATTGATCATTACTCATCTATTTATCTGCGAATTTATTTCCGTATAATTCAATTAATTTTTTGTCCATCCAGGCCTCCCGCATATTTCTATCCAAAATTTCGCCATCAGGTCCTATGAGTATGCAGGTCGGTATGCTGTCAATATTGTATGCTTTTGCAAAGCCCCCTTTAAAAGCCTTTAAGTCTGTCACTTGCAACCATTCCATTTGTTGCTCCTTGACAGCACTTAGCCATTTTTCTTTATTATCATCCAATGAAATTTGCATTATCTCAAACCCTGATGGGTGATATAATGCATAAACATTTTTTAAATGAGGCAAATCCTTAATACAAGGCCCGCACCATGAAGCCCAAAGTTCCAACAATACATATTTACCTTTCCCCAAATAATCAGATAGTTTTATATTGTTATCGTCCTTATCCTGAAATGAGAAATCAACATATTTGGCCCCCACTGCGGTCTTTTTAACTATCGTCGCGTTTTGTTCAAGCTCTTGTTCATATCCATCTTTTCTCAGTTTAGGCGATAAGCATGAGAATAATTCCTCAATTTCGTTTGCCGAAAAGTTACTTAAATTCATTTCTATCACAGCTAACGAAACTGCATTTCCGGGATTATCCTTTACAAATTGTTTGACGTATTCAACCCGTTCTTTTCGTGCTGCATCTATTGCAACAGTCATTTCAATTCCCTGTCCTGTATTTCTTTCAAGGTCGGTTCTTTTCTCTTTCAAGTAAGAAGTATATATATGATTAGCATCAGCTATTTTTTTCCGGAAGACAGAATTACCATTGAAATATTTCAAGAACAAGTCATGAGATTTAGAACCAACAATTTTTACTTTGTTATATGGATAGATGTGCTCCCGCAAGAGATCCGACGTCGGGATGCTATCTAAATTTGCAGTAATTGTTATATCGCTATTTTCTAAAAACAATGAAACATCGCGATGAATCGCATGCACCTTTCCTTTTTCTACAATTAGAATATGATAAAGATGTGGGCTGGCGGCAATGCCTTCTATCTTAAACGATCCGTTTTTCATCACCGCGCTATCTAAAGGGCTTAAATACTGTGAACCAAAAAACAAATACACTTCTCCACCATGCAGGTCCCCACTAATATTACCTGTAATGGTATATCTGTCAAGGCCCCATGAATGTTTTGGAAAAGCTATTATTATAAAAACAATAAAAAGGCAATATTTTGAGATTTTCATCATCATGTCTTAGCCTATTTCAATTTTAAGATAACCTGCTAATGTCTTGATAAAGTAACTGATATTTTTATCAGGTACTTTATTAATAATTTAGGAGGAGGCTACACAAGTAAGGTAAGCCGAACAGATATCTCCGTCACAACAGTCAATCGTTGTGCATCTTTCGCCCTCATCGCATCCGCCTCCGCTGCAAGTTGAAGCTTTGCATGGCTCTGGTGGTGCAACTGATCCACCCAAAACATTTTTCATTTCAGATCGGGTGAGCTTTATGAAATTATTCATAATAAAAAAATTAGATTTTTAACTTTACCGAAACCACGCCCCGGCTTTAAGGCGGCATATATTGTTGAAAGTACATGCTCCTCTACTCTCGGCCAAAAAGTATCTTTATTCTCTGAAAAGCAAGGTTTAATAGTTGAATTCTATTCTAAGCTATCAAATGCCTTTTTTGCTATCAATTATATTTCTGGAATATTTTTAGTTTCTGACGCCTTCGTATGAAAGTCGAGCATTAACCAATGTTTAAATTCAAATAAATCAACGACACCAATAACATTTTAATCGCAAGCACTTAAATATTACTCGAAACAGTGTTTACTCTAACAATATACTTTAATCTCTTTTTCTCCTATCTTTATTCTTAGTGAATAGTATTCTCACATCTGATTTTAAAAACAAACGCTCAAAATGGCTTTTCGCAGCTATTTTGTTATTGAGCTTTTTTACTCTTTCGGGGATAGTTCTCAAACCACAGGCCAGGCTGGACGATCAGCGAACCACTCTAGTTGCAAATCCTCAGAGCAGCCTCATAAAAAGTATAAATTATAAGCGTGCTATACTGGGAGTTTATAATACCTGTTCTACCCGATTATTTTTCTTTATATCAATTTTTGATATCAGCCGGTTACACAGCCGTCAAGTTTATACTCGCATTAATAGCCTGTTGATGTCTTACAAGTGCAGACCCAAAACTGTCTTTTTCTTTCAGGTAAAAACCTTTCATCTAAATAGAGGTGATTATCCAGCCATTCCTTTAGGATAATTATCCAACTCATCTTTTTTCGACCGTTGCGACGGTATAATCCATTTGATCACTTTCTGTAGTGTGTTTTGCATTTGCTTGCAGCGCACTTCTGCATTAAAAACATATAAATGAAATACCTTAAAAGGATGCTAAGGGTATATGCATTGATCCTATTTATGTTGCTGGCTGCAAGCGGCATCAGCATATTTGGCATCGCGCCAACATTAACGAGAGACAGGAAATTATTTGCTGATATCGAAGCTGCGTCTGAGGTTGATGAAAACACGTCGGGGTCGTCCGGTGAAGAGTCCTTAGCAGACATTGACAAATTGAAGTCCTGATAAAGCTTTATACTTAGGAATAAAACAGAAAAGCCACCTCAACGGTGGCTTCCTGATGTATAGCTAAAATTAATTAATAGACTTATTTATTCCGCATGTTCCGGTTCTTGTGTGTTCAGGAACACAAATTGGTTGTCGAACATATCCAGTTTTATTTTGCTGTCCTTATCTATCTTTCCGCTGAGGATCTGTTTAGACAATTCGTTCAGAATCTTTTTTTGGATCACACGTTTCAACGGCCTAGCACCAAATTGAGGGTCGTAACCTAGTTGAGCCAACCAGTCTAATGCTTCTTCCGAAGCTTCGATGCTTACCCCCATTTCGGCCAGCGAATCCTGTACATGCCTGAATTGCAGTTTTACAATTTCACCAATCTCATCGCGGCTGAGCGGAGTGAACATGATGATCTCGTCAATACGGTTCAAAAACTCCGGACGAATGGTCTGTCTTAATAACTCGAACAGCTGGTTTTTGGTTTTAGCAACCACAGCTTCTTTGTCGCTATCTTCATAATCCTGGAAATTTTCCTGGATCAGGTTCGAGCCGATATTCGAAGTCATGATGATGATGGTATTCTTAAAGTTTACCACGCGGCCTTTATTGTCGGTCAAACGGCCATCATCCAACACCTGCAAAAGGATGTTGAATACGTCCGGGTGAGCCTTTTCGATCTCATCCAATAATACAACACTGTATGGCTTACGACGAACTGCCTCAGTCAGCTGACCGCCTTCATCATATCCCACATAGCCCGGAGGCGCCCCGATCAGGCGTGACACCGCATGGCGTTCCTGGTATTCTGACATATCGATACGCACCAGCGCGTTTTCGTCATTGAACAGGTATTCGGCCAAAGCTTTTGCCAGCTCGGTTTTACCAACCCCGGTAGTACCCAGGAATATGAATGAGCCGATAGGCTTCCTTTTATCCTGCAAACCTGCACGACTGCGGCGAATAGCATCGCTGATCGCTTCAATCGCTTCCTCTTGCCCTGCCACACGTTTGTGCAACTCATCTTCCAGGTGAAGCAGCTTTTCGCGTTCACTTTGTATCATTTTAGAAACCGGTATGCCCGTCCAGCGTGAAACTACACCTGCAATATCCTCGGCAGTAACCTCTTCCTTCAGCATACGGTGCTCTTTCTGGTTTTCCAGTAAAGTGGCTTTCAATTTCTCTGCTTCATCCTGGGCCTCTTTGATACGGCCATAACGTAATTCGGCTACTTTTCCGTAATCACCGGCACGTTCGGCCTGATCGGCTTCCAGTTTAAAGTTCTCGATCTGTTCAACCTTTTGGTTGATATTATCTACCACATCCTTTTCGCTCTTCCATTGCGCACGCAGTGAATCACGACTTGATGAAAGATTAGCGATTTCCTCGCTGAGTTCGCTTACACGCTTTTCATCTTTCTCCCGTTTGATCGCCTCACGCTCAATTTCAAGCTGCATGATCTTACGGTCGAGTTCGTCTACCTCTTCAGGAACAGAGTCCATTTCCAGGCGCAATTTTGAAGCGGCCTCGTCCATTAAGTCGATCGCTTTATCCGGCAAGAACCTGTCGGATATATATCTTTGTGACATTTCGACAGCTGCAATAATGGCTTCGTCGCGGATATGCACTTTATGGTGCGTTTCATAACGTTCTTTCAAACCACGCAGGATAGAAATAGCATCCTGCGTATCCGGCTCGTCCACCATCACCATCTGGAAACGGCGTTCCAGCGCTTTATCTTTTTCAAAGAATTTCTGGTATTCGTTCAGTGTGGTAGCACCAATGGCTCTTAATTCGCCACGAGCTAACGCGGGTTTCAGGATGTTTGCAGCATCCATCGCACCTTCGCCACCGCCTGCGCCAACCAGCGTATGTATCTCGTCAATAAACAGGACGATCTCACCATCAGCCTGGGTTACTTCTTTGATAACCGCTTTTAAACGTTCTTCGAACTCGCCTTTGTATTTGGCGCCTGCGATTAACGCACCCATATCCAATGAGTAAACGGTCTTAGTCTTCAGGTTTTCAGGCACATCGCCTTTGATGATCCTGAAAGCAATACCTTCGGCTATGGCAGTTTTACCAACGCCCGGTTCACCTACCAGGATAGGGTTATTTTTGGTACGACGCGATAATATTTGAATCACCCGTCTGATCTCTTCATCACGACCAATAACCGGATCTAGTTTGCCTGATTCGGCATACTCGTTCAGGTTACGTGCATATTTGTTCAATGCGTTATAGGTAGCTTCAGCATTTTGGTCAGTTACCTTGGTATCGCCACGTAATTCAACAATGGCTTTTTTAAGGTCTTTTTCGTTCACGCCCGAATCCTTCAACACGGTGCTGGTCTTACCGCCTGCCGCCAGGATACCTAATAATATATGTTCGACAGATACAAACTCGTCCTTAAACTCTTTCAGGTACGATTGTGCCTTTTGCAAAGCCGAGTTAGTTTCTGATGATAAATAAATATTGCTGCCACTAACCTTTGGATATGAAGCAATTTGCTCATCCAGGTTATCATTCAACCGGTTAAGGTTAACGTTCAGCTTTTTTAATAAATAGGAGATCACATTCTCATCAACCAACAGCAAACCTTTCAGCAAATGAGCATTCTCAATTGCCTGCTGCTGGTTCCCAGTTGCAATCTCAGAAGCCTTCTGCACGGCTTCCTGTGCTTTTATAGTGAAGTTGTTAAAATTCATGCTAATTGATTATTTTATGTACACCATATCATCAAAATAGTTGCCATTTTAATGAAAATGAAAAAATGTCACGAAGAAATTAGTTTTGAAAGACATTTTGTCTACTTTTACCAGCATAACCGAAACATTATCAGGTAGTAAAACCCTATTACTGCTTGTGAATATTCCTAATTTTTTTATCTTTGATATACCATAATTTAATGTATTGAATAACCAAAACAACCATAAGGTAAGGGGTAAAACCCGGATATCATACCGCGACTATTATACGCTTAAGAACCTTGGAGCTGTAAGGACAGGTAGCATCATCTTCCTGATCCTTAACGTTGTATTGCGCTTACTCTATGCAATATTCCCTGAAAGCCTTACCCGGGCCCAAAATTATCCTGAATTTAATTTTACCAACTGGTTATACATTGCGATCACGCCTATTTTTCTTGGTTGCAGCTACCTGCTCATTTACCTGTTCAGGAAACAAAAGCAGGCCAATTTTGTGATGACCCTTTTTGTTTTTTTGTTTGCCCTTTACATCATCCTGAGTGGCATGTTTTCAAGCTTTATAGCCACTTCTGATCCGCGCAATTCCATGACCATTTACCTTACTGCCTTAAGCATCATCAGCGTGGTATTTGTGTTTGAATGGGACGAGGCGTTGGTGCTGGTTTTTATAACAGAGGGCTTATTTACTGCCTTGCTCTACAATACGCAAAACGAGGGCATGGAGATGATCTATAACCAGTTGATATCGGTCATACTACTCTTTTGCTTTTATTTTATATCGAGATATTTCTACTCCTATAAATCGAGTTATTTTTTGCAGCTGGTAGATATTAAGGAAAAGAACATCGCTATTGAAAAAGCCGGCGCATTTAAGAATGAAATTTTAGGTATGGTGGCACATGACCTACGTAATCCCATAGGCGCTATTGAAACCCTGGCCCTGATGATGGAAATGGAGGAAATTGATGGTGAAACCCGCGAAAACCTGGAGATGATTAAAACCTCATGCGTAAAGGCGCGTGGCATTATAGCCGACTTGCTGGATGCTGCCAATAATGAAAACATCAATATTGTTGAGACGCAGCGCACCGAAATGAACTACTTTTTGAAGAACATCATAAACGAATGGAAGATTCAGAAAGAAGCCAAGAACAACATCTTCCTGATCAGCTCTAAAAACCAGGTGTACGTAGAGATAAACTGTGAAAAGTTTCAGCGTGTGATGGATAACCTGATCACCAATGCGTTGAAGTTCTCCAAAAACAATAATAAGATCGAAATATACCTGAGCGCCAAAAACGGCAGTGCAGTCATTGAAGTGCGGGACTATGGCCTGGGTATTCCCGAAGAGCTCCTCCCCCATATCTTTGAGCGCTTCTCAAAAGCGCGCCGCCCTGGTCTGCGAGGTGAGCAATCTACCGGTTTAGGTTTGAGTATATCCAAACAGATCATCGAAAACCACCAGGGTTCTATCGACGTGACCAGTGAAGAGAAAAAGGGCTCTACATTTATTATTCAGCTGCCGGTTGTAGATTGAACACGATTACCAGATTTTTCTGATTTACATGATTTCTGTCACTTTGATATTTTTCATATTTTATTTTCAATAACTTTTGAAAGTTCAATATTTTTATTACATTTGTTCATCAAATTGAAAACAAATGTTAACGCTTCAAACCTTTATCCTGCTAGCCGGAATTGCCCAAATAGCACTTGCACTTGGAAGTATCACCATACCGCAAATATTGAATTGGAAAGATAAATTAGCCCAAACAAATCCGTTGATCAGGCAGATATTCTGGGTTTATGCATGTTATATTTTGGTCATTAATCTTTCATGGGGGCTGCTATCTGTATTTAATTATAAGGAATTAGCAAGCGGTTCCCGCCTTGGTACTATTATTACCGGCTTTATCGCACTTTATTGGATATCCCGGCTGCTGATCCAATTCTTTTACTTCGACAGATCAAACTTCCCCAAAGGGAAATGGCACCGTTTTGGCGAAATCGTTTTGGTGAGCACGTTTGTCTTCCTTACTGTGACTTACGGATGGGCTTTTACCTCTAATTACCTTATCAAATGAAAACCTTATTGATACAACTCACTTATTGGGGGGCTTTAAACCTGGCAGTAGTATTTATCGGGTACTTGCTCCAGAAAAAGAAGGCGGTCTTATTTAGTTGGATCATCTTTGTTCTGAGTCTCGCCATTATTTACCTCATTTTCCTTGATGCCAACCCTGCGATCAGAATGTTGACACTTATTTCGACTACATTCAATTGTATGAAAGTAATTGCAGCAACCGAAGAATATAAAAAGAAACCTTCAAACCTAAACCTTAAGCAATGGCTGTTATTTGCCTGTTGCTGGGCTGGGATGCGGGCCCAGCCCTTTGAAAACATTAGCAGCGAGCCCCTACCCTACGCCTGGAAAGTGATTTGGTTTGGTATAAGCAGGATCATTGTCGGGGTGATCCTTGTTAGTTCAGCACATTATGTGTTGTTGCTGCCGATCAGCATTTTTACAACCTATTTATTGATAAGCGCAATGTTGCTGGTGGGTTTAAGTCTGATCCTGCATTTCGGGATGCTGAATATAAGCGCAGGCGCTTTGCGGTTACAGGGAATAGCAACCTACCCGCTATTCAGACAACCGGCAAAGGCTTTGAGCCTAACCGAATTCTGGAGCAAACGCTGGAACCTGGCTTTCAGCGAGATGACTTCATTAACCATCTTCCGTCCGCTCAGATCAAAAACCGGCAGTGCTATTGCATTGATGGCGTCTTTCATATTCTCCGGCTTTCTGCATGAACTGGCTTTAAGTGTCCCGGTAAATGGTGGTTACGGCTTGCCAACGCTTTATTTTGTGTTGCAAGGATTATTAGTCCTGATTGAAAAAGCGCTGAGCAATAATGGGATTCTGTTCCTGAAGAATAAGTTAGTTGCCCGGGTTTGGGTATTCTTTTGGCTGGTAGTACCTGCACCTCTATTGTTCCATGCTAAGTTTATCGACCAGGTAATCTGGCCGTTAATCTACCTGCATTTTTAAAAGTCTTCGGCAGGCTGATCGTGGAAAAACATCTTATTAAAATTCACCAGGAAAAGTTCTCTTGATGCACGGGTACAAGCCGTATAAAACCAACGCAGGAAATCCATATTGATCATTTCTTCAGTCAGGTAACCCTGGTCGACAAACACAGCTTCCCATTGTCCGCCCTGCGCTTTGTGACAGGTAACAGCATAGGCGAATTTGATTTGCAGGGCATTGTAGTACGGATTTAGCTTCAACTCGTCCAGTTGGGCTTTGCGGCTGGCGATGTGCTCGTAATCCTTCATTACTTCTAAAAAGAATCGCTTCTGCTCGTCAGTTAGCAACGCAGGCGCTTCTGAATAAAGCGTATCCATCAGAACCTTACATTCTATTACCGGATCTTCGGCGTAATCTATAAACTCCAGTTGCACATCGGCAAAGCGGAATCCGTACATATCTTCAAAACGGCGTACTTTCTTTATCCGTGCAATATCGCCGTTGGCGATAAAACCTGTACTCCCCTCCTCCTGATCTTGCAGCCAGAAATAATTGTTGCGTACCACCATTACCTGGTCGCCGCCGGTTAACTCTTCTTCGCGCTGAAGAATGCGCGCTCGTATTTGCCGGTTGTAGAGATTCGCATTCTTATTCGATCGGCAAACGATCAAAGCACCATCATAACCATATTTATTGTAAGCATAGTTGAGGCCTTCTTCCAGACGTTCGCCTGTCATCCTGAAAACGTCTTTATAACCCTTGGTGACCACTTGGGGTGTTACAATCTTTCCTTTCCTGATGATGTCTCGCAGAGAGGTAGCGTTCAGCAATATGCCCGAATCCTTTTGTTGGCGAAGCACATCCGTCAACTCAAAACCAAACATCTCCAAAGCAAACTCTGCCTTCATCAGTTTCATATCCAGCGCGGGACTATTATCGGCACCAACAGGCGGTAACTGGGCCGTATCGCCTACCAACATTAGCTTGCAGTTTTTGGTGTTATACACATAGCTTACCAGATCGTGCAGCAGGGTGTCATGAGTATTGCCAGCCAGCCTGTCTGAGATCATGGATGCCTCATCAACAATGAATAAAGTATCCGAAGCCAGATTATCAGCCAGCCGGAACGCGTCATCAATATTCATAGCTGACTTCCGCCGATAAATACGCTTATGGATTGTAAAAGCTTTTCGCCCCGAATAATTAGTGATCACTTTTGCTGCGCGACCAGTAGGCGCCAGCAGCACCGATTTGTAATTGTAGTACTTGAGCGCCTTTACTAATGCACCTACAACAGTGGTCTTACCTGTACCGGCGTAGCCCCGCAGGATAAAGCACTCGTCGCCGTTATCCCTGATCAAAAATTCATGGAGTTTATCAAACAGCTCCAACTGCTGAGGCGTGGGTTCATGAGGAAAAGCTTTGACAATTTGATCTGTTGAGGGCACGAACAAAAATGCGGAATATTATTTACGATTTTAGATTTACGAATTACGATTGCTTTAATTTCCTTTTTAAATCGTAAATCTAAAATCGTAATTCGTAAATCACAATTACATCCAAAAAATATTACTTTTGCCAATAGCTGCTTTAGTAACCGCAACTATCTAAAACAATCATATTAACTTGAACACAGATCAACACGCCGGCTATACCTTATTGATTAAGATCGGCTCACATTCGTTTTCATATGCCGTTGCGGGCCAGGGCCGGATGCTTGTCCTGAAAGAAAATCTTGATCTTAGTGAACTCCATACGCCGACGGACGGTAATAAAATGCTGTCTGCTGAGTATGGTCAGCATATTGTTGGCATTCCTTACACGGGCTTTACAATCGTTCCGGCAAGTTTGTTCAATCCTGAAAAAGTTGCCGATTTCGCTCGTTTCCTTGATGTAAAACGTGATGAGAAAGTATTCTCTCAGCCGTTAGATGCAGACAACCAGGTCATCTTCAAATTGGATAATGTTTTAGTGACTTCGGTTGCCGAAAAATTCGGCATCAATAGTATTGTATTTACACCGAAAGGCTGGATAAAACTTACCGCTGCAAATAGTCCGGCAGATGACCAGATATATTTAAACGTGGAGGGCAACAAGGCCGAATTCCTGAACTTTAAAGAAGGTAAACTGCGTTTTTATAACGGCTTCGAGTTTATGGCACCCGATGAGTTGGCTTATTTTGCTACGCTAGTAGCCAGTGAACTTCAATTGCTGCCAAGTGACGTGACACTTGTTTTAAGCGGCAACATTACACTTGATGATGAAAATGGCATCCGCCTGGATCGTTTCTTCCGCAAATTAGAATTGAATACAATGAGTGCGCTGGCCTCGTCGGGGCAAACATCGTCGCATGATATACTAACCCTCACCGCTTTATCGCTATGCGGATCATCGGAGGCCAATTAAAGGGGCTCAGGCTTAATCCGCCTAAGAATTTGCCCGTACGCCCTACTACCGACCTGGCAAAAGAAGCCCTGTTCAATATCCTGCAAAACCAGATCGATTTCGAAAACATCAAAGTGCTCGACCTTTTCGCCGGAACAGGCAATATCTCATTTGAGTTTGCATCCAGGGAAGCAGCACAGGTCATCTCAGTCGACCGCAGCATACATTGTGTCAATTATATTAAAGATACCGCACGGCAACACCGTTTTGAGCAGATCAAAATCTACAAAGCCGATGTTTTGAAATACCTTGAACTGGAAACCGAACAATATGATTTGATCTTCGCCGATCCGCCTTATGACCTGAACCGTATTCCAGAAATTACCAAAATTGTTTTTGATAAGAATTTGTTGCTACCGGATGGCTTACTAATTATCGAACATCAATCGCTGCAGAATTTGAGCAATCACCCGGCTTTTGTAGAACAACGGAAGTATGGGCATTCGTCGTTCTCGTTTTTTAGGACGGCAGAATCGAACTAAAGATCATGTCATTGCGAGGCGCAAGGCGGATGGTGCGGGCCGCACAACGAAGCAATCGCATGCTATACAAGGCGGACATGCATTGTTCGCGATTGCTTCTTCACGCCTCAGGCTGTTCATCGCAATGACATAGCTGCAATCATCTAAGTGATTCTCAGTCAAATTAAACATTAATTACCTCCACCCCCTTCTTGTTAAAAAACCCCAACTCTTCCGACTTTGAATTAGTAATAACCGTGTTAATCATCGATAACTCTCCAAATCGCAGATAGCTTTCCTTCCCTATTTTACTTTCATCGCATAATAAATATGTTCTTGCGCTGTGGGATGCAAATGCCTGGGTTATCTCGGCCTCCAGCTCACTATTGGCGAATAAACCGTTGCGGGATATACCGTCAACTCCTAAGAATGCTTTGTGAGCTTTATACCTGGCGATATGCTCATTTGCAACCGAACCATGTACCGCCTGGCGTTCTGCATTAAATTCCCCGCCGATGATATTTAGGGAGACCAAACTATTTTGCAACTCATAAACAACCGGGAGAGAATTAGTGATCACTCTAATTTTCTTTCCTTTAATAAACTGGCACAGCCTGAACACAGTACTACCGCAATCCATAAAAATAATATCCCCGTGATTGATCTGTTCGGCAGCAGCACGGCAAATTTTATCTTTTGCCTCTACATTTTTGGCGGCCTTGTTGACGAACTCATGCGGGATTTCCAGCGGGTTCACTTTCATAGCCCCGCCGTGGGTACGATATAGCAAACCATCACTGGCCATCTGGTTCAGATCGCGGCGGACGGTGATCTCTGAAATATCCAGTTCAGCTGCTATCAGTTTCACATCTACCTCACCCTCAGTATTCAGCTTGTCCAGGATTATTTGCTTTCTTTTTTGAAAGTTCATTTATTATATTTTAATTTGTTCAAAAATAATCAAAATAAATCAAAAACAATCAAATTCATTTTGAAAACTTATAAGATCATCAAAAGCGAATTGCTGTCAGACAACTGGTACACACTGAATAAGGTCACTTATGAAACGCATTATGCCGATGGTTCAGTAACAGTACAAAGCCGTGAAGCATATGACCGCGGCAATGGCGCCACCATCCTGCTGTATAACAAAGCACAAAAGACCGTGATACTAACCCGCCAGTTTCGCATACCAACCTATGTAAACGGCAACGAAACGGGCTACCTGATAGAAAGCTGCGGCGGACTTTTAGATAAAGATAACCCGGAAGAATGCATTAAACGGGAAACCGAAGAAGAAACAGGTTACAAAATATCTGACGTCAAGAAAATATTCGAAGTCTACATGTCACCGGGATCAGTGACAGAGCTCATCTACTTTTTTGTAGCTGAATACTCCAAAGACATGAAAGTAAGCGATGGTGGTGGTGTAGAGGAAGAAAGTGAAGACATTGAGGTACTTGAAATTCCCTTTCAACAGGCTTTAGAAATGATTAAGACCGGAGAGATAAAAGATGGCAAAACCATCATGCTTTTACAATATGCACAAATCCATAACCTGATATGAACATTAAACCATTAACTATCCTCGTTGCAGGGCCATATCGCTCGGGAACAAATGATGATCCTGCATTAATGCAACAAAACTTAGAAAGACTTGAGTCAGCCGCATTAACCTTATTCCGTGCCGGGCATATTCCCCTAATCGGCGAATGGCTGGCTTTACCGCTACTAAAAGTCGCAGGATCAAAAAAACCAGGCGATGATATCTACCAGGAAATATCCTACCCCGTTGCCCATCGCCTCATCACCAAATGTGACGCGATATTACGCATGGAAGGAAATTCAACCGGTGCCGATAATGATGTAAAAGTTGCGCAACAGCTTGGCCTGCCTGTTTATTATCATATCGAAGATATCATTGGCAATTAATGCCGAAGGTTTATTACTTTTGGTGAGTTAACCACAACTAAACTATGCAGATCGCTCTCTTCCCCGGCTCGTTTGATCCTGTTACCAAGGCCCACGTTGATATTATTAAACGATCAATGGGACTATTTGACAAAATTTATATCGGTATAGGCGACAATAGTTCAAAAAAAGGGTTGCTTACTGTTAGTCAGCGTGAACAAATGCTACGGGCGGTATTTGAGAATGAGCCAAAGATACATGTGGTAGCCTATGACGGGCTGACTGTCGAATTTTGCAGAAGTATCGGAGCTACCTACATGATCCGCGGCATTCGTACCGTATCCGACTTTGAATATGAAAAAGCAATCGCACAGATGAATCATGCACTTGCTTCCGATATCGAGAGCATTTTTATCGTGAGTAAGCCAGGCTATTCATCAATCAGTTCAACCATCGTACGCGAAATACTGCGTTACCAGGGCGATGTAAGCCAGTTTATTCCGAAAGAGGCACTGGCTTTTCTGTAAACAGGTCCATCTTTGCCAACACATCCATTATCGATGGGAAGGTATTCTTGATAATGGCGTCAATATGCCCTTTCTGAAACCAGCGCACTGAAGTGATCCCCTCTTCTTTTTGCGGTTTAAGCTTGCCGCTGCCTTTATAGCCCATCTGGTACCAATAAGTTCTTTTCAGCACAGTCTCGCCTTTGTAAGTATACGTATGATAAGTTTTGCAGATGCGCGCGCCAATGCTGTTTACTGTAATACCGCACTCCTCCTCTACCTCGCGTACCGCGCCTTCGCGTTTACCCTCACCTTTTTCAATTTTTCCTTTGGGCAGGTCCCATTTTTTATTGCGGTAAATAAACAGGTATTCTCCTTTCGAGTTGATGACTACCCCGCCCGCCGCGTCGATAACCGTGATGCCTCTCATCACCTTTTTCAGGTACTCTTTGGCGTCCGTACAGTGCAGGAAATAAAACTTGTTTCCGGGCTTGCCATTGTACTTATCGTAAAAAGCTTTCAGGTCAAATGTCTGAGCATCAATTTTTTGATATCTTTCCACATTCTTTGGAACCGACTGGGTTATCAATATAACTTTTTCGTTGATATAAATTCTGTACTTTTGAGCCATGTTTAATAAAAGTGAGATAGAACAACAAGTAGCGGAGTTCCTGCTGCAAATTAAAGCAATTAAATTGCAACCTGATAATCCTTTTACCTGGGCCTCAGGCTGGAAATCGCCGATATATTGCGACAATCGTGTCACTCTATCCCACCCAACTATACGTACCTATATCAGGCAAAAACTTTCCCAGGTTATCCAGGAAGAATTTGGCGCTGTAGACTGCATAGCAGGTGTTGCTACCGCCGGCATTCCACAAGGCGCATTGGTTGCACAGGAGTTAGGCTTGCCTTTTATTTATGTTCGCTCCAAACCAAAAGATCACGGCACCGGAAGCATGATCGAGGGCGAAGTGATACCCGGTCAACGTGTAGTTGTTATCGAAGACCTTATCTCGACCGGTAAAAGCAGTCTCCAGGCAGTACAGGCATTGAAAGATGCGGGTTGTACCGTTGCCGGTCTCGCTGCCATTTTCAGCTACGGGTTCGATCAGGCCACCGAAAACTTTAAGGAAGCAAAGTGCAAATTCTTTACGCTGTCAAACTATAACGCTTTATTGAAATACGCCCAGGATAACAATTATATCTCCGCCTCAGAGTCGGATATTTTAAGCAAATGGCGCGTGTCTCCTTCTACCTGGGGGCAGTAATTTCAGTTGATTGGGTTAGATTAAGTTGGATTGAGTTAGATTAAGTTGCCTGCTCAATCAATTCAACTTAATCAACCACTTAACTTAATCAACTACTTAACTAAACAAAACATGACTACCTTCGAAAGCAAGATCAATATTAACAAGCCAATAAATGAAGTTTACCAGTTTCTGGCGGACTTGAATAACCATCAGCAATTAATGCCCGAGAATATTGTGAACTGGACATCAACCACTGATGACGCCCGGTTCGATATTCAGAATATGGGAAAATTAGCACTGAAAGTGGATAACAGGCTTGAGAATGCTGAGATTAATATCATCCCTTCAGAAAAACCTCCTTTTGATCTGCAATTGAACTGGAAACTGGCCGATGCAGGAACGCATACCGAAGTACTGTTTACAATTTCTGCAGAATTGAACATGATGATGAAAATGCTGGCAAGCGGTCCACTGCAAAAACTGGCAGATCATGAAGCTCAAAGCCTGGCTGAAGTGCTTGGGTAATTTGTTGCACTTATACTCATTTAATAAACATGGGTGATAATACTGGAAATTTATATTTTAAATCGAAAAGGATTTCGATAATCATATTGGCTGCAACGGCTATCATTTGCTCCCGAACTCTCTTCTTCTTTTTCAGTGACACTGAAGGCCCAAATCTTTTGATAGTTTTAGGTCTGGCACTGGCTGTATACTTTTTATCTTATGTAGCATATTCATTCGAACCTTCCAAAATGAAGGGTATCGGAAGACTTTCGGTGGCAATTTGTATCCAAATACTATTGGTTATTGGTCTTTACTTTGGCATAGAGTGGTTTTAGTTTTGTGTTTAATAATCAAAGGGCAACCTCGCTCGTATATCAAATTTAAAACCGGGCATTCTTAAGCTCTGAGCAATATAAGTTGTTGGATTCGATGAAATTCGCCTTATTAACCTTACCTTTGCGGCAAATTAGAGGTGCAGCATGATTACAGTATCCAATCTTTCTTTACGCTACGGTAAACGTACACTGTTTGAAGAGGTAAACTTAAAATTTACCCAGGGCAACTGCTATGGCATTATTGGTGCCAATGGCGCTGGAAAATCTACTTTCCTGAAAATCCTTTCCGGCGAGATCGACCCTACAAGCGGTTCGGTAAGTTTTACACCCGGCGAGCGTATGGCTGTTTTAAGCCAGAATCACTATGCTTTTGACGAATTCACTGTGATAGAAGCAGTGATGATGGGGCATAAGGAAATGTATGCGGTAATGAAGGAAAAAGACGCCATTTACCTGAAAGAAGATTTCAGCGATGCCGATGGTGAGCGTGCCGGAGAACTAGAAAACATGTTTGCTGAAATGGATGGCTGGAATGCGGAAAGCAATGCCGCTACCTTATTAAGCAACCTTGGCATTAAAGAAGAATTCCATTACCAGTTGGTTAAAAACCTGGATAATACCCAAAAGGTGCGTGTATTGTTAGCGCAGGCACTGTTTGGTAAACCTGATATTTTATTGCTCGATGAGCCTACTAACGACTTGGATATCCACACCATTAGCTGGCTGGAAGATTTCCTGGCGGGATATGAGGCTATCGTTTTGGTAGTATCGCACGACAGGCACTTCCTGGATACCGTTTGTACCCACGTAGTGGATATCGATTTTGGTAAGATGACCATCTATACTGGTAACTACACGTTCTGGTATGAGTCGAGCCAATTGGCGTTGAAACAACGTGCTGATCAGAATAAGAAGATGGAAGACAAAGTGAAGGAGTTGCAGGAATTTATTCGTCGCTTTAGCGCTAATGCTTCTAAATCGAAACAGGCTACCAGCCGTAAAAAGGCTTTGGATAAGATCAATTTGGATGAGATACAGCCGTCAAACCGCAAATATCCGGGGATTATTTTCAATAACCAGGGACGCGAAGCCGGAGATCAGATATTGCGGGTTGAAAACCTGAGTAAGTCGTTAAACGGCGAACTACTGTTTGACAACATAACATTTACCGTTAATAAGAATGATAAAATTGCTATCCTGTCTCAGAATAGTTTAGCTACTACCGCCTTCTATGATATCCTGATGGGCCGTGATAAAGATTTCAAAGGCGAATTTAAATGGGGCGTAACCATTAATCCTGCCGATATCCCAGCGGATAACTCGGAATATTTTAAAGGCAAGGATGACAACCTGATCGACTGGCTGCGTGAGTATTCTCCGGGCGAAAAAGATGACCAGTTTATCCGTGGCTTTTTGGGCCGTATGCTGTTTTCTGGTGAAGAGGTGCTTAAGAAAAGCAATGTATTATCGGGTGGAGAAAAAATGCGTTGTATGTTTAGCAGGATGATGCTGCAATCAGCCAACCTGCTGATGTTTGATGAGCCGACAAACCACCTTGACCTGGAATCTATCACTGCTTTGAACAACGGAATGAAAGACTTTAGGGGCACAATTCTTTTCACCTCACGTGACCATGAGCTTACCGAAACGGTTGCCAATCGCATCATTGAGTTAACCCCGGCTGGTTATATCGACAAGCTGATGGATTATGATGAATACATCAACAGCGACGTAGTGCAAAAGCAAAGAGACGAATTGTATGCAACTGCATAAAGAATTCTATCATGTCATTGCGAGGCGCAAGGCGGGCGGTGTGAGCCGCAACGAAGCAATCGCGCAGGCCGTTCATCAATGACACAGCAGGTTTTTTATCGAAGTAATTTCGCGATTGATTAAACTATAATTTCAAAAATTAATCAAAACAACAATAATGTATTTGATTAATAATGAAGGATCTGTACTACATCCTCGGAACTGATCGCGACTGCACCACCACTGAGCTGAATGCTGCTTATCAAAAGCTCGCGAGGAAGCTCCAGCCTGATGAAAAAGCCCCCGACCATTTCCTGGAAGATCATTTTAAAGAGATAACAGAAGCCTATCAAATACTAAGCGACCCCGACCAGCGCCGCAAATACGACTCAGCTTATAAAAAGAATTATCAGCGGCGTTTATACTATTTCAAGATCAAATACCTCAATATTGCTGCTACACTTACACTATTGTTATTTACCGGGTTATTTGGATGGTATGTGATGAAATTACTGACCGGCAGTAATCAACAGAAGAAAGCTGAGGTAGTAACTTTAGCCACACAAGCTCCTGTAACTACACCAACACCGACTGTCCATCACAGGAAAAAGCACAAAATCAAGATAGAACCTCCTGCCATTATTCAGCCCAAAGTATTGGCAAAAGACACGGTAATTCGCCATAGCATAAAAGCTGCTCCGGCCATTGTCATCAAACCAGCTGTTATTCAAAAAGATACCATTCAACAACAATCATCTTCTAATTACTCTACTTACCTTCAGTCCAATGCTACAGGAGTAATTTACCTGCATGAGTCGCCAAACTATACCTCTGCTGTTTTGAGTAAAATACCGGATCATTCTAAAGTTACCGTAATTGAAAAAGGAAGGCAATTTTATAAGGTAACATTTGAAGACCAGACCGGCTATGTGCCTAAATGGACTGTTACCAATCCATAAGTTTAATGTTACAATTTTATTACGGCTCCGGGCTTTCGGACTAAAGAAATTTTTCGTTTATTTGCCAACCCAAAAAACACCCGACTCCGTAGCTCAGTTGGTAGAGCAACAGACTCTTAATCTGTGGGTCCTGAGTTCGAGCCTCAGCGGGGTCACTTCAAATGCCTTTCTAATGAAATGGAAGGGCTTTTTTATTGAATATTGTGCGAATCCTGTGCGAATTAATCAATATTAATCTAAAATCGGACATTTCACCTGCTTTTAAATTACCTCTAAGTGCAGTAAGTATAGCATAAAAACGCGCGGAAATAACCTTTATTAACTTTAAAATATTCACTTGTGACATTTGGTTTGGTATTGAAGTAAATGTCTATGCCAAATTAAATAACTTGTTCATTTAGAATACCTGATATAAAATCTTTATAGAATTAAGTTAGGTATAAAAAATGCAGTTCTCTACGAATAAAGTCTTAAATTTAATTTACCATGATAGCCTTTTTCGCATTAATAGTATCTGCTGCAGCCGGGATGCTTGGCGTGTGGAAAGAAGTATTTATCCGTGATAGTCCTAGAAATAAAGAAAAAGTTAAAATTATTAGCACTTCACTGATCATTTTAACTTTAACGATTGGCTTTATCGAGTTAGTGGAAAAAAATACTGAACTGAAAATCGTTAAACAAAAGGCACAAATAGATGCACTAAAAAAGGATACGGCTTATCAGAATTTAAAAAAAACATACTTGGAAGCACTCAAGACAGGCAAAATCGTGGGTGACATTTCCGTAGTAACAAAGACAATTCACGATACCCTAGAAAATGCCAAAAAAGACCTTGGTGATTTTTCAAAAATCCAAAGCAAAGAGGTTCGACGAATCGATTCTATGTCTAATAATTTAAATTACCCACTTCCTAAAGAGATAACTGCTTTTTATTATACCAGGTTCAACTTGGATCCTTTAATATACCGTTACTTAGATGCACACCTAAGCGATCTAAATGCAGATGTCGATGGGCAGTTTTTATGTAACAACAATATTTTGGAAAAAGCCGCCGAAGCAGCACCAAGAATATATTTGGTCACGGAAATTCGAATGATTTTTACAAAAGGTGTACGGTCTGCCGAATACGAAGGGGATTTTCAGCCGGATAATCAGCATACCATAATTGACTACGATCCTCGTCGCCATGAATGTGAATTAGTCGCACAAACTACACTTTCCCTAAAGAAAACCAACGATGCAGACAATTTTAAAATGTTAGAAAAATGCAAAGTATATTTTCATTCTGATTTCATTAATCTTTTTGGAATAAAAAACAAAAATGATAGCCTATGGATGAAATGCAGTTATTACGACAATGTGTTTGCATTTACCCGCAAATTGCTTATTGATCAGCAAAATCAGTATTTTTCTAGCGCAGATGTTGATGTTCTATCAATAATTAAGATTCACCACAATAAATAGGATAAGTCTTCTAAGTCTAGCACAAAAAACGCGCGGGTTATTGTTCTTTAGTAACCGATAATTAACAAAAGTTTTATTGATGTTCCCTATTTGTCATTAATTTAGCGGTTTGCTCTATGAAGAAAACCTTTGACACTTATCATACATTATTAAGACACCAAAAAAATGCCAGGCGTGCGTTGAAATCAAAACGTCGCTTTAAGAGGATTAAAAAGCAAAAAAACAAGGCATTACAAGGGAAAACAAAGTCGCAAAAAAAAAGAACTTAATGAAGATGCGCGGCGGAAATACGTCTACAAAACCGCCAAGGTGCCAGAAGAATTTTCATTTTTAACGAATGCCTCAGCCGTTGTAAAATTCATTACCGATATAAAAACTTGCTTCGATACCCGTAAAGCTGTATTCATCGACATGAAGCAAGTGAAACTTATTGACTATAGTGCAATCATTGTACTGCTTTCGATAATAATTAGATTTAAATCCCACGGCATTCCTTTTAATGGCAATTTTCCAAATGATTCACGAGTTAATGGAATATTCATGGATTCTGGATTTTTTGATTTTTTGATAAGAGACCGCATTAAGAATAGAGATCGATACGATATAGGAAAAACGAATGTAATCCATACACATGCATGGAAAAATGTTGATCCAACACTTGGGCCAGTGATTATGGCTAATGTATCTGAAAGAATACTTGGTCATAAAGTTATCTATAAGGGTTTGCAACGAACCTTAATAGAATTAATGCAGAATTCATTTAATCACGCTGAGCCGCTAAAAGAAGGGGAGAAACATTGGTGGCTTTCGGTCAATATTGATCCGCAGCGTAAAATAGCGTCATTTTCATTTATTGATTACGGGGTGGGCGTTTTTGAAAGCCTTAGCAGTAAGGATGAGAAAAGCCAGTGGTTTAATTGGCGAAAAATGATTTCGATTTTCGACCCACGGGATAATTCAGATATTTTAAAACTTATATTGGATGGCAAATTACATAAAACAGTCACAGGTCAGGATTATAGGGGCAAAGGACTGCCTGGCATAAAAGAAGCAATGGATAGAAATCTCATCTCAAAGTTATATATAATAACAAACAATGTTTTTTGTAATGTGAGTGAAAATATTTACCTAACTTTACCCAACAATTTTCAAGGTACGTTCGTTTATTGGGAAATAAACGACTTAACTGTAGGGCACCCATGGACACTGTAACATTCAAAATAGCCACCGATTTTTCACCGACTCCTGGTCCACGATATAAGCATGAAGGGGCAAACTCCGGTGAATTACTTCGTACTTCGAAGTTTTATCAATTTTTTGACAGCGCTATCAAAAGTAACAAGCAAATAGTAGTAGATTTAGACGGAACTGCTGGTTACGGTACTTCTTTTTTAGAAGAAATATTTGGCGGGTTAATCCGTGAACATCATCTGGATTATAACCAAATAATAAAGCGACTGACAATTAAATCAGATGAAGAACCTTATCTGAAAGATGATATTTCCCACTATTTAAAAGCCGCTCATGAAAAGGCTGTGGTTGCCGCTTAGTGTCGCATTCTTAATTTTAATCTTAGGTATATTTATTGGTGTCTGGGTCAAGAACTGGCCGTTAATTGTCCTTAAAAAGGAAGTTGATGTTTTCGCAGGTATTGCGGCTATTTTTACCGTTATGGTTACTTTATTGGTGGCTTATTGGGTAACCAATGTTTTGGAAAAACGGAATGACGAGAACAGATCTGAAAAAGAAATTATCGCCAATCATGTAGGGTTACTATATCTAATTTTAGAAGAGACACGGGCCAAAGTTAAAGACGGCCACATCAATTATTCTTTAGCAGCGTCAAACATAAAAAGGGTATATGTCAATACAGCAACTATTATCACCTCACTTGTGAAAAGCTCATTGGAGTTAGAAGAAAATCATGAAACGTTAATTCAAAGTGAATTATCCAATTTAAAGAACTTATTGACTGATACCGTTCCGAACGATCCAGATCTTAGTGTAGCTAATGGCATCATTACAGTCTCCGCAAATCGTCAAATTTTGGTAGATGCCCAACTCGACAAAATACGAAATGAAATTTTTAATATGGAGTTAGCAATTAATCGGGCTTGATGGTTTGTCCAACGTGTTATGTTTAGTTAAATTTTTCTATTTATCATGAGTTATGCTCCACAGCGGGGTCACTTCCAAAGCACAGTAAGCACAATGCTACCGTGCTTTTTTGTTAGAAGTAAGGAGTCCTTGACGATGTAACAATATGATCTAGCTTATCCCCCATCAACTATAACGATGGAGTAAATAATATAGCCCCAAAACTTGAATCGATAGGCCTGCAGCAATATTTTTGGAACTCACTAAATTATGAACGGCCTCTGATACGGCCTTCAAATTCCTGCTTTCAAGGGGCAAATGAGTCAAGAAAATATAAATAAAAGCTATTCTGGTTCCGTATTAAATTTTGGAGAGTTATTGTTCCGGGTTAGCCTTGATAGCGATAAACGCTGGCTAAAAGAAAATAATGTACCCTTTTTCATCGGCGGTGCCGAGTTGAATGTAGCTACCGCTTTGTCACTGTGGGGAGTACCGACTCAATACTTTACAGCGTTGCCCGACAATGATATGTCGGAGCAAATCACATCGTTTCTAAACGAGCATGGTATAGACACTCCACATATCTATTATCATGGCAGCCGTGTAGGTTTATATTTTTTAACCAAAGGGGCCGATCTCAAAAACAATTCATTGATCTATGATCGTGCGGGCTCGGCATTTTCGGAACTTAAACCAGGGATAGTCGACTGGGACAAAGTTTTCGACGGCGTAAGCTGGTTCAATTTCAGCGCTATTTGTCCGGCTATCAACCAAAACATAGCTGACGTTTGCGAAGAGGCGCTTATCATCGCTTCACAAAAAAATATCACTATCTCTATCGACCTTAACTATCGTGCAAAGCTATGGCAATACGGTAAACAGCCGCATGAAGTGGTGCCGCAATTGGTTAAATATTGCGACCTGGTTATGGGTAATATTTGGGCGGCAGAAAAAATGCTGGGTATCCCTGTCGCAAGTGATCTATCTCAGGATACTTCAAAAAGCGATTATCTTGATGCTAGCTTAAAGACATCACAACAGATCATCGAAAAATATCCAAAATGTAAAGCAGTCGCCAACACATTCAGGTTTGATGTCAATGATGGTATTAATTATTATACCTCTTTATATGCCGGTGGCCAACAGTACAATTCGGCAGAGTATGCTTCAGATAGTATCATTAATAAAGTAGGCAGCGGCGATTGTTTTATGGCAGGTTTGATCTATGGTTTCTATAATCATCACACGCCTGATCAAATACTTGAATTTGCCACATTGAGCGCCTTTGATAAGTTATTTATTGAGGGCGACACCACCAACAAAACTGTAGAAGAAATCAAAAATCGTTTGAATGAATCAGCGTCAGCTTGACATACTAAATAGTATTACCACACAGGGAATGCTCCCCCTGTTCTTTCATACAGATGCAGAAATAAGTCTCCAGGCAACCAGGGCACTATATAAGGCCGGTGTAAGAGTACTGGAATATACCAACCGGGGACCATCGGCACTCGAAAATTTTAAACTGTTGGTAAATGTACGCCAACAGGAAATGCCGAACCTTTCCCTGGGTATCGGCACTATAAAAACTGTAGCAGAGGCGACTAGTTTCATCAATGCCGGCGCTGATTTTATCATTGCCCCCATCGTAGATACTGAAGTTGCAGAACTGGCGGCAAAGCACGATCTGCTATGGTGTCCCGGCTGCATGACGCCAACCGAGATCAGCCTGGCACAAAGGAATGGCGCCAAACTGATAAAATTATTCCCCGCAAATATTTTAGGGCCCGGATTTTTAAACGCAGTAAAAGAAGTATTTCCGGGTCAACTATTTATGCCGACGGGTGGCGTTGAGTTGAATCACGATAACATCAGTACCTGGTTTAAAGCAGGCGTTTGTGCTGTTGGCCTGGGAAGCAAATTAATTACACGCGAAATTTTGGAAAGGCAGTTGTTTGACCAATTATATATTGATACGCAAAAAGCACTGGATATTGTCAAAGCAGCCAGATAAAGAAAATCAGATGATGAGATACGAGGAAAGAGTTGGAAATTATAGATGGGTAATTGCTACGTTGCTGCTGTTTTCGACCACCATTAACTATATGGACAGGCAGGTGATCAGTTATGTGAAGGATTACTTTTGCACACCTATAGCCAAAGGCGGTTTTGGCTGGACAGATAATCAATATTCGTATATCACTTCTTTCTTCACCGCTTTTTATGCAGGCATAACTGTTATCGCAGGCTTGGTTATTGATAGAATTGGCACTAAGCTTGGGCTCGCTATTTCGCTTATCACATGGTCGGTATTCGGTATACTCAATGCTTTTGCGGGTAGCTCGGTTATAATGCACACTGTCGTGAGAAGTTTATTTGGTATTGGCGAAGCTGGAAACTTCCCGGCATCGATAAAAGCCGTTGCCGAGTGGTTCCCGAAGAAAGAACGGGCATTGGCTACCGGAATTTTCAACAGCGGAGCCAATATCGGTGCTATGATAGCGGCCTTGTTCGTGCCCTGGTGCCTGATACACTGGGGCGAGGCGCAGGGCTGGAAAATGGCTTACATCATAACCGGCTCGGTAGGCTTTTTATGGCTAATCTTTTGGTTTTGGCTGTATAATAGTCCTGCAAAATGCAAGTTCGTTTCTAAAAAGGAATACGATCTTATCCATGAAGATGACCTCGCATTGCACGTCGCCCCATCTGAGGATGTTGCAGTTCGTGAAAAAGTATCGTGGTGGAAGTTGTTCCGATACCCTCAAACCTGGGCATTTTTCTGGGGCAAATTCATGACGGACGGCATCTGGTGGTTCCTCCTATTCTGGTTGCCCGATTACCTGAAAAAACAATTTGGGATGAATATTCACCAAATCATGTGGCCAACGTTCATCGTTTATGCTATTTCGATCATTGGCAGCACATATGGCGGTAACCTGCCACGCATGATGATAAACCGTGGTATGCCGGTATCCAAAGCGAGAATGAATGCCATGTTCATTATCGCTCTCCTCCCATTGCTGCTGCTTTTAACACAATATTTTGGCGATAAAGATGTATTTGGCAATTACGCATCTACCCTGGCAATAGCGATGATCTGCATTGGCGCAGCTGCGCACCAGGCATGGTCGGCTAACCTGTTTACTACAGTATCCGATATGTTCCCGAAAAAAGCGATCGGCTCGGTAACAGGTATCGGCGGTATGGCCGGCGGCATTGGTGGCGTAATTATTCAAAGACTGTCGGGCATACTTAACACTGCTTATAGTTCGCATCCGCAAACGGCTTATCTGATCATGTTTGTCGTATGCGCCCTGGCGTATATCACCGCATGGGTATTCATCAGGATCTTAACCCGTAAACCGACCACAATCGAAGTATAATGATTCCGAACTATTGTACATACGCGATCTTGATAACCAACTTTTTGACATTCTCATAGCCGTCAACTTTAATATTAGGTCGGTGCACATCAGCCGGGAAGAATAAGAAGAATTCCTTTGACGTTGCGATATAATAGGCTCCATCGGATGAGTAATGCGCTACGTCTTTCGCTTCATTATAAGGTTCGGTAACTGTAGCTTTTAAAATGGGCACCACACCTATTTTCTCCCCGCCGTTTATAACATACTGCAGATCGATATACTTACGATGCGATTCCCACTTAGAAGCTTCAAATATTTTTGATGGTGCATAGGTAATGCTTGCATAAGCGTTTTTGCCGTCTATCGGATATTTGCCCGGAGCCAGTGAAGCCAGTTTGCTGCTGTCACCCAGAAATTTTATAACCTTATCCCAGGTGGTTTTATTAATTTCATACTGCTTTTTAAATTCAGCAGCATCTACTTCCGGATAAATATTAATTTTCAAACCATCGGCCCAAACTTTACTTTTCACCCATTGGTCTGCCTCTTTGCTGTTTGTATTGCCTTGAGCTTTGGTTGAATTGCTTATAAAAATTGCCCCAAATGCCATACATGTAGCGATTAACCTGGATATTCTCATGCTGAATTATTTAAATCGTTTAATCAATTATACAGGCTACCAACCATAAAACATGCTTAAAGGGGCTGATTATTTACTTTAACGTTGAAGTAGAAATACGAATCGATAAGGTTTCTAATTATTAAAATTGTGCATTATTGTTCATTAAAACATACCCATTGAAAGTATTACATAGTGTACATTCCGAAGATTTTAAAACCTATCAGACGGAGCTGATCCGCGAGCGTTTTCTAATAGACAACCAGGTACAGCCAGATCAGTTGAACTGCGTTTACACGCACTACGACAGAATGATCGTCGGTTTTGCAAATCCGGTAAATGAGCAACTTGAGCTACCTAATTATGATAATCTCCGCGCTAATTATTTTTTAGAACGCAGGGAAATAGGAATAATAAATGTTGGCGGGGCAGGTTCTGTAATTGCGGACGGTAAATCTTTCGACCTTAATAAACTTGATTGTCTATACATCGGCAAAGGAACAAATGGCGTAAGCTTTGCAAGCAAGGATGCAAAAAAACCGGCAGTATTTTATCTGTTATCATCGCCGGCTCATGCAACACATCCTACTACCTTGCTAACTAACGAAGATGCTGTTAAAGTGACGCTGGGCTCGGCGGCTACAGCTAATCATCGCACAATCAACAAATATATTCATCTTGAAGGTGTTAAGAGCTGCCAATTGGTGATGGGACTTACGATTTTGCACGAGGGCAGCGTTTGGAACACGATGCCGCCTCATGTGCATGACCGTCGCATGGAAGCCTATTTCTATTTCGATGTGCAGCAAGGTCAAAAAATATTCCATTTCATGGGCGAGGGAAATGAGACAAGACATATTACCATGAATAATTACGATGCCGTGGTTTCACCCCCCTGGAGCATCCATTCAGGTTGCGGTACTTCCAACTATGGTTTTATCTGGGGCATGGCTGGTGAAAACCTGGATTACACTGATATGGATGCGATCAGCATTCCGGATATCAGATAATCCCACAAGTAATATTTTGGGTCTTTATCAGCCGCGGCTCTCTAAAGGGCAAAGCGTCGTTTTGCCGTCAGGGTTAATTTTATTACATTTAATTTTAATGTTTACCGGCATGATACTAACGACTGCAATTGTTGGTATTGTGCAGAGAAAATTGAATACGATAAAATGAATTTTGAGGCAGTTACCATTAAGGATATAGCGAGGGAGTTAGGTATATCGGCTTCGGCAGTTTCCAAAGCGCTTAAGGATAGTTACGAGATCAGCGAGAAAACTAAAAAGGCTGTACTGGAATGTGCAAAAAGACTGAACTATCGCCCCAATCCTATGGCCCAAAGTCTTAAACGGGGCAATAGCAAATCGTTGGGTATCGTCATATCAAACATCGACAATAATTTCTTTTCACAGGTGATCAATGGCATGGAATCCGTTGCCTATAGCAAAAACTATAATGTGATCATGACGCAAACCCATGAATCGTACCACCTGGAAGTTTCGAATGTAGAGCATCTTACTGTCAGGGCAATTGATGGTCTGCTGATCTCCTTATCTTACGAAACAAAAGATCTGGGGCATCTTAAAAGATTGCACGACAAAGGGTTGCCAATCGTATTCTTCGACCGCGTGACAGATGAAATCGAAACGCACCAGGTTGTGACCGACAACTTCAGGGGAGCTTACGAGGCGACCAATAGTCTGATAGAAGCCGGATACCGAAAAATAGCTCATATTACCAGTTCACCGCACGTTTCTATTACCGACGATCGCCTGAACGGATTCAAGCTGGCGATGAGCGAGAACAATATCCCCATAAACGAGCAATATGTAAAGTATTGTCTCCACGGTGGCAGAGATCTTAATGAAATTGAAAAAGCCCTTACCGAGCTGCTTTGCTCACCTGATAGGCCGGATGCCTTATTTACAGCATCCGACAGGATAACCACCACAACACTAATGCTGCTGCATAAGCTAGGCTTTAAAATCCCGCAAGACATCGCGCTGCTTGGGTTTACCAATACTGGTCTTGCCGAAGTACTAAATCCTTCATTAAGCTCTGTTTATCAGCCAGCATTTGAAATGGGTAAAAAAGCAACCGAGATGCTGATCAGCCTGATAGAAAGCAAACGCCCGGTTACCGAGTTTGAAAAGGTTGTACTGCCAACAGAAGTCATTATCAGGGACTCGTCAAAACCAATACTTGTACACAAGTAGCTTCCCGGGGGACATTTTACTGCAACGTTTGAGTAAATAATAATTGGTTAATCGTTGGCAGATGTTTGCTGCCGGGTTACATTTGGCGTGCAGATCATTTTCTGTGAAATTATTATGAAGCCTTTTTTGGATGAGAATTTTTTACTGCAAAGTAAAACAGCAGAACGTTTGTACCATGAATATGCTGCAGGCATGCCTATCATCGACTATCATTGTCACCTTGATCCTGCCCAGATAGCCGCTAATATAAATTTCACAAATCTCACCGATATCTGGCTGAGGGGCGATCATTATAAATGGCGTGCCATGCGTGCAAACGGTGTTAACGAGCAATATATCACGGGCGCAAAAAGTGATTGGGAGAAGTTTGAAAGCTGGGCAGCAACGGTGCCATATACACTCCGCAATCCATTATATCATTGGACACATCTTGAATTGCAGCGCTACTTTGGGGTGAATGAAATATTGTCGCCCAAGACAGCCAAAGGGATCTATGATGAGTGTACCCAAAAATTGCAAACGCAGGAATATAGCGTCCAAAACATCATCAAAAAGATGAATGTTGAGGTGATCTGTACCACCGATGATCCTATCGATAGCCTGGAGCATCATCAAAAAATAAAGCAAAGCGGATGGAGCGTAAAGGTGTACCCTGCCTTCAGACCCGATAAGGCGATGAATGCCGATAATGTAAAAGGACTAAACGATTACATTACAAAATTGGAAGCAATAAGTGACATTGCTATTAATGATTACACTCACTACCTGACCGCTCTTAAAAAACGCCACGATTACTTCGCAGAAAACGGTTGCATAGTATCCGATCACGGCTTGGAGCAATTGTACGCAGAAGATTATACAGATTTAGAAATCGCTGCTATTTTCAAAAAGATCCGTGCAGGGCAATCATTGCAGTACATTGAAGTTTTGAAATTCAAATCGGCCATGTTATATGAGTTTGCAGTATGGGATCATGAGAAGAACTGGACACAGCAATATCACCTGGGCGCGCTGCGTAATAATAATTCACGTGCGTACGGAGAAATCGGTCCGGATACAGGCTATGACTCTATCGGCGATTTTTCACAGGCGCAGGCCCTCTCCCGTTTCTTAAACAAACTGGATAGTACCAACCAACTAGCAAAAACTATTATTTATAACCTCAATCCGGGCGATAACGAATTGTTTGCCACCATGACCGGCAATTTTAACGACGGTACAGTTGCAGGCAAAATTCAATTCGGCTCCGCGTGGTGGTTCCTCGATCAAAAGGATGGCATGACCAAACAGTTGAATACGCTTTCGAGCATGGGGCTGGTAAGCAAACTGGTAGGCATGCTTACCGATTCGCGCAGCTTTTTGTCATACCCGAGACATGAATATTTCCGTCGCCTGCTATGCAACCTGTTTGCCGAAGACATCGAAAATGGTGAACTACCCGCAGATATTGAGTGGACCGGCAAAATCATACAGGATATTTGCTACCACAACGCTCGAAGCTACTTCAAATTTTAGCAACCGGCCACCCGTATCATCTATTTGATCCGAGCTTGAATCAATACGATCCCTATTACTAAAAACACTCCAACGTTGGAGTGTTTTTAGTTTGCCGTTCCCTTTCTTATTAGTACTCAGTGAGTAATTTTGTTGATTGCCAACTGACATTATTTACCAATTAGGGTTTTATACCCGTCTGCGAATTATAAAGAGAATGCACATTACAAAAAGATATTTTTGGATTATTACCTGCTTTTTGGTAGGTTGTGTTAATGCCTCGGCGCAAACACAATCATACTCATGGCAGCATTTGCCGCAGGTAACAAGACCTCATTTTAAAACGGACACTTTTAATATCATCAATTACGGAGCTAAAGCCGACGGCATTACACTCAATACCCAAAGCATAAATAAAGCCATTGCCGGGTGCAGTGCAAAAGGCGGCGGTGTTGTATTAATACCACAGGGCCTTTGGCTTACCGGTCCGATTGTGTTAAAGAGCAACGTAAACCTGCATGTTAGCAGAGCCGCGTTGTTACAGTTTACTGATGATAAAAGCCAATACCCGCTAATTGAAGGAAACTACGAAGGACATGCGGCAGTTCGCAATCAATCGCCTATCTCGGGTGCTGATCTCGAAAATATTGGCATTACCGGTGAAGGGATTATCGATGGACATGGTGAAGCATGGCGAGCTATATCAAAAGAAAGGCTAACCAACCCGGAATGGGAAGCGCTTGTAGCTTCGGGTGGTATAGTGAGCGAGAATGGAAAAACCTGGTATCCTTCTCAAAGCTATCTTAACGGACTAAAAACACCAGATGCCGGTATTATCAAACCCGGAAAAAGCCTAAAAGACTATGAATCAATGAAGGATTTCTTCCGGCCTAACCTGTTGGTGCTTACTAATTGTAAAAAGGTTTGGTTACAAGGCGTCACGTTCCAGAATTCACCTGCATGGTGCCTGCACACGCTGATGTGCCAGGACCTTGTGCTCCAAAATGTTCGTGTCCGAAACTCGTGGAATGCCCAAAATGGCGATGGTATCGATGTGGAGTCGTGCAAAAATGTATTGATAGAAGGCAGCACTTTTGATGCCGGGGATGATGGCATTTGCATCAAATCAGGTCGCGATGAAGAAGGCCGGCGCAGAGGGATGCCAACGGAGAATGTTATAGTCAGAAACAATGTGGTCTACCGCGCACATGGCGGATTTGTGATTGGGAGTGAGATGTCTGGCGGTGCCAGGAACATTTTTGTATCTGATTGCACTTTTATCGGTACGGATGTCGGCCTACGTTTCAAAACGACGCGCGGGCGTGGTGGTATCGTCGAAAAAATATATATAAAAAACATCAGCATGCGGGACATCAGAACCAACGCTATACTTTTTGACATGTATTATATGGGCAAATCTCCGGGCGACGATGAGACAAACCGTGACGCGAACCGGATTCCGGTAACCGAAGCCACACCACAGTTCAGAGATTTCTATGTCGACAATGTGATTTGTAACGGCGCCGAAAAAGCATTACAGATCAGAGGCCTGCCGGAAATGCACATTAAAAACATCCACCTGGAAAACCTGGTGTTAAAGACAAATAAAGGTGTCGAAATAACTGAAGCCACCGGTATCTCACTAAAAAATGTTCACCTGGATTGTAACGACAACAACCCGCTGGTGAATATCAAGAATAGCAGCGATATAGCATTCGATCATTTAACCTACGGTCAGGCACAACTGTTGTTTTCAGTCGATGGGAAAAACTCAAAGGAAATAAAAGTTACGCATACTGATCTCACAAAAGCCACAACGCCAACCGCGTTCAGCAAAGGTGCAGATAGCCATTCACTTATGACAATTAAATAGAACAAGATGAAAAGGCTGGCTGTTTTGATCGTAAATCTATTGGTTGCTGCCACACTGATGGCCCAGTCCGTAACTTATCCTACGCACTTTACGGTTGCGCAGGATGGCAGCGGCGATTTTAAAACTATACAGGAAGCAGTAAACGCGGTTCGCGATCTATCACAGGCACAAGTTATCATCAACATAAAAAAAGGTATTTATCACGAAAAACTGGTTATCCCTTCATGGAAGACGAAGATATCGTTAGCCGGCGAAGACAAAGTGAATACGATCATTACTAATGACGATTATTCCGGCAAGCCCGTTCCGCAGGGAAAAGATGCTTTCGGCAAAAATAAATTTACTACCTACACCACCTACACCGTTTTGGTGCAGGGCAATGATTTTACAGCGGAAAATCTGACCATAGAAAATTCATCGGGCCGTGTTGGGCAGGCCGTGGCATTGCATGTAGAGGGCGACAGGTCCAAAATATCCAACTGCAATTTGCTTGGTAACCAGGATACCTTATATGCAGCAACTGAGAACAGCCGTCAATATTACAAGAACTGCCTTATACAAGGCACTACTGACTTCATTTTCGGCGAAGCAACGGCGGTATTTGATCATTGTACTATCAAAAGTCTCTCTAACTCCTTTGTGACTGCCGCTTCTACAACTCCCCATCAGCAGTATGGCTTTGTATTTTTTGATTGCCGGCTGGTTGCTGATACAGGCGTCAAAAAAGCGCACCTCGGAAGGCCATGGCGGCCTTATGCCAAAGTAGTTTATATCCGGACAGTAATGGGATCGCATATTGTACCAGCTGCCTGGGACAACTGGCGCAATCCGGAAAACGAGAAAACTGCATTTTTTGCTGAGTACAAAAGCAGTGGGCCAGGTGCCAATGCTTCAGGGCGGGCACCATGGTCACATCAGCTGACTGCGAAAGAAGCAGAACAGTACACCATCAAAAATATACTTTCCGGTAAGGATGGCTGGGATCCGCAATAAAACAAGATTATTTTCAAAACAGATATGATACTATCAACAGGTAATTTAAAAAACATAAACGTGCCCGATTTGCAAAAACCAGGTATGGAAATTTTCGAGCTCCCCACAAAAGTGTTGCAGTTTGGTACTGGTGTATTATTAAGGGGGCTGCCCGATTATTTTATCGACAAAGCCAATCGCCAGGGTATTTTCAACGGCCGCGTTGTCGTTGTAAAATCTACTGATACCGGCTCTGCAGATGATTTTGCCAAACAGGATGGCCTTTATACCATCTATTCAAAAGGCATTGAAAACGACAAAGAGGTAAGCGAGCAGGTTATTTGCTCGTCTATCAGCTGGGTATTGTCGGCTGCAAATGATTGGGCGGCTATTCTGAAACTGGCGACGAGCCGCGATTTACAAGTGGTTATTTCCAATACAACTGAAGTAGGGATTCAATTAGTTGAAGAAAACATCGATCAACAGCCGCCCCTGTCCTACCCGGGCAAGCTGCTGGCGGTTTTATACGAACGTTATAAAGCTTTTGACGGGAGCGCAGTTAGCGGTTTAGTCATTATTCCTACCGAACTTATTATCGATAACGGTAAAAAACTGAAGTCGATCATATTGGAATTAGCTCATTTCAATAAACTGCCGGGCGAGTTTATAAACTGGATTGAAAACCATAACACATTTTGCAATTCGCTGGTCGACAGGATCGTTCCCGGTAAGCCACCAAAGGAGGTAGCCACAGAACTGGAGAAAGAGCGCGGTTATACCGACAACCTGCATATCATGTCCGAAACTTATTGCCTTTGGGCTATTGAGGGCGATGAGCGGGTTGCTTCTATATTGTCATTCTGCAAAGCGGATAACCGCGTGGTGATAACACCAGACATCGAAATATACAGAGAGCTAAAGCTACGCCTGCTTAATGGTTCACACACTTTAAGCTGTGCAGTTGCTATAATTTCTGGACTTGATACGGTTAAGGAGGCAATGGACAATGCCAGTTTCTCGAAATTCATAACGGAACTTGCCTATAAGGAGATCATTCCATCCATTCCCTATAAAATTGAGCCGGAGGTTGCAGTTGATTTTGCACGCAAAGTGCTTGATCGCTTCCGCAACCCGCATATCCGCCACGAATGGCTCAGCATTTCGATGCAATACAGCACTAAGATTAAAATGCGTGTAATTCCTTTATTGCTGAATTACTATAAGCTCAAAAATACGGTGCCGCTGAATATGGCGCTCGGGCTCGCAGCGTTTATCAGGTTTATGAAAATCGAAAAGCAGGACGACGGCACATACACAGGATCGATTAACGGCCGTGGGTATAGCGTCAACGACAGCCAGGCAGGTTATTTTGCCCAGGTATGGCAAAACGCAGACGCCGATCTGGTTATTGAAAAGGTTTTGAGCAATAAGAGTTTGTGGGATGCTGATCTTACAATCTTACCCGGCTTCAAAGAAGAAGTGTCCAAAAATTTAAAAAGAATTATGTCTGCCGGAGAAAAGGAAATCACCCTGGCCGAACTACATCAGTTATGAAGCAAAAAGTAACCAAAGTACACCCCAAAGACAATGTAATGGTGGCCCTCACTGACCTGGATGCAGGCGAGGAAGTGACCTATAACCATCAAACTTACAAGGTGACAGAGTTTATCCCAGCCAAGCACAAGTTCGCATTGACCGATCTGCCAGCCTGCACGGACGTGATCATGTATGGGGTCCTGGTTGGCCGAACGCAGAACCTCATTTCTGCTGGTGGATTGCTGACAACCGAAAACATTAAGCATGCTGCAAGTGGTTTTCAGACAGGTAACAATCATTTGGATTGGGAAAAACCCAACGTACAGAAATGGCAGAACAAAACATTTAACGGTTATCACCGTGATAATGGCGAAGTAGGAACGGCAAATTACTGGCTCGTAGTGCCGATGGTGTTTTGCGAAAACCGCAATGTGGAAGTATTGCAGGAAGCGTTAATAAAGCCGCTGGGCTATGGTCGCAAAAAGACATATGAGATAAAAGCACAGCAACTCATCAATAAGATACGTTCGGGAGGCAGTATCGATGAGGTTTTGTATACGGAAATTGGCGATGACGGACCTCTGTCAGGCAACCAAAAATTGTTTCCTAATGTTGATGGCATCAAATTTCTGACCCATACCGGCGGATGCGGCGGAACACGGCAGGATTCGACTACCTTGTGCGGCTTGCTGGCCGGATATATCACGCATCCAAATGTCGCAGGAGCTACGGTGCTAAGCCTGGGTTGTCAGAATGCTGAGGTCAAAACTCTTCAGGAGGAGATCAAAAAAAGGGACGCAAATTTTAGCAAGCCTCTTTATATCCTCGATCAGCAGAAAACAGGCATGGAAACTGATCTGATGGAACAGGCCATACGCCAGACTTTAGCAGGGCTGATCCAGGCCAATGCAAATGTTCGCCAGCCAGCGCCCTTAAGCAAATTGGTTATCGGACTGGAATGTGGCGGATCTGATGGCTTTTCGGGAATCTCAGCAAATCCTGCAGTAGGCTATACGTCCGACTTATTGGTCACCCTCGGCGGCTCTGTAATATTGTCCGAATTTCCCGAACTGTGCGGCGTAGAACAAAACCTGATCGATCGCTGTGTCGACAAAAGCAAAGCCGAGCGCTTTTCATCCCTGGTAAAAAACTATAGTCAGCGGGCGGAAGAAGCCGGCTCTGGTTTTTATATGAACCCATCTCCGGGCAATATAAAAGATGGTTTGATAACTGATGCTATTAAATCAGCAGGTGCGGCAAAAAAAGGCGGTACATCCCCTGTTGCGGACGTGCTGGACTACCCCGAAAAGGTGACCAAACCCGGCCTCAATTTGTTATGCACTCCGGGTAATGATGTGGAATCAACAACGGCAGAGGTTGGATCAGGCGCAACAGTAGTTTTATTTACCACTGGTTTAGGCACGCCTACGGGCAACCCAATTGCACCGGTGATAAAACTGGCTACCAATACGCCCATGTTTAAACGCATGAACGATATTATCGACATAAACACCGGCTCTATCATAGAAGGTGATGAAACCATCGAACAGGCCGGCGAACGCATCCTCGACTATGTGATCGATGTAGCCAGTGGTGAGATCGAGGTTAGCGCTGTGAGACATGGACAGAATGATTTCATTCCATGGAAACGGGGCGTTTCATTATAATTTACTGATCAGCGTATTTAATCAGCCGTCATGAGAAAGATCATCTATATATCTATATTCTTTTTAACTATCACGATCGCGGGTAATGCACAGCAACTGCCGATGTCGCAGCGCATGGCGGCCACTGCCATGAAACTTTGGACAGATAGTGCATCCAACGCAAGGTGGACCTACGAACAAGGTGTTGTATTCAATGGCATTAATGAAGTTTGGAAGCAAACCGCAGACAAAAAGTATTTCGATTACATACATAATTATATCGATGTGCTGGTATCTGATGACGGAACGATAAAAGGCTACAAAAAGGACATTTATAGTTTGGATAATATCCTGTGCGGCCGGTCGGTTTTGTTGCTCTGCAATGTGCTGGAGAAAGAAAAATACTATAAGGCTGCATTAACTCTTCGCGATCAGTTAAAAGATCAGCCAAGAACGCCGGACGGTGGTTTTTGGCACAAGCAAAGATATCCTAATCAGATGTGGCTGGATGGTCTGTATATGGCCGAACCCTTTTATGCGGAATACGCCGGCACTTTTCATGAAGATGCGGATTTTGATGATATCGCCAAACAGTTCATACTGGCCGAAAAGCATATGCGGGATCCCAAAACTGGTTTATTATACCATGGTTGGGATCAAAGTCACAAGGAACACTGGGGAAATCCGCAAACCGGTTTGTCACAAAACTTTTGGGCTCGTGCTGATGGTTGGTATGCCATGGCCCTGGTTGATGTACTGGATAAGTTTCCGGCTAATAATCCAAACCGTGCGACTTTATTGGCCATACTAAACCGACTGGCAACTGCCATTAAACAATACCAGGATCCTCAAAGCGGCCTTTGGTACCAAATAATGGATAAACCACAGGCGCAAGGCAATTATCCGGAAGCTTCGGCATGCTGCATGTTCATATATGCTTTGGCTAAAGCAGCCAGGCAAGGATATTTACCGGAAAGCTATTTAAAAGTTGTACAAAGGGGTTATGACGGCATTATCAAAAAATTTATATCCTATGGTACAGACGGACAGGTTAACCTGAATGGAACCGTTGCTGTTGGCGGGCTCGGTGGGCAGCCCTATCGTGACGGCAGTTACAAATATTACTTGAGCGAAAAAGTGGTTCAAAATGATCCAAAGGGAGTTGGGGCATTTATTTTAGCCAGTGTTGAAATTGAGCGCCTGGCACATTTATCCGCAGGAAAAGGAAAAACAGTGCTGCTGGATAGCTATTTTAACAATGAGCACCGGAAAGATATCACAGGGAAGGCAGAGCCTTTTCATTATAAATGGGATGAGCTGACTAACAACGGCTTTTCACTGTTAGGACACATTTTTAATAATTACGGCCTCAAAACTGAGACACTTTACGAAGGGCCCACAGCTCAGAATCTTAAGAAAGCCAGCATATATATCATCACAGATCCGGACATACCTAAGGAGAACCCAAGTACGAAATACATCGAACCTGCTCATGTTGAAGCAATTGCCAATTGGGTAAAGACAGGCGGCGTATTGGTCGTGCTAAACAATGATACCGGGAATGCTGAATTTAAACATCTGAACAAACTGATGGGAAAATTCGGAATTCAATTTAATGAGGATAGTCGCAACAAAGTGCAGGGCAGGCAATTTGAACAAGGCGCGATATACATTCCCGAAGGAAATAAAATATTAAAAACGGCCAGGAAAATTTACATCAAGGAAATCAGCACCTTACGTGTTACCGCTCCTGCTGAATCAGCCTTAACTGATAAAAATGATGTGATCATTGCTACAGCCAAATATGGTAAAGGGACCGTTTTTGCTGTTGGAGATCCCTGGTTTTATAATGAATATACCGACGGGCGTAAACTACCACGAGACTTTCAAAATTTTGAAGCGGCGAATGATTTTGTAAATTGGCTGGTCAAACAAATCCCCGTTAAAAAATAAGACGCTCTGCTAAATGAAGGCTAAAGTTTTGTTCTTGTCCTTATTACTAACTTGCAGCTTTTTAATTAGCAAAGCGCAGTCGCCCGAATTAAAATCATATGATATCGTATGGAAGAGCCAGAGCAAAAATTCCGGCGAGTCCATGCCCTGCGGTGGCGGTGATATCGGGCTAAACGTTTGGGTGGAAAATGGTGATCTGTACTTCTATCTCTCTAAAAGCGGCACATTCGACGAAAACAATACTTTTCTGAAATTAGGCCGTGTAAGAGTCAGACTCTCGCCTAATCCATTTAACGGCGCTGATTTTTCACAGCAATTATCGCTGGCCGATGGTTCGGTAATAATCAACGGAACAAACGGCAAACTACATACCCAGGTTAAGCTTTGGGTTGATGTTTACCGTCCTGTAATACATGTAGGGATCAGCAGTACTTATCCTGTAAAAGCAGAAGCCGATTATGAAAGCTGGCGGTACCATGACAGGGACGCTGAAGGACTGGAAAATAACCAGGATTCGCATAAATGGGCGAAAAAAGGAGAAGTCAAAACGTACAAGGATAATATAGATTTCAAAAACAACACGGTATTATTCTACCACCAAAATAAAGACTCATCCATTTTTGATGCCACAGTAAAGGACGAGGGAATGGAATCGGTTAAATCGCAAATGTTTAACCCGCTTTATCACCTGATCTTCGGCGGCACGTTGAAAGGCGATGATATGCAACCAGCCGGAACTTACCAGGGCAAATACTTGAATACAGATTTTCAAGGCTGGAGGCTGCAAAGCAAACAGGCTACTAAAAAGCAAGACATTGAAGTATACCTGAGCTCGGATTATGTTGGTTCGCCCCAGCTTTGGCTTAAAAAATTGGATAGTGTAGAACGCGGTGCCGTATCTCATCGCCAAACTGCATTAACAGCTACAAAAAGATGGTGGCAACAATTTTGGGATCGGAGTTTCATCTTCATCAATCCGGAAAACGCAGATCCAAAAAATCCCGACTGGCAAACCGGGCGCAATTACCAGTTATTCAGGTATATGCTGGGCTGCAATGCTTTTGGCTCCTATCCTACTAAGTTTAATGGCGGCCTTTTTACTTATGACCCGGTATTTGTTAATCAATCCTATGATTTCACACCCGATTTCAGGAACTGGGGCGGTGGCCTGATGACGGCACAAAACCAGCGCCTGGTTTATTGGCCGATGCTTAAAAGCGGTGATGTCGATATGATGAAACCGCAATTCGACTTCTACCTGAGATCGCTGCATAATGCTGAGTTGCGCAGCAAAGTTTATTGGGGACATGATGGCGCATGTTTTACCGAGCAAATCGAAAACTTCGGTCTTCCCAACAGATCAGAATATGGCCTTAAACGCCCTGCCGGTTATGATCCGGGTATGGAATATAACGCTTGGCTTGAATATGAATGGGACACGGTACTGGAGTTTTGCCAGATGATGCTGGAAACACAGCAGTACACAGGCAATGATATTAAAAAAGACATCCCTTTCATTGAAAGCTGCCTCACCTTTTTTAACGAACATTATCAATACCTGGCAAAAAAACGCAGTATAAAAGCTTTTGATGAGAATGGTCATTTGATACTTTATCCGGGTTCGGCTGGCGAAACGTTTAAGATGGCATATAATTCCACCTCAACAATAGCCGCATTGCAAACCGTACTCACGACCTTGCTGCAATTGCCGTCACAATATTTAAGTGAAAAAGAACGTACGGAATGGGAAACCATGCTGAAACGCATTCCTCCTATCAGTTTCCGGGAATTTAATGGGCATAAGACGATCGCACCTGCCCAGGCGTGGTCTCGTGTAAACAATGTGGAGACGATGCAATTATACCCAGTCTTTCCGTGGGGAATATATGGAATAGGTAAACCTGATCTGGATGTTGCTATCAATACGTGGAAATATGATACAGTTGCGTTAAAATTCAGAAGCGGTATCGGTTGGAAACAGGATAATATTTTCGCTGCGAGAATGGGTCTTACCAAAGAAGCCGCAGATCTAACAGTTTTTAAGCTGAAAGACTCAGAACGACGTTTCCCTGCCTTTTGGGGACCGGGTTTCGACTGGACACCCGATCATAACTGGGGCGGCTCCGGCATGATCGGTCTGCAGGATATGCTGCTGCAGGTCGATGGACAGAAAATATACTTATTTCCTGCCTGGCCAAAGGATTGGAATGTTCACTTCAAACTTCACGCTCCCGGTAATACAACAATAGAGGCCACGATCAAAAATCACAAGATCGAATCGCTAATGGTATTCCCAAAAGAGCGTGAAAAGGATATCGTAAATATGTTTTAAAATCTACCTGTCAAACGGTATCCACGTTTCCATATCATTGTGCCCACGGTTATCCCAGGCATAATAAGGTATCAGCTTAATGTAAGCAGAGCCATCATTCTTTGTCGAAACCTCGCGGTACAAATCATTTTTCCAGCCATTTTCATTATGGGTGTTAGCCTCACCTATTAAGCTGATGATATCGCTGTTTTCAATTTTTATAGGTGAAAGTTTCAGATCCGTTTTAGATGAAAGAGCAATATCAAATATTTTTTTGCCCTTTGGCAGATCAACCGATTCGAGGCAATACACTATCGGTCCGCGCTTAACAGCTACCTGGTTGCGCGTTTCTTCTACGAATGGGTTAGCTTCAATAAATTTCACAGGCATTGGTAACAGCAGGGTCAGTTTGTCGCCTGATTTCCACCTGCCTGTTAGTTCAGCATATGTACCCGGGGTTGTTTTGATATTCGCTGGCTTTCCGTTCACCAGCAATGATGCACCTTTACACCAGCCGGGAATGCGGAGAAAAATCGAAAATTCTTTGCCTGGCGCATCATCAAACTGAATATTCACTGCTTCATTCCACGGATAACTCGTTGTTTGGGTCAATTTTATCGGCGTTCCGTCTTTTAGCCTGGTTGAAAGTTTATTTCCTCCATAAAGATTGAACCATAAGCCTTTGTCTGATATATTATAAGCATAGCTGCTTACCTCGGCAATCGTACGCACAACATTGGGCGGGCAGCAGTCCGAGTAGGCAATATATCCTACTCTGTCCCTCGACCAGCGAAGTTTGTAAGGCAGATCGTCATTTGAACTTAAAGGATTGGTATAGAAAAAACCTTTCCCGTCAAGACTGATGCCCGATAACACGCCATTGTACAACGTTTGCTCCAGTACATCGGCATATTTTGCATCGCCTGTTATTTGCAGCATACGCCAGTTCCAAAGCAGATTGCCAATGCTGGCGCAGGTTTCATTGTGGGCCGTAAAATTGGGCAGTTGGTAGTCTCGTCCGTAGGCCTGCGCCACTTGCTGGATATCTTTTGGTTGATACGAGGTGCCATCTGGTGATACGCCATCATACAGCGCACCGCAACCGCCGGTTATATAAAGTTTATGATCTATCACATCATTCCATATCAGGTTAAGTGCATGCAGCAAGGTCGTGTCGCCGGTTTCAGCATAAATGTCAGCTGCCCCTGCATACAAATAGTTGGCCCTCACAGCGTGTCCCATAGCCTTTGTTTGCTGTCTGAATGGAATGCGGTCCTGGTTTTGATCTTCACCGTTTTTCATCAATCCGCGGATATTGATCAGGTTTTCGGCCAGTTCAAGATATCGCGGATTGTGCGTTGTGCGATACATCTCGACCACACCCATATAATGTGAAGGACAAATAGCATTCCGGGCTAGCTCGGGAGAGGCAGTTTTGTAAAAGTGATAGAGATAATCAGTCGCCTTAATTGCAATATCCAGGAAGTCGCGTTTTCCCGTGGCCCTGTAATGTACACATGCGGCGGTCATCAAATGCCCGAAGTTATAGGTCTCAAAATTCATTCTGTCCTCAAAAGCCTTCGCGTCTTTGGGGCGATTACGTTCATCTATCAACGTTTGGGTATTAATGTAGCCATCTGCACGCTGCGCTTTTGCAAAAAGCGCGATGGTCTGATCCATCATCTTGTCGATATTCGGATCGTGAGTAGAGGCATACACGGCAGCGGCGGCTTCAAACAATTTATAAAAATCTCCGTCCTGGAAAGGAGCGCCCCCATGTGAACCGGTATCCAATCCGGCGGCGATCTCAAAATTTTGAATGGCATGACCCATTTTCGGATCGCTATATATCTTCCATAAATTGGGGATCATTGTCTCCCTGCAAACCTTAAAGCGGTCGGCCCAAAAACCATCTGTCCAGGTAACAGCGCTCATGTCGAGCCCGCTCAACCTGGCATATTTGCTTACTGAAGTATTTACAAGTGACTTATTCTGAGCAAATAAAAAATTAGTATATAATACTAATAATGAGATAATTAATAAGTTTATTTTAATTTTTTTATTCATCATGTAAACAGCTTAATACTTAAGTTCAACTATACGGACAGGCCCCAGCAAGCCTGCAGACAACAGGGGTTTGCCTTCAAGCCGGAATGGCGCGTTGGTCCAGGTAATACGTTTTTCTTGTGGGAGGGCATTATCACCGATCAGGCGGTTGGCCCAGGTGTTGCTTACCTCGATCCTTATCCTGTTCGTGCCAGGTTTCAGTGCTTTGCTGATGTCAACGCGATACGGGTAAGTCCAGGCAGTTCCGCAATCCATCCCGTTAACATATACCTCAGCGATATTATCAACCTTGCCCAAATCAAGGTAAACGTTCTTACTGTTTTTATGCCAGTTAAACTCCTGACTGTAGCTTGCAGTACCTGAGTAATATTTGATTTCGGGATTTTGATTGGTAGTCCAATCCTCCAGCGTATTAAAAACTACAGGTTCGGCCGGGCAACCGAAACTCTTATCGAATTGTACTGTCCAGGCTTCTTTCAAATCTCGCACCGGTTCAACTGTCGGCCAGTTTTTATTTTTTTGGGCTGATGTTATGTTTGTTGATTGTTGTAAAACCACGAATACCGACCCATTTGCATCTAATCTTAATGGCAGAATTGTACGGCCATTTTGTATTTTCCACTCTCCCACAGCTTTTATCTGGCCGGTCATTGGATCCCATAATTCCGGAACACGACCCGCTGTCCTAAGGGAAAGTGTGACAGTCCGCTGTTTATTATCCTGGTTCGAAATAAAATAACTATCGAAATTGGTTGCAGCGCGGTGATTCCATGCAATGTATGGGGCGCTACTATCAGTTGAGTCCGTAACAATTACATCTCTTGAAATACCTAGCTTATCAAATGTATTATTCTTATAAGGCCCGGTAAATACTCTACCCTTTTCTCCGGTCAGTTTTGAAGCACTTAGAAGTTTCTCCGCAATTTGTTTGACCTCTGCATCATTTGATAATCCAGTGGACCGATCAGGATGATCGTTCAGAATAACAGTCACCCCATCATCTACTAACTGTTTTATTTTCTTAATAAGAGCCGGCGACATCAAACTGCTGGCTGGTGACATGGGATGTGCTCCCGGTATCACCAAAACACCATAGCTGGCACCGCCGGGCAATATAATTCGTCCATTTTTTACTGTTGCCAATCTGAGTAGAGCATCGGGGTTCATTGAATCGTAGGTATAACCATTTAGCGGATCGATCCATTTATCCGGGTTGACCATATTGGCCGAGCTGGTTACCCCATCTGGTATTATGCGCATCGGCTCGTTTTGATTGGCCAGTCGCTCAGCTTCCGACTTAACCCGGTCTTCGCCGAATATTCCCGGCAGTGTGCTTACCAGTCTATCAGGTAAAATAGCCCTGCGGGGTGTTTCTTCTCCAGTAAAAACGGCTACGTCCGTGACAGGATGACCTATTTGCAGCATAGCCTGGCAACGTTGAACATATTTTATCCAGGCTTTTCCCGGCCCCCACCAGGTTTGGTCGCGCTGAAAGAATGAGCCAACGCCATTTAGCGTCATGCCCGGTTTGCGGTTAAGCCACGGGTTCAACACGTCAACATGAAATACAAATCGGTTGATACCTAAAGCAAAATTTCTGTCGGCCAGTGTTTTTAACATGCCGGGATATTCATCCCACATCAGCCGCAGTTCCGTAAATGCCTCAGCCTGGATAATATTTTTGCCATAAATATGGCCGCCTGAAATGGCATCTAATATATCATTCGGCTTATCATGTGTTGGGCTGCGCAACCAGAACTCTCCCATGGGCAAATCAACTATGCTGTAGTGCAACAGGTCATCGCTTGTCATTACTGGCGCAACACACTCTGCACTGAAATTACCTCGCTGCGCATGGGCCAGCTTAGCCATGGTGCCAAAGAAATTATCGACAACGAGTTCGGCAATAGTTTGACGCACATCACTTAATACTTTTTCTGATACTTCGGCACTTTGCACCGGCACTCCAGCCATTACGGGCAGATAAGGCATCAGATCATAGCCTCTGCGTTTCCTGAATTCCTCAGCAAATACCGGGGACCAATTTTGACTGCCGCATTCCCAGCTATCCACATGAAAGATTTTAAGGACCTGCCTGGCTAACTCCGGTCCTGCCTGCCTGACAGCTTCTCCAAACCAATGGTCGAACTGAATCTTGACAGCTTCGGGGTTAAACTTATCACACTCCAATCCCTTGCCCGCTCCGCCAGTAGCGTTTGTATGCCCTGTTGAGGTATGGCCAATTCGTAAAATAGTCCAATCCCCGGGCGGCACATTCCATCGCAAACGACCGTCAGCACTGAGCTTATCGGTGATATCTATGATCTTATCTTTCGGGATGCAAAGTTCGTCTGGTACCTGTTCAGCTGTCGTGCGTTTGCTTACCCGCCATACTTCCCCGGTTTTTCCTTCGTACTGGTTGATCTCTGGCTCACCTGATAACTCTATACCACTCAATTTTAGTGAAGGCTTCCATTTGGCAAAATCTAGGTCTTCAGAACCGGGCTCTGAGCCTTCATTGTTATACACGAAGCGAAAATATTTGGCGGTTGTGGGTACAATATCATTTGTGATCGGGGCGTCGCCATCCTGCCAGCCATGCCGTGGCGGTACAAGTCGGGTTAAAGGCTTAAAGTTCACACCATCGTCGCTTGTTTCGATCAACAATCTTTCAGATTCATAATTACTTGCATCGGTATGAATAATTAATGAGCGGCAGGTGAATGGCTTATCAAAAGCCAGTTGTATCCGGCAGGGTTTACTGCTTTTGAAACTTGTTTTATTGCCCGGAGTTGCTAAAAATTGGACGTCGGCACCAGTACTGGCTGTTATTTTAGGAACAATCGTCTTCGTGCAAATACCGCTGCCTTCAGGAGATGGATAAGCCAGTATCTTTATGTCCTTATAGTACCCTTTGTAACTTTCGGGCCGGGCCAAAGTGTCATCTAAAGCTTTTCCACCTTTAACCAGCGTTTTTGTCCATACCACTTTTTGCATGGAAAGTTCAGGTGTAATCCATGGACCACCCGCAACAGCAAAACCATCACAATCGTGCATGGCGAGTTTAATACCCAGTCTGCCGGCTTCCTGCATTGCAAATTTCACCATTGCCCACCATGGTTTGCTTAGTTGCTCAACCGGCGGGTTGATATATGGCGGATTTGCCGGGCCCTGTATCGGCATAAGGTAAGCGCCTCCAATACCGGCCTTTTTCATCGCTTCCAAATCGGCGGTTATACCCTCGCGTGATACGCTTGCCTGCATCCAATACCAGAATATCCACGGTTTGGCCTCATCCGGCGGGTTCAGGAAATTCTTTTTAAGCTGATCGGCCGTTGTCGTTTTACGCTCTATTTGTCCATTCGCTGCTAAGACAGCAGTTATACAAATGACACCTACAAGGACTAACTTCTTCATAAGCCTGCCGAATTGAATTTGATTTTCCTGGAAAGGCTGATAGCTTTACCTGCATTGGTTTTGCAAGGGAACAGGTAAAAATTATAACTGTAATTCCTCGCAGGTATACGGTATTTCTCCAATGGTGCCCCTACCGGCGACCAGCTATCGTTACCACCCACACCCATTTGTATCAAATCGATATTTAAAGTGATAAAGCCGGCATCAAAAAGTTTATCGGTATGTTTAGCTGCAACGATATTCTTTTCTGTATAGGGCCATGCATTCATACTCAGCAGGCTGTCGGTTGTAACCAGCAAACCATTTGAGTTTTTATCCGAAAGAAACATCCAGCGCACATCAGTCCGGTTACCTGTTTCCTGTGGAACAACATAAGGCTCGTTGAATGAATCTATCGGTTGACTATAAATGCCTGATTCAGAACCTGTGCGGCGGTCGATATAGTTACCAAATAGTCCACGGCCGTACCAACTGATATTATCGTAACTGCGTTTAATGCCGCATTGCATACCCACCTCAGGTATATCAGGCAAACCTGGTTTTACGATTATGGCATAGTTCACTTTAACCACACCATTGCCATTGACTAAATAGTTGACCTGTACCTTAACACTGTCATTTATCATCGAGTAGGTGCTCGTTACTTTGATTAAACCTTTTGATATCGTTTTTGCTGTAATAGTTTTGAATTGTGCCGTATCCTTATACCAGGGTTTAAGCACCTTATTTGCCTTCCAACCGCGGCGGTCATTGTCGGTAAGTGGCCGGGTAAAATGCGGCAATAAAGGCGCAAATATTTGTTGCTGACTGTCGATGACGTATGAATTTAAAGCGCCATTTGTTTTACTTATACCTACTTTAAAGTTTTTCCCGCTTATGATATATGCTTCCGGAGTTTCGTTCAAAGCAATCGATGCATAGTTTTTGGGCTCATTGTTAACAATTAGTATATGACCGAATGCAAACTGATCGCTTGCAATTTCATATCCTTTGGCTGCCCAGGGTTCATTTTCAGGTAAGTAGAAATGAATATTGGCCAGGTATTCATGCCCGGCTTTCATTACAGGCAAATAGGGCGCCAGCGAAAACAAGGTGTCCCTGAAAGCCGGTACATCAATGGATGGCAGTACTTTTTCTGAGATAACCTTTCCATCTTCCAATACTTCAAGTTTTACTATATAATATGCCAGTGATTTAACTGAATTCCAATTTCTTATATTGATTACCCTTCTAGCAGTATCAACCAGTGTACAAACGGCAGGCTGAAAAACGTGCTTGCATTCATACATGGCAGGTTTAGGTCTTCCATCGGCGCTCACCAGGCCTTTAATGGTAAAATCGTCATAATACTTTTCTCCGAAATCACCACCATAAGCATAAAACGGAATGCCTTTTACATCCTTCTTCAGCAGACCCTGATCCTTAAATTCCCAGATACAACCACCAATAACACGTTTGGTATTACGACATATATCCCAAAACTCCTCCAGATTGCCATTTGAGTTTCCCATCGAATGTGAGTATTCGCAAAAGAATATCGGGCGATGATCGCCATTCTGTTGATTGGCAAGCAAACCAGCTGTATACAAACCGGGATACATGCGGCTTACGATATCCACATAAGGCTCATCGATCGGATTTTGTAACCGGTGCGAGTGATCGTTCTTTTTAGGATAGCGAGGATCATCTGGTGCGATATAGCCGTCGCCCTGCGGCGAATCTTGAGCTGGTTCGTAATGCACAGGCCGGGTTATATCAAATTCATGAGTCCAACCTGCCATTGCAGCGTGATTAGGTCCGTGGCCAGCTTCATTGCCGAGGCTCCAGATGATAATGCTGGGATGGTTTTTATCGCGCATCACCATTCTTGTCATTCTGTCCAGGTACGTACCTGTCCACGCCGGATCATTGCTCAGCTTTGAACCCAGGCCATGTGTTTCCAGGTTGGCCTCATCAATTACCATAACGCCGTATTGGTCGCACAGATCGTACAGGTAAGGATCCATCGGGTAGTGACTGGTGCGAATACAGTTGAAATTAAACCGTTTAATTGTTTGTATATCCTTTAAAATATCTTCCCTTGATAAGGCCTTCCCCTTTATCGGGTCATGATCGGGCCGGTTTACCCCATACAGGTAGGTTACCTTTCCATTGATCAGTAACTTACTATCTGTTTTAGAAAATTCGATACTCCTAAAGCCCACTTTGCAGCTTTTCACCTCCAGCATATGTCCTGTAGAATCAATCAATGAAAGGGCAAGCGTATACAGATTAGGTTCTTCGGTACTCCATTTAGCCGGATTTTTAACCTTTGCCTCCATCAATCCAAATTTGGCGTTGCCAAGACGCGGGAAAACTTCATTCAAAATGCTTTCCACATCTTTTTCTAATGGCTTTTCAAAAACAGGCCTATTATTCCCATCAAATAACTGCGCTTCCAGTTTACAGCCATATGCCCGTTTACCTGTTAAGTTTTCCAGCCTCGGCCTCAACTCAAATGTGGCGTCTTTATAATCTTTGTCCAGTTTGGTTTGATAAAAGAAATCTGCTATATGCAATGGTGGCTCAGCCAACAGCATTACCTCGCGATGGATACCGCTTAAACGCCATTGATCCTGGTCTTCCAGGAAATAGCCTGATGTCCAACGAACAACTTGCACCGACAATACGTTTTCTCCAGCCTGCAGATATGGCGTTATATTAAACTCCGAAGGCAGAAAACTGTCCTCGCCATACCCCAAAAATTTACCATTGAGCCATACTTTAAACCCTGAGCTGACTCCGCCAAAATGGAGCACAATGTTCATATTTTTCCAGTTTGGAGGGATGGTAAACGTACGCTGATAGTTACCTGCGCTATTATCGGTAACGGGCATGTGCGGCGGGTCTACCGGTCTGAAAGGATAAACAGCGCTTTTATAAATAGGCTTACCGTATCCCTGCATTTCCATATTAGAAGGGACAGTGATCTTCTTCCACCCCTGTACCCTGTTTAGGTAAAATCCTTTGGGTGTGTCCGCCGGAGTTGGGGAATAAAGAAAATCCCATAATCCATTTAGCGACATCATACGTCCAGATTTTTCCCGGTCACCGGTCAAAGCATCCTGTAAATTGGTAAACGAGTATGCTGTAGCTTGTGCAGGGAGCCGATTGATGCCATCTATAGCCGGGTTTTCCCAGGGGTCGAATTTATAAACCGACGGCAAATGCGGCAGCGGCGCGGGCGTTTCATCAACCAACTGCGCCCGAACCAGCGATGGGCATATAGCAAACAGCCCTAATATCAAACAATAGCTTAAAACCCTCATTATGCTCAGATAGCGTTATAATTGATGATGTAATCCTTCCCTTTCTCCAACTGCAATTCGTAAACGCCGTTCTCTTTCGTGTTGATTTGGCCCAGTGCACACTCAGGTTTGGATTTACTTTTGAACCGTAATACACCATGACCTTCAGTGCTGCTCACTTTTATTTGCTTTGTGCTGCAATAAACATTGATCTTGCCGTGTGGGGTCGGCACAGCGCCTTGCATCCATTGTAGCGAGCCTAAGTTTGGCTCAACGATGTAATCCTGATATCCCGGAGATAAAGGCTTCACACCTAAATAATATTTGCCCAAAAGATAGATCGGACTGGCTCCCCATGCGTGGCACAGGCTTTTGCCGTAAGGGCGACCATACATGGAGTAATTGTCAGCACCTTTTTTGGTGGGATTGTATTCTTCCCAAAAGGTAGTTGCGCCCTGCTTGAGCATACCGCCCCAATAATCCTTTATTTCTTTCAGAACATAGTTTTGCTCACCCATGGCGCACATGGCCTCCAGTTCATAAAAACGCATATAGGGCGTATTAATTCCCGGCACATTTTTGTTGAGCAATACATATTTTTTTGCATCCTGCTTTTGAGCCTGATCGAAGTAATTAAAAAAGATGGCAAACATGTTAGCATAGCGCGTCACATTATCCGTTGGTTTACCGTCGATGCGGCTGTGCACCAGGGCATGCTTCTGATCGTTCCAGTAATATTTAAATATCTTTTCTTTTATGTCGGCAGCAAGACCTGCGTACTTCGCGGCCCCGGCATTGTCGCCCGCAACCCTGGCACACTCGGCTACTGTTTCGAGACTGCGGCAAAATAAAACCTGCTCAAAACTTACTTCACCCTGCTTGCCTAAACCATCTGCCCAGTCGATAAAAACCCAATCCCCGGGCAAGCCTTGCACGAGTCCGTCATTATCCCGTCTTGCCAGGCAGAAATCCATCATGGTTTTCATGCCTTGGTAGTTTTGTTCGACGAATGCTTTATCACCCGTATACAGGTAATAATCATTAATGCCCAAAAACCAATAAAAGGTGTAGTCGAGTATCGTGTTGATATGACTGGTAATGGGATCTTTCCCTCTCAGCGCCTGCAACGTGTGGGCCACCTCGGGCGAATCAAAGAACAAATAATAGTTCATCAAATAGCTTTGGTAAGCATCGCCCGACCAAACCCAGCGGTCGCGTTTTATGCCGTCAATAAAGAACTCGCGAGTATTCAGGTGCAAGGTATAAGCCGCTACATCCCATATTTTATTAATCTCCGGGTCGGAACAAGTAAAATTGCCCAATTGTTTAACCGGTGAGTACTCGTATAGCATGGACACATCACTTATATTGATGTTATCACTGTAATAAACAGTCACATAACGAAAGGCCCTCGAACCTTTGAGGGTGTAATCGCCGCTGTTCTGATCTACGTCAACTTTATCTGCAAGCTCACATCTGCCTGTATCCGCTGCTTCATAAGGCGATTCTCCATAATAAACGTGAACAGCTCCTTTACCTTTTATGCCATTCAGTTTCAGATAACCAAAAGTTTCTTTGCCAAAGTCGACAGACAGGGAATGCTGTTTCCGTTCTATCTTAACCGCTTTTTCGGGTTGAACAGGCAAATGATAAGTTGAGGGAAGCATTGCCGGGTCGGTAAAACCCCAGCTATCCGCGTGCATATATTTTGTGGCCGATACATCTGATGTTTTACCTGTAGCGTCGATCCATTCTTTGTCTTCATAAGTCACCAGCCAGGATGTATCAGAAACAAGATGAGGGCTTTTTAGATAGATTGCAGGTACGCCAGCCTGATTATAAACTTTAAAACTGATTCGATGTTTTCCTGCGGGGATATGAATGATCTTAGGATAACCACTAACCGTTTTTCCATCAAGGCTAACATTGTATTGCCCTTCAACATACAAGCTGGCATCCTCTGCATTAGGAAGTACAAAATCTTTATGAAACTCCATTAACGGATAAGGACTATACAATTTCCAGAAAGGCGGCAGAAATGTTCCGCGTTCGGTACGCCTTGTTTGCATTTTATTGCTCAGCCAAACTGAATAGTCTCCCGGGTACCAAATCCAGGAGGCTTGTTGTGCCTTGAGATTGCCGCCAAATAGCATTAGCCCTGACAACAAGGCAATCAATACGGCTTTTTTAAGCTCAACAGTGTTATTTCTTTCCATAATAATCAGTGTCCGTTAAATATGATATATAGGCAGATCATCACTACAACCAGCGCCGCCCATGCGATTTTTACCCGCCTGGATGTCGCGGAGACATTGGCTTTAACCATTTTGTCGCGTAAGTAAATGATCGGGTTTCTGTCGGCCAGCGAAATGATGATGGCAGCCAACAGCAGAAAAACAAAAATGTAAAACGACAACATCAGGTAATGCGGCCAAAAATGGTACTTGTCCGGCGTGAATACCCACAGATACAAAACGCCAACTCCAAGCGAAAATGCCGAGCCTACCGACAAAACCATGTTAACGGCAGTCCGGGTAGTTCTTGGCCAAAACACAGTTAACAGAAAAACCACAGCCAGCGGCGGTGCGATGAAACCCAAAACCGATTGAAATATATCGAACAAATTAAGCCCTTTGATATTATCGATGGCAAGCGCCACAATGATGGCAAAAACACACCCGGCAACCACAGATATCCGTCCAACCTTTATAATTTGCTGATTGGATGCATTTGGGTTAATCCTCTTTGAGTATACGTCCATCGTGAACACCGTACTCAGTGAGTTGAGGGATGAACCGATTGTGCCAACAAGAACCGCTATCAGTACTACAATCACCAAACCATTTAATCCTGGAGGAAAAAGGTGTGTCACCATAGTCATGTATGCCTCGGCAGGATCCTTAAGCCCGGGAAAAAGGATAAAGCACAATATCCCCGTAAGGATGAATAAGGGCAATGATAATATCTTGAGCCAGCCGATAAAGTTTACACCTAATTGGCCCTGTTCTAAATTCCTGGCACCCAATACTGATTGAACCATTGCCTGGTCGGTGCAAAAGAAAGCGACCGCCGAAACAGGATAACCTAGCAATATAGCATACCAGGGATATTTTTTATCGCTTGCCGGGTGTATCAGGTTCCAGAAACCATGTGGTACTTTATTGTATACCGCAGATAATCCGCCTGCTTTTACAACCCCTAAAATGGTGAGCATTAGCGACACCGCTATCAGTAATATCATCTGGAAGAAATTCACCTTCGCGATAGCTTTCAACCCACCGGCAAAAGTGAACAGCCCGGCAAATGACACGAGCGCGATTACCGATTGCCACATCGGTATCCCCAATATCTGCCTTACCAGGAAACCACCCGCAAACAGGCCCAGCGACAACCATGATATAAGGATTTTTATTAGTGCATACCATGCCAGTATATTCCGGGTCGACTCGCCATAACGGTTGCCCATGAATTCGGGCGTAGTGCTCACTTTGGCCGCAAGGTATTTAGGGGCGAATACTACCGCCAGCAATAACAGGAAGACAAAAGCATACCAATCGAAATTTACAGCAACAATGCCCGTGGTATAGCCAATGCTGGCAAATGCCAGCAGCATGGAAGGCCCGACGTTGGTTCCCCACATATTAAACCCGATGCTCGCCCAACCCAGGGATTTATTTGCAAGAAAAAGAGTCTCGTCCTTCTTATCCTTTTTGGCAAAACTGGCCCTGTACCCAATAATAACGAGCACCACCACGTAGATAAGAACGATGGCATAATCAAGGACTGTCAAATTCGCCCCGAGGTGTCCCATGGCTAGCATCATACGCTTAATAGTTCGGTTGATAGTTGATACTCGTTCATTAGGTCGGCTATTTTTACCGGTACGCCGCTTTGCAATGATCTGTCCATAGCCTTCAGCAGCACTATAGTGCCAATACCTTCTTTGATATCCGGATAAGCAGTTTCACCGCTTTCGAGGCAGTCGGCAAAATATTCGAGATAATTTTGGTATTCTCCTGCGTGGTGACTTTGTCCCTCGAACCTGTAGTAATATTTTAATGTCTTGTCGCCCCAGTAAATGATTTTTTCTTCGCCGGTTTTATCGGTCACAGCATAACGGAGTTCATGATAATCAGCCTGTGATGCGCCGTCGGTACATCTTAATATCACACTCATGCCACTGTCGCGCTGGGTTGGCTGGGTGTAACCGGTATAGGCGCCGCTTACGCGTGCAATCCGGCCATCTGTCGCCTTAAAAATGAAATGCATCGTGTCGGCGTTTTTTAATCCGGCTTTCTTCCCATTGCTGCTGATCATGCCGTAACCCATTACTTCTTCAATCTCTGGTAAATACCAGCGTATAAAATCCACCGGATGGCTCAAACCACCATACAGCCATTTGAAGGCATCTTCCAGCGCCCATGGTTTTTCAAGGAACCAGCGGTGATCGGCATGGTAGTGGCTTTCAACGGTGATCAGGTCGCCAATTAAGCCCTCTTCAAAATCTTTGCGTTGCCTTTTTGCCGGCTCAAAAAAGCGGGAGCTTTGGCCGATAAATACCTTTTTGCCAGACTTTTCAACGAAGTCGAGCAGTTCCCGGGCTTTTGACAGATCATCAATGAATGGCTTTGTGCATATCACATGCTTCTGGCTTAAAAGTGACTGTTTCACATGTTCGGCATGCAGATGGTCGGGAGTATAAATGGCAATCACATCAATTTCAGGGTCATCAAGCATTTCCTGGTAATTAGTCGTGTAGTTGTGGAAATTGAATTCTTCTCCCCGTTGTTTACACAAGTCGGTGTTCCTATCGCACGCCATTTTCAATTCATATTTCGGACTCTGCAATGCAGCCGACATGGTACTGCGCCCTTCTCCTAATCCTAGTATTCCTAATTTTAGCATAATCAGTTTGGCTTTATAAATTATTCACCGGCTTCAAAAACACCCATACCTCTCCCGGTTTGGTACCTGGTACGCCCACCTGGTATTTTTTCATTAGGGCGTTCCATTGCACCATTTGAGGATTATTTTCTGTCGTCTTTGGGTTTAATTTGTCGAGGCTCTCCCCTTTTGGAATACTGATGACCAGCATCAGTTGCCTGCCGTTCTTGAATCCAAGCAATTGCTGGAACTGGGCATTGCAAAAGCCTTCCTCTACTTTGGGCCATTTCTTAAACTGGGCTGAGTGATATTGCAGATATTCCTGCTGCATCCGCGGGTCGTCGACAAGATTGGCAGTAAGCAGGATGTTATCCCACTCTTTAACGACACTGGCTTTGCCGCAATATCGTCTGCGATTAAAATCATAATAAGGGTGCTGATATATTTTTACCGAGCTGTTGGGATATAGCTTTGCGACCTGCCTTTTCAACCTGCCCGGGTCATTCATAAAGCCATAAATCACCAGGTGATTTTTCCATTGATACAAAGCAGATGAAGGTATATGCGATGCTTTTAATACCGGGATTAATAAACGGGCATCAGGTTGTGAACTTATCGGACCTGTAATTTCTATTACCGAAGGCGTACGATCTTGTGCCCGGCTTTCTGAAATGCTGAAAAAAGAAGCAGCAAACACACAAAGCAAGATGTGCAATATTTGTCTCAATTGATATGTTTTGATGATCGCCTGCATGTTTCTAAGGTGCTACATGATTGATCGCCTCATTTCCGGGGTTGATGGTTATACCGTTCAGCAAATGTTTATAGCGCTGTTGCAAACCGGCGGATTGCTTTATAGTTTCTGCCACCTGCGGACCATTATTCTCCCAAACGTTGCCAGGTCCGTTGGCATTTTTAAGGAATTTTTCTGCCGGGCACCAATTGTCTTTTACTGTAAAAAAGGATGAACCTTCGTCTGTATAGAGGTAGAACCAATGCTGCGGGTCGTGGGCATAAGGCACCTTGTAGATATTATCAATATAATTACTGTCGATGACCGAGCGCGGCTGTGCCGACAAGGTATAAATGCCCGATACATCATACATGTGTTTTGCATAATGATGCACTTTATTGGCGCGAATGATATTATCACTCATTACATTGGCTGCCTTTGTCCACCCCCACCCAACACTTATGCCTGAATAGGACACATCACACACTTCGTTATGCTCGATGTCTATACCTTTTACAAAGCCAGCACCAATACCAACGCATCCCCAGTCTTCGTTAGTAGCATCGTCAACAAGGTTATCGATGATGTGTTCGTTAGTGCAAACTTCTCGGGGATCGGAAGGGTTATAGGGCAGATGAGCCTCAAAACTCTCATCAGAAAAAACACCGACCTGTATACCCGTGCCGCCAATGTCTTTGAATAGGTTGCCTTTTATCTCATCATCGTGTGTACCCCGCATAAAATCAAGTGCGGTTGAAGCCATGTGAGTAAAGGTGCAATCAGAAAAATTGATATGATTAGCATAGCTAACCTCTACAGCGGCCGGTGGGCGGCCTACCCAAGCCTGGTTTTCAAGACCGCTTTTTTCGGGAGTGCCTTTAATCTTCAATTTGTAAGCATCAAGCAGGTACATACCGGCCTGTAATGGCACATGGCCTTTGAGCGACGGACGCAGCCAAGTAGTATTTTCGAATTTTATTCCTTTAAAGGAGACATAGCTCACCGACCTGCCAACCGTTCCTTTTATCTCCATCAACTTTTCCAATGATGGCGTAATTACTTTAGCATTGCGCATGTTTTCACCTTCACGTGGCAGGTAATAAATCTTGCCCGCTTTGACGTCTTCGTACCACTCACCTGGTTCATCTAAAAATGCCAGCGAATTGACCAAATAAAATGCCGAGCTCCCATTCATTTTATGATCCTTATCGATCACAGCCGCAGGCCAGGGGTGTTCAAACTCAATGCGGCTCTCAGGCTGATAAAAAGTAAGTCCTGCTTTATTGCCTTCAATTTCTATCGATTTTATCCGCAGGTCGGCTATCGCCCACATCTGGTGAATAACCATCTCCATTTGATCGGGATACTTCGGCAAGTAACCTGCAGGAACGGGTATCCATATTTCCTGTTTTTGCTTATCCACTGATAATATGCGGCTCATGTTTTCATAACTGTCAACATTTTGTACGCGAATAGCCTTTTTGCCGTTTATCCAAAGCTGCCTGAAGAGTAAAGTATTCCCGTCGACTTGTGGCGCCGATGCCTCCCAAATCTTGCCCTGTGCTTGTAAAGGCAAACCAGGAATACGGCCTGAAACTTTGTGCCAGTTATTAATATAAATCCCGCCACTGATTACCGGGATTGCGCCTGGTGCATTCTCTATCACTGTTGGCGAAGCCAAAGTACCGGAGTCTTCTGGGCGGACAAACAGTGGTTCATCTAATTGATATTCACCACCTTCCACCAAGATATAAATCCCTTTGGCAATGGACGTATCTTTAAGCCTGCGGAGTTCCCGCGCCTGGCGCAGGGCAGCTGCGATGGTGAGTTTGGGGGCGTCGTTTGTACCCGGATTTGCATCATTACCGTTCGTCGCTACCCATATTTCAGCAGCATAAGCCCGCAGGCAGAAGCCTGCCAGCAAACAAATACAAATCGATATAATAAAAAAACGCTTCAACTTGGGGTTACTGAAAAATTGATTTAACGTAGGTGGTATTAGCGGTAAAGTTCTTTTTAACATTATGCGCATCGTTGGCGTCACGTGAACGTTCAATCACCAGCCATCCGCTCCAGCTCATTTTATCCAGCGTATGCTTTATTTTTTTAAGGTCTATTTTTGTATCATTCTGTAGCCATATGCCGTCCTCATCTGTGCAATGGATCTGAACAATCTCATTTTTGCCTAATATTTCGAGCTCTTTGCTGATATCCCTGCCATTTTTTACTGCATTTGCAAAGTTGAAATAGCTTTTAACAGCCGGTGAACCAATATCTTTCAATAGTTTCAATTCCTCTTTGGCATCGAGCGAGGTTTCGATTCCTATGACCACACCTGCCTGTTCAGCTATTTTGCCGACGGCCTTTAATCGCTCTACAATGGCTGGCCTTAATTCTGGGTTCTTGACAAGATCGCCCTGAACGCCAAGTGGCAAAAAGACGACCTTGAGGTTCATCTGCTTTGCAGTATTAATGCAGTCCTGTACAGCTTTAACCGCAGTGGGCCTTTGCGCAAACGACTGGGCAAAAAAGCCGGTCATGCCCAACGAGCATATCTCCAGGTTCATGTCCTTGCTTGTTGTAAGGAATTGATTTCGTACCGAATCTATAGCCAGTTTATTATCAAATGTCTCGCGGGTGCCTAATCCTCCCATATCTACCTCTACTCCATCAGCGCCTATATCTTTAGCCAGCTTAAAAGCGCCCAGTTTTTGACGTTTCAGTATCATCAAATCGACCACCGCAACTTTGTATCTGTGTCCGTTTGATTGAGCAGCAGCTTTTTCCGGTGATAGGCTGATTGTTATAATTAAGCCAACCAGGGCTGTTAAAAAATTAATAGATAGTTTTTTCATAGTTATTTTTCAATTGGTTTTTTCTCACGCGGGGCTGACGCAAAGACTTTTAATAAATTATTGTATCCCATAATAGCGTCCTTCGGTAAATACTGGCCATGATCACCGAAAACATACATCTTGCGTTCCTTTTCAATAGTTACTTCCGATTCGTCGACCTTACTGATATCGAGGTGAAAATTTTTCGCTACAAAAGCATAAAGAGCTTTGCGTTTTGATGGGCCATAGTCGTGTCCTTCGTTTGGAAGATGCACGTTCTCAACCAGGTTGGTTTTATCATAATAGCCATACATCTTTTGCAGGTATGGGAAATCATGCTCGGGCATATGTGCAGTCCAATCTTTTCCGTCGGAGATCAGCAATTGGGGATGCGGTGCAGCCATAGCGGCAAGCTCCACATTGTCGGTCCCGCCAGCGCAGAAGAAAATAGGCATACCACTTTCGCATGGACAGCCGCCAAAAAAATAAGATGATACCGATACCACCGGCGCGCTTAGCTTAATGCGAGTATCGAGCGCCGCCATCAATACCGTATGACTTCCTCCACCCGAACCACCGCTAATACCCACACGTGAAGGATCGGTCTCTTTGAGACTCAGCATATAATCCAAAATGCGGATGGCGCCCAAAGTCTGCATCACTTGTGCAATGCTGGTGCGATGGTCTCCTGATTTAAATTGCAGTAATGATTCGCCCCATGCAAAAAGATCATAACTATAGGCCATGCAACCCATGCGGGCAAGCGTTGCGCATCTAATCTGGCAATCGGCCCGGTAACGCTGTTGCGCCCAGTGTCCATCGGGACTGAGCATAACAGGTATCTTTCCTTTCATATGTAAAGGCTTATAAAGCGATCCGTTGATATATAAGCCCGGTAAAATCTCAATGGCGATATTTTGAACCGAGTATCCTTTGTAAATTCTTTCAGATGTTATGATAGGTTTACTGTTTGGCTTTGTAGGTAATGGATATAGATCCAGCGCTTTGTATAAGGCAGTGCGCAGCGAATCCTTTCTCTTTTCCCAACCCGATGCATCATGATAGAGCTTGGCAATACTGTCCAGCTTAGCCCAGCCATCCTGCTCCGACCAAACATTGTATTCATATTCCTTGAGTTTGTAAGTGTTGGGACCGGTTTTGTTTACCTTCATGTCCAACGGGGTAAGCACATTGTCAAGTGTTTCCTCAACCGTGTTCCTGAAACGCCAGTCGGCATAAGTCACCACCCTATTTTTTACCTGGTCGTCTGTAAACTTGATCTTTACATGAAACCTCAGCTCGATTTCTTCAAGGGTTTCCTTCAATGTTTTCCTGAACTGATGATCTGTGTCCTGTTGTGCCCAAATAAACCCAGGAAGCAACAACAGCAATCCAGCCAGGATATATGTCTTATAACTTCTCATTGTCTTGTTCATTCTCAAGCACCGGCGGCGTATAACCAGGCATAGCCGGCCACTCGCCATCTTTTATTTCTTTTAGCTCCAGCTTCTTTGGGTCGATCACAACATGCTTGATCCGTTTTCTGTGCCAGGTGTAAACAAAGTGCACCATACCATCGGCAGTTTGTATCACCGAGGGATAAGAGTACTGGCTAATAGGCGAATCTTCCAAAATAGCTGCCGCATACCAGGTTTTTCCATCTTTGGACATCGCGACATTCAATGGCGTACGGGCACCTTTAACCTTGCCATCCGGAGGCAATACATGGTTATAAACCAGCAATTGACGACCGTCTTTCAAAGTCACGGCATCGATGCCTGAATTGTTATTGGGTAGCGATGTCTTTTCCAGCGACGACCATGTTTTCCCGTTATCTGATGACCAGCATTGCAGTATAGCCCGGTTTTGGCTGCGAGCCAATGCTTGTAGTTTGCCGTCTTTATACGATAGTATGGTAGGTTGCAAAGCCTTAAAGGTTTTGCTGTCATCAATTGGATTGGTTTTTCGCCAGGTTTTCCCTTTATCAGAAGACAATTCGAAATGGATTTTTGCGCCGCCATCTTCAGTTCCCGAAGGGGATAATATATCGCCCTTGGACAGTATGATGGGTTTATTTTTAACCGGGCCGAGGATTCCATCGGGCAGGGCTTGCTGGGCCGACCAGGTGACACCCTCATCCTTTGATGACCTCACATATCCCTTCCATTTAGCCGGACTAGGACCAATTTTGTAGAATAACAACAAGTCGCCATTAGGCACCTGATAGAGTACGGGGTTCCAGCAGGCATAGCGCAACAAATCGTTTTGAATGCCATTGGCCACGTTGACACCTTCAGTCCACTTACCGTTTACATAGCGGCTTACCCAAATACATACATCGGGGTTACGTTCTTTGGTTCCTCCGAACCAGGCTGCTACAAGGCTGTGTTTAGTTTCGGCAATGGTAGCTGCATGGCATTCCGGATAAGGCGCCTTTTCAAAAATAAATTCGTCTGTTATTATACCGTGTTGCCATAATTCCAACTGAGCCCGGCTGCTTATTGCAAATCCGAGGATCAAAATTGTGGCAATACAAAAACTCTTTTTATACATAATTATATTGTTTAGTACTTTATTCTGAAATCATAATCTCCTGAACCGATCACGATTTTCGCATTGTCTTTATCAAGTCCGGCATATTTGATTCCTTTTTCAGTGGTCAGCGCTGCGTTACCGTCCTGGACATTCTTCAATGATTTAGCCGGCAGATAAACTGTCGCGGTTGTGTTCGGCGGAACAGTTACAAACCATTCAAACTGGCCCTGACTTTTTTTCCAACTACTTTTTATCAGCCCATAAGGTGTTTGATAGGAGGCTTTCACGCTATCAAGACCGCTAATATTTGCCGGTTTCATAATGACGGTTTTAAACCCGGCATCACCTGCTTTAATTCCGGCCAGGTCCTGGTAAAACCAGGTGATCAGATCGCCTAAAAGCATGACGTGGTTGCGCGAGTTCATTTGCGGATTGGCAGTGTCGCCATTCCATAACTCCCATATCGTGGTGGCGCCTTGCTTTACCATATAACCCCAGCTTGGATAATCGCTGTTACCGGCTATATGAAAAGCAATATCCGGGCGACCATAGTCCGTCAAACCCCGCATCAGCCATTGCGTTCCGATAACGCCGGTGCTGATATGACTATTTTCGGCTATCAATATTTTGTTCACGATATTGCTGAACACCTGCTTCTCATACGTCGGCGGCACCATCCCAAAATATAAAGGCAGCAGATTGGCAGTGACCGTATTGTTATCGTATTGGCTGGTGGTTTTATTCAGAAACTTTTTGTTAAAAGTATCTTTTGTCGTCTTTGCTAACTCCGAAAAATTTTGTTGATCGGCGGTCTTATTTAATATCCCCGCAAAGCGCTGCATTAAATACAACATGCGGTAATAGTATGCTGTCGCGATGAGTGTGCCATCAGTGATCCGGGAAGGATCTTTGGCATGGATCAATTCCGGGGATTCGGGTGGCACGCACCAGTCGCCGTACTTATCTTTGGTCATCAAACCGTTTTTCAGGTATTTCTGGCGCATGTAACTCAGCCATTTTTTCATCGAAGCGTAGTGCTTCTCAATCGGCGCTTTGTCCCCGAATTGTTCATAGAGCATATTGGCCACCAGGATGTATGTGCCCGGCCAGGTCATATTGTCGCTGTAGTAATGCCAGTAAGCGGGTGCTACGTCCGGGATTGAGCCATCGGGTAATTGAGCATCCTGAATATCGTCGAGCCATTTGGCATACAAGTTTTCGTTGTTAAAAACGAAGCTCTCCCCCAGCGAGCCTGTTGCACGGTCGCCGAGCCAGGGCATGCGCTCATTACGTTGAGGGCAGTCAATCGGCATACCTTTGTAATTGCTTAAAATACCCCACCAGGCATTTTTATATACCCGGTTGATCAGCGTATCCGAAGTTTCAAATTGCCCGGTCGTGGCCGTGTCATCTGATACCACCTGACCGACAAAATCATTAACATTCGGCCTGCCCGGATAGCCACTTATCTCCACATACCGGAAGCCGTGAAATATAAATACGGGATGCCAGACTTCCTCGCCCCCGCCTTTTAAGGTGTATATATCAGTCGCTTTTGCATCACGCAGATTGGCAACATACAATTCCTGGTTCTTTTGCAAAGTTTCAGCATAACGGAGTATGACTTTATCGCCACGATTTCCTTTAACCCGCATTTGAACCCAGCCGGCCATATTCTGGCCCATGTCCATTATCCAAACACCGGGCTTAAGCGGACGAATGCTTACAGGGTTAACGGTTTTGACTATTTTGATCGGCTCCATCATCCGGGCTTCCAGCCTTCCACCCGGTGCAGCTACCAATTGAGGATTTGCCCATTTGTTGTTATTATAACCAACTGCGTTCCACCCGGTAAGCTCCTTCGTGGCTTCGTATTCTTCGCCATCATATTCATTGTTGGTTCTGATGGGCCCATCGGCTGTGAATTTCCAGCTATCGTCGCTGGTTATGATTTTTTTTGAACCATCGTTATAGGTAATTTCCAGTTGCAGCAACATCTTGGGAAAACCGAACTCTTTTATCTTTTGGGGCTTATATTTTGGTCGCATGGTAAAAAAGCGGCCGTTGCCTAATACGGCACCTATCACATTATCACCCTGGCTGACGGCATTAGTAACATCGTATGTATTGTATTTTACAGATTGCGTATAATCTGTCGGTGTTTCGGCAAGCACTTCATCACCAACAGCTTTACCGTTGATATAAAGCTCATAATGCCCCAAGCCAACTATATAAACTATCGCTCTTTTTACGGTTTTATCACTTTTAAATTCCTTGCAGAAATACCGTGCTGATAATCTTGAGAATTTAGAAACGCTATCCCACGGAAAGCCTCCGTCATAGCCGATCCATTTTGCTTTCCAGTCTGAAGCGTTTAATAGCCCTATGCTCCAAAATGCAGGTTGACTCCATTGGCTTTGCCCTGTATTTGTCCATACACGAACCTTCCAATAACATGCGGTACGACTAGCAAGCGTTTTACCTGCATAAGCAGTCATTATCGATTGGCCCGAAGCAATCTTATGCGAATCCCAAAAGTCACCCTCATTACTATTTAGTTTTTCTGGTGATGAAGCAACAATCACCCGGTAAGCTGTTTGGACAATATTACGTCCACCACCCACAATCTGCCAGCTTAATCTGGGATGCACAGCATCTATCCCCTGCGGATTCTCCAGCATTTCACAGCGCAGATATCGCAGTCCTATTTGGGTGGATGCAAAGCCTTTGTAACCACATATTAGGATACATGTCAAAGTCGCAACGATATGGATTGCACGCTTTTTCATCAATTATTTGCCCGAAAAGTCGAAATATAAGCTGAGCGCCAGGGCGTCCTCAATGTTCTTATCGTAATTGAAATATTGGTTTTTTGCACCGCTCGCTCCCAGTTTCTCAGGCTTCTGCGATTTGGTACCAATTGGGGCTATACCATGCATAAATGAAATATCACCCGTAGGGAAAGTTGGTGCAACGTTATAAGTCTTTTTGGGATATGTTGGAGTAAACAACCGCATAAACACATCCTGGCTGTTGCAAACTATCGTGATCGGCTGCTCTTTGGTTTGCAGCCTCATCCAATACAAATTGGAATAAAAGCCTTTAAATTCAGGGTAGATTAGCTTAGTGCTGTCTTCTCCCGTGATGGTATTGTTGTAAGCTTTGTCCCAAACATTTAATGTCACGCCTTTTAAGCGGTTTTTCCAAACCCTGTAAGGACCGTCGCCCATATAGGTTACGCCTTTAACTTCTTTTTCAGGATAAGAGAAATTAACACCCAGCAGATCGGCCTCCTCGCCTACCGGCCAGTATCTAACCTCCAGTTGCACCCATCCGGAAGGATAAATTGTCCATTTTAATTCCTGCTCGGTGGTTTTCTTGCCAAACTCTGCCGCTACGATCAGCTTGTCGCCTTCATAGTGATTGGTCAGCTTTCGAAAGCCTGATTGATTCTGTCCCTCAGCCAGTACCGGACCATTGCTAAGCGGAATAGTGCCTTTGGCATTCTTTACCTTTTGCAGGATGCCTGAGTTACGGTTAAACTCCAAATCGATATCCTTTACGGTCACTTTGTAAAGCGAATCTGTTTCTTTAATGACCGGCTTGCTATCACCACTGAACACAACCATACGTTTGGTTATTGCCTCGTGACTGCTTATCGGCCAACTCCAGGTATATAGTTCCTGTTTATGTGAGTCGAATGCGGTAACATAGAGTATATCATAGGTTTTCCAGCGTGCCGGCAGATTTACCTGCAGATTACCATACTGTCCTGGCTGTACATCGGGTGAAGCAATTGTGCCTTTAAGAGATGCTGATAATGTCTTTTGATAAGGATTGTTCAGCCTTGCAAGACGATAGCTAAAAGTACATTGCTTCAGGTTGGTAAACGCAAAACGGTTCTCCAGGCGCAATTTTCCGTCAAATGCCGGCGTTATTTCCTTCGCCTCCATATGAACAGGGCACCAGATTTCCTTAATGGCATTGTAACTACCTTCCTTTTCGTGATAAGGACCGACAATTCCATCAGGACCGTGATCGCCATCCGAATCAAGCAGTCCATTTTTATCTGTACGCACTACCGCTTCATCAGCAAAAACCCAAATGAAACCACCCGCCGATATTGGCGTATGCCACATCTGCTCCCAAAAATCATCCAGGCCGGCACCGGCGCCACCATCATATAGGCCATGTAAAAACTCGGTTGGAAATGCTACATCATGACCATGTATGTCCGTATTAGTTCCGTAATCGTAATTAATATAATGTTGAGTATTGGTACCGCGGAAAATAGCCCAGGGATGAATAAGCGGCCGTTTTTGAATGTCCAGTTCGTCAAACCAATGGTCAAGATCAAAATTGAAGCCGCTCTCATTACCATTATCCCATATCACTATCGAGGGATGATTTACGTCCTTCGATATCATTTCTTTAACCAGTTTGGAGCCCACTTTCGTGTCATAAATATGGTGCCATCCGGTTAGTTCATCTAACGCAAACAAACCCAGAGAATCACAGGCATCCAGGAAATGGTCATCGGGTGGATAATGCGACATGCGCACCGCATTCATGTTCATATCCTTGATCATTTTCGCGTCCGCAATACTTAGATTTTTATTGAGTGTCCTGCCTGTTGTCGGCCAGAATGAATGGTGGTTTACTCCTCGAAATTTGATCTTTACATTATTTACGTAGATACCATCGTGTTCACGCAGCTCAATAGTGCGAAAGCCAAAGTGTTGTTTTACAGTATGCACTGGTTTGCCGCCAATATTCAGCGTAAATACGACATTATAAAGGTTTGGAAACTCCGGCGACCATAGTTTCGGTCCATTAAAACGTGTTTTGATCAGTACAGACGAATCGCCGGGTTTAACTTGCGCTGTGAACGGTGCGCCAACTTTTTTACCATCGATGCTATAAAACCCTCCTCTTACACTAGCAGCATTTTTTATGCTGGACAGGTTAAGCTGTGCTTTAAAGCTGCCGTCCGCCTTTGCATCAATTGCGACATGATTGATATGGCTTTGAGGAAACGCTTCCAGGAAGACGGGTCTGAAGATTCCGCCGAACACCCAGAAATCGCCTTTGCGCTCAGCATCGTTCACTGTTGAATTTGCTGAGTATTTCGATACAGTTACTTCGAGCAGGTTGGGCTTATCGAAGTTCAGCAGCTTGGTTATGTCATACTTAAAGCGATAAAATGATCCCTGGTGAATTGCCCCTGCCTGAATGCCGTTGACCATCACTTTGGTATCCGTCATGGAACCATCAAAAACGATATTGATGTCTTTTCCCTTCCATGATGCCGGTATGCTGAATTGATATTTGTAAAGTCCCTGCTCACGGCCTTTCAAGCTATCCTTATCCAGACCGTAGTTATATTTCCCAAAGCCCTGCAACTCCCAGTTAGACGGAACTGGAATAGTTGTCCATTTACCTGAGTTTTGACCAGCAGTGCAAAAAAATTGCCAGTTGACGGTATGATCGCTGCCCGTACCTGAAAGGTATTGTTTCTGCGTTTGCTGGGCGCATACCGATATAGCAGGTATCAGCAATAAAGCACTTAACCAAATTTTAATCCGGACATTTTTCATTTCAGATCAGTATTTATATAGGAAAATTTCAAGGGATTATCAGTGCGGAATGGCACAGCAGGTAAGCCTTCTTTATTATAAAAATTGGGCTGCGCGGCTTCGTTCCACGCAAAGCGGACAGTAGTCGGCGATGCCACATCAGGTGACGAAACAATTACCTTATCACCTTTGATAACAGCATTGGCACTGAAAAATTTACCGTCAGATCCAGCAATGGTAAAATTGCTGATTGGTTTGCCATCATGACTAACCAGGCCGCCCTCAGTATAATCAAAAGATAAGATAGCCTTATTGCGCTTTATCTTCATTCCTTTATACTCCGGACCTGAAAAAGCGATATTATGCTCGCCGTAAGTTTTGGCAAGAGCCAGCTGCTCCAATCTCTGGCCCACTACCCATTTAAAAGGGGGGTGAATATTGTTCAGGTTGTCGTTCAAATCAGTTGTAACGATCATACCCGTATGCGGTATCTTAAGTGCTATCGTTTGCGCTTCCCTGAATTCGGGTTCCCGCTCTTCGGTATATGGCATTATGCCTTTGGCTTTGGAATAATAGTATGGAGCTATCTGGACATAATAAAAAGGCATTTTATCATTATGCCATAGCTGTCGCCAGCAATTTATAAGCGCCTCCATTTTATAGGTATAGGAGATTGATTCGCCCAGAAAGCAGTTCGATTCGCCCTGGTACCACAAGAAACCACGAATAGCAAAAGGCGCCAGCGGCTCGATCATTTTATGATAAAACTTGCCCGGGTCACCATCAATTTTGATGTTATTGGTTTTGAAATAATTTACCGAATTAAAGGCATCCAAAGATGCCCAGGGCTCAATGCGACTACCACTTACTGCGGATGAAATAATGCCGACCGGTACCTTTAAATCATGACTCAGGCTTTTGCCAAAAAAGTACCCCGCAGCAGAAAAATCACGGAGTGCAGTTCCTTCAGCTATATCCCATCCTGAATGTGTTGAATCAGGCTTTCCTAAGTTTTTTTGTGTAGCCAGGAATATCCTTATTTCGGGATTGTGCGCTCTTCCGAGTTCATCAATAGGCGAGTTAACTGTGCTTGTATCCGGTTTAGCCACCTTGCTGTTCTTGCGCATTTCATACTGCATGTTTGATTGTCCCGAGCAAAGCCAGACCTCGCCTACGAGTATATTATTCAGCTTAATAGTATTGGTTCCTGATATTGTCAATGTCTGCGGCTGGGCAGAAGCTGGGATCGGATCCAGCACTATTTTCCATTGCCCTGACTGATCAGTCAACACAGTTTTAGTTTGATTCGCAAATGATACAACAACCTTCTCCCCGATTGCCGCGGTTCCCCAAATAGGCACAGGTACATCGCGTTGCAATACCATGTTATTGCCTAATATTTTTGGTAAAATAACTTCTGATTTACTATTTAAACTATAAAGCAATAGCGTAACCAATAAATAGAATATACCGCTTGTCTTCATTGGTTAGTAATTGCTTGTTTTGAATGACTTAATATAGAATACGGCCGGCTTTGCAGGGTTACCTGTATGATCTACGTCATAACTCTGATCGGTTGGTGTATCCGCGTTGGGGAACCGCCTGACGCCACCCGTGCGAAAGACGATCCGCTTTATACTCGATACCGGGGCGAAGAACAGGTTGGGTGATAGATCTTTTCCATTGATATTTATCGTATAAAACCGGGTTTCCGTATTCAATTTAAGTATGATATGATAGGGCGTGTTGGCATCATAATGCTTTAGCAGATCTTTATTACGATAGCCTGCTTTGGTAAAAAATGTCCCCGTTGAGTCGAGTGTTAATCTGATTGCTGCATGCCCTTTTGCATCCTGGAATTCTACATCGAGCATACCCGTATTATTTTGACCGGGTACTATTGTAAAATCAGCCACCAGCTTTTTAGATTCGGGCACTACACGTTCGGCATAAGCGTAGTCAAACTTGTCGCGATCATTCAGTGCAAGTACTTTGGTGCCGTCGGCCATTTTCTCAATACCAACTTTTGCCCATTCAGGACTGTAAGTGTTCCATTTATCCAACTCTTTACTGGCAGGCATTTCGTTAAATACCTCATCAGCTTGCTCCAAAACATGATCGGTAATAGGCACAGGAATTGAGGTGGCCCAGATATCTTCTTTGTTCATGCTATAGGTAACCCATAGCTTACCATCGGGTGGTGTTCCGTTACCCTCAATAATGCCTCTGGTATATTGCGGACCATATGATTTATAAGCCCCGCCGTATCGCATGGTAGGTATCTGGCCATTCACCAGCAACAGATTGGTATAATCCAACCCATCCTGGCTGACAGATATCCCCAGTGGCCAGCGAAATTCAGATGGGTTATAAACCGTTGCATATTTTCCGTCGGATGTGCGCTGCCCCCATATCTTGGCGTTGCTGGTTACAAAATGCGGTGCGCGTGCTGCATTTGCAGGCCAGGTTTTGCCATTGTCATTACTGATAGCGGTTAAGGCATATTTCCACAATCCTACCACGCGTCCATCCGGCAAATGGTAGAAATTGAAAGCCTTGTAATCTTTATGCAGCGGTATTAATGAGTCTTTGCGATCTGTTTCTTCCACCCACTGCATCATCATCAATGGATTGGCCATCAATTCGTCGCAGGCTTCTATAAACCCCTTGTCTTTGGCGGTTTTATAAAAAGGGTGTGATGTGTTTTTTTCGTTCCACTTCGGGTTGTAATGAATGAAATAGATCGGTCCATATTTTCCATCCGGGTATACTTCGCGCACTACGCGACCTATACCCTTGCCATCGTTCGGATCATCATGGCCATCCAGGCAAATACCGTAAAATCCGAGAACCAATAGACGTTTGGATTTAGACACATAAAAGCCCATACGCTGATGCATTACCGAATACAGGTTTTTAGCTACTCCCGGGTGTCCTTCTTTGGTCGTGCCGTCAGGAATTTTGTACTGCGGAAAAACAACCTTTGGCTTCGACCAAACCTGACCATCTTTTGAAGTGAGCAGTAATGTCTGTCCCGGTGGCACGCTTTCTCCCACTTTATCGCTCAGGTATTCCACATAAAAAGTATTGTTCCAATAGCACAGCATCGGCTGATGGTTATAGGTAAATCCAAAGCCATCGGCCAATTCGGGATGCTGACGGTTTGCCCGGAATATCTGCGTACTGTGTACTCCAACTGCCGGTGTTAGTTCACCATCATGGTAATCTACATTAACCAGAGTCTTACCGGTATAATGCACAGTATCCTGCGCCTGCACCAGGTAAGCTGACAATGTAAAAAGCAGTATATAAACAACCTTCTTCATGTTATTTCATATCTTTTTTAGATCCGGCGTCCTTTAAAAGCAATTTGAATTGCTTCTTAGTTACTTTAAAAATCGTTCCGTGTTTATGCCCTGTCGGTACGCTGATACTGTCGGATATATCTGTAAAAGTTTTAAAATCGGTGGTGCGCATGGCACCATATCTTTTCAACCGGTATGAATCGTAGTAGATCAGCCAGTCTTTCCCGGCTTTGGTCATCGTCGGTCCTTCGCTATACATCTCTGTAAACCTTTTTGAAAAATTGGTATAGGGTCCCAGCGGATTATTGCTAAATGCAACCAATATATTACGGTTTGGCCGCGTATTGTCTTTCATCACCAGCACGTAATCATTTTTAGCCCGTTTTACAATTTCGGCATCTATCACACTAAAGCCCGGATCAAGAAACAGCTTTGTTGGCGTAAAGGTCTTGAAATCCTTTGTGGTAGTATAGTATAAACGATGATTGTTATTCTCATCTTCTTCACCCTTTGCAAAACGGTGAGGGACTGTAGAGGCCCAAACGATAACAAACTGGCCAGCTTCATCATCATAAAACAATTCAGGGGCCCAGGCATTAATAGCAGTTGGTTCATATCCCATTACATTAATATGCTGCTCGGGCGACCATTGAGTCAGATCAGGTGAACTGGCATAGCCAATTCCTTTATCATTTTTCCAGGCGGTTGTCCACACTAAATGATAAACTCCGTCCGGGCCTTGTGCTATGGATGGGTCGCGCATGATCTTTGCGTCACCAACTTCAGGCTTTAAAAAAATGTGGTTCAGATCAGTCCAGTGATAGGCGTCATAGCTGTATAGCAAGCGCAATCCACCGTCTGCCGGCTCATGAAAAGAAGTAAACAAATATACGCTTTTTCGGGCATTGCAGGCGCACAAAAGTAGACCTGCAAAACCTAAAAACACGTATTTAAAATATCTTCTCATGAATGTTAATTGCCGGTTTTAAATTGCGTCGAGTATCAGCACCCAATCATTGCCATTCTTTTTTTGGCCGGGTGGATCAAACTTTATCAATTTCGATTTTTTAAATATTCCTATCGCTGTCACCTGTCCGTTGCGCGCTTTCCAGCACATTGGGATCCTAAGCTTAGAATTCCACGTGGACAAGTTGTCG